>JAEHJW020006546.1_pt1 | contig 51460 bp, 66 predicted proteins | sample 9271431 | NCBI WGS metagenome assembly JAEHJW02
CCGCAGGCACATAACCCACAAGCGGCCGAAAGGACGGCCGCAGGCGGCTAATACCGCCTGCAAATGGAAGCGCCTGGGCGCGGGCGTTTCCCTTTGCAGATAAATAAGGACACTATAATGGCCAACGAAAGCGACAACAAGCGCCTCGCGCGCGTTGAATCGAAACTTACCAAGATCGGGCTCTACCTGGGTATCCCGCTCGACAAGGAAGCGTCGATTCCGAAACCCGAGATTGCGCATATCGGGTACGACGCGGCCGATGACCGCCCGTATATCGAGGTTGGCAGTCTGCATGTCAGTATGTACGACCTGTTCAAACTCTACAAACAGCTCGAAATCAGCGAGCCGCTGGAACTGCGCATCCGTGGGCATAAACTGGGCAAGCTGGCCGAACCGCTCGAAGTCTGATGAAATGGCTGCTGGCCCCGAATAACGCGCTGTACGAGGTCGAAGAATTTCCCGGCTATGTGCTGCTGCGCGGCGCCGGGTTTGTGGGTGTGCCGACCGATTTGGAAACGGCACAAGCCGAGGGCAGCGTGGTCAGCGAAGATATTTCCGAGCTGATCCGGCTGCGACTTAATCGCAAACTTACTGAGGGTTCCAAATGAACTGGCGGCAATGGTGGTACGGCGAACCGAGAAACAAACCTGTAGAAATTCCGTACGCGAGTAGCGTCCACGAGCTGAACGCTGCGATTCACGAGAGCTATCGCCTCGCGCGCCTCGCGCTCTTGGCTGCGGAGGCCGAGCAGGAGGAAGTCAACGCGCGCGTCGCCATGCTGAATGACCGCATCGCTCGGCTGAAAGCGCGCTACGGCGCCGCGATTGCCGAAGAACAACATACCAACTGATTTACCCACTCACTGCAGGAGCAGAAACCATGAAACCCGAAACCAAAGCCCATATCGACAGCCTGATCGAGAAAGTCAGGGAAGATTTGACAGCGGCCGAGGCGCCCCCGCAGGCGTTCAAGCGCGCCGAGCAGCAGATCGCGCCGCAGTGAAAGACGCGCTGGTAATATCCACTGTCGCCATTATCTATCTGCTGATGGCGCGGTGGGCTCTTGTATCCCTGATTGACAGGATCAGGGATTTGAGGGAAACCGAAGCGCGCACCGCGTACCGCGCGCACCTTGATACTGGCCTGAAAGGTTGGAGAAAATGAAACTCGACTTGAGTAATCTGAATGTGCTGGTCGACCTGGAAACGCTGTCGCTGCGCAAGGATGCCGTGATTCTGAGTATCGGCGCAGTGGCGTTTACCAAGGATGGCATCACCGATCAGTTCTATATCAACATCGACCCGAAATCCTGCGAGAAGCACGGACTGCGCACCGACGCCGGCACCGCTGAATGGTGGACAAACACGGCGCTCAAGAGCCCCGATACGTACAAGGCACTCCTGCACCGCCGCGTGTCGCTGCCGTGCGCGCTCGAACTGTTCGATGTCTGGTATCAGGGTTTCCAGTTTTACCCGTCCGGGATTTGGGGTAACAGCCCGTCGTTCGACCTCGACATTTTCGCGAACGCATTCAATGTGGTCGGCAGGGAGAAGCCCTGGTCGTTCGGGTACGAGCGCGACTTCCGCACGATTCGTAATCTCGCCAGTTCCAAGCCCGACGTACAGAATGCGGACTGGCACAACGCGCTCGCCGATGCCCGGTACGAGGCGGAAATGCTGATCGAGATTTTCCGGCAGCTCAATGGCACCGCCGCCCAGTAAGATTCGCGTGGCAGCGATTGAGTTGCTGCGGCGTTGTCCGCGTGGTCTGACGGCTCGGCAGATTGCCGAGAAAACAGGCGACGCGTACAACTCCGTGTCGAAAATGCTCAACCGTATGCGCCTGGAACACGAGGTCTATATCCTCGAACGTAGGCCGATAGGCCAGGGGCAAGCCCGGTCGGTCTACGCTTTGGGAGATAAACCCGACGCGCCGCCGCATAAGGCACAGCCGAGGGCGGTTCACCAAGCGAAATACAGGGATGCGAATAGAGACAGGATAAACGCCGCGCACCGCGCGCGCCGCAGGGCGAAGAAACTCGGCGTGTTCGGCCAGATGGCATTATCGCAGCTCACGGCTAAACCATGGCGCCCGCGCAGCGATCCGGGGTGGGAGGAACTGGAAAATGAAACGTAGTTATCTGCAACGAGCCTGCGAAGAAATCGACGCGACCATTTTCGGCGGCGATGTCATGTACGATACGGACACCAGCGACCGTGAGGCGTTGCGTGAATACATCGCCCGGTGGAATCGCGAGCTGGCGATAGTCGACGCGGCCGATGTACCGCACTTAGTCAAAATCGAAGGGCTGTTCACTAATAGCCCGAAGGCGATCATGTCGGACGGCAGTGTGATTCATTCGTCTGACGGTATTGAATGGACGACGAAACAACCATGAATCTACTTCAATACTACCTGACCAAACTGGCAGAGGAAGGGTGTGAGGTAGCACATATTGCACTCAAAGCGCAGCAGTTTGGTTCGGACGAGGTTATGCCGGGACAGCCGCTCGATAACTTCGCGCGCTGCCATCTGGAACTCGATGATCTTTGGGCGGTTGTCGAAGAACTTAATGATAAGTTCAATTTCGGCTATACGCCGGATCGCGCAAGAATCGCCGCGAAGAAAGCAAAGATTGCGAAGTACCTCGGATTGTCGATTCAGCAAGGGATGGTAGAGCCATGAAGGTTCTTATATTCTTCGCGACGTTCGTGTTGTTTTTGAACGCATCATCGAGCTGGTCAACCTATCTCGCGTGGTTCATTGCGTGTATTGTGTTTGGACGGTGGGTAGCAGGGGCTTTCGATGACTAAGCCATTCAGTAATCTCCGCGACGCGATGACGCCGGAACAACGCGCGACCGCTAAAGCCATGGTAGAGGAAAGCCTGCGTGGCACCGGGCGCACGACGCGGCAAATCGCAACGGCGCCGGTCGGGGCGTTCTATGTAGTAAACGCTCGGGCAGAAATTGATTATATCCGCCACCTTCCCGCATACAAAACAAGGCTCGATTTAGTTTTCCAAGTAGCGGAGGATTTCTACTGGAACCGCCGTTGGATGGGAAGCCACCGCCAGATAGTTTTTGACCATTTCGCATTGGAAAACGCGGTGCGTAATTTACCACCGGATTTCTTACCGCAGGCGTGGGCACACAATGAACGAGTGAGGAAATGGGTGAAATCGCGGAATCCATGATTAACGGTGATCTGTGCGAGCAGTGTGGCACATATCTCGGTGACGGGGACGGCTACCCCCGACTATGTAGCGCCTGTAAACCCAGGGAGAAAAAAGATGCCCGCAACCAAGTGGAAATATCTCATAGTCGATTTGTTCGAGGGCGCGGTGTTCGGCACGAACGACGACGAGGGAGCAAAGGCACTCGCTGACGTAGATGAATTCTTCGTCATCAACGCAGAAGATCAAACGTGGATGACGGCCGGCGAAAGTGCAGATGTGATCCCCGAGTTTCGCGTCGACCGCGAACCGCCCGCTAACGAAGATACCCCGTTCTGATCATGAAACCCATGCTCGCCGTCGATTACGGCAAACTCAAACACCTTCACTACCCTGTGTATGTCAGTCCGAAGCTGGATGGTATACGCACCGTGATCGAGGGCGGCGCGGCGCTGACCCGCTCGCTCAAGGAACTACCCAACCGAGCCACCTACGCGCGCCTCAGTCGGCCCGAGCTGACCGGCCTGGACGGTGAGTGCATCGTGGGCGATCCGACCGCTCATACCGCGTATAGGTCGACGGTCAGCGGCGTGATGACGCACGCGGGCGACGGAGGCGCGACGTTTTGGGTGTTTGACGATTTCACCCGGCCGGAACTGCCGTTCCACGAACGCCTCGCGCACGCCAGGGCTCGCGTCGAAGCACTGGGCTGCGACGATGTGCGGTTCCTCGAACACTTCACAGTCGACACCCCCGACCAGTTGCTCGAAGCCGAGGACACCGTTCTCGGCTATGGATACGAGGGGCTGGTTCTACGCCAACCCCACGCGCCATATAAGTACGGCCGCTCGACGCCGAACGAGCAGGGTATGGTGAAGAAAAAACGATTCGTGGATTCCGAAGCGGAGATTCTGGAAGTCATCGAGCAGTTGCACAACAACAATGTTGCTACGACGAACGAGCTGGGCTATACTGAGCGTTCGTCGCACCAGGAAAATATGGTGGGCATGGGCATCCTGGGCGCGCTGCGCGTGCGGGACATCCATAGCGGATTGGTGTTCAACGTGGGCACCGGATTCATTAACAACGAACGCGAGTTTCTGTGGCGCATTCGGTCGACCCTGCCGGGGAAGATCATTAAGTACAAGTATTTCCCCATTGGGGTGAAAGACTTGCCGCGCCACCCAGTGTATCTCGGGTTCAGGGCTAGGGGGGATATGTGATGGAAACGCCAATCAAGACACCGAAGTTCAAGCCGGATCAGATGGTGTTCCGGCGCACCGGGCCGGCGTATAATCCTACGCTGTCCATCGAGCGGTGCTTCGTCAACCGTATATACACGACTGTCGATTGGTGGGTAGATTCCGAAACCGGCGATCTGCGCCCCACCGTCACGCACGAGTACGGGCTGGCGAACGTGGGCCATCGAATCGCCGAGGATACACTCTACCTGTCGCCGATTCACGCGCTGGGTATGAACTGCGACGGCGATCACCCCGAACCGCCGTGTATTGATCCCGACTGCTGGCAAAGATAATGGTGCGAATTGTGGAAGCCAAACTCCCAACCAATAAAGCCGAGCTGCGCGACGCGCTGCAAACCATGGCGAGAAACATGCTGCGGCTGACCCACAATTCCACCGCCAGGGTCATATCCGGCCGGAAGATGGAGCTGCGCATCGGCACCGTGCAGTGCGTGTGCAAGCGCCATAGCGGCGCATTTAAGCCCTACTGGACGCTGAACGGCCATGTCATCAAAGAAGATGACCTGCTGCAGAAACTCGCCGCGTGCTGGATGATTGCCGACTGACATGGACATTATCACGCTCGACTTTGAAACTTTCTGGAGCGAGGATTACACGCTCAAGAAAATGACCACCGAGGAATACGTGCGTGACGATCAATTCCACGCGCATATGCTCGGCATCAAGGTCAACAACACGCCGGCTTTCGTCGTCCCGCACGCCGATATTCCTCGGGCATTGGCAGACCTACAGCTAGCCAATAAGGCCGTCCTCGCGTTCAACGCGCAATTCGACGGCTTCATTATGAGCCAACGGTACGGCGTATATCCTGGGTTCTGGCTCGACCCTATGCAAATGAGCTACTTCTATTACCCGGAGCCTGTCGGGTTGAAGTCTCGTTCATTGAAGGCGTTGCTTGAGCTGCGCGGCCTGGGCGCCAAAGGTGACGACCTGATTCTGTCGCGCGGCGTGCGGGAGCTGCCGCCGTGGATGTACCAAAAGCTCGCCGCGTACTGCGCGAACGACGTAGACCGCACGTATGACCTGTTCATGGATTTCAGTGCCGATGGCGTGATGCCAGAAAAGGAACTGGAATTGATTGACGCCACGATTCGGCTGTTCACAGAGCCGGTGTTGAAGCTGAACGTGGAAATGCTGAAAAAGGAATTGAACGAATTCCGCGAGAACCGCAAGCGCCAGCTCGCCTCGTTCGGGTTTAGCGACATTGACGAAGGGGTTAAAATCCTTCGCAAGAATGACAACTTCGCGACGCTGTTGATAGCGTTCGGCGTGACGCCGGAAATGAAGGAATCGAAGCGCGTTGCGGGGAAGATGAATTACGCGTTCGCCAAGACGGACGACTTCATGCAGGAGTTATTGGAGCATGAAAACGAACGCGTTGCCACGCTAGCCGACATTAAGCTGAACGCGAATTCGTCCATTCTCGAATCGCGTTTGCAGCGCATGGTTCACATCGCCGGCCGCGACACGATGCCCGTCATGCTGATATATAGCAAGGCGCGCACCGGGCGCTGGGGCGGTTCGGACAAAATGAATCCGCAGAATTTCAAAAAGAAATCTGCGATGCGACTTGCCATTGAGGCGCCCGAAGGGCACTTGATGGGCGTGGCCGATAGCTCGAACATCGAGGCCCGTATGTTGGCGACTTGGGCAGGCCAGGAGGATTTGGTACTGCAGTTTCGCAACAAAGAGGACGCCTATATCAAATTTGCGATTGAGGTTTTCAATCGCCCGCTGAACAAGCATGACAACCCAGTAGAACGCTTCGTGGGCAAGACCTGTCTTGGTGCCCAAACCCTAGTCCTGACGCAAGAGGGCTGGAAGCGTATCATAGAGGTATCGGCTACGGACACTCTGTGGGACGGCGAAGAATGGATACATCACGAAGGGGTGATCTACCAAGGGCACAGGCACTGCTTGAACGCGCACGGACTTTGTGCTACGCCGGATCACGAAGTTCTATCGAACAGAGGCTGGACGCGCTGGGACGTTTACGCGCGAAACGTAGAGAGTTTCCCTACCCAGTGGGGGCAATTGTCGGGGAATTCACGATACCCGCATGGCGCCAGTGGCGCAGGAAAAAAGGCCGCTCGGCAGGTTGGCAACCTATCTGTCGCTGCAGTTGTGGATGGATGGGGTTCGTGGATCGGCACAATCTCAAGGCTGGGCGTTCTACGCGATGTAACGCGTGCGCAAAGCGAAAGGCTGCGTCGAAGCGTTATTGGGCGTATAAAGATATTCTTCGAGACGATGTGCAGCGAGAACGGTTACTCAATCGCATTTCGGCGTGCATCAATCGGTGCGAATGTCCAACAAACAAAGCGTACAAACACTACGGCGCGCGCGGTATCCGTGTATATCCAGAATGGGTGCGCAACCGCGCCGCGTTCTTGGGATACCTCATATCACTGGCAGGCTGGGATGACCCAAAACGCGATCTTGACAGAATCGACAATGATCGGGGATACGAACCGGGTAACTTGCGCTTTGCTACGCGCAGTGAAAACGCGGCTAATAAACGTAGGGTGGACATTCTTACATCGGGAATCAGAAAACTCGAAGCGGAGTTGGAACAGCTACGAGCCAGTGTTTGATATAGCGAACGCTGGGCCGCGTAGACGATTCACGGTTTTGACTGAACGCGGGCCGCTTATCGTCCATAACTGCGTACTCGGGCTGGGGTATGGCACCGGGGCGGCGAAGCTGCAGCACACACTGCATGTCGGCCAGGGCAGTACCTCGGTCGACCTCGATCTGCCCGCGTGCATGGACATCGTGAAGAAATACCGCACGATCAACTACAAGATCGTGGAGCTATGGGAGCGCGTCAAGATCGCCTTGGAAGGCGTCATGCTGCACGGTGGAGCGCCTGTCGTGATCGGGGAGCTGGGGGTGCATGTCACCTTCATTAAAAACGCCGTGATCCTGCCCAGTGGCCGGTTCCTGCACTACCCGAACCTGCGCTGGGAACAGGTCGTGGACGAGAACGGCCGGTCGAAGCGCGAGTTGCGCTACGGCCTGGGGAGATTCCTGAACACGAGAATCTACGCTGCCAAGCTGGTCGAAAACATTGTGCAGGCTTTGTCGCGTGATGTGGTAGCATACCAACTACTGACTGTTCGCACCTTCGTCAAGAAGGTCGTGATGTTCACCCACGATGAAATCGTGTTCGTTCACCCCGAAGCTACCATTGCCGAAGCCATGCGCCGCACTATTCAGACCATGAGCCTACCGCCCCAACAGTGGGCGAATCTCGTGCCGCTCGCGGCCGAGGGCGATGTGGCACCGAATTACACGAAGTAGTTTGCAAGTTTCCAAGCATGTGCTATCATGCGTCCTGTAGGTGACTGACCTACTCACTCAACCCAAAGGGAGATTCACCATGCTGCACGATACCGACATGACCCTGGAACAACTCGAAGCGGAAATGGAGCGCCTGCGCGGCCTCGCCGATCTGCGTCGCCAGCAAGAAAAGGCCGAGGTCATCAAGGTCGTCATCGACCTCGTGACCACGCACAAGCTGCAAGTGCGCGATGTGTTCCCCCCGAAGCCGAAAACCGCCTCGGTCGTGCCGCCGAAGTATCGCGATACCGTGAACCCGGAAAACACCTGGACGGGTCGCGGCAAGATGCCGGTGTGGCTCGCCAAGCATGTCGCGGACGGCTACGCGGTCGACACGTTCCTGATCCCGGCCGAGCCGGCTGCGGCCGAGGGCGCCGATGCGACCGAGGGCGGCGAGGAAGGCGAAGGCGCCTACTGACACGCCGGCCGGCACTGTGTAGAATAGGGGCACGGCGGGTATCCCTGCCGTGTCTCCTATCACAAGTGCCACGCAGCGCGCCGCGCGCGCTGCGCCTTTTTAATGAATCATTGGTGAGGGCCACTCGCCGCTGTCCGGGACTGGTCGACCCCCCGCTCCGTTTTCCCGGAATGCGCCCAGCGCCTTGTTGCCCTCACCAATGATTCATAGTTACTTAAAAGGCGAACCTGATGGCCGCGAAAATGCAGTGGTCGTACAGTCGTTTGAATTCGTTCAAAGGCTGTCCGAAAAAGTATTTTCATTTGAACGTCGCGAAGGACGTTCCATTCACTGAATCGCCCGCGATGAAAGCGGGTAGCGAAGTCCACAAGGCCATCGAGCGCCGGCTGGCGACGGGTATGCCGCTGCCGCCCGAGCTGGCGCGGCTCGAACCTGTGATGCAGGTTTACGACCAAGCTCCGGGCGAGAAACTGGTCGAGGCGAAACTCGCATTCAACCGCAACTGGGAGCCGGTCGGCTACTTCGATTACGACGTATGGGCGCGCTTCGGTTTCGACCATGCCTGGGTTGCCGGTGAGGTCGCGTCCATCACCGACTGGAAGAATGGCCGGCGTATGGTCGACGGGCTGCAGCTTTCGTGTTTCGCGCTCGCCGGCTTCAAACTGTGGCCGCACGTTCAGCAGATTCACACACAGTATTTTTGGACGCAAACCGGCGACGTTGATCCGGCGTCCTATGACCGCTCAGCGATCCCGCGCCTCGAATCCATCATTCTGCCCAAGGTGGAAGAATTGCAGCGCGCGTACGACAACAACGAGTGGCCGATGCGCAAGAATTACTGCAACAGTTGCGAAGTCAAGAAAGCGGGGAAATGCAATGGACTCTGACCTCGATGCGAAGGCCGTCGACTTCCGCGTGATCGTCGGCGTGAATCCTACCGGCGAGCTGCTGCGCGTGCGCGTGAATTCGCCCAGCGAGGACATGCTGGCAATCAAGAGCCTCGTGGCACGCGGCTATACGCAGATTTACCAGAGCGAGATTCGCGGCGCGCACTTCGGACTGTCGATCCCCGGTGTGGCGTTTCTCGGCTGCAAGTTCGTCAACGGCACCTGGAATGGCGTTACTGCCAACGGGATGCAGTGGTCGAATTGCACGTTCGAGAACTGGAAATTCACTGGCTGCGATCTGCGCGGCGCCACGCTCTTGTCGTCCGAATACCAGGGCATCGTCGTCATGGGCTCTGACCTGCGCGGCGCGCTGATGCAAGGCACCAAGATCAGCGATTCGCAGCTCCGTTGCAACGACATCCACGGATTCATGTTCATGGGTTTCCGCGAAACCGTGAATACCGAAGCCTTCCACAACGAAGGCATTATCCTCACCGACGAGATTGGCAAGGAGGTTTTCTACCGTGGCGACACCCGAGGGCAAGATCAAAGGGCTAGTTAAAGCTGCCCTGAAACTTATTAAACGCATTTATTGGTTCATGCCGGTCGCCGGCACGTATGGCAGAGCAGGGATTCCAGACTTCATTCTGTGCGTCCCTACCAAAATCACCCCTGACATGGTGGGCCGAACAATCGGCGCATTCGTGGCGATTGAAACGAAGGCCGAGGATGGCACCTACGGTCTTACGAAACTCCAAGCGTACAACTTGGAGCTGATTTCTGACGCGGGCGGTGTCGGCTACGTGGTGGATTCAAAGGCAAAGTTTGAACAAGTCCTGCTGGACTTGAAGCAACACGGCGCAGTTCTCGAACTTAAATGATCGTCCTTCCAGAATCTCGGGCTTTACTGTTTCAGTTCGCCGACCCTCAAGCGGCGCTGCAACAGATTCCTTTCGGCCAGTTGATCGACTACGAAGGGAAACAATACGTCGTCTGCCCGCATCACGAGGATTCCGTAAAGTACCTGCGGAATATCGGGATGCGTGTACCGGGCATGATGACGTATTACTACGATTGGCCGGGGCCGTTCAAACCGTTTTACCACCAGCGCGTCACGGCTGAGTTCATTGTCGAAAACCCGCGCTGCTTCGTGCTGAATGACATCGGCACTGGCAAAACTATGTCGACCGCTTGGGCGCTCGACTATATGATGCGGAAGATGATGGTGAATAAGGTCGTGATCGGCGCGACTAAATCTACACTCCGCGAAGTGTGGGAAGCTGAGATTGCCCGCGTGAATCCCGGCGCGCGCATCGCGGTCTGCCATGGCTCGCCTGAGAAGCGCAAGAAACTCCTAGCCGGGGAGTATGACTACTTCATTTTCACGCACGAGGGCTTGAAGTGGTATCTGAAATTTCAACACCCGGATGTCAACTGCATCGTCATTGACGAACTGGCCGAATTCAGCAACGGGCAGAGCCAGCGATGGAAAGCCCTGGACAAGCTGATTAAGCCGGGGATGCGCGTCATCGGCTTGACCGGCCAGCCGTGCCCCACCAGCCCGACCGATGCCTGGGCGCAGGCGAAGGTGATGAAAACTGGATTCGGCGATGTGCCGAAATACTTCGGCCGATTCCAGCGCGAGGTCATGCAGCAGGTTTCCACCTATAAGTGGATTCCGCTACCTGGATGGGAGCGTCGCGTACATGGTCTGCTGCAGCCGGCCGTGCGATTCACGCGGGACGAATGCCTCGACCTGCCGCCGACGACGTACAGCAACCGCACCGTGGAGTTGACAGACGTACAGCAGCAGGTCTATAATTTGGTCAAGAAAGACTTGTACGCGGAGTACGAAAGCGGTAAGATCGTAGCTGCGAACGAAATGATTAAGACCATGCGGCTCGTCCAAGTGGCGAGCGGCGTGGTGTACGACATTGACCAGAATCACTTAACTGTAGGCGCAGAGCCACGAATCGAGGAAGTCAAGAGGATTTTCAGCGATGCGAACCGCAAGCTCATTCTGTACGCGCCGTATCGCGGAACCGTCGAATACATTTACGAGCATCTGAAAGGCTTCGCGCGCTGCGCGGTCGTCCATGGCGACATCAGCATGGGCAAGCGCGCGGAGATATTCAGGACATTTCAAAGTAGCGATGACATTGAATTACTGATCGCCCATCCGGGCTGTATGGCCCACGGTCTTACGCTGACGCGGAGCGCGACGATTGCGTGGTTCGCGCCGGTCAATAGCAACCGTTGGTACACGCAGGCGAATGGTCGGATCGTGCGAGCTGGGCAAGACAAGCACACTCACATTATCCACATATACGCTACGCCGGAAGAACGGCGTATGTATAAAGCCCTTCAATACCAGCAGTCCATGGAGGGGATTCTACTTGTTGAATTCGAGAAAGGAACTAAATCATGGCTGACTTGAAAATCAGTGACGCGGTGCAGCTCTACCTCGCCAACCGCGACGCGCTCGAAGCACTCAAGAAAAAGTACGACGCCGACAAGAAGGTAATCGACGATCAGCAGAAACTCTTGGAAGCGTATTTCCAGGAGCAGATGAACACGCTGGGCGTCAAGAATCTGCCGACCGAATTCGGCACGCCTTACACCAGCACAATCTCGAAGTTCAAGATCACCAATCGCGAGGCATTCCTCGCGTGGGTGAAGCAGAATGATGCGTTCGATGTGTTTTCGAGCAGCGTCACGAAAGAGCCCGTCCTGGCATATATGAACGCCAACGACGGTGCCCTCCCGCCCGGTCTGGAAATGTCCCAGGTCGTCAACGTCAACGTGAAAGTGAAGTAACCGGAGAAGCAAAATGGCAGGCAACGAAGTGGTTCTCAGCGCACCGCCGTCCTACGCGATTTCCGCCGAGCTGGCCGCGCGGTTCAACTCGGCGCTCGCGGGCGGCATCCAGATCGGATACCCGCGTATCGCGATCAAGGCGTCGCGGTGGCGCATCCGTCGTGGCGAGGAAGAATTCGTGATGCAGGATTTCTTCCTCGATGTGATTCTCCTGGCCGCGAATCCCGCCGTCAGCAAGACCTTCTACATCAAGCAGTACGACCCGAACAGCAACGATCCGCCCGACTGCGCGAGCGATGACGGCGTGACGCCGAACCCCAACGTGCCGCAGCCGCAGTCGCCGTACTGCGCGGGTTGCCCCAGGAATGCGTGGGGCTCGAAGATCATGCCGAACGGCAAGCAAGCGAAAGCCTGCGCTGACCAAAAGCATCTGGCGCTGCTGGCGGCGGGCGATTTGGGCGGCGATATTTACGCGCTGACCCTTCCGCCCGCGTCGCTGAAAGAGCTGGGCACGTACGTCAACACGCTGACCTCGCGCAATATCAACGCGTGTGCGCTGGTCACGCGGCTGACGTTCGATGAATCGTCCGATTTCCCCCGCGTGAAATTCACCGGCAACCGCTGGCTGACCCAGGAGGAATTCTCCAAGGTTCTCGAACGGGTGAATGATCCCATCGTGCCGGCCGTCATTCAGACGCTGCCGAAGGTGCCGCGCACGCCGCAGCAAGCCGCTGCCGGCGCCGCGTTCCAGCAAGCCCCGCAGCCGCAGGCCCAGGCTCCGGTGCAGCAGGCCGCGCCGACGCCGGCCCCGGCGCCCGCTCCGCAGCCCCAGCAGCAGGCCGCGCCCCAGCCGCAGCAGCAGGCCGCGCCGACCGGCTTCGGCGGTCAGCAAGCGGCGCCGCAGCAGCCCGCACCCACCCCCCAAGCCGCACCGGCCGCGCCGCAGCAGGGCGCCCCGAGTGGCTTCGGTGGGCAGCAGGCGGCACCGGCCGGTTTCGGCTCGCAACAAAGTGTGCCCAACCCTGGCGTGAATACCCCTGCCGGTGGTACAGTCAATGCTGCACCGCCGAATCCCGCATTGGCTGAAACGCCTGCCCAGGACGCGGCGGTTCCCAGTGGCCTTGCCGCGCAAGTTTCTGCGCTGATCGCGAGGCAAGTGGCGGGAATCAACAAACAGGGGTAACGATGGCCTACGGGGGAGAAATCCCCCTGTCGTACGCCGATGCGACAGGGGTAGACTTTTCGCAGTCCATGCGAAAAGCCGGACTGACGATCACCGAAACGTCGCAGATTTTCGAGGTTACTCGCCGAACTGTGTACGCGTGGTGCAACTCACAACGGCTCCCCCATATGGCTTTCTACTTACTTTACAAGCTCGACAAGGCACTCGAATCTGGCGCGTTGCCGACCCGAGCGGAATTCAATTCCAAGAACGACAGAATCGCCGCAGTAAAAAGAATCATCCTGAAATAACGGAGTGGGGTCATGCGGGAGTTCTTAGAAAGAATACTTCCCGCTTCCGGTTACAAGATTCTCGATTTCCCCAAACAGGGCTCGCAAGGCAGTTACTTCAAACACAATTTCTTCACATCGCTGGATGATTTCTGTGCGCGTGCTGCGCAGCTTTCAGCGGAAGGTTTTGATGTTTACCACGCCTGTTCCTCGTTTGTCGAACCGAAGTCCCGGAAGTCGGTTAACGTACAGGCCGTCAAAGCCTTTTGGGTCGACCTCGATGTTGGGGACGAACCGACGAAATACCAATCGCAGCTTGAGGCCGTCGAGGCGATCATCGCCTTTTCGCAGTCCTCCGGCTTAATTACTCCTACGCTGGTTTCCAGCGGGTATGGCGTCCACGCCTACTGGCCGCTCGTTCAAGAGATTGAACCGGCGCGCTGGCGCGCACGCGCCGAGGCGTTCAAGGCGATGTTGTCCGCGAGCAATATCCGCCAGGATACCTCGCGCACGGCCGATATGGCATCCGTGTTGCGCACGCCGGGGACGTTCAATTATAAGCGCGGGGATCGCCGCCCGGTCGAGCTGCTGGCCATGGGTGATACCATGACCATCGAAGCGTTCGAGAGCGTCGTTACCCCATTCGCCCCCAATCCTACCGCCGCACTCGCGGCGCCCCCAGCCTACGCGTTCAACGCGCCCCAGGCTACGGCGCCGTCCTCAAATGCTGCGTTCGGGAATATCTATTCCAATATCCCAACGGATGCGAACCTCGTCGCCGATTCGTGCGCGCAGATTCGCCGTATGCGCGATACGCGCGGGAACATTTCGGAGCCTGAGTGGTATGCGTGCATCGGCGTCTTGCGCTTTTGTGAAAATGGACGTAACGCTATCCAAGAATGGTCGAGTGGTCATCCGACTTATTCAGAAGAAGCGACCGACGCAAAAATTGCCCATGCTGAACAAGGAACGCCGAAGCCTATTACGTGCGAGAAGTTCGCAGGGATTAACGCTACGGGATGCCTCGGCTGTCCTAACCGTGGCAAGGTCACTACGCCGCTTCAACTCGGTCGCAAAGCCGTTGAATCGAAAGACGTTTCGTTTGCCGAAGACCAGATCATTAGCCCGCCACATCCGTTTTTCATTGATGACGCAGGGCGCGTGGGCTTGAACATCGACGGCAAAGCCGAGTACATTTCACCGTATCCGTTCTACTTCAAGTCCCGCTTTTGGTCGCTCGCTGAGAAGGAATTCTGCTACCTGCTGCGGTACTGGTATCCGCAGGATGGATGGCAAGAGGCGGTCGTAACCTCCGTGCAGCTCGGCGTATTCAATGATTTCGTGAAGGCTGTATCGCGGATTGACTTGCGTTTGGAGAACATGAATATGGCGTTCAAATTCCTGAACGCGTACGCCGACCAGTTGAAGGCGCTGGTGGCGACGCAGAAAATGGTTCACCGCCAGGGCTGGCACGAAGCCTCATTCGTCCTGGGCGAAACGTCCTACCACCAAGACGGCACCACGACACCGGTCACACTGGCGCCCACGGTCGGCGACTATCGCGAAGCGTTCGTCGGGCGCGGATCGGCCGAGCTGTGGAAAGCTGCCGTCGCACCATTCGGCAAGTCGATGCCCCACGCCTTCGGCATTCTGACTGGGTTCGCCTCACCGCTGATGCGGTTCACGAGTTACGACGGCGCCGTGGTGAATCTGCTGGGCGAAACCGGCTGCGGTAAATCGACCGTCCAGCAGATCGTGGCGTCCATCTACGGCGAGTATCGGCTGCTGGATATGAAGCACGCAGATACAGCGATGTCGAAGTTTCGTCGGCTGGGTATCTACAGCTCGCTCCCAGCGACGATTGACGAAATCACGAACGTCCACCCCGAGGAACTGAGTTCATTCATTTACCAAGTATCACAAGGGCGCGAGCGCAACCGCCTGCGCAACGATGGCACGGAGCGCACGAATCCGCATACGTGGCAGACCATCGTATTGTCGTCCAGCAATCGGTCGATCTACGAAGCGTTGTCCGCGTATCGTGCTGATACTCAAGCTGAATCTATTCGCGCACTCGAAATCCAGACCATTCGCACGCCGACGCTCACGCGTGAGCTGGTCGACAACGCGCGCCTCATTACCCGCGACAACTTCGGGATGGTGGGTATCCAGTGGATTCGCCATGTCTCGATGAACCAGGATCGCCTGAGCGCTGAGGTTCGTGCCATGCAGGAGGCGGTGTTCAAGCTGCTGAATGCCAAGACGCATCACCGCTACTGGGTCGCGGTTATCGCCTGTGCGATTGTCTCGGCCGACGAACTGCGCAAGCTGGGGATTTTCAACGTCAGCATCGAGGATATGACCTCGTGGCTTGGCTCGCTGTTCGTCCATATGGAGAACAACGTCAATCAGTTCCATACCGATTCGCTCGATATGTTCTCGGCATGGGAAATGCGCAATCTCGACAAGCGCATCATCTTCGACGGCAACGCAGACAAGCGCAGCAAAATGTTCAAGCCGCCTATCGAGGTTCCGCGTGGCGGCGAGCTGGTCATTCGCATCGAGCAAAGTACGCGCCGCATGTTCGTCGCGAAAAAGTCGTTCGTGGACTGGCTTACCTCGCAGAATGCCTCGCCAGTCAGTGTCATCAAAGACCTGCGCGACGCCGGCCTCATTCTTGGCGAGGAACGCGTGTCGCTGGGTGCCGGCTGGAACGCCGCGATGCCGACGACACGCGCGTTCGTGATCGACCTGAACCACATGCTGTTCAAGGAATCTCCCCAACTTGTCGCGGTGGAACAAAATGTCCAGACCCCTGCGGCAGCAAATATGTGAGCTGATGGCCCAGGTCGGCGTACCAGTTACGTCGCCCTGGTTACGTACCCAACTTAATTGCGACGGTGGGCCGCTTTCCAAAGAGATTACCCGAATGGAGCATAACCGGCAGCTAGAAACTGTCGGTGAGATTCGTCCGAAGGGTAAAGCCACGCGGCTCCTGATGCTTCGCACGGACAAGGAACTGTCCGTCGTGGAACACGAGGCTGTGAAATACTGGATCAACCAGTATATCGTGGACGCATGTACGTTTCTTTTCGACGGCCATGCTGAGCTTTTGGTAGAGGTAGTGCGCGGCGCGTGCGAGGACAGTCTGTTGATGCCCGACACAATCCGCTGGTTCGATTCGGAAGTCTGCCACCTTTATATGTCGCTCTTGGTCGAACACCACGAGTATGCCATCGAAGCGTGGAAGCGTATCGCTTACAACGTACTTAAGGAACAATGATGTTCGACATCACCGCGTTTGAATCCGACGAAACGACGTTCAGCTCGACCATCGTCGCGCCCATGTATATCTGCGATCTGTGGGGCTGCGCCATCCATGCGCCGAATCGCCCCGAGCTGGTCGTGCCGCCGAAAATCGCAGTCGATCCGGCGATTCAGAAAGCGGCGCCGCAAAGCGCACTTGCGTTGAACGAGATAGCCCTTACGCTATATACTAGGCTGGTCGAGCAAGATGGTTTCGACCCGCAGATCGCGGCGCGCGCGTTGCCGCTGAGTACCCTGTTTATGCTGCACCAGACCGGCTTTATCCACGAGCTGATGAACGACATCATCCTGCTGCAGTCCTTCGAGCGTATCCCCAATTTCGAGTTTCTGTTAGACTTGGGCAACGCATTCCTTGACAAGCTGGGAGTTATGCTGTGACCGACATCCACAAGACGCCGACCTACATAAAGTCGGGGCCGAAGCCGCGTGAAGGCTATTTCTGGAATCCCGATCCGTTCGGTGAAACCTGTTCGCATTGTGGAAGCCATGTGAAGAACCATGGCCCGAGCGGCAAATGCCCGAACCATATCTTCGCCCCGGCTCCTGCGGCGCTTGGCACGCCGCCGCTGCCGCAGGTATCCATCGAAGGTGTACCGGAGCGGCTGAGTGCATGGGATACGCAGATCGGCGGGAGCCACTACAAAGAGCTTGAGATTCAGCCTATGGAGTATTCCATGCGGAACAAGCTCGATGCTCTGCAGCATACCATCGTCAAGTACGTGACGCGTTTCCGCTCGAAGGGCGGTGTCGCGGACTTGGAAAAGGCCAAACACTGTATCGACATGCTGATCGAACATGAACGCGAACATGGACAAAAACCCACTGGCACCCGATAAGGATGCCGCGCCCAACGTCCGCAAGGAAATCGTCGCGGTGACATTCAGCAGCGCGGGCGACGGCATTATCATGTCGACTGACCCTGCGTACATCGCGGAGGTTGCCGAAGCGGGTGGCGTGGCGATGAATTACATCACGCGCGGCGCGATGCGGTTCATGGCAGTACGCGAGCCTGATAAAAACCTGCAGGCCAAGATGCTGAGAATCGCAGCCGGCCCCGCACTATTTGTCGTGGAAGCTGACGGCACCATGTCGGGGCCGTCATCCTTCGCGCAGAAGTCTTACTAGACGATCAGCGCGCTTCCCGCAGCAGTATCTACGATCACGGAACTGCTGCCGGGTTGCGCGAGAATCACGCCACTAGCGTTGGGTTCGACCAGGATATACTGGCCGCTGAATCGCACCTGGGAGGTAGACGTTCCCAGCGTGCTTGCAATAAAGTAAACGCCGGTCGTCGGCTGGAACGCGAGAATCGTTTCAACGATACTCAGCACATCCGACGCGCTCGCCGCGCTGACACCGTTCAGTATGAACCCGTCATAATGGCCGACAGCATCGACCAGGGTAGCGTTCAGATTTACCCGAACCGTCGTGGCGTCGACCGCCGCTTGCAGCTCGGTCGTCCCGAGCTGATAGGTTTTCGACGCGCCCAACGCGTCCGACGCGCTCAGGGTTTCCGACGCCGTGCCAGGGGACGCCGTGCCAGCGAGCCGTTGCTCAGTCGGCGTCAGCGTGTCGACGCCTGCCACATGATAATCAGCCGTGGCATTCGGATGATCTGCGATCAGCGCAGTGTCCAAGAGCACGCCGATGAATCGGGTTTGAACCGCCAGCGATTCTCCGTAGCTCAGCGTGTCGGCCGTCGTGGTCTGATAAACGAAGATCGCGCCGAGCGCGTCGCTGGCCGCGAGCGTATCCGACTGGGCTACGGTCGCCGCACCGCCCGCGAGCTGCGCGTCCGCTGCGCTCAGGGCGTCGGTCGCCGCCGTGTTGCCCGAGCTGGCGCCGGCCGGCGTGTCGACGGCGGTCAGCGTGTCCGACGCAGCGCCTGACGCAGCCTGGGCTGCGCCTGCGGCGTCCGTCGCGGCGAGGCCGTCCTGCGCCTGGGTGAAGGCGTGTAGCGCCCCCTGGGCCGCATCGAGCGCACTCAGCGCGTCCTGGGCCTGCGCCAGCGCGCGCAGCAGCGCAGCGGCGGTATCGAGCGGGTTGCGCGTGTCGGTCGCCGCTGCCGGCGTCGCCGAGGTCGCGGTGCCGGCGTCGGTCGCGCTGAGCGTGTCCGCGCCGCTCGCAGCGATGGTGCCGGCCGTCACCGTGCCGCTGGGCGCGTCCGTCGCGGTGACTGAATCGGCCTGCGCAGTATGGAGCGAATAGGCCGCAGCCAAAAGCTCAGTCACCGATACTGTATCGGCCAGTGAGGTATTCAGCGACGCGGCGGCGTGCAGCAGCTCGGACAGGGAAACGGTTTCAGCACCAGCAGCATTCAGCGCGGCGAGCGCGCTGGGCGCGTCGGTGGCGCTTGCGGTTTCAGCAGCCGACAGGGAATTGCCTGACGGAACAGCAGCCGTCGAAGCGTCCACCGTATTGTTGGGCGCGTCGAGCGCGTAGTCCCAAAGCTGCCCGATATGACCATCGGCAGTGACGAAAGTCTGATCGGCCGTAATCGCAGCGAGGTCAGCCGTGATATACACCTGATCGGCGGTGATGCCGGTTTCGTCAGCGGTCGGCCAACCCATGTCAGCCGTCGCGCCCAACACCGTGCCGTCGATAGTGATGAAATCACTATCAATGGTAATAGTGCTGTTGTCGATGGTCAGTTCGAGGAACATCAGCCGCCCGCCACGCTAACCCACGATGCTGTCGCCGGCAGCGTCGCGGCCGTCCAGGTTTTACCATCGGTCGACCATGCTGCAGCCGCACCACCATACGCCGTTGCGACGAAAATACCGCCAGCGTAGGTGATCGAATTCCAGGTTGTCGAGTTGTTCGATATTGCCGAGAGCGTCCAGTTGATGCCGTCCGTGGAGTATGCGCTGTCCGTAGTCGAATCGCCGACGATAACGAACATGCCGTTCCCGTAGGCGAGCCCAACCCAGGTCTGCGCGGTGCCGGCCGGCACCGTCATCGCCGTCCAGTTGATGCCGTCCGTGGAGTACGCGCCAGCCGTACCACTGCTGATCGCGACGAATTTACCGCCGCCGTAACATACATGCTGCCAGCTTTGGCTGGATGGGAGCGTGCAGGTTGTCCAGTTGATACCGTCCGTCGAATACGCGCCGGTCGTGCTACCCGATGCGACAGCGACAAACGTGCCATTGCCGTAGGCAACCGACACCCATTGCTGTGATGCTGCATTCGTGCCGGCCGTCCAGGTGATGCCGTCTGTAGAGTATGCCGTAGCGTTCGAGCCGGCAGCGAGCGCGACGAACATCGTCGGACTGGCACCTACTGCATTCCAGTAATGCGCCGCAGGCAGTGTCGCCGCAGCCCACGTTTTACCGTCGGTACTATAGATGGCGGTGGTTTCTGTGGCGTTCCAGCCGGCGACGGCAACCAACATATTGCCGGGGCCGTAGCAGATAGACGAATACCCAGTCGTGGATGGCACCGTCGCCGCAGTCCACGTTTTTCCATCCGTGGAATACGCTGCGGTCGTCGTGGGGTTTGCTGAATCCACGACCGCAAACAGCGGCCCACCCAACGCACGACGCCGAAAGAAAATCGGAATCATGTCAAGTTTCCACCCACTACCCATACGTCCTGCGCGATGCAGGTCAGCACGATGGTCGAGTATTGAACGCGCGCGGTGAAGCTGCTGGCCGTGTGGATAGTAACGCCGGCAGCAGCCGCCACGGCGGTTTGCCCCGCGCCGAGCTGCGTGATCTGCAACTGCGCGCCCACCGGGAACGGCGTCGTCGCGTACGCCGGCACCGTGACAGTATTTGCTGCCGCGTTGTTCATGGTCAGCGCACCGCTGTAATTCGGCGCGGGCATATCGGTCGCCGCGATGGTGTACGCGGTGCCGGTCTGCGCGTTGATGCTCAGCTTCAACGCGCCATACAGCTCGCCGAAATTGGCGTTCGCTTTTTGGACGATGACCGGGAGTGTGTCGCCGGTTCCGGTATTGGCGCCGGAGCCTGTGTTGATTGTCTGTTGGGTCATAGTTTACCCCGCCACCCAGGCTGAGCCGTTGTAGAATACCGGGCAGACGACAGCGCCGCCGCCCGTCAGCGTACCGAGAAACGTCGGTGCGGTCGCGTCCGTGACGTAAGCGCGCGATCCGGTGGGCACATTGGTTGGGAGTGTGGCAACGGTAAAGCCGCCCGTAGCAATACTACCGTCAATCAGAATGCCCCCAGTTGCGTCGCCTGCGGGTAGCGTACCTGCCGTCCCGTTAAGGGCGGTTATATCAAGCGACGTAGCCGTGGTGGTGAAGTAGGCGTTTTCCGCTCCTGCCGCCGTCCCATACCAGACCTGAAAAGACGCCGCTGCCGAGAGGCTGTTCCAACTGACGTTTATCGAAGAAGTCGATCCCGTCGTGGAGGTAAAGAATTCTGCGCTCGGAGCAGTTGGATTGCCGCCCCCATCGAGAGCGACGATCTTAAAGTAATAGGAACCTGCGGGGACTGTACCCCCTGTCGCGGAAACTGCGGCGCTCCCGCCCGTCGGAGTAGGCACCGCGCGTATCCGCAGATACGAGGCAGATATGCCTTTAGCGACAGTAAACAATTGGTCTGCGGTCTGCACACCGACCAGGAAGTTGCCTGTCAGGTCTACGCGAAACGCCTCGCCACCGTTCCCATCGTAGAAAATGAGGAACTGGCCAATGGCATAAAAGCCATTCGTGTTGAGCGCCTGTATCGTAGCCGTCCCGTTGACCGTGAGGGACGGCAGAGTGATCCCATTCGGGAAAGTCGCTAGGCCGTTAATCAGGTTATACAGCTCATTGAAATTCGACTGAATGGCCTGCATTGCCGCACGGAGATTGTTCCCCGTATGGTCATTCGCCGTCGTGCCAGTCGATAGGTTCTGCTGTGTCATCGCTTTGCTCGGTACTCACCACTCGTGACATCGCCCACCCATATCCAACGAGTAGGCCGACCACGAATGCGAGAAAGGTTTTAAGCATCCAACCGCCGTTCGAGAATGTCGAGCTTCGCCAGCCCCAGCTCCAACATGCGCGTATGTTCTTCGTCCGCGTCACGCTGTAGCTGGGCCATTTGGACAAGAGCTGTGACCAAGCTATTGAGGTCGTGCATCAACTCGTGTAGCTGCGTCAGAATCATGCGCTGCCACTCAGCCGATTCTTCGGCGACCATCATCAGGACAGCGCCAGCAATCGAGGCTTCCGTCGACAGAATGAGGTTGATCGCACCGAAGTCACCGTCCGTCCCGAACGCCCAATGGGAGAAAAGCCACGTACTCAAGAAGATCACGAGAATCTTCAAAAAGTTACGCGGCTTGCGTACCATCAGATAGAATCGAAACAGTTTACCCATGACCGGCGGTATATTGGAGATAGCCTACGACTATCTCGATGATGAACAGGATGATTACGACATATTCTAGAATGATCGTGTGACGTTCTTTCCTGGCCTCGTGCAGCTCTTTCAGCTCTGATTCTAGCTCGTCGTGTTTCACATCGAGGTCGGCGATCCGCTCCATTGCATGAGCAATGCGTTCGCTCGGCAGTTGGGCGGTGTCGTCGTCCATCAGTGCGTGTGCATGTACGAGAGGGCGAAGCCCGCGACGGCGATCAGGGCCATCAGAATCCCCGTCCCGGCCGCGAACCAAGGTGGCAGCGCATTCAGGAAATTGGGAATCTGCTTGTCGATCTTTTCCTCGACCTTCGCCATGCCTTTGTAGAAGTCGTCGCGATTCAGCATCGTCACGCTCAGGATTTGGAGTTTTTGGATTATTTCCTCATGCCGTGAGAAACGCCGATCATGCCCGTCGTGACGGGCCTCGGATGTCGCCATGCGTTGCTCCAATTGCGCGATGTCGGCGTCGTGCTGGCCGACAGTATCACGCAGCTTGTCGACGGTTTCGGAAAGTTCTTCGAGCGCCGGCATTACTTCTCCCGTTATTGCAGGTCGGATTCAGCGAACCACCGTTCGTGCTGCACGCCGCTACCGTCGTTGTAACGGACGAGATACACGATGGAACTGCCGTCGACAATCTTCACATCGACAACTTGGCCGCTGATGGGGGTGACGACTTGGGCGACGCTATCGCCCACTTTGAATTTCAGGCTCATGTTGACCTCGTTCAGATCGTGATGGAATACGACACGTTGACCGTATCGCCGCTGGCAAGCACCTTGTTACCGCCCGAGAATGCGCCGGCCGAGAACAGCGTCCCGGTCGTACCGCCCTTCGTCGGGTCGGTGGCAATGAAGCAGCCGGCAATCGTCGCCGCCGCGTTCGCGGTGAACGCCACCGCGCTCGCCAGGGACTTCGTACCGCCGCTCGCAGCGCCCCAGGAAACCGCAGGGCGCGCGGTCGCCGTGTAGGCTTGATTCTCCGTCCAGCCGGCGTGCGACCCCATCGTGTCGGCGGCGGCAATCGTCGGGGTTGTCGCGCCGTCCACGAGGCCCATGTACCATGCCGCCGTGTAGGCCGAGCCGGCGAAGAACGTGTCGAGGCAGTAGTTCAGACCGGCCGCGACCACGAGGTTGTCGAACGTGTCCTCCCATTTCAGCTCGCCATCGGCGCCGTAGCAGCGCGCGACATATCGGCCTTGCGCGTGCAGCGCGTCGCCGAGCTGGCCCGCAGTCGCGGCGAACGCGACCGCAGCCGCGAGGAGATTGAGTTTTTCGCTGTGCATATCGTTTCTCCGATTAAGCGAAGCTGGTGACTTGGGGGGTAACGACAACGGCGCCCATGGGAATCACCACCATGGTTTTGCCGTCGCCCAGGAGAATGTGAACGTCGTAGACGCCACTCGGCAGGCCGACCGTATCCTGCCACGCGATGTTCAGCTCGACCGTCCCGGCGACGCCGCCGAGGATAATCGAGCTGCCATTCGGGGTCGGCGTAGCACTCGACAACGCGAGGTACGCGGCGTTCGTGCTGTCCGGCGCATCCTTGATCTGACATTCCGCTTTCGCGTTCGTCAGGTCAACGGGCGTGCCGGCAACAGCCGGATTGGACACTGAGGGGTTGCTCAGCGTCCAGGTATATTGGAAGGGCGCACCTTCCTGGATATTGAGGTTTACGCCGGCCATGGCATTACGCTGAGAGTTGACCCGTCAGGACGTTCACCGGGCCGGCGACGGAACCCATGACGTAGATCGCGTCGTTCGGCGGGGTGTTGGGTTCCCAGGTCGCGCCGTTGGCGATCTGGAACGAATTCGCCGTGGCAGGGGTGCCGAAATCCACGTACAGAATGCCCCCGGAGAGGTTCTGAATGGCGAGGTAGGTACGCTGGGCATTCCCGTTGACAGCCATCGTGCTCGCGGTCGTGGCGGCAATGCGATGGTTATAAAAGTGCGCGGGCGAGCGATTCGATTTCATTTCTGAGACTCCGTATACGGAACGAGCAGAGCCCGCAGTTGCAGATCATCTTCCATCATGGTAGCAAACGATTCGGTGACAAGCCGCATCTGCGCCGGGGCGCTCGCTGTCTGGAAGGCTGGCGACTGGATAGGCAGGTATGGTTTGGCCGGTACAGAAACTTTCGGACACTCAGCCGCGACGGGAATATATACCGTCTTTACGACGGGTTGCGTTGCACAGCCAGCGAGCACGAGAGCGACGGCGATGGCGAGAGGCGTACGTTTCATTTCCACGCTCCCAGGAGATTGTCGAGTTGCTGCTTCTGTTGAATCGCAGCTTCAGCGCAGGATTTCGGGACGGGCGCATCCTTGATAGCGCGCATCAAATGCACGTAGCGCGCGTCGATGATCGCGGCTTTGTGCTGTGCGTCTGCAACCCGGACGGCTTGTTCATCGCTAGCTTTCTTGAGGACTTCGACGGCGGCGTTTTGCTGAGCGATGGAGTTCATGCACTCTTGTTTCTGCGCCTGCACCGCTTGAATCTGCGCGTGCGCCGTATCCAGTCGCGAGTTCAGCGAATAGATATAGGCCACGAGGCCGACCATGAGCGCGCCTGCAATGAGCGCCTTAATTTCCGTCAGTGTCACCATTTCTTTTTACTCCATTGTTGACCTCGGCGCTTACGCGGAAATACAGCCCCAGGCCGCCGACGCCTATGAGCGTACTGATCGCCGTAGCGTACGACGTAACGAGGTTCGTCCAGTCGGCCTTACGGAATATGACGGTGAACAGCGTCAGCCCGTTGATGACCAACATCGCAAAGAATATACTGACCCGAACGACATCATAGGTTTGATTGTCGTTCTCCGTCAACATATCCTTGACAGGCTGGCCCATCATAAAGCCTTGAACCAGGAGGTTATACGGTCAATGATATTCTGCGGTGCGGGCGCGGCGGTTCCGGCCGAGGCAAACGTCGGGGCTTTCTCGGACGCCGACATGAATAGGTCGCGCTCATGCTGGCGGCGGGCGAGAAGCCCAGGCACTTCCACAACCTGCCCGTCGACATGGGCCTTGTCCCACAACACGAACTGAGCTGCCGCACCGTTGTAATCTCCCGTATTGAGCAATCGCAAAAGGGTCGATCCCAGCAAAGCCTCGACACCCAGGTTGAACGCAAAGTCGGCCAGGGCGTCGAATTGATTCTGATTCAGCGTAACGTGGACATTCCCATTGATTGCGTCCTCGACTGGCCCCATGTCAGAACACATGAGCGTCTTTGCATCAGGAATGGAGATAAACGTCGGAATGGGTTCGTCGCCGACGCGTTTGTGGCCGAACCCCCAGGTTGTATATCCGGCGACATCCTTATAGGGATAGCCGCGATACCCCTCACAGGCTTCGGTGAGGCTCAGTCCATTATCGCTGACTTTCATTATATCAACCCGTAGAAGTTGTGGTACATGAGATACTGTTCAGCCGGATCGGTGAACGGCATCACGTAGGGCATTGCCGCATGGCCGAAATTCGGGATCGAGAGCATATGGCCGAACTGCTGGGCATGTTCGCGATTCCAGTTTGTCATGGATTGGACGAGCTTATCCTTGGCTTCGTTTGATTCGGGCAGGCCCGACATAGCGCGATGCGCCAGTTCCGACAGCTCTTTCTGTTCCAGCTCCAACGACGACTGGGCGAATTCGTTTTGCGGCAGCGTGTTATTGTAGTAATTGGCCGTTTGCTGGGGGTCGAACCCGAGCGCAAACATAGCCGACTGCAGCGGCGTGACCGGAGTATACTTCCCACTCCGGGTAATATAACGGCCGGTGGCGGCAGACTGCCCTGCGAGGGCAAGCCGCTTCAACACGCTGACTGGAATATCGTGGATCGCCTGATTCCAGTTTTGCGCCGCAACGTCTTTGCCGAAGGCGAGCGTGCCGCCGATGGCCGAAAGGTACGGGCCTTCCATGATGTCGGCCAGCCGGCCGGCGCCGAGGTCATTCTGCAGGTCGATACCGCTCAGGTTGCCGACGCTGCCCAGGTTGGCAAACGCGCCGATGTTTTCGCCCGTCAGCGGATTGAAGATACCGTTGTTCAGCGCGTTGCGCCAGAATTCGGCGTCACCGAGTTTGCCACTTGTAAACGACTGGATATGATCGGCGAGCGCGTTGACCAGTTCATGCTGGTATGAATCGAGGCTGTCGGGCGTCGTAGCTGCGCCGAACTGGGGAGCCATTTTGTTGTAGCCTGCAATCGCCATATTGCCGAGCGACTTCGCTGCCGTCAACGCGGGCATTCCGGCAAGACCGCCCGCGAGGCCGAAATACGCCATGAGCGCACTGCCCACCACCGGGTCTGATTTGAACAGACGGAACGTGTTACCGATAGCCTGCATCGTCGGCTCGCTGAATTGAGACATCAGCGATGCTTCTTTGTGCCGATACACCGGACGCAGATTCGTCTTGTCATAGGTCTGCATCGACCGATTCACGACATCCTCGGCGTGGCGCAGGATATTCTGTTCGTCAACCACCTTATCGCCGCTGGGCTTGATGATAAGGCGGCTGCCCTGTTCGTCATTCATAAAGGTCTTGACGCCTTCGCCCTTGGCAAACTTTTCGTATGCCTGTTGAATCGCAGCAGCGGCGACCGCGCGGCGCGAGCGCGCTTCGATGGTCGCGGTGGGCAGGAACATAACGTCGCGGAGCCGGCCGAGCGTCCCACCAACACCCGAATTGAAGCCCCACATATTCTGCGTGAGCTGCGGATCGGTAACGCCTTTCTTTTCCAAATGCTGCAGCATCGCCCGCATTTGGTTTTTATAGGCCGGGTTGATGCCCTTGAAAGCGTCGAGCCCCTTGGTCGTGTCGAGCAGATCGTCGTGCGATACGCTCGCCATCCGGGCCAGCCAGCCCATCAGGTCGGCCTTACCCCCGTTCGCTGCCAAATGTGCAGCCGCCATCGGCAGGTTTTGTGCGAGGGTATACATCGCTGCACGGATCGGGTGAACCAGGGTGAGCGCAGCGTACTTGCGTACCATCGACACCACGCTCGACAACTGTGACCGTTGGTAGTCAATATACTTCGCAGCGTATTGCTTGAGGCGTGGATCGGCGATTTCGTTGTACGCGCGATAGAGCGCGCCCGAATTCTGGTAACGCGCCAGCCGGCCGCTCGCCATCTGCGCGCCTGAATGGATCGCGTTCAGCACATCTTCGTCGGGCAACAGAATATCAGCACGCGGCACGAGAATGCTGTGCAACGCCGAACCCGGATCGAGCATCGAGTGCAGGAGTTGGGCTTTCTGAACGCGGTCGAGCCCCTGAATGTCGCCATTGTGCGTGGCTTCCATGAGCTTGAAAATGTCCGTCGTCTTGCCCTGCATTGATTCGGGCAGACTGTCGACAGGGCTTGTCGTGACGGTGTATTGGCCGTCTTTATAGCCACGTTGCTCGGCGAGGTTTTTCGCCCACGCTTCACCGGCCTTACGGTCGTCCACGTTAACGGCCCGCGCGAATGGCTCGAAGCCGTCCTTCGCTTGGACAGAAACGTGGTAGCGCCCCTTCGACATGCTAGGAATGTACCCTTCGTCCTTGAGACGCTGAGATTCACGCATGACTGATTCACGATTCGCGCGTAACCCCGACGTAGTTTCCTTGATTGTATCGAGATTCTTGGCGCGCATTTCCAGCATATGAATATCTTGCTGCAAGTCGAGCGTGCTTTTCTCCGTCCCGAACATTTCTTTCGTACCGGGGATCGGATCGGTCGTACGGCGTTCGCTGGCCGGAAGGGCGTCGAGGTAATCACGAATCTTTTGCGCGAGGCCAATCATATTCCGAGCAACCTCGGAACCGCCGCGCTCAGTTTCTCGGCCGGTCTTGAGCCACCCTTCGGCCGAATCATCAGCCCCACTGACGCTCAAACCGCGCTTCGCCATTTCCTCGCGAATTTGATCCACGCCGTCGAGCGCGTGGCTCATGGCACTGTCGATCAGATAGATACTGGCATTCTTGTCAGTTTCAATGGCGGCGTTCGCGGCGTCCCGAATGGCGTGGTAATGCCGAATGGCAGCATCCGACATGCCGTAATGCGCCTTGAGCGCAGCATTCGCTTCGTCCGTATCCGGGGCACCCAGGCGAGCCAGATTCAAACGGCGAGCAACTTCGGTAGCCTTCTGCCAGTCGGGATTCTTCGCATCGTAATCCTTGATCCTCGATACGATGTCCGACATCGCAGTTGTTTTGAGCATATGCTCGCTCTGCATCGCGTCTTGAACGGGACGCAGCGAAGCGTGTTTCGCCGCCATGGAGGCCATCGCTTTTAGCGAATCAGTACCCACACCGAGCCTATCCATGAACGCGCGGAAGAAATTCTGCTTAGGCAGATTTTCGGACTCTTGAATCAATAGTTGACGCGCAGCCTCGGCCTGAGTAATCCGCTGGTGGAATGTCTGCGGCTCTGTGTCAGCCCGATTGAAAACGGTCGGGTTGTCGAAACGGCGCAGGACGGTCGGCATCTTCCCTTCATACGCAGCGTGAACCAAATCGTCCAGATTGGTGAATCCGTGTCCCTTGAACACGTTCCCGATCTTCTCGACCATCTGGTTCATTTTGTCCATGATGCGGCCGAACAACCCCGAAGGGTTGAGGTCGCCCATGCGCTTCGCCTCGAAGTAATACGCGGCGCGTTCTTCGGGATTGGTATTGATGTCGTGGAGAATGCGCTCACTGTTGGGCTGTTTCTGTGCCCAGGTTTGGAGTTCCTTCATGCGCGCCGATCCGTCGGTCAGCGACATATCCACGAGCCGACGATCCGACGACGAAAGGCGATTCAGCAGGATGTGGCCTACTTCGTGCGCGGCGACCCGCTTGGGATCGAGAACGTGCGCGCCAATGGTGATATTCTGCAGGTCAGTATGACCCGCAGTACCCGGTGCGACATCGCCAAACGTCATCGGAAAATCTTCGCCGAGGGCGCGGTTCTTGAGCTGAGTAGCCTCGCCGCGAGCTTCGTCCAAAGCTGCGTTGAGCTGCGGCCCCATACTGGGACGCGCAGTATCCGCACGATAGCGAACGTTGTTGGGCTTCAAGAGGCCGGCGAGCGTATTCAGCGCGGGCTGTTCCAGCGGTGGTGCGGTCTTTGCCGCGTCGGCGATTTGGGCGTAGTTCTTACCCACCAACGACTGTTTGACCTCGGGGGATAGCGTGTTGAATCGCCCGAGCAAATCGTTGACATGCTTAACCGACTGGATTACCCCCGGATTCTCGCTTTGAGTTTGGGCCGCTTCGGGGGATTCTCCGGGGGTCGGAACCGGCTCGCCAGGACTGCCTACAGCGGGCGATCCCGGCTCGGTCGAGGCTACCCCACCAGCGACCTCGTTTTCGGCGCCTGCGGCCGTCTGAGCCCCTTGCTGCAGGTTTTCAGATTGTGAAACGACTTCGGGGGTCGAAGGCGTCCCCGGAGCTGGTTGTATACCCAGGTCTGTTTGCGCCGTAGCCTCGGAACCGCCCTGCGCAGCGGGCGATTCCGTCAGGGTTTTGGGAGGGGAGCGCCCTCGCTTTCCATGGCGGCTTCGGCCGGCTGGGCACGAGCCACATCGGGAGCCGCCTTACTCGCGGCGGCGTAATCGGCCACGAGCTTGCGCAGCGTGTCGGTTGCCCCGGATACCTTGGACTTGATCTTCGTCAGGAGCGCATTCGCCGTCTTGGCTTTCAAAGCGCCTTCGAGCGCGGCTGAATCAGCCGGGTGAAGGCCGGTGACACCAGCCTTATCCGCGAAATCAAGCAAACCCTGAATGGTCGGATTGGCCGCGAAATGCTCGGTGAGATTCTTGACCGGGACGGTTCCGGCATCCGTGAGAAGTGACTGCTGAGTAACGTCGGGCGTGGTCGGCGCTTGCGGAGCGCGCGGAGTTTCGTCGGTGAGTTTACCGAACGGCATCGACCCCCACGGCAACGACGATTGCTGGCCGAATAGATGCTGGGGAAACAGCAGTTGCTGCCCCGGCGCTTGAGTGAAATCGGGAGCGCCCACCATCGGCTCGGGTGCGGCTTCGGGCGGCGCATGGGGAAACGCGGGCTGACCAAACAGATCGAGCTGCGTTCCCGAAAGCGGTAGCTGCGGAGCTTTGGTCGGCCCCGGCAGCATCGGAGTACCCGTTTGTTGTGCGCGCGTATTGAAAAGCGCCTGCACTTCGGGCGGCAATTGATCGAATGGGGTTTCAGTCGGATTCAGCGTCGGCAATCCTGCGGCAGTTTGCATGGGCGCCTGGGCACCCCCATTGAACCGCGCTTGCTGTGCTTGTGCTTCGGGAGAAAGAGCTGCAACGGCGTCAGCCGCAGTCGACGGCGCCTCGGTATCGACCGGCGCAGGCGCGCGGCCGAGTAGCGCATGGACAAGCGGATTCGCAGCCGCACCGAACAGAGCGCCCGCGCCCATGCTCGGGAGCAGGTTATCGGTCGGCGAATTACCGCGCGCGATATTCGACCCGACGCTTCCCATGCCGCCCATGATCGAGCCCTCGCGAGCGCCACGGAGCGCGGCAGTCGTGAGTTCTTTTCGGACAGGTGCCGACAGCAGCCCGGCGATCCCTTTCTCGGCCAGGGACTTGCGAATAACGCTGGTCGGCAATCCGCCGCCGAATGGAAGCGCCTCGTTGGCAGCGCCTTGAAGCGCGCCGCCCGCCAAACCCTCGGCGTATTGCGCGCCCGTCAGCGGGGCATTCTGGTTCGCCGTATCGGCTTGCGCGACGCCTTGACCGGCGTTCGCTGCCCCAGCCGCGAGGGCGCGAAGTCCCCACATACCCGCTGCGCCGAGCGCGCCTTCGGGAAGCGCAGCAGCCGCCAGCGCGCCCGCACCGAGCGGCGCAGCCATAGAACCGGCGACTTGGACGCCGCGCCCGAGCCAACTGCCAACGCCATTCTCGTTGTGAATCTGCGCGTTGATTTGGTCGGCCTGCGTCTGCGCAGCTTGCGCGTCGTTGCGCGCCTGCGTCGTGTCGATACCCAGGCCGATGCCACGGCCGAGAGCTTGTTTCGCGCCGTAGTAATCGGCCTGTAGTCCCTTCCATGCAGCCTGGGCGCCTTGCTCGATGCCGCCGACGATACCCGGATTCTGACCGACGCCTACGCCGGTATTCGGCGCATTCGTGATCGGGGCCGGTGAACCACCGATACCCGGCAGTCCGCGCTGGGGCGCGGGAGCTGGCGTGGCGGCGCGCGGCGCGTATTGAATCGGCGCATTCTTGAGTTGCTGCTGAATCGCACGGATATGTGCGTCGACAGCATCCATGGTCGGCTGGTCAAAACCCATGCCGTACCCAGGCAAGCCGCCGTACGCCCCAGCGACGGTAGCCACTGTGGGTTGCGACGGGACGACGAGGTTTTGGATTCCGGCCATGATTACACGTTACCAGGGTAGGGTGACTGCGAGTTCGACGGTTGGCCCAAGCCGAGAGGGTCGCCCCCGAGCGAAGGCACAATGGAGCGATTCAGCCCCAAGACATCCGTTTCGGGTTGCGGCGACAAGAGCGATTTGTAGATATTGTGCAGGAGCTGCCCGATATGGGTTTGCGGCTGCGACGGAATCCCCATCGCGCTGTCGTATTGCTGAGACTGCGGCGGCGTCGCGGCGCCGGTATAGTCACCCAGCACGCCGGGGGCTCGATTCAGCACACTCATAGGGCTCAAATCGGACGGCGACGCAGCAGGATGTGAAGGCGACATCGTCAGCGCAGAAAGCGGCGTTGACTGGGGCGCAGCAGCCGGCGCCTGCAGGGGCGGTGCGAATGGATGCGGCGCAGGAGCAGCGGCCGGCGCCTGCGGCAAATGCGGGGCGATATTGGTGAACGTCGCAATCCCCGTACCGGGCTCCGCGTATTTCCAGATCGGCGTGTTCGGGATCGCAGTATTGTTCCCCGGCCCCGCCACGCTGAATGCTGCGTTCGAGAGGTCGACCCGCTGAGCGTTCGGCGGCGTGGGGCCAAAACCCGAAGCCCCCGGCAACCCAGCGGCTTTCGGGGCGATGATCCCTTGGGTGAGGTCGGCCATATTACTTCCCTTGCGTCATCAAGCCTGTCTGAGCCAGAGGCAATCCACTACGCGCGGCGGACGAGAAAATGTCGCCTGCAGCACGCAGGGGCGCCGTGCTTGCCAGCATGGAGCCGTTCATTATCCGCGAGATTGAATCGAGGTACGCACGGTATTCCTCGATCTTCGCTGCGTTTTGCTGGGTCGTTGCCTGGGCCTGAGTAGCGAACTGCTGGCTGGCGGCGTGGGTTTGGTCAGCGGGCGTAATAGAGCCGGTATTGATCGCCGACTGGCCGCTATTGAGCCCGGACATGAGTTGCGAGATATTCGGGCCGATCAGAAAGTGCCCCGGCTGAACGTGCTGCATCGCCGCCTGCCCTTGGGCAAGCGCGCTTTGGATGTATCGAGCCAGCGCGGCGTGAGTGGCCGTCGTATCAGCGATCCCCGGCGTCACAGCGGTCGGCGCCATGATCTGCGGCGGCGCGGCCGGAACCGGCGCAACCGCTGGCGGCGGCGCATTGATGCCGTCAGGATTGAGCCCTGCGGCTTTCATATTCTGGATGGCGAGCGCGGTGGGATTCACGCCCGCGAGAATACCGCCCACGGTAAGCGCGTTGCGCTGCCCCTGCATGGCGAGCTGTTGAGCGTTTGCCTGCGGCTGCGGCTGCGGCTGCGGTGCGGGCGCAGCGTGCCCCTGAGCCATGGTATTCGCGAGGGTCGTCGCAGCTTGGCCCGCAGTGGGGGCCGGGTTCGGATTGGTAGCCATGATTATCAGGAGATAACGGTCGGGAAGGTTTCGTTGACCGTGCCAATAGCGGGCGCGGAGAACGAAGCGAGCGAACCGACACCCTGAATCTGAATCGAATTCGACAGGATGTGTTCGAGGACGTTGTTCATGTTCGTATTGTCGGACGATGACAGCGACGCGCTCGCCTGCAGAATGTGCATGGCAGCAGCGGCCATCGCGCCGTAAACCTGGGCACCGACTTCGGAAGCGCGCGAGGCGATTTCCGCAGTCTGAACCGTGACCTGAGCTTGGGCTTTCGTCGCGTCTATGACGCCGCTGATTTCCGCCTTTTGGGCATCGACCGACAGGGACGCGGCTTGGATTTGCGCTTTGAGCTGTTCAACAGCGGCATCGACCTCGGCGCTATATTCCTTGACCTGAGCATCGAAGATGGTGGCCTCGGCCCGCACAACATCGAGCTGCGCCTGCGTGACAGCCGCATACGCCTTGACCTCGGTATCGTAGGCTTGAATGCCTGCGGTATAGCCGGCGATTTGCGCGCGGTAAATATCAGTCTGCGCACCGACCACTTTGGCCTGAGCGTCCACGCCTGCGGTTGCAGCCTGGACTTCGGCGCGGTAGGTATCGACCAGGATTTGATTACCTTCCAACTCAGCCTTATACAGCTCGACCTGCGTGAGTTGGGCACGCACACTCGCGCTATACCCTTCGACCTCGGCGCGGTAGACGTTCGCGATGGTTTCCTGGATTTCGACCTGGGTCTTGACCGCCTGCAGCTCGGCCTCGTAAAACCGCGCCAGGACATCGACCGCTTGGAGCTGGGCTTGGTACAGACTGATCGAGGTTTTCTGGCCTTCGATTTCAACCTGCACGGCTTCGGTCTGTGCCTTATAGGCTTCGATGGTCGCGAGTGCAGCCCGCACATCCGCCTCATACACCGCGACGAGCGCGTTGTAAAGCTGAATGCCCACCTTGTACTGTTCGAGAGCTGCGTTGTAAATCGCCAGCCCCATTTCGACCTGGGCGCGTGCCAGTTCGAGGGCGCGCTGCGCCGCTTGCGAGGCATACGACAGCTCGGCCTTTTCCAGCTCGACGGAGGTCGTGACCGCGAAGTGCGTATTGGCGAGTGCCTGATCCGCCTGCTTGATCGCGATGTCGCGATTCAGGGACGACGTTTTGGTTTGCAGCTCGAATTCAGCTTTCAGCAGTCGTGAATTGAGCGCACCGGGCGGAAGATCAAAGCCGCGTTGGGCCATTTCTTCATACGCCTCGGAACGCGCCGCCTGCCACGCTGCCAGTTCCCGCTCGGCCGCACGATTCCAGAGAGCTTGTTCGACGGCAACGGGTATTCCGGTTCCGCCATTCTTGATGAAATCGTCAAGCCAGTTTTTGACATCGGTCAGGAGCTGGTCGGAATACGGCGTTTCAGAATACGCGAGCAGCGTGTTGTTGGGCAGCGTACCCTGGAACGTCGGGAGCTGGCCGGTGAATTTCGGCGCCGTGTACGTGAGGGGGGCAACGCTGAAATTCACATCGGCCGGGGACGTAGGAACGACGTAGTTCGGCGCCGTGGGCACCGTGATGTTCGTATTGATCGTCGGTAACGTCGGCGCAGTCAGCGCGGCAATCGTCGGGGCGAGCGGCGTGGTATACGTCGGGGCGGTCGGCGCCGAGTAGGTGATCGAGCTGACTGAGGGCGCGGAGGGCGCGGCGGCGGTCGGCGCAGCCGGCGGCGTCGGCAGCACGAACTGGGAAAACTGCGGCGCAGTCGGGGCAGACGGCAACGTGCCGATACTCACCCCAGGCACTGAAATGTTGGCCGGCAGCGGAATGGACGGCGATTTCAACCCGGCCGCGAACGAACTCAGGGCGTTGATGAACTGCAGAGCCCCGCTCAGCGTTGCGCTTGAGAAGTTCTGCGAATTCGTTACTGCCTGCTCGTATAGATTGCTAGTCGCCATAGGTCACTCCCGACCGTTATTGTAGCAGTGCGGTGTACGCCGTACTACTGTATACACTATGCGTGTAGCGATGGATAATCAAGCCAGTCGCCAGGAAATATCGGATACCAATTGATTATCGCCGCCCTGGCGTTATAGTGAGTATCCCATCCCCACCCCTGACCGCCTGCAGATGTCGGTAACAACGGCGACAAGTTAAATGTACCGTTACTAAAGTCGGCCGTCTGCGCTGTTGCTACGTTGTAATACCCACGGCTTTTTGTGCTGCGGAACATCCGGCTGTTCGTGAAGTGGACACTATTGCCGTCGTCCATTACTACATTATAGCCGACCGCGCCGGGAGAAGTTGCGTCATTCGACAGTATCTGCCAGATGGCGTTGTCGTGAAAGTAAATCATCCCACAATCCATGGAAATTAGGACGCCGAGTTGGTACGGCACTATACGTCCTACTCCCATGTTAAGGAACGCAGGATACTGCGGGTCTAGGTTAGCGTTGAAGAAACTGCCTTGTGAGTATATATAGACGACCGCCGATTGCGGAGATTGATACGCCATGAGGACGTAGTTTCCCGCGTAGTCGAAGCCCAGCAAAAAGCCGTCCGCAGCGGGGGTCGCAAATCCTGTCGGAGATACATCCATAGCCCATGTACTGCCGCCGTTTGTCGAATAGTAAATCTGCCAGCTATAGGTTGCCGTCGTCGCGTCCTCAATCATCACAGCAAAACCGATATTACGGTAGCCATTGGCGCTAAGATCGCCTGCTCCGACGCACATATATGGTGGTGTTACCGACAGCGCGGTGCCATCGTAGATACCCAACGGAGCCGTGAACGTCTGAGAATACGCCAACGACGAGGACAAATCCGCGAGGTCGATCTTCCAAACCTCGAAAGCTGTAATTTCCGGCGTCGTCGTAGAGTAATAGCAAAAGTTGAACAACAGCGCCGTGTTGTTCCCCATGTATTTGATACTTTGCGGCGTGGCCTTCCCGGTCGGGCTATTGGTCGGTACAGGCACTTGCCCCAGGATACTTCCGTCTATCGTGGATACGAGACTGACTGAATAGTTAGCGTCCGTATAAAGCGCGCGCCCCACCGTTATGAGCCGCGTGGTATCACATAGGTCGGAAGCCGCTACGACGCTATATTGCAGTGCCCCCGGCTTCATCAGATTACCGTCGAAGTCTAGCAGTCCGAACTGTTTCATCCCGACTACTAGACTACTTGAAATAACCGTCGGATCTACTGCCCCATTATAATACTCAGCGATGTAAGCTGGCGTACTACGGACTGCACGCCGCAGCGATTCCTCAGAATGCGCGGCGTAGATATAGAGGTACGTCTGATCGAACTCGTGAGTAATTGTCGCGACAACGCCTGGGGCGAAGGTGTAATTCCGGCGCGACACCTTGATACCGAGCGCGTCGTCCTGCTGCAAATGTGCAACGAGGGCGTTGCGCCCCCGTTGTATGAATGCAGCCCCGATGTTGTAATTGCCGAATACCCGAACCTTCGGGTCAGGCACACCACGGTATTTAGACACGACGGTTCAGGAGTACAGGAATGACTTCGAGCTGGTCGAGGCGGAACGCTGCGCCGTTCACACTTTGAAGCTGGAAGCTCCAATAGCGCGACTTGATGCCACGTGCCATGCCGACACGTTCGGTATGAACGCCGGGAGCATTCGTGACGACAGAATACACACGCTGAATTCCGTCATCGGGGGTGACAATGAAGAATAGCTGGCCGGCTGCGTCGACCCCGAGGTACGCGTAGCCCAGGCGCTTCAACCGTGAATCATCGAAGTCGCTAGTTGCCAGGGTGACTTGTGCCTGGATCGCGGCGCCGTTGTCGGTCGAACCGCCGAGCTTGAACAGACCGCTATCCGAAGCAGCGAGGTTTTGCCCATAGAAGGTGCCAAACGAGTTGAATCCCCACCCGGAGTAGTTCGTAACGGCGCCCACCTGGGTATTCATTACCCAGCCCGTCCATGAACCGTCGTTCGCGTTGTACCCGATGCGGACGACAATATCCTCGGACGCAAGCAGTTGGAGCAGTTGCTGCGGGTCGGATAGAACGTCGGGCAGCATGACTCCATCGGCGGCAGACAGCACGAGCTGCAACTGCGGGGTCGCCGATGCCGAGAGAATCATACCCGAAGATGCGAAACCGCTAATCCCGAAGATGACCGACTGGATCGCGTGAATCGCCACCGTTTCGAGAACGTCAGCGCCCTTACCGCTCGACAGGAGATATGCAACGTGAATCGCCTCCTGCAGCAGCGACATCGCCACGAAACGGCTTTCAACAAGCCCCGTCGTAACGAGTTTTTCAACGAGGGCCAGGAGGCGTCGAACTGTGAACGCGGTCGTAGCGCCAGCCTGGATATGCTCGAAAATGGCGTCCGACAGGGACGTAACGATCCCGGCGCTCAGGCGCACTACTGCTGTCTGTACGATTTGCAGTTTTTGGGCATTCGTGAGTGTCCCGTTCACCCGCGCCAATTCACTAATCAGATAGGCTTCGAGTGAGAACAGCGCCGCCTTGGCCGTCAGAATTTCTGAAACGAGGCGCGCGTAGTAGCTTTGCGGAACCGCGTTGATGGTGGTAAGGTCGCTGAGAATCCAGTTGCTGAACCCGAGTAAGTCCACCACATCGAACGGAATAACTAACTCGCCGACGAATTTACCGTCGTTGTATGAAAGGGTATCAGCCCCCTGTACCTTCCCGCTAACGACCTGCCAGTAAATGCCGCCGGTATCGCTGTTCAGCGCCGAAACGCCGACGTTCGCTGTCACACTATCGGGCAACGCTGCTGACTGCGCGACGGTTCCGGCCGAGTGCAAAACGGCCTGCAGCAGCTCATTATACAACGGGTTGAACGCATCCCGCGTGCCGATAACATCAGCTATCGCCAGCATATAGATATTGAAGGGGTACGCGTTCGCCCCGGTATCGGTAAGCACGAACTGGGTCATGCTACATCCAATATGGTAAAGTTGTAATTACGGCTGATAGTGAGGGTTTTCCAATTATTTAGGTCGCCTGTATACCACATACCATAAGGGCTCGCAACAACGATAATACCGTCACGAGCCGTAACGGATACGAGGCCGGGGCCGACGTTGTAATTCTGATAGAAAGTCTGTCCTGTCTGGTCGGAACTTTGCCACAGATTCCCATTGGAATCGACGGCGAGAAAAACGCCCTGCCCCAACGGACTATGGTCGCCTGTGGCATCGCTATAAACCAGCGAGAGTATCTTGCTGTCCAGAAACGACTGAATAGGCGTCCACTGTGCCTGTCCGGCATAATACATCATCGGGTCGCCTTGAAATCCAAAGGCTTCGCCCGTCTTGGTATTGTAGGCCAGCACCGCTTTTGGAGATACGGCGAACCGAGACATCGCGCCAGGGTCGCCGCACGACGAGTACGGCCCCCAGCCCGTATTTCCGAATGCGAAAACAGCCGAAGGTTCGCGAACCGTATCATACGGCCACGAATAGATCGGGTTGTTTCGATCCCAGGTCGGTTGTATGCCAGTCGAGGGCGCCCCGAGCCGTTGGGCGCTCATATTGTTGGGAGAACCGAACCAGTTAAGGGTCGGGCCTCCGCCGCTGCCGCTGCTGCTGCCGCTGCTGCTCATACCGTAACTCCATTAACGGTGAGCGCAGGCCCACCGGGGTAGAGCATTCCGGCTACGCCGAGCGTGCGGCCGTCGATCTGAACGACACCATTCGCAGATAGCGCCCAGTTGCCCGACCATCCCGAAAGAGCTGGGTCGGTGACGGCAGAATCGTCGTACGCGAACGGGCCTCCTGTCGGCGGATAACCCTGGTTCGTAATCAGCGAGTAGCCGCCAAACGCGAACACAGGGACACCGCTCGCGTCGCTGACCGAGTAAAACGCGTACCCATTCGAGCCTGCCTTTGTGGACGGGGACGTTTCTTGGATAGGAACAGCCACGTACGCGACGCCGTTGATCGTGCCCAGGTAAAGCGGCTGCACGCAATCGGGGATATATGACTGGGTTGAAGTTGCTATCGGCGGAAACGTAGGCATCCCATACGATGACGCCGTAGCATACTGCCCTTCGGCGCCGCTGACAGTGAAGCATCCGTCGCCCGCAATAATCATCGGAGCGTTCGTGAGCGGGACAACCATGGGCACCGGCACCTGCACGATCCCGTAAGTGAGCTGAGGCGCAGGCTTTAGCAGCGTCCAATGGGCTCCCTTATCGTAGGAATAATAAACTCCCTTCATTGTCGCGGCAAACAGCGTATTCTGCCACGCTGTCAACTGCACCACTTCGGTCGGCGACGTAGGGATTTTCGTGAACGTCAAGCCGACGTCGAACGAAACGTACACTCCGTCCGAAGCGCCCGCAAACAAACTCGCGCCGAGCGCCACCAAGCTACCGATATATGGGCCGCTATTGAAGGGCGTCGTGGGGTTATTGACATCGTATGTCCAAGGGCCGCTGGCAGATGGCCCTTGCATCATCAACGTGCCGGTCGTTTTGGTATAGGTTGTTTTCGTCGTACCGTTGGAATATGTGTCCGTCGTACCGACGTTAGGCGTACGCGGCGTCCACGTTGCCCACCACTTATTTGACGCCGGATCGAAATTGACGTTGGTAATTTCAGACGCCGCAGGCGGCCGCACCGCTTTGACCGACGACGTTACGTTGATCGGTGGTGGCCGCGTAGGCGTCTTATTGGGGTTGTAATTAGAATTCGGCGGGCACCGACTTACGCCCCCAGGCGACGGGAGAATAATTGAATATGGCTCCCCGGCGGGAATCAAGCTCCCATTCACATAGTTCGGGGACGCCGCCGATACTACACTGCCGTCGCCGGTCATGTAGTCCGTACCGTCGCTAATGGCTGTTACTAACAGACCACTGGCGGGGCAGGGCAGGAATGTTACGGTGACATTCGGCCCGAATGGATTCGGCGTCCCCACGATATACCCATTACGCGCTGACGGCGCTCACGGCGTAGGTAATCAGGAGCTGATCGTTCGCCACGACCGAACGCGGCGCCGAGAATTGCGACGCCGCAAACAGCACGCCGGCCGTGGCCGAATTCGTGTTGTTGATCGTGTTCGAGGAAATCAAGAAGGCGCCGTAGATGGTCGCCGCCGCATTCATCGTGAACGTCGCTTTGCTGGCGCTGTTGTCGATAGATTGTGCGGTCGAGCCACCAGCGGGCGGCGTCCATGCGGGACGCGTCGCAACGGTGTACGCGGCGGTTTCCGTCGCCGCAGTCGGGAACGACGAAGCGGTGTCGGTCGCCAGCGGCGTGTAATTGCCGGTGAACAGACCGACGTACCAGCTCGCTTGCGCAGCGGCAGCGTCGAGCGCGGTATTCAGCAGGTAGTTCAGACCCTGGTTGACGACGAGATTCTTGGAATCGAATTCGTCAATCACTTCACCATCGCGAACGTGCTGAATGGTGAAAACGCCGCCGACGCGGGCGAGGGCATCCGGGGGCAGAATGAGCTTGCGGTTCGGGACGATGACTTGGGAGGCTTCCATGATGGCTCCGTTAATAACTAATGACCTGACCATTTCGGACTACTTGCGCAGTCACTTGGTCGCCGACGAAGGCGTTCTGCGGGCCGTCGTTGCTATCGCGCAAAAGCGAGATATATTTGTTGATCCCGTCCTGCTGCGTAAACAACGCCGACCCGAAATCCGCACGATTAACCGACAGGGTATTTTGGGTGAGGTTCCGAAGAACCCCTTTGATGAATCCCTCGTTCCCGGCAGTCACGATGCCTTGCGGTGTCGTCCAGATCGCTACCTTGCCAGTATACCCAGGTTGCGCGAGGAATGCCGCATCGACGTACGTGAGGGTGCCCGGAATGCCGCCGTATACGGCTTTCTGATAGCGCGTGGAACGCGCGATGTCGAAGCCCTCGTGAAAGTAGGTCGCCGTTTTCGTGGCGACGAACGTACCTTCATTTACGGGCGCGACAATCGTGATGTCGGTTTCGTATGCGTAGTAATTCGCATCGAGATTGCACAGCTCATAGCCGAACGGTTCCGTCCAAAACAGATACCGTCCGACCGCGATCAACATGCGGCCCGACGAAACGGCGATGATATTCCCGATGGGTGGCGGCTGCAGATTCTGCGTACGCAGCGGCACGGTCATCAGCTCGGCGCCCCCGGTGATCGAGGCGGTGCGCGTGCTGGCTGGCACATCGAGCGCGCGATACAGGGCTTCGCCGTTCGGCCGGGTCATGTAGACGCGGACGCGCGCCACAGTCGGGTCGACGGTCGCGGGCAGCGCAAAGGTAATGCCGGCCCCGGCGCCCAGCTCGATCTGCCCGTATGTGCCGTTGCCGCTTTCCTGGCCGTCGCTGCGTACGAAGGTCGCGCAGTAGGTGTATCGCCCCGGCGTGAGGGTTCCGGCGCTCAGGGAGGCCACAGGCGCGCTCGGCGGCACCAACCCCCAGGAACGTCGAATCGAGCCCTGCACGACGCCATTCTGCACGCCGTCCGAGTAAAACACGCTGCCGTTGACCTCGGCATACGTGACTGGGCGCGTCGGGGTGAACCCGATATCGAGCGGCGCCGAAAGCGTGTAGTCCGGGTTGATCGCGTAGAGCACGCCGTCCTTCACGACCAGGGCGGTATTGCCCAGCTCATTCGTCCACAGGCTGTGAAACGCGCCGGTCGCCAACTGTGAAAAGCCGCCCCGGCTCCGCAGCGTGAGTTTGTTGTCGATGTCGACGTTGACGGCCGCAGCCAGTTCATCACGCCCCAGGCGCTCGGGCGATGTGAGATTGTTCAGCCCTTTGAAGGCTTTGAAAATGACGCCGGAAGGCTCTTGGCCGTCCTGAATATCATCAGGGCGTTGAGCCATTTACCATGCTCCGGTTTCGCCGACGACAAATTTCGGCGTGGTACGTGTCTTTTTCCGCACATCGCGGCGCGCGTCCTGAATCGCCTCTTTGAATAGACGCTCGAACGTAGCGGCATTCCCCGGCGCGCTGGCATCCACATCGGCCACATTGAGCGCGCGGAACGCGGCGCCGGTCACGATGTCCATGTGATACTGCACCGGGATTTCGGGCGTCGCCGTGAGGATCAGCGGGTTGAGCTGACGCAGCGGCAAGCGCATGACGCGCATATTCAGAATCGGCGCATACGGCTGGCCGTTCGGCTGCGTCCACGGCCAGTACCCAGTATAGGCCGGATACACGAGAATCTGGCCCGACGTAAAATCGGGTGCAAACGCGCGAGGGTAGTTTACCTCGAACGGTTGGAACAGCTCGACCCCGGCGAGGTCAGGATTCGCCGAGGGGTCGATTTCGACGTAGTTCAAATCCCACAACGCATCGGGAGCGCCGTTCGGGCGAATCGACATGATGCGGGTGATTGACGGGTCGATGGCGTAGAGCTGGGCGTTGCTCACCGGCTGCGGAGCGGTAGTCGACAGCGTGATTTGCGACACTGCACTGACGGCATCGCGAATCATCCCCGTACGCGCAATGAACCGATTCAGCGCCCAATTGAGGTAATTGGTGAGCTGAGTATCAGTCCACAGCGTATCCGTGGGAGTTTGGCCGCTGATGATGGTGCCGACGTTATCCGCCAGCTCGCCACGCAAGGCGGTGAGCATTTCGCCGAGGTTCATTTCTTGCCCAGCACTTTGTTCGCCTTGGCGTCGATGCGCTTTTCAGTCGACATCGACATTTTGCCCTTGTGCTCCATTTCGGAAGCACGAGCCTTTGCGTCAGCGGCGTGCGACTTGTTGGGCATCGGATATTTCTCGACACCCGGCAAGCCGAACATCCGTTTCGGCATTTTCTTCCGTTCAGTTGACGAGAGCTTCGCCACGATCTTCCCCCAAGTTGGAGAACGGGAAGCGTTGAACGCGGCGCGGTTCCATATACTCGCGGCCGTTTTCGTCCTTGCGCTTCACCCACAGGGTCTGCACGGCGTTTTGCAGCACATGCACGACCGATTCCGGCACCACAACCTCGGTGCCGCGTTGAATCTTGAAGCCGACGCCATTCACGCCGACAAACACGTGATCGGGTTCCTTTTCACCGCCCTCGTTGACGATGACGCGGAAACGGCGCGCTTTGCGCTCGATGGTGCCGCCGCCTGTGATCTTCAACCCCTTACCGCCGAAAGCATCTTCGAGGGACGGCGGTTGTTGCTGGGTTTGGGGCTGCATCTTGCTGGTATCGGCCATGATAGTTTTCCTTGAGGTTGGCGGCTACGGATCAGTCGCCCGATTTTACCGCATCGTTGAAGGCTTCCGCAAACGCGTCCGCGTCGGGCTTGGGTTTCTTGACTTTCGCCAGCACGCCTTCGATGGCTTTGCCAGCGGATTCGGCGTCGGGGACAAAACGAGTAACCCACCGATCCATATACGGGCCGATGGTATTGCCGTTTTTGTCTTTCTTGTCCCGATCGGCCGGATCGGGTGAAACATTCCGGTCGTACGAAATCAAGAATCCGCCGTCGGCGGCGAAACCGATGCGGATAAATTCGTCCATATACATAACGGCTCCTGATGCGAATAAGGGGGCAACTTGCCCCCTTACTCAGTTCGTCATCGCCGAAGCGATTACTGCAGCGCCGAGCAGGCCACGTTCAGCAGGGCCATCCAGGCGTCGTTCAGGATGACGGCGGTCTGCATGGTTTTCCAGCCGGCCGTGCCGCGTTGACCCAGCGGGTCGCTCGGCGCAGCGTGCGGATTCACCACCATGATTTCCACGGCGTTCATGCCCTTGAGCGGGACAATACCGTAGGAATCGCGGCCGACGTACAGGACTTGGTACAGATCGGCGTTCGTGCCGCCGGTCGACAGCACCGGGGTCGCGAGGCCGCTGATCGCGCCGCCGCCGTTCGCCGTGGGGGCGAAAATGGTGGACGACAGGTAGCGGACGTTTTCGACCTTGCCGATCTCGTTTTCCCACGGCGACAGCGAACCGTAGTTCTCGACCGACACGAAGTTGGTCATGTTGCGCAGGTCGTTTTCCAGGTTCGGGTGAACGAGGCCGACGTAGCCCGCTTGCACGTTCACGGTGCCCCAGTCGGGCGTCGAACGCACGACCGAGGTAATCGGTCGGGTATTCTGGCTCGACAGAGCGCGCGTGACGGCACGCTGATGGGTCAGCGAAATGACGGTATTCACCGCCGTCGTCACGGAGCCGTTCGCGTAGAACACGTTGGTACAGGCGGTCAGAATGCCCCAACGCATCGTTTCGATGCTCTGCGCAGCCTGTTCACCGAGAATCGCCGACGCCTCTTGCAGCACCGGATCTTCGTGGGTGTCCTGAATGACATCGGTGATCGTGACGTAATCACCGAGCTGGGTCAGGGTCGCCGTGTAGTCGGTGACGGTCAGGGCTTGGCCGTTCGGGGTCACGCCTTCGGTCAGCGGCGTGGTATTGATCGGCAGGGCGTTGTAACGCCGGAACTTCGCAACGTCCGTCTTGTTTCGCGGCAGGACGTAGGTTTGGCCGAACTTTTCCAGAACCAGGAACGGAAGCGCGCGCTTCAAGAGGCGCGCGACAGCGTACGCATTCGTCCGGGGCGAAATGCTGCTGTACGTGGTGACGGTTGCCATGTTTCAAAACTCCATACAGGTGAGGGTTAATTCTGCAAACGGATCGCTTCTTCCCACGCGCCGACAAAATCGGTCGGATCGGGGGTTGCCGCAGGCGGCGACGACCGTCGCGTTGTCACCGGGGCCAGTTCCTGCGCTGCCGGGTTCGGCGCTGCCGGGGCTTGCGCCGGGGCTGCAGGAGTGGACGGAGGCGCTGCTGGGGTTCCGACCGCTTTCTTGTAATCCGATAGTACTTGGATCACATCTGCCGCAGTGCCATTCGTGAGGACATCGGCGTAGGCACCCCGGACGACCGGCGACTGCGCGTTTACCCACTCGATCAGCTTCGGGGTAATCGTTTCGTAATCGGCGTGCGCGGCGCGAATCTGCGCCTCATGCGAATCAGCCGACAGATTCTGCACCGAAGAAAGCATCGGTTGCAGCGTCTGCATGAGATTCTGCGCGAACTGGTTGAATGCGCGCCCCATCACGACCTGGGTCGCGAGCGCCTGGGCTTTCGCGATTTCCGGGTATTCCTTGGCGTACGCATCCAGCGCCTTTTTGTCGTCGTCCGACAAGAGGGTATACGGATCGGGCGGCAGCTCGGGCTCGGGGGGCGCCTGGGGCGTCGGCGCAGCAGCCGGGGCAGCGGGCGCAGCAGCCGGGGCAGCAGCCGGGGCAGCGGGCGCAGCAGCGGGCGCGGCAGCGGCCGGCGTACCCTCAGCAGCGGGCGCGGCAGCGGCCGGCGTACCCTCAGCAGCGGGCGCGGCAGCGGCCGGCGTACCCTCAGCAGCGGGCGCGGCCGGCGTTACCGGCGTGCCTTCGGCGGCGGGGGCTGCACTGGCCGGCGCAGCAGCCGGGGTTTCGGCAGCGGGCGCGGGCGCAGCTTCGGCAGCAGGCGCAGGCGTGGAAGTCGGCGCATTATCGGCAGCCGTAGCTTCCGCAAAAGCTGCCGCAAAATCATCGTTTTCTCCGGGCATGATATTCTCCTTGGTTACTCAGGTTGTGAATCGCCTTTAGGCGGGCGTGGGGGCTGCACGAGAAGATCGAGCAGACGGGACAGTGCTTGGTACTGCTGCGCCGCCGCCAGAATACCCTGGGAGTCCTGCGAGGGCTGCGCCAAGTGATCCTGTAGCGTTTCCTGATGGAATCGAAGGAAGGCCAGAAAGTCCTTGTGTTCCTGAGTTCCCTTGGCCTGACGAATCCGCTGAATCGCCTCCTGATACTCCACCTTGCTGACCGTTCGCATCGAGCGCCCCTAGTTGTGCGAAAATGGTTTGAAAAACATTTGTCGCCATTTCGATTTGTTGGGCGTCCCCCTTGGCGATGTTAGCGTACGCCGCAGCCATGAGATTCTTGACTTCGGCCAGCGTCTTTTGGCGTCCCAAATCGAGCTGTTGCTGCGCCTGCTGGGCTTGCTGATCCTGCGCCGATTGGATGTTGGCGTCGGTGTTCAGCAAATCCTCCACCGGCAGATTGTGCATCTTGAGGCGGTGAATCAGCAAGCGTTTCGTATTCAGGTACAGCTTGTCGTCGTCGGTGAGGCTGCTCGCCAGCGAATCGAGCGCCTGGGTTTGCAGCTCGCGAGCGATCAGCGCGGTCGACCCGCGCGCGACAACCTCGTGATCGCCGGTGATGTTCGGCGACGAATTGAATTGTTCGTTCCAGTCAACCATCGAACGGATGATGCCGGTCGTGAACGCGTCGAAGTTTCGCACCACGTTGCGCAAATGCGTGTTGCTCGCGCCGAACAGCATCGACATGCCGACCGTCGTACGCATCGCTTCCGAGTTGATGCTGCTGGAATTGATATTCGCGAGCTGCACCGACGTTTCCTCGTCGGCGAAGCCTTTCATTTGCTCGATGATCTGCAGCAGCGTCGGAACGTGGTGATTGACCTCGATACTGCGGGTGGCCGGCACGCTCGCATTCGAGCCTGTACCCTCGCGGCGAATCACCTTGAACGGATGCAGCGAATCGTCGTCGCCGTCCTCCGGGTCGCTCAGCAGGTCGATATTGACCTCGACCATCGGGCCGGCAGTCGCCGAGGCATTGTCCAGCATCATGCGCGTGGCAGCGCAGATCGACCGCTGCGAATCTTCCATGATCGACGGAATGCCGTCGCCCAGCAGCGAAGAATCGTCGTCCTCGTACGTGAAAATGTGGACGGGGCGCAGCTTGGTCTTGTACGGATTCAGCGACGCCTTGATTACCGTGTTGTCGATCAGCCATAGATTGCACTCGGCGACTTCCGATTCCATATCGGCGAATGCAGGAATGCCGGTATTCGCGAGCGTGTGACCACTGACAATGCCCCAGTACGACATGACCTCGAATTTGTCGTTCGAGCCGCTGGGCATTTTCTGCGAGCCCATGGCCTTGATTTCGTTCTCGAAATAGGTCGGCTCGTAATTCCCCGTCGGATGGTCGGCCAGATACGCTTTGATCTGGTCGCCGAAAAAGTCGGGGCGATCCGCGAGCTGCCGCAGCCCCTGACGGTTCATGATGCGACGGAAGAAAAAGCCGTCGCACTGATCCCAGGTATTCGCCGACAGGTCGGGGTAGAAATCCCAAATCGAAATGAACTGGAACTCGGGCATATATTGCTGCACCGGCACCAGCTCGTACATACCCGTCTGCGGATTCCGCATCGGGCGCGTGATGGTTTGCTGGCGTACGAACGGCCCATGCAGCACGCCGGTTCCATACGTCACGGCCGACTTCACGACCTGACGAACCAGCGTGACGTACTCGTTCTGCAACTGCGAGGTAATGAGGTCGGTCATATTTGATGTGCGTTTCGCCAGCACATCATAAATCGCCTTCGTCAAAACCTCGTCCGCGTTGGGCTGCTGCAGGAGCTGCCCGACAGTTTGGATAGCTTCATTCAGCACATCCTGGCCGATCTGCGGATTCTTGCTCGGTTCGAGCGCCCAGTTTTTGTCGCTGGTCGGGAACAGCATTTCCATGAGTTTCGCAACCGCCGTGACGACCTTAGCGCGCGTGAGGCGCGGGTACGCGCGGCTGCGATTCTTGGGAATGATTACGTCGTTGTCGTAGATGCCCCGGAACTGGCGCAGGTTCCGCAACCAGACCTGTTCCTTCCAACGGCGGTCAGCTTGGTATCGTTTGTACGACGAGAAAAGCTGGTTGCCCAGCGCCAACATTCCGCTGCCACTGTACGGGGCCATACTCTGCCCGGTCGTGGTGGGGTTATACGGCAGAGCGCCCGGTTCGTTCATCGGCATTTCAGTATCCTGCACGCGCGTCAGCAGCGCGATATGAGTTTTTCGGACGGAGTTTCTTCCGATTCTCCGAAGTTCTACGGTCGCCGACGATGGCTACGCACAGGTACTGAAACGCGTCTGCGATATGGGAAAACTCGTTCTTTTCGGGTTCGTCCGTCAAACCCTTCGTTTTCTTGTAGCGGTATCCACCGCCCAACGCCGTTATCAACCGTTGACACTTCGGGCTGATAATAACACGCCCCTTCCCGTCAACCAGGGATGTCAGCATTGTCTCGACGGCGCCGAGCCGGTCGACCAGGGCGTTCGTGCCGGTGGGCTTGGCTCGCAGCCCCTTGGAGCGCAGAATCTCGAAGCAGCTCCGTTCGTCAGTCTGTGAGCGCGCGACGCCGGCCGGGTCGCCGTAGATCGTCGGGTCGACGTTTCCGAATGGAATGATTCTCGGATTGAGTTTCGTATCCACAAAACGCGACACGCCCATGCCGTCCGACGTTGCTTCGTCAATAACGAGCAAACGCCCGAAGGGGTCGATCTGACCCATGACCACGCTCGGATTGAGCCCGAAGTCCATTCCGATAAGCAAGTCCTGTCGGCCTGGGAGCGGATTCAATATGATGCGGGAAACGTGTAGATCACGCCTAAAGTCTGGGAACACAGGCTTCCCTGCATTCCCCAAGCCGTATCGAGCGTACACGTACACATCGACCCAGCCGGGACTGTTGTTCTCGACAAGGTTCTCATAGTAATTCTTCGGCAGGTTTTCTTTGTTTTCGGCGTCGGGTTCCATTCCACCGGGTTGCTTGAAAACTTCCCAGCCGTTGAGTTTACCCTCGGCAACCTCCCACCAGTACGTTTCCAAATCTGGCGGGTTCGTATCGCAGACGATCCCGCTCCATGTCGCGCCGCCGTCCTTCGCACTCGGGTATCGACCACACCGCGACAGGACGCCTTCGACAATCTCCCTCGGGATTTCGCGCGCTTCATTGATGAACGCTCCGGTGATTTCCAGGGACAGCAGCTTGCTTACGTCATCCGGCGTATCAAGCGGACGAAATAGAAACTGCGCCTCGACATCGCCGAAGCGCAGCACAAACGTCTTTTGGGTTTCCTTCCATTCGCCGGCCGCGCCGACCGGAAACCACTGCAGAAATGTCGCGAGCGTGGTGTCGCGCAGCTCGGGCCACGTATTCCGAATGACGGCCCACTTCGTCCGCCGTATCCCATCCGGGCCGGCCTTTTGCTCGCACGCGAACTTCACGAGCTTCATTATCGAGCCAGTCGACTTCCCACTGCCGACCGGCCCCATAATGAGAATCTGCCGCGCTGTCGACACGAGCATTCGCGCGATGGTTTTCGGCGGCGTGTAGATAGTCTCGTTCATAACACAATCGGGCTGCGCAGGCGACTATAGTGAACCCCCAGCGCGCCGTAGTGCGCGGTGGGGTGTTTGACGAACGTATATTCTACACCGGCCTTACCGGGCGGCATTCCAATGACGCCATCGCAACGCGAAACCGCCTCGGTGAACACGACCGGCCCCGTCGTATCCCACACGCCGGCATGGCCCACACGCCCGAAGTATCCCTCGATTCTCCCCATCACCGCGGGGACGACCTCGCTGAGCGCGTGGCAGCTCGGTGGCCCAGCGAGGAACCACTGGCGCAGCACATTATCCCCGAGGTCAATCGCCACGAGGTCGGTTCCTTGCGGGAGGGTCTTATTGAATGGACGAACGGCTTTCACCTTCAAGTCCATATAGACGCCCCCATAATGATAAACGAGCAGATACCTCAAGAGGTCTGCCCGCGCCGCGCCGTACTCAGGATTGATCCGAAGATACAGCCGCAGCATATCCTCGCCGTAGAAATCTCGAATGAACTGTAACGCGGCAGTATCGCCGGTATACATCACAGTCCAGTCGGGATTCACCGCACGCGTGTTCTCCACATTCGGAGCAAACCACGCGGGCAGTGTATCCGGCCCGATCAGGTGAATGATTTTGGGCGTCATACCCGCTTGCAGTGACCGCCAATCTCAAACGGGTCGAGCAGTTTCTGGCAAATGAACCGCGCCAGAGACTGCTGCCACGGCTTACCGCCGCCCGAAATGTGATAGTCGCATCGCAACGTCAGCAGCCACGCGCGCCGGCCGTCCTGCATCGTACGCCACGGCAGCTCCACAAACGGAACGGTCGCCACGATATTCAACAGAAAGTCCAACACGACCATGATGACCAGCATCGGCAGCGCGAACACCACGACGGGTTTCGACACCTTCTTTTCACGCCACGCGTTGTAGACCGCGATGCACGCGAGAAAGAAAACCCACGTGGCGTAAATCAGCAGCGCCGCTGCGCCGAAGGAATCCCACAGCGCGCGAATCATTCGACCCTCGTGAAGTCGACGTAGAACTCGTCTCCGACCTTGAACTTCCCGATCAGTTCGGGGTTCTGAATGGTCAGCCGAAAATCCGCCTGCGGCGTCCAGCGCGCGTAGCTGTGATTCTCGTCGGTGCCGTCCTCGGGATAGCCGCCCTTCGGACAGACCGCGTGCAGCGACAGATACTCGCTACGCACGGAGCCATCCTCATTGCGCTGCAGCGGCTCGACATAGCCGACCCACATTTTCGCTCGCATCACAGTCATCGTATTCTCCTGAGAGTTAGGGGATGGCCGGATGCGGGGATACCTGCCGGCCCAGGTTTTGCGTCAAGGAACACGCGCTCCTGTAAGTTTTTTCGTTTCAGGGAAAGTGCCAACCACCCTTCAACGTCGTACCCCGCGCGCACTTACCCGGCATTCTCCACCACGACGGCGGGTTGAACCGCCGCGCCCGGTGGAGGCATATTGATGACCAGCTTGAAAGCTGGGCCGCTGCCTTCCCCGGAGCCTTTCTGCTTCGGCTCCAAGTCAGCCCATTTGACCGTGGATTTAATCAGGTCTGCCCGGACGGATGACGGAATATTCTCGTCCATCACCATCTTATGTACTTGTTCAAGGTACATATCAGCCTGAACCGACGCCTTCATTCGGAACGTCATTCCACGTTCGCGAATCTCAGCGCGCATGTCGTTGACCAGTTGCGAGAAAACCGGATGGTCGACCAGCGTCTGAAACTGCTGATACGTCAACTGGTATTTCTTGCACAAGCCCTCGACGTTATCCGCTTCCAGGGCGAGGTCGAGCGCGAGCGCCGCGCTCAACGCGGGCAGCGGCGAATCGACAGCCGAGCTGGTCGGCAGTCGATTGTCGAGAATGCCGCTGACGAAGGCTTCGTTCATCGCCGTCTATATTAGGCGGCGGGCGGCACCGGAGCGGCGGGCGCCTGGGGCGCGGCCGGCTGGGGCGCGGCCGGCTGGGCGGCGGGAGCAGTCGCCGTGGGGTCTGCCGGTGCCTGCGCGACCTGGGCCGGCGCAGCCGCCTCGGGGGTCGGCGCGGGCTCGCGAGCAAACAGGCGGTCGAAGAATGCCACGAAATCCGCCTTGATGGCTTCGAGCGCGCCGTCGTGCGCGCCCTTGGTCGACAGGTGGAATCGCACCTTGTTCAACAGGGAAACGGCGTGCGCCTCGGCGTTGTTCTTCGCGCCCTGCAATTCCTGGCCGAGCTTGTTGTCGAACGAGCCGACCACCATGTTGTCCGTCGTATTGATCGGGACTTCCGTCTGCGGAGTGGTGTTGTCCATTTCGATTCCTTGAATGAGGGAGAGGGTGACGCCGCCGTATTCCGGCGCCCAGGACACCAGGATTGGTGACTTATGGCTACGGCGGCGTCCCTAATAGTGTAACAGCAGTGCGGGATGTAGTCACGTGTATACGGTAGTGGAGTTTCGGAGAAACTAGGTGCGCGAAGTGTGCGTTGAAACTATACATTCTCAGTACGCGAAGTGTGCGTTGAA
>JAEHJW020001703.1_pt1 | contig 51457 bp, 71 predicted proteins | sample 9271431 | NCBI WGS metagenome assembly JAEHJW02
GGAGCGGCACGAAATGCGAGCAGTCTGGCGGGAGTCGGTAATGGGTCTGGTTTTCGGGATATTGGGCGGGATGTTGGGCGCCTGGGGGAGCGTTTACCTGGACCTTGTTCAGGTGGCCCCTAAAGTGGTGACTTTCGATGTCACCAAATTCGTCAATGCCGAACGAGCCATCGCCAGCAACCTCCTGACCAAGCATGGGGCTGCCGCCGAAAATGCGACGGTCGTTCTGGCACGCGTCAGCAAGATGGTACAAAGCGTTGTTCGGGAAGAAGCGGGGCCTGGGACGCTGGTATTGATTCGCCAGGGGGTCGTCGCCCGGAATGTACCTGACATTACCGACAAGGTGTTGCGCAAACTGGGATTACCAACCAAGGTGGTCACCCAGAGCCCGGAACGATATGCCGATGAGATTGCCCCTACCGATTACTCGCAAGGGCTGGGCCTCCAGACCGAAAATACCGACATCAATAGCGCCTTGCAGAAAAATCAGCAATATCTGCAGAAGAATCAAAAGGCCCAGAATCTGGAGGCCTTGCCGTGAGGTTGACCTGGACACGCGCTTTCCAGCTTGTGGCAGGAGCGGCGGCCGTGGTCGCGGGACTGCACTGCCTGCCCTGGCGCCCTATCATAAACACCAGCCCCAGCGAACCTTACGGGTTATACGGAGCCTCCCTGTTTTCGTCGGCACCCCCCGCTTTGCACGAAGGTGAATTGGTGCTTTTCCACTACATAGCGCCGTCCTGGGCTATGGGCCGGTACGAACCTACTGGGTCCCGCTTCATAAAACAGGTGGGGGCTGCCGCGGGAGATTGGCTGTTTACGAAAGACCTGGCGCAATGGTCTTGCCCTTCCGATCACTTTGATAAAGCCGATTGCGTCAAGCTGGGGGTTATGCTGCGTAAAGACCCGAAAGGCCGGCCCATGCACTGGCCTATCTGGAAAGGTTATCGCATTCCTCAGGGCGCCTATTATATGGAAGCCGACCTTGTTCCGATCAGTTATGACTCCCGATATTACGGTCTGGTTTACGAAAACCAGTTGATTGGAAAGCTTACCCCTCTATTCACTTTCGGACATTGAGTCCATCCATCGGAGATAGCATGACTGAGACCACTGAAACACACAAACGCCGTAACGAGCCTACCCCGAAAATGCTGGAATTCGCGCTACGGATCTCAGAACGAAAAGGCGTTCCGTTTCCCGAGGCGGCCCGTGACAATTTCGATCTCTGCAAAGCCTTTTTGGATCAATACGGGGCCGAACTCCCGCCCAGCCAGAAAGCCGTTGACTGGGCCCATGATCTCGCCAGGAAAAAGCAAATCCCCCTCTCCGCGGAGGTTTTGGCCGACGCCCGCAAGCTGTCGGAGTGGATAGACGAGCATAGATAGGCGCGACTTCTCGCAGAAAACCGGGCCCAGCGCCCGGTTCGCTATATTGTGCTAAGTACACAACAGAGGAGGTTGGGCATGGGTGGTATTCTGATCGGCCTGCTCGGGGATTACCCCGGGGTGGGTAAGGACACGTCGGCGGCTCTGCTCGCCGAACGGCATGGGTTTGAGGTTTTCAGTTTCGCGCGAAAATTGTATGCCGAAGCAAGCGAAGCTTATGGCATCCCGGTGGAGGAGTGGCAACGACGCGACCTGAAAGAAGTACCGCAGGCGCGTTTTGCGCTGATCCACTGCCGAGACGAGCAGTTTCGACAGGTGGCGGCGGCCCTGCTGCTCAAAGAGTCGGGGCGCTGTCCCCTGGAGCAGATACTGCGGGTTCGGTTAGCTCCCCGACAAATTTTGCGTTGGTGGGGAACAGAGTTTCGCCGAGTAGGGTATGGCGAGGATTACTGGACTCGTCCAGTATTCTCGAAAATTCTGGAAAGGCCCAACGGCAGACATGTTATTACAGATACCCGATTGGGCAACGAATTATTCGCCACGGTTCGCTTGGGCGGATATATCGGAAGAATTCTCCGGCCCTCCGCAGCCCCGGAAAAGCTCTCGGACCATCCTTCCGAGGTATTGGCGCGGATGTGGCCGGAAGATTTTGTTATCCACAACGAAGGCGATAAGGACTGGTTGGCCCAGCAGTGGGAAACACAGGTCCCTCGCCTGCGGAAACGGGGCCGAGCCGCCTGATTTCTATACTTTGGACGTGTCGATGACACGTCCTTTTCTGTAACGGAGCATCCATGGCTTTACGGACAAAAATCGGAATGGCGCTATCCAGTCTGGTAATTCTGCTGCCCAGCCTCTCGGTGGCCGCGCCAGGGCCGGAGCACGGTTGGTGGTTCTACCAAAGCCCGCCTCCGGTTTCGAAGCCACTCAAGCCCAAGCCAACTGCCCCGGTCTTCTCGATGTCGGCTTCCGCCCGAAGCACCCCTGTTCCGGCGACCCCGGCGATAGCCCACCCCTGCGCCCACCGCGGCACCTGGACAGCCCCTTGCGGATTCCGGGATCCCGGCCACAGCTTCGCTTTCCAGGCAAAAGAACGCGACGCCCTGATGCAGTCCATGGTGATGAACCCGGAGGACCCCCGAGCCGTACTTCAATTTCAGAAATACAACCAATGGCTGGCGAACGAGGCCATACAGGTCGCCAACATGTGGTACTTCAACGAAGTTCAACACCCAGGGTTGAACCCGCAGTCCACGAACCCTATTTCCGAATTCGGACTGCAACTGGCCGAGAACGTCAAACGCAACTCTGAAGACGAGATCTTCGGTTATCTTTCGAAGCACGCCCTCCTACTCGATTTCACTCGGCAAAGCTGTTATTACTGTCATGCCATGGCTCCGAACGCCATGGCCCTCTCCAAGGCTACCAAGATTCCGATCTACGACGCCTCCCTCAGTACGTCAGGCTGCCTCCCCGGTTTTCCGGGGGATCATTGCGTGACAGCACCCTTCAGCATCAAACCGGCCGAAATCCTGCATGTAAAAACGGTGCCCACCCTGTTCCTTTTCGTCAAACCGGACACCTGGATCCGGGTCGGTACAGGGGTCGTGGACCAGGCCACCCTGGAATCGCGCATCGTCGATTTTGTCTCGGCTTACCGGACCGCCATTCTGAACGGCGTTCGCAACGGAAACGGCGTGGCTCCCAGCGTCGATTTCAACCCGCAGGACAATTCCGGGTTTACCCAAGTTGGAAATGGCAAAGGAGCCGCGCCGCGTAACGCACCTCTACCGACTAGCTCGGATATCCGGAAACTTCTGGAAGCAGGAAAAAGCAGCCAATAGCAGGCGCCCTGCGAACACGCCCGGACCGGCTCTTCGGGTAGCTATATTCACAAAACCATCATTATGCCAAGGATACCCTCATGGCCCGGCTATTTCTGCGTCTTCGCCAAAGCTTTTCCATTCTGCTGATGTTGAGCCTGCCTTTACTGGCTCTCTACCCCGACACGGTTTCGGCCATGACGGCGGGGCAGGCTTTCAATGGGTTGCTGGGAAATGCGGACACCAGTGTAAATGCTCCGGGGTACTACCATACGGAAGCGCGCGGGGCTTTCGTAGGAGGAGGTTTTGACGTCCATTTCGCCAACAGCAATTTCCAGCTGATCAACATCACACCTCCTTCTTTCAGTGCGGGTTGCGGCGGCATCAGCATGTTCTTCGGCGGATTCTCCTTTATCTCAGGGGCACAGTTCAGCCAGCTTGTACAAAACATTCTGCAGGCCGCCTTGGGTTATGCCATCCAGCTCGCCATCCAAACGCTGTGCCCCGCCTGCGAGGCGGTGCTTCAGGTGTTACAGAAAGCGGCTCAGATGGCTAATTCCATGGCGAACAACACCTGCCACCTGGCCAAGGAAGCGGTCAACTTTGGGGCCGGCCTGCTCGGGTTAGGTAAAAGCTCGGCTGCCAGCCCTGGGAAGTCAGGACAAACGGGGGTCACCAGCAAATGCGCGGCCCTGCAAGCCAGCAACGGTGGAGGTTCGGGTTTCCTGTCCAGCCTCAATAGTGGCGTCTGCCAGTTTGCGGGAAAAGCCATGAACACGATCAACAACTGGATGACCACCCTCAACGGGGCAACCGCTTCGGGTCAGGCCAACAAGATGCGAGCTATTCTGGGAAATACCACCTATCAGACCCTGCATGCCCTGGGCCTTACTTCGTCCAACGAGCTCGCCGACATCCTGATGTCCTTGATGGGAACCAATATCATTTTCCCTTCCGCAAATAGTGCCGAAAGCCACTATCACGCCCCGCTATGGAGTGGCGGTATCCATAAAACAGGCTTGCGCCCTCTGGTATTCCTGTATCTGTGCGGAACGAGCCAAGGGAACGAACAGGCTCTCCCCAGTAACACCACTGATGCGTCAATCCCTGCCGCCGAGATCGCTTCGGACTTCGCCTTCTGCCAAAAGCTCTCGGGAGACAGCGCGAACCCATGGGCGATCCTGAACTCCGCTCAGTTGTATTACTGTAACGGAACCGCTTCCGGATCCGGCTGGACCTGGCCCAACAGCACCCCCTCTTTAGGAGCCTGTACGACGCTCTCCACGGGTAGCGTAGGTTTCGTGGACGGGCAGCAGCAGTGGTCTTACACCTCGTCGATAGGTTTTCTTCGATATGTCCAGAACCAGTTGGGCGTGGCGGTAGGTGACGTGGAAAATGGTAACGCCATGCCTGCTTCCGCGGTCGCCTTGATCCAGGAAGCCCCTTTTCCTTTGTATCAAATCATCAATCTGGCCGTGGTTTATCCGACCACCGCCAATGAGCTGCTGGCGAACGCCTCGCAGGCCATCGCGCTGCTGCTTACCGAGCACATGCTGGTGGATATCATGGACAACGTCTCCCAGGCTTCGCAGTCCACGATAAACAACAAGCAGGTAAGGAGTCCGGCGGCGGTACTCCAGATCCTCAGCACCGTCAAGGACGCCCAGATGGCCGTGACCCAGCGGGCTTTGACCTTGAGTACCTATGAGTTGCAGATGATGCACGAGGTACGCCAGGTGCAACGATTGGTCCAGGACCAGGTTGCGCAAGAAGGACTGATGGGGAACCAGCAATACAGCCAGGCCTTGATGTCCAACGTCACCTTGAACCAGCCTCAGCCCTAAGCAGGAGCCAAACGCATGTCCTTTCTCCGTAATCGGCGTTGGTGGAAGCCCCTGGCCCTGTGCGGGTTGCTACTGACCTGGGCTTTGCCGGCTTTCGCGGGTGGCACCCTGAACCCGGCGGGTAACAACGCCTGGGCGCTGTATGTATTCGGTAACGGACAGGTGGTATACGCCATTCTCAATTCGGTATCGGCGATGGTAAACGATTCAGGTTACCATGCTCTCATGGAGTTTGTGGGGGTGCTCGGCATTTTTGGGGCCGCCATTGTTTCGGGGTTTGATGCCTCCAAAATGCCGCGCATGCTGGCCTTTGTAATCGGTGCGTTCATTACCCTGTATATCTCGCTGAATGTTACGGCGAACATCATGGTGGAAGACCCCATTACAAACTATACCAACGTGGCCACGGGGGTGCCCGCCGTAGTAGGAGTTCCCGCCGCGGTCATCTCCGACATCGGCCACTGGTTGACCCTTAAAATCGAGCAAGACTTCAGCTTGCCCAGTGACCTCACGGTTTCAGGAGGAGACGGTTTCAACTTGGCGAACAGCCTGGCCCAGGCCGCCACCCAGGCTCAGATCCTGGATCCTTACCTGCGTAACTCTTTTTCGGCCTATACCGAAAATTGTGTCATACCTGAACTGGCGAACGGCACGATGAACGCCGATACGCTGCTGAACGCCACCAACATGTGGGGGGCTCTGCAGGTCAATAACCAGGGCATACTGACCCCTGTGTATTCGGCGCAAACGCCTTCCGGCAGCCTGGAGTCCTGTACAAATGCTTACAGCGCCATCGGCACGTCCTTAACCAATGAAGCCCAGACCCTGCTAACCGCCAACTCCAGCCAATGGGGAACGACCGGGGCTTCGCTGGTTTCCAACGAATTGAGCTCGGCGCTGGCCTTCCTGTCCAACAACAGCGTTAATCAGCCCGCCGATCAATCTATTCTGCAGGCCGCCACCATCAACATGTTCAACGGCTCGGCGATGCAGCAAGGGGAGGCCCTGACCGGCAACAACGGGATGATGATCTCAATGGCGCTGGCGCAGTCCACCCAGAGCCAGGAATCTTCCTGGTATACCGGAGCGCAAATTTTCAACAGTCTGATGGGCTACATCTACAGCGTGCTGCAGGCGTTTTTGTTCGCCATAACGCCGATTCTAATGGCGGCTGTCCTTATCCCGGGCTTCGGTTTCGCAATCCTGAAAAACTTCTTCCAGGTCCTGCTCTGGCTGATTTTATGGCAACCCATGTTGGCCATCATCAACTATATCATGTCCCTTTACGGCCAACAGGCTTATGGCGGCGTACTGGCCTCGGCCAGCGGGCTTACGGACATGAATCTGCCCGTGATCTCGGCCCAATCGGCGCACATGGCCCTTGCGGCGGGTTTCCTGGGAACCATGGTGCCTATGATTGCCTGGGGTCTCGTTAAGGGCAGTCTGGCCTTCTCCGACTTCATCATGTCGGCAGGAGGCGGCGCGTTTGCCAGCCAGGCCGCTCAGCAGGCGGCCAGCGGTAACGAGACTCTGAACAATCAGAGTATGAACAACGACTCTTTCAACAGCAAAAATTTTGCCCACTCGCTATCCACAGGCCAGCCGGCCATGGATACCGCTTTCGGCATAGGGTCCGCAAACGACAAGTTTCAGGTGGGCGGCACGGGTTTGGCTAACGCTCAAGGGGCGATCAGCTACACGAGCACCGGCGGAACCAAAGCCAGTACGGGCACCACCGGCTCCAGTGCGCACTCTGCCTCGACATCGTACGCGGACCAGCACGCGCGGGATGCCGCGGCATCGGCCCAGGTGAATAGCGCCGTGCAGCACGGCAGCCAAATCGCCCAGGCGGCCATGTCGAAGCTGAGCGTCAACCAAACCCAGACCGCTGCGGAAAATGCCACTTATTCGAACATGATGGCGACTTCGGCCCAGCTGAAACAGGATACGGCCCAGCAAGCGACGGCTGCCATCGAGCGGAGTCTGCAACTCCAGCTCAATGCGCTCGGTCTGGGTTTGGGGGGAATCTCGGCCATTCGGAATGCGGGCATGGCCGCCGGCGCAGAGACGGCAGTGGAAGAAGCCGCCATGAACGGGGGGTCCGCCGAGGATTTGGTACGCGCTTCAGGCGGAAAGCTAAGCCCAGCGGAGGCGGAGGAGGTCGTGGCCAAAAGAGCGCAGAATCTGCAGAAGCTAAAAGACGATCCGAAATTCGCGGCCAAGCTCCGGGGGGTCGTCAACGGCGCGAAAAAATGGGCAGAGGACGAGACCAAGGATCCCGAGGTACGCAATGCCGTGGAGGCCACCGCTGTGGTCGCGATCGCCGCCGGAACCTTGCTTGGAGTGACCGAAGTGGCCGCCGGAATAGGGGTAGCCGGAGAGGGCGTCGCCGCTCTAGCCGAAGGCGGAGAGACTGCTGATCTAGTGGCGGAAAGTGCGACTACTGGAGAAACTGCCGGAGAGACTGCCGGAGAGACTACTGGAGCAACTACTGGAGCGACTACTGGAGAGACTGCGGAAAGCGCGCCTACCGGAAAGCCTACCGGAGAACCAGAAGACAATCCCGCCAAAGACGACTCCGCGCCAAAAGGTAAGCCGAATAAGCGCACCCTCACAGGCGGTTTGCTGAAGGCGCTGGAAGCGGCCAGCACCGACGGGAAAATGTCCTCGGTATTCAAGCAGGCCAACAGTTCTGGGACCAGTCAGTCGCTTTCCCGAACCGGAACCCAATCCAATGCAAACGCCAAAACGGCGGGGAGAAGCACTTCCTTATCCGATGCCCACGAAAAAACGCTTACCGTTCAGAACACCTTGCAGGCCATAAAAGGTCAGTCCCAGGGGGATACCTCGTCCGTTAAGCAGGCGTTAACGCAAATCAAGCAAGCCCAGCATAATTATACCGAAGCGCAGATCGCAAATCGCAGCAAGGATTCGGCCGAAACCATCTCTGTGCCCGTCGCAGCCCTTGGTGCTGGCGGGGGTAGCATTTGGGGGCTGGGCCAGTTGGCAGAGAGGGTCCAGGCGAAAGCCGATAGCACCCCGCTGGTCTCGCAGGCAGGGGCTGCCGAACAGCAGCTAACCGCGGATGCGGCGGGAGCCGATAGCAACGACGCCTTAAAGAAACAGGTCGACCAAGCCATGACTCCGGCACTCCAGAGCCGGTTGGACAGTATCATGCGGATGAACCCGGGGGCAGGCCCTGGCGCGGGTTCTATTATGACAAATGCCGCAGGGCTCCGCCGAGAGATGAACAGTGAGACAGGCAAAGCGGTCCTGAAGGCCGCCAATGAGGTGGCGGCGCGTTATAACGGCATCAACGGCCGAGCTTTATCCGACGCCCAGTTTGTCTCCAAGGTGGCCGGGATTGTCCGACAGGACGGGCTGCAGGTGAGCAACTCCTCCGTATTGCAAATGCTTCAGCAAGAATGGGGGGAAGCCACACACAACATAGGCCAGGGTACCGGCTTGAACCTCCAGGGCCCCCAAAAGACCTCCGTAACGCCTAATTTCACCAACCCGGGCAACGTGATGCAAGGAGCGGGCTACGTTGTGTACCCCTCACGGACGGCAGGTATCCGTGCCGCGGCTCAGGACTTGCAGGGCCATCTGTACACAGGACTGACCGTGGGCCAGGCGGTGGAACGCTATGAAGGTTACAGTCCGGCACAATTCATGAGCGCACAGGACAAGGTGATCAGAGGCCATGTAAAGGCCATCGCATCCGATCTCGGGGTCAACCCAAGCCAGCCCTTCGACCAGGGGAACCTTAAGGACGTGTCTGAGCTTACCTCCCAGCTGCTAATTTTCGAGGAGCCGGGCAACCGGGGCATCACGCCCAGCGTAGTCCGGAAGTCGCTCTCTGCTTGACGAATAGCCTTCGTTCGACCATACTATTAACCAGTTAAGGTTTACTGAGAACAAGAAAAAGAGGTGGAGCATGCGGCGGATAAATTGGGAGACGAGACAGCATTTGATGGCGCTGGGGCTGGTGGGATCCATGTACCTGATAGCCCAGGCTTCGGCTGTGGCCCCCGACAACATGGCGGGTTGGCTCGACGGGGCTTATCGGATCCTGAACGGATTTCCCTTGCAGGTGGTGTGGGGGCAAGCCCAAAGCAACTGGGGTACGCTGGCCTGTATCGGCCTGGCCTACTTCATGATGAATGGCAACTATTTCATAGGGTTCAAGAGCCGGGTGACCCTGATTGACCGCGGGAAAAAGAAGCCGCCTCTCGTGTTGCTCCCTTTCTTTCACCCGTTCAGCCCGCTGGGGCACCTCATTGACCGCCACTTTTCCCGGCATAAGCTCGGGATCCAGTCTTCGCCCTGGCTCCGTTTTTATTTCGTATTCCTGGGTTTTTTCTCGCTGGCTTCAGGGGTGTCCTTCGTCCTGGCGGTTTACTATTACTCCAGCCCGAATTTCCCGGTGGACTTGTTCAGCGCCTGGGGGGTCGCCTTCCACCACTGGCACGCGATCTGGCTTTCCGCCACCTCAGGGGGGGTGGAGCTGGCGGGTATTGCGATCACCTACTTCTACTGGAGGCATGGTGCCCCGCTGGTTTCCGAACTAATCATCCGTGCGGGCGGTGTCGGCTTTTTTAGAGGTTGTCTGGCCGAATATACCGGATACGTTGAGGAGGCCATCGTGGAGCAAACCGGGTATAACGACTTGGCCACGGCCATCGTCGCGCATCCCATCTTCAGGAATCTGCCCATCAACATCTGGCATCGAGACTGAAACCTATCTCGCTATACTAAGCGCCGAAGTTTCTCGGCGCTTTTTTATTTGCGCTTCCGATGCAGAAACAACTCCTGAAAAGTTTCATGGTGGTGGTCTTGTTTTGGTGGACGGTTTTCCTGTTGGCCTTCTCGTTGAGCGAGCCCAGCCTGAACCTGGAAGCCCTGAAAAAAATCCACCACCTGCTGCCCTTTTTTCACTTCGGTATCCCCGCCACCGCCAGCGCCTTGAACGCGCTGTCTCTACAGATAACCGCCCTCAAATTCTGGAGTGCCCCCCTACTGGGCCTGACGGGAGTGTTGGCTCTGGCGGGAGCGGGGATTTCGGCGCTGATTGCTTGGCGGTTGCAGCAGGCCCGATTACGCCGCGAACGGGCCGGACAGAAGGGTTGGCGCGGGGTCCGGGTTACCTTGGGGGAACTTCCGACCCCGGCTGTGCTACCGATGCTGCGCGCGGATTTGGTTTTTGATTCCCCTGAAGCTGAAACGGAGGTTGAAAGACAGGAGGGCCCCATTACCCAAAAAGCGTTGTTGGGCTTGCCTGAAGCACACCAACGGTTAATTCAGGAGATCATCAAGGTATTGGCGGCACATCCGGAGGCCTACGTTGGACCAGGACACCAGGGCACGCTTCTGGAACACTCGCTGCATGTGCTCGAAGCGGCCCTTGGTCGTCTGGAAGTCCAGAAAGAACCATTACTCCCAGTCGCCGCCATCGCGCATGATCTGGGCAAGATTACTACCTTTCAAAAAAACGAAGAAGGGGAGTGGGAACGTACCGGATGGCATGACAAGGCCTCCGCCCGGATACTGGCTACGTTGCCGGCCTGGTGGGGTTTATCCGAAGAAGACCAACTGGTACTGGACCTGGCGGTACGCTACGATCACTCCTCCCGAAACATGCCGTTCCCAACCAAGGATATCCTGCGCAGAAGGGCCCTGGACCTGCAGAACCTTCTGTCCACCTCCGACCGAACCGCCACCGCCGCCGAAAAACAGGCGATACTGCAGGATCTGCCCTTACCGGACCTGGCCTTCACGGCCTTCATGGAGGCCTTGCCGACCTTTCCGCTGCATGTTGCCGGCCATGCCCCCGCGAAAGGGGTGCAGGCCGCAGGATGGAAACAGGGAGATTTTCTGTTTCTACTGGAGCATCAATGCCGGGAACGTTCCATGTCCATGTTGGCCCCCGAGGTCTCTGCAGCCTTGGGCGGGGCTTTCCGGGCTCAGCATAAACTAGCCCCCTTCACCCAGAGTCTCTTTGAAGGTCTGGCGGCCCGTCAGTTGCTGGTGACCGAATGGGAGCAACAGAGCGTGTCTAAGGACAACGCGCTCTGGAATCTGCAATCCGGGACAAAAGCCTTCAAGAGCGTGCTTATCCTTCGCATCACAGAGGATATGCGCCTACGTCTTCCCGAAACAGACACCACTTACGTCCTGACGGTACTGGGCCCCCTGCGGGAACCCTCCCTGCCGGGAGAGATGAACATGGGGTCGGCCTTGGACCTTAAAGGACTACTGAAACCCGGCAAAAAGAAAGTGGCCTCCGAACTTGAAGCCGAGAAACCAAAACCTTCCGGTGGCTATACCCCGCTCCCGAAGCAGTCCGCCTCAAAAAATAGCGAGCCGGAGGCGGCCCCTGAAACGGAAAAAACCGAATCCCCCTTACAAGAAGGTTCGACATCCAGCGAAACCCCGTCCGCCATACGGCCGAGGAAGGGGCCGGCGATCTCCTCTGAAACGGAAGCCGCCTGTCCGGAACGAAAAGAGGCGGCCTCCGAAGGAAACCTGGCTGAAGTAGAGACTCAGGCCGTCTCGGAGAAAGCTCCAACCGAAGCCGGAAACGCCGACCCTCTGGAGCAGCCCCCCGGTACGCAGGGGACCCCTAAAAAGCCGGTGAAGAAGGTCTGGAGAAAACCGCCCAGACCGGCCAGTTCCTAAACCCCTCGCCAGGGGTTGCTATACTCCGGGACTTTCGCTCCAAGGACCAAAAATGCCGCGAATTAGGTTTTACCTACGGACAGGGATACTGCTTTCAGTATTGAGCGGGACAACCCCCGTGGCCTGGGCGATTCCGCCTGGAAGGCCCCCCGACCCTTTTTCACCGATATCGGCTACCCCCCTTCAACACCCGGAACAGCTGCCGCCACCTCCTCGCTTGCGGGCGGCCCTGCCCCTTGCCAGAAATACGAACCCACAGGCTCCGGTGTGGATTGGCGCCTTGAACGGCAGAAATATTTACGAAACCGCCACAGGCTTCACTTTAGAGGACCCCGACTCGCATGCCGAACATCAGACCCCTGCTCGCTAAGTTTGCGGTAGCCCTAGCCGTATCCGGGGCGTTGGCGGGCTGTGCCTCCATCCCCAAGGCCGGCCAGTCGTCCCCTTCCGTGACGCGGCGACAGCACAAACTGCTGCAGGACAAAGGCTGGCGGACCCCTCCGCTGCGAAACGCCTACGGTGCGCCCCTTGTGTTAGTAACCCCGGCTCAGCTGCCTGAGGCCATGCAGAACCTGGAAGTCAACCTCAACCTCAACGGAAAAGCCACTCTTTCAGCATTGGCTGCGGCCCTGAGCGCTCTGAAAGTACCGGCACTGGTTCAGAGCGCTGAAGTAGGGGGCGTTCCCCTGGTAATCCCTTACTATCAGGGGAAGTTGGGCCCCCTGCTGAGGGCGATTTCGTCCTTGAAAAATGTCTTCTTCGTATGGGACGGCTCAACCCTGCTTTTGGAGAAAGAGGCGCAGTTTTCGGCTACGGTCCCCCAGGTAAAAGACCTTGTCCGCAGTGTGCAAAAAGGATTGCGCTCCTTGGGGGCACAAAAAATCACCTTGTCTCGGCAAACCGGTACCGTCGACTTCAAGGCCACCCCTTCCGCCATGCAACAGATCAAACCCTACCTGGCGAGCCTCAACGCCAACTCCGCTCTGGTGTCGCTAAGGGTCGCCGTTATTAGTGTGCAATTAACCAACAGCCATGACAGTGGGGTAAATTGGGGCGCTCTGGAAGCGGCGGTATCCCCAGGCCTACTAACCTCCCCTTTAAGCGTCCTGACTTCCGGACTGGCCTCCTCGTCATCCAACGCCTTCTCTTCGCCTACCGCCCCCGCCGCGGCACCTTCCAGCACCCCGACTTCTAATTCCGGCACCTCCACCGCCCCTTCCTCGCCGGCCCCCGGAAGTTTAGGCACGTCTACGGCCGGAGCCGTTACGGGGGGAACCGCGCTGGCTCTTTCCGGTTCAGGGGTGCAGCTAACCGTATCCAATCCCAGTTTTAGTTTCAGCGGGGTACTGCAATTCCTGGATACTTACGGAAAAACCTCAACTTTGCAGAATGTTCTGGTTCGGACTTTAGCTGGAACGAAGGTAAAACTGGAAAACAATACGCAGATCCCTTATGTCAGTAACGTAGGAGTGGGGGCGGTGGGCTCCAGTTCCAACGCCTCGACAACGGTGGGGACCGCCTCCACGTCCCAGGCCAACTCAGGCATTACCCTTAGGCTTACCCCTTATTACAACTACCGTACGGGCCAGGTCACGATCTCGGTCAAAGTGGAGATCAATGCGGTACTGGGCTTCAACAACCTAAGCGCGGGTTCGCAACTGGGCTCCTTCACCCAACCAACCACTCAGAAGGAGGAGCTGACGGACCTGGTATCCGTACTGCCTGGCCAACCTGTCATTTTAGGGGGGTTGCGATATCGCACCCTGGCTGATAACCGGCAGGGGCTGCCCTGGCTGGCCTCCCATGGACTGGCCTCCAAGGATCTGCAGTTGACCGATCAGGAAATGATCATCGTGCTCCGGCCGACGATCACGGTCTACAGCAAACGGATCCCGCAAAACCTGAATGCGGAGCCGGTTTACCAGCAAGGACATGCCGAGCTGCGCCTACCAAGAGGGGGGCAGCCTTGAAGCTTTCAGGATGGGCCAGGTTTTGGAGAACCGATCCCGATATCTCCGAGGAAACTTACACAACAGGGCTAGTATGGTTCGGACAGATAAGGCAAGCCTCGCGTGCGGATGCCCTAGCTTACGTTTCGGCCTGGGTTGAGAAATACATCGAAACTCCCGCTACGGTCGGGGCCTATCTGCACAAATATCGGGACGGGTACCTGTTCGAATTGCAGGAGCGAGGGATCGGTAAAAAAGCTTGGCTGCCCTCTTTGCTCCAGACGTGGGACCGCCAGCGAGAAGCCGGGCTGGAAGAAAAAATCTTTCTGGCGTTGGACCGAATCATTGAGGGTGCCCGGCACGAGGATCGAATTACCTTCATCGTGCTGCCTGAAAACCAAACCGGGATTGCCACGTCCCCTGGCCTTGCGGCGGACGGCCCAGCCCTCCGGTCGCTCCGGCCGGATATGGAACCCCTGGAGAAAAGTTCCAAGATATTTCTGACGGCAAGCCTCTTGATACTGCTGGCCAGTTTAGGGATCCGCACGCTCCTGCCGGAGCATACCGACGCCCGGTTGAGGGTTTCGGCGCCTCCTCTTTCGATCATACGGATGCCTATCGGGCAATGGCCAGCCTTGCTGACCATTTTACGGGAAGGCGACTATGTATCGCGGATGCAGTACCGGAATTTTACCTGGCAACTGGTACCAAACCCCCGCGAGCAACCAACCTCCGGAGGGCCTCCCGGATCCGCAAAACCCGGGGAAACGCCGAAACCCATCGCCAAAGCACCCCTACAGGTAAGGAGGCCCTCGTGAAGATTGTGCTGCTGGAGCGCATTCGTCGGCAAAAAAGGCAGGTCCTGCTCCGCATGGGCCTTGGCTTGCTTTGCCTGCTGTTGGCCGGGGTTCCGTGGCTGCCATCCTTGCGAACCCTTAAGCCCAAGGCGACAGGTGTGTCCGGACAGGCCTTATGCCTAGGGGCCTGGCGCGGGTTGGCCGATGGTTTTCAGGTCAACGCAGAGGGTCCCCGGATTCGCGTCAGCCATGCGCTGACGCGAGACCCCAAATTGATGCTGTCGCAAGCCTCCCTGGGGATTGCCTTATGCCACGCTCAGTATCGGGTAAAAGCTTTCTGTATGGGGCAAAGCTGTGCCCGGCCTGGCCTTCAGTTGCTACTGGCACCTCGCATCGGGAGCCCTAATGATTAAAGTGCCCACGGATCCGGCCGCGGCAGAAACCCACCTGCGAGCTTCTACCGGTTTGGAAGACTTTCGAGATCGTCTGCGCGGATTCCAGCATCCGGAATTCGTGGCCCAGGTGTTGTTTCGATCCTCTCAACCGGAAGGTCTGGCCGCCGCGATCTGGCGGGGATCGGCCTACGCTCTGCGACAGTTCCCGATCCGTCCCGGCGCTGAATTGCTGGCCGTTTTTCTGTTGTCGGATTACCTGGGCAGTTTGCGGCAAGTCGGACGGATCTCGGAGGAGGAGCATCACCAAGCCAGAACCGACCTGAGCCATGCCCAGATTCTGTGCTTAGGGGAGGGCGGCTGGCTGGCAGGTTTAGCGTTGACCAGTCTCTATGATCCAGGCCTTCGCCGTTACATCGAGCCCAGTATCCTCTGGCGGGAACCCAAATGGCGCCCTTATACCTTAACCTGGATGTCCTTGGCCTGGACCGCGCCAGGTACCTGGAATGAAGCCCAAAAGCAGAATCGGGAATTTCTGTACGAAAGCCTAACGCGGCATGCCTTGGAGACTCAACATTTCGTCCCCCAGTCCGCCTTTATGGACGCTTACTGGACTAGCGATCCCCGGAAATATGCGGGCATCCGTAGGGCTTTCGTGCAATGGGCGGATAGCCGCGGACTGGTGAGCCATCAACCGGTCCCTCCCCGCGTTCGAGGTGTCGGGGCAAAACCCAAAATTGGCATTGTCGCGGCTAACTGGCGGGAAAACCATGCTTCCCGAAAAGCCTTGTTGACCTCTATCCAGGCCATTCGGGGCTGGGCGGAAGTGTATTTGGTGGAAACCCAACCCGACCCTCAGGCCTGCTACGCAGATTTTGACGGGGTGCTGCCTGTGCGCGCCTTGCCTACCCCCCGAGGCACCGTTATCGAAGATAGGGCACTGGCCGAGGCTGGTTTGGATTTCCTGTATTTCGTCGAGACCTACCAGGCCGAACTGGACGCATTGCTGGCTTTGCGCAGGTATGCACCGATCCAGGCCACGGGCTACGGGATTCCGGTAAGCACGCAAAGCCCTAACATGGATCGGTTCTTCACAGGATCCCTGGTGGAGGGGAGGGGGCTTCGAGACTACAGTGAGCTTCCGGTGGTACTCCCCGGCATCGGTATGCACTCTACCCCGAGGGAGTCCGCGGAGCGTTTCGAAAAACCTTTAGGCACCGTGCGTGTAGTCGTCTCCGCCAATCTCATCAAATTCACCCCAGAATATCTGGAGGCCCTGGCACGAATAGCCCACGCCGTTCCGGGGGTGGAGTGGGTTTTTCTGCCCAACGCCTTCCACCCCTACAGCCTGGCCGCGGTACGCGAAGTGCTGACCCGTTTCGGGAACGAGCGCGTCTTGTGGTACCTGCAGACCCGAAAAACCTATCTGTCGTTATTACGGTCCGCGGATCTGGTACTGGATGCAGTACCCTATAGCGGATACACCACGATAGTGGACGCCATCAGCCAGGGCGTTCCCGTTTTAACATGGCGAGGAACGCATGGGCAGGAACGACTGGGGGCTGCGGTAGCCCAATTAGGGGGAATGCCGCGCTGGGCCATAGCGCGCAATCTGGAGGATTTTGAAAAGCAGGCCGTTCGATTACTGCGAAAACCCTGGTTACGGCTCTTGTGTGGAAGAAGAATCACCTCCAAGCGCCATAGACTGTTCTTCGAAGAACACCCCCTGGCTTTTGCGGAGGCAATAAAAAGGTTGCTGGATACTCCTTAAAGTGCATTCGCGGTGACTATACTCTTGTGTCCTCAATGGGGGACCTCACAACTATAACAACATCACAGGAGTTTCGCCCTCATGTTTGCATTGATCATCACCGTCATCTCTATCGCCCTGGTAGCGGCCCTGGCTATTGCCTCGATCTACTACGGCGGTACGGCTTTCAGTCAGGGCACCGCTCAGGCCCAGGGTTCCACCATCGTCAACCAGGCCCAGCAGATCGGTGCCGGCGTCACGCTGTACGAAAATGACCTGGGCGGAACGGCCCCCGCTGCCGTCAGCGATCTGACCCCAACCTATCTGCAGGCCATCCCGACCCCTCCGTCTTCGGCTTCCGGCGCGTATGCTCTAGGTTCGAACGCCACTTCCGTAACGGTCGACGTCACCAGCCCCAATGTTTGTCTGGCCATCGACCAGTCCGTGGATTCCGCGGCTACGGCGATTTCTTCCAGCGTGTCCGCGAGTCTGCAGTACCAGTGCTATGGCTCCGCCGCTCCGTACGCCTTCCAGTACGACGTCGGCTAAACCTGACACGGACCGAAGCAATAGCGGTCAACAAGCGGCCCGGTTTCCGGGCCGTTCTCTATGAGAAAAGAGCGCACATGCATGTTTTCAACTAAAACCGAGCAGTGGCTGCACCGGATGGACTGGGTTGCCGCGGTGGCCAGCCTGGGTTACGGCCTTTGGGCAAAATCTCCTCTTTGGTTGGCCTTCGGAGCCCTGGCTATCGTGCTGGCCTGGTGGAATCCCACAGCGCGCTTACGCGTCTACCTGCAGGCCAAGCTGCTGAAACGACAATCGGCGAACGCCTGGCGCAAACCCCAATTCTCGGAAATACCGGGAGTAGGCGGGGCCCCTCTTCACACCAAAAACCCCCCGGCCACCCCGTATTACACCTGGACTGCGCCGACCACTTTCAGGCTGAAACCAGGAGAGTCTTCGCGGAATGCGGGCTGAATCCCGTTATGTGCTTTGGCCGGCAGGGATTGCCGGCCTCGCGTTGTGGTCCCCCTGGGCCGCCGTCGGGGGGACCCTGTTTTTCTGGATAACCGCAGACTGTCGGCCGGCGCTGGCCTATTATCTGACGCCTTTTGAGAAAGACAGGCGGCTGTGGCTGGCTCCCTTGGGACTGCTGATAGCCCTGTTTTTTGCCAGACACCCTTTTCCGCCAGATGACCTGCTTCGGGATATGACGGCCTGGGCCTGGCATTACAATTATCATAAAGTATTCTGGGGTTCCCCGCGTGTACCCGGCTATGACCAATACTGGGCTTTTGACCGGATAGCGGGAATGGTGGACAGAAGCTTACCGGCCAAATGGGCCCCTCTGGTGTTCCAGGGGGCGGCCTTGCTGGGATTCCTCGGCGTTTTCGCGGCAGTTCTTGGGGAGAAACTGAAGGACCACCCCCTGCGCTGGACGCTGGTCTCGTTGGGACTGGCCTGGACTTTGTATACCCCAGTATTGATGCGGATTGTCTCAGCCCGCCCCGAAATCTTCTTCGCTATTTGGGCCTTGGCCGCCTTTCTGGCAAGAGGTAAACGCTTCTGGGCATGGTTGGGAACCGGCCTGCTGCTGACTCCTACTTATTGGCTGGCAGGGGCGTATGCGGCAGCGTTCTGGGTGCTCCCGGACCGAAGCCTCCGGTTTCGCCTCTTCGGGGGATTGCTGTTCGGATTGGCCACGAGTCTGTGCTGGGAGGGATTGAGCGACGGCTCGTGGCTGCACAGCTTCCTGCACCTGTCCCACATGATCTCCTACCGGGTTTACGGAGTGGCGGAAGATAATGGCCTGTCCATCTTTTTGCAGGTGCCCACCCTTGTGCTATTACCTGTGCTGGCGGTATTGCTGCCCTGGCGTCTGCCCCGAACGCGGATCCCGACACTTCTGCTCTTCTTCTGGTTTTGTTTGCCCTGGATGATCCGATATGTAGACATGCTCATGCCTCTGGGCCTCGTCCTGCTGGCGGAAGGCCTGCCGCTGGGCTGGGGTCTGGACTGGCTGCCGCCTTGGAGAGCCCGGTTCCGGGCGGCGGCCTTCTTTGGACTGTTTTCGGTGCCCTGGAGTCTGGTGCCTCTGGCCCCTCCAACTTTGCTGCATGTACCCGGCTCGCCAGAGCACCCATCCCGAGTCTTGGCGCCTTTTGGGCCCAAAATGTATGACACGCTTTATGCCAACCCAGGGCGGGTCCGGATGGCCCCCGCGATGGACCCGGGCATGACCGAACGCAAGTTGCAGCGGTTGGCCCAGAGCCCCGAAAAAGCCACTTGTCGGCAGCTATACGACAGCCGGGCCCAGTACTTGATCACAGGCCAGACCGTAGCGCATAGACCGTGCCTAAAATTGATTCAGGTCCGGAATGGTTGGATGCTGTGGGGAGTCGCGAAAAAGCCAGGGCGCTGAAGAGCCCTGGCGAAACAGGTTGAACATCAGGCCGGCAATTTCGGCAAAATCCCGGCATAGCGGCCCCAGAGCGCCGGACGCCGCTCGATGTTGCGGCTTAGTTCAGCCTGGGTAAGGCCTTCCCGAACCAAACTCATGAAGAGTTCGTCGGCTTCCCCTTGGCGCCGGACCGCCTGATAATACATCTGGGCCTGGGTGGGCCGGCTCATTTGCCCACCTCCTGATAATTGGCGCAAGCTTTTGTTTTCCAGACCGGATCAAACAGTAGTGGGTAGAAAAACCACCCGTGCTGAATGCCGTGCGGATCTCCGGTCATGGCGGGGTCCGGGTTGACGCACTGGCTGTGGCAATCCCCCGGCACCCCTCTCCGATACTTGCAGGAGTAGCATTCCGACATAATGCCGGCACTTCGCGCTGTTATGAACATAATACCTCCTCTGTTGGTCAGATATAGTATAGTGTTAGCCGAGCAGGCGAGATTAAGGTCAACGACTGCTATACTGTAATAGGATCCCAAGAGGTCAAGGAGGTGTGACATGAGAGAAGGCGGTACGACCGTCAGGGAGGTACTGGTGAAAGCCGGAATACGCCCACGGGCGGGCGGTAGCGACTGGTGGCGCATTCCGGCAATCTGGCGGGGGAGCGAAGACTACAACCTCGCCGTTAATCGTCACAGCGGAAAGTGGCGATTGCACTCAACCGGGGAGTCCGGCACCTGGGAGGAGTTACAGCAACTTCTCGGGATCAATGGAGACGGGACACTTCCCGTGCCATTACGCAAGGACCCTGCTCCGTTTCGAACGGATTCGCGGAAGGCGGCGTTACAACTGTGGAGCGACGCCTTTCCTTTGCGGTATCCGGAGGAGTACAGGTCCCCGTTTCCGGCATTACGGAAATGGCGGGGTGCTGCCTGGGCGTATCTTGGAAAAAGAGGCATTCCTCTGGAAGCCGTCGGGCGATACGCCTCGGATATTCGAGTTATCGAAGACGGAGAGGACGCAGTATTGCTGCTCATCCCTCTGCGTGCCCCTCGTGACGACCAGGCGTTGCAAGGAGTGCAACGCATCCGGATCGACTTTACGGGCAACAAAGCGCCGTTCCTCGACAAGAAAGGAAAGCCCACCGAAGCCAAACGGATGCTCGGCCCCCGCCAAATGGCGGAAGGCTCGACCGGATGGTGGCTACCGGCGTTAACCGACCGGTACCCTGAACGAGTCCTGCTGTGCGAGGGCCCGGAAACGGCGATGGGGCTGCACGCCTTCACGGATCGGCCAGTCTGGTGCTTGGCCGACGCCGGAGGCTTATTGAACGCCGCTTTACCCTATCTGGAAGCGCGCGGGATCCGTTCAGTCTGTGTGGCTGGTGATCACGACAGCAATCAGGTGGGGGTGGTGGCGGCTGCGGACCTGGCTCTGCGAATTCGGAAAGAGTACCCGGATTGGAGGGTCACAGTGGCGCTTCCGCCGGTTCGGGACACCGACTGGCTGGATGTACTGAAGGAAGTAGGCCCAGAGGCTGCGCGACTGGTTTTCCAGGAGAGCGTAGAGCCTTTTTGAAAAAAAGGGGGAAGTATGGAGTGGCTTATCGCAATATTAGCGGCCCTGATGGGTTTTGCGCTGGGTGCAGGTTGGAAACGGCCTGAACAGCCGCTATATCCGGATCTCGTTTGGGTTTTACGCGTAACCAAGCAGCTGGAGAGGGACCTGCACGTTCAGTTTCCGACAAAAGTGGAGGGTCTCTCGGCTTACGCGCAATTCATGCCCGAGCCTGCCTTAAAACAGGCATTCCTGGGGATAGTTCGCACCCGGAATATGCTGGTTCACCGACTGGACCAAGAACGGTTGGACCCGCAGGCACGGCGCAAAGTGGCCCAGTGTGTGAAGACCTTGCGCAACTACGGATATCTAAAGGAGGGATCATGACCAGCGCACGAGGGCATGGGTATCACGATTCGGTGTTTGTATTCGGGTCCAACCGGCTGGGGATCCATGGAGCGGGAGCTGCGGCTTTCGCCAGGCAGTACCGGGGCGCTGTGATAGGGCAGGGGGAAGGCCTGATGGGTTCTTCCTACGCGCTGCCTACCAAAGCAGATCTGGGTAAAACGCGCGGAGACCCCGGCCGTGTTCTAGAAATTCAGGAAATCGCCCAGCACGTTGACCGTTTTCTGGATTTCGCCAGGGAAAACCCCCAGCACCGGTTTATGGTGACGGCGGTGGGTTGCGGTCTGGCCGGATTCACCCACGCCGAGGTGGCCCCTTTGTTCACCGGCGCCCCTGAAAACTGCCTGTTGCCGGGTATCTGGTTGCAGATGCTGCAGCCTGAAAGCACGCCGGTCCGGGTTATCGTGGCCGGATCCAGAACCGTTATGGACCCAAAACGGGTGGAACAGGCGTTGGACCGAGTTCTGGCTCGTTTCCTCAAGGAAACCCTACCGTTGGAAATTATCAGCGGGATGGCTAAAGGGCCTGATAGCTTTGGACGGGATTGGTCCTTGAAGAGGGATATCCCGGTTGTCGAGTACCCCGCCGACTGGGATCTATTCGGCAAGCGAGCCGGCTTCCTGCGTAATCAGGAAATGGCCTGGTACGGCACGCATCTCATCGCGATTTGGGACGGAGCTTCCAATGGAACCCGACACATGATCGAAACCGCCAGGAATGACGGGCTTAACGTTCGAGTAGTGGTTTGAATCTCAGAAAGGAGAGAAACGCGTATGGAAAAACCAGTCATGGCCCTGGACGTGGACGGAGTAATCCTCGACTTCTGCGGGTTTTGGGTGCAAACAGCGGAAGACGCCTTGGGGCGCGAACTGCCGGCCTTGAACCGATCTTACCATTTCGGCACTCGACTTGGGCTGACCCGGCAGGAGTACGACACCTGCTGGAACCAGTTCCGAGCTATCGATGGATGGGGGAAAGTGCCGGCCTACCCGGGCGTAACGGAGGCTCTGGAGAGTTTGGCCCGAAACCACAGGCTGGTCGCGGTTACTGGCATCCCCTTGGAGGCCCTGGAAGCGCGTAAGCGAAACCTAGCCGAACTGCGCCTACCCTTGGAGGAGGTCTTCGCTACGGGGCATCGAGATTTCTCGAAAGAATACCTCCTGCAGGCCCTTCAAGCCGAGGCCTTCGTGGATGATCGGCTCAGGCACCTGCAGGAAGCTGAAAATACCGGGGTCCCCGCTTTATTTTGGGTGGACCGGGGAGACGAGCAGGATCTCGAACCGGAGGCCGTAGTTGCCCGCCGCATCACCCATCTCGAGCAAATAGAAGCCTATCTGTAAATTTTTCAGGAGAGCCCTCTGGGCTCTCTTTTTTGTTTCGAGTCCCGTTTCAGCGAGGAAAGGTTGCTATACTGCACCCGATGCTTCATTCGACGTCCACCACTACTTATAACAAAAATAAGGCGGATTCATGACCCCCCCTTTTTCTGAAAACGATGCGGCGATGCGCCCGTCCGAATTCACCGCAGACCAAAGCAGCCCGGATCTGGCGGACCAAGCCTCAGCGACAGAAGCCCTTTTTCTTCAACAGGCTAAAATCCGGCACGCCCTGTTGGCGCAACAAGCCCGGATGGAACCACCAGATGAGGATGCCCAAGGAAACCGCTTCTGCCTGGATTGTGGAGACCAGATCCCCTCCGAACGCATAGCCATCGTCCCTTTCGCGGTAAGATGTGTGCCCTGCCTTTCCCGGAAAGAACAGAAACGCAAACTTCACGATCAAATTGGCGGAATAAACACCGATGATTGACCTAGAGACCGTGCGCCGGCTGGTTTCCCGCCATAAAACAGCCATCCTGCTATTGACCGTGCTGGTGTCGCTTTGGCTGGCTTTCGGTGCCGGGCAAAATTCTGGTTTTGCGGAACAACACCGGGTGTTCCCGAAACAGAGCATCTCGACGAAAGTTTTCGAGCAAGCTCTGGCACAGGGCCGGCTCGGGCCCGGCAGTCTCTGGGTGGCACAATCCGGAGCTATTTATTTTGACGGCAAATTTCGCGGAAAGGAGGGGGGCCTGGCGGTTACGGGTCTCCAGGAGCAGATCACTCCGGCGATCATACAAGCACTGGACGCGCGGCACATCACCGTGCATGGCTCCCTAGGGTTTTCCGTAACCCCGGCGGTACCTGCTCGGGCTCAATTGGACTGGGCCAGCTTAATCAGTATTTTTGGTAAAATGAGCATGGGCTTCGTATACCTGATTTTCTCTGGAATCATGTTGCTCTACGCCCGCCAGATGATGGAAAGCGTAGCCACCAACCGCTTTTCGAAACAGGCGGCGGGGGAGGGGAGCCGCGTTCGCTTCTCAGACGTGGCGGGCATGACAGGCCCCAAGCTCGAAATTTCGGAGGCAGTGGGCTATCTACGGGATCCCAAGGCCATCCAGGCTTTAGGGGGTCGAGCCACCAAGGGGGTACTGCTCTATGGTCCTCCCGGAAACGGCAAGACCTTGTTGGCCAAGGCGGTAGCGGGCGAGGCAGGTGTACCTTTCCTGGAGCAAAACGCCTCCAGTTTCATGCAATTGTATGTTGGCGCAGGGGCGATGGCGGTACGCAGCCTTTTTCGCCAAGCCCGCAAATTAGGAAGTTGCGTCATCTTTATAGACGAAATAGACGCAATAGGCACCAAGCGCTTCGGGGGCGCGGGTGGGCACGATGAGCGGCTACAAACCCTCAATGCGCTGCTGGCGGAAATGGATGGCTTCAAGGAGAATACGGGCGTCCTGGTGATTGCGGCTACCAACGCCCTGGACCATCTGGACGAAGCCTTGGTTCGCCCGGGCCGGTTTGACCGGAAGGTGCATGTCCCGTTGCCCGGGAAAGAAGACCGGCAGGCCATCCTCTCCTATTACATCCAGAAGCTGCCGCGCTCGGATGTGCGGGTGGAGATTCTGGCTGAACGTTCAGGAGGGTTTTCGGCGGCCGAACTGGGAAATTGGGCGAACGAAGCGGCCATGGAGGCGGCTCGTTCCCACGACTCGATTGTAACCGAACTGCACTTCAGCCTGTCACGGGAACGCATCCTGGTGGGGCCTCGCAACTTCGGCGTCACTCTGACCTCTGAAGAGAAATCGACCACGGCCTGGCATGAGGCTGGCCATGCGGTGGTTCGTCTGGCGCTGGGAGGCCGCGTCGACAAGATCAGCATTCTCCCGCGCGGACAGGCCCTGGGGGTCACCTACTCGATCCAGGAGGAAGAACGCCTGCTGCTGACCCGCGATTCTCTGCATAAAGAGCTTATGGTGCTGATGGGGGGCAGGGCGGCGGAATCTCAGTTTGTGGGGCAGGTTTCGGCCGGTGCAGGCAACGACATGGAAAAAGCCAGCCAGTTGGCGAGGCAGGCGGTTTTCCGGATGGGGTTAGGAAGTTTCGGGCCGTATGTGCCGGAAGGGGAGGCTCTTCGCGCCAAGGCCGAAGAAGAAGCCAGGGATTGGGTACTGCAAGCCTATACTGACGCAGAACTGGTCCTGCGCGACAATCTCGAAACCATGCGGCTTATGCAGAATTTGCTGTTGGAACGGGACGAATTAGACATGCTGGAGCGTTCTTCCGAATTTTCAGTAAAACCCTATAAGGGAGGCTGTGCATGAGGGCGGCTTTGGTGCTGGTAGACTGGGACAACGAAACCTCTTATTGCCATGTCATGAGGGGGGATAACCCCCTGGGCTCGGCGCACGACCTCTTCAGGAAGATCCGGGGGGAATTTCCGGATTGTGATTTCGCCTTTGTTTCAGACGAGGCCGCCAAACACCGCTACGGAGACCGCGCTTTTCAGAAAGCAGTGCAGCTTTCTTCGGAAGCGGCTAGGACGGCGGAGATTTTGGCTGCGGGTCAGGCACCCGATCCAGGGGAACACCCTCTTGAAATCACGCACTAAACTGCTGTGGGTGGTCTTAGTGGCGGCGGCTACCGGCCCAGCCTTCTCCGCCGGCATGCCTATGTTCGACGAGTTTCCGTTTTTCTCCGCGGAATTTCAGAGTCTACCGCCGGAGATTCAGGCAGGATTACGGCAGGTACCGTCTAATTCAGAGACATACCCTGTTTTCCAGTTTCCCCGTCCACCTTCCTTACACATCAATGTGATGACCGGGGCGGACTGGCGGTTGGACGATGGCTACGGCCTGTGGATGGGCGACGCGCACAGCCCCTTAGCCACCGCCGCAGACTACTCGGCCTACGATAAAGCCCAAAATGGCTACTTCATGCACAATCGGGACAACTTCTCGAAATTCAATACCGCCTTCCGAAAATCCGCCCTGAACTATGCCAAAGCCTATCGGAAGGAGGTCTCCTCCATCGTAAGATCGAATCAACAGTTTCAAGATTTGTTATTGACCTACCCACAGGCCGTTACCAAGAATTATGTTCTGATGTACCTGCAGAATAGAGACTACAATCTGGGGGATTTGCGGCGATCCTGGGGGCTCTCGGTTTCCAAGATAAAACGGTCGCTCGGCGATACGCTAGGCTTGGACCTGAACGCCCTGGACATCAACTATGTGAAGAGTGGGCTAGACCCCTACGTCCGGAATATCAATCTGGAATTGATAGACCGGGAACGGAGCATCATCGATAACAGTTGGGCGCCTTTGGAAGAAAACGCATTAGCCCCCCTCGACGCATTCAAGCCCAATGAATTAACTATTGCTGAAGCCGAAAAAATGCAATGGGGTCTCCCGCCTGTTTCCAGGATAAGCCCAACGCGGCCTGCAACGGCGCTGCCTCCGGCCCCGACTCCCGAACAGGAACTGGGACAAGCTTTCCGGACGGTGGTCGCAGGCGGAGAAGCCCCTAAACCGAACCTGCTGTTGCAGTGGCTGGCGCTGCTAATCCTGGCGGGTGCGGCTGTTTTCTACTGGATGCGAAAGTCGCGTAAACGAAAGACCTCTTCAGGAGAGGAGCAGGGCCCGGCTACGGATTGAAGAAGGACCCTGCCCGTGATATACTAAACTATAACAGTTGGCGTTTAACTTGCCCGACCGTTTGATACTCTGGCCTCGCCGAAAGGAGAAGTTTCTTGCAGAAAGAACAAATCAACAGCCTCGTAGACGGGATTGCCAGCCTGATCAAAATAGGGCTGGCCCAGGTCCTCGATGAAACAGAAACAGTGGCCCGAGGCGCCGGGGACTGGATGAAAAGATCTAGTCGAGGAACACCCAGGCCACCGTCGAGCAGCGAAGACCCGCTCTTGGAAGGACTACTCAACACCCACCGGCAGCAAGCCGGCGCCGGAGGAGCCATTTACAAGATTGTGTCCATCAAACCGGCGGGGGACGCGGATCCTCTTGCCGAAACACAGGTCCGGGCCGAATTTCCGGGCGGCTGGTTTCAGGTACTGGCCTTGCGGGATGTCTTGCGCGACACGCCCGTAGCCGACTGAGCCTCTGGTACCTTCGCGGAAGATCCCCATGCGCAAGACCGACAAACGCTTATTCTCCAGAGCGGAACAGTACCACCGGAACCACCCCTGGAAACTAAACGAAGAGGGGGTTTACGCCCGGCATGATTATAGCGAACGCTCTGAGGACAGTCTCTCCTGGTGGGACGATTTCGGATTCATTTTCGCCAAACGACGGATTATGGTCTGGTGGCGGCATCCCCGGCACGAATATCAGGATAGGTTGAGCGAGCAAGCCGAGCTTCTATGCGAAGGAACTTATCCTGGAGAAGAAAAACATTGGTTCGAAAAGGGCACCCCCATAATTCGGAGAGTGGGCTCAGGGATGCGTAAAAAGATCAGCGGATACCGCATGGCACCCCTGAGCCCGGCTTACACGACCTACCTCGAAAAGCTTCGCGCAACTGAAAAAGAACTGGCCGCACGGGATGTCGGGATCGTAGTGCAGCCTAGTTTCAAGGTGGAGATCCTGCCCTGGTGCCAAGGTGTCAACCTGCTGGTCCCCGGGGAAATTCGGAAGGAATCCGATATCCCAAAACTCAGGGAGACCGTCCTCCGGCTTTTGCGGGAGGGGCCCCGTGCGCTGGAGCAGTTCGGCCCTTATACCTTTGCGGATTGGCGCCAGGACGCGCAGAAATCCGAAACCTTTGCGTAGGATCACGCGGTCAAAGGCAAAAAAATCTTCAAGGTGCCAACGCCGCCCGAAACTCTTCCGGGGCCTATTTAACATAATGAGTATTATATGCAAAGCTGGAGGGGCTACGATGTTGCGGATCGAGCGCAGCCTCCGCTACTGTCCGGTTGCCAGTTCCGTTCGGCCTTTGTCGAAACGGTTTCGGCTTGCTATACTATAGCTTCCGCGAGGAGACAATCCTAGAAGGCGCCGGAGCCAGTTTTCGGCCTGGAATCGGTTGAACGGTCGGGAGTACATGGAAGTCCGATGAATAGGCTTTTGTTTCAATAAAGACGCAGCTGCCGCAGGGTTTGTGCGATAGACTCCGGGCAACCGCCCTTGCCATTCCATACCGGCCGGAGCCTCCTTGCCCAGAAGGGTCTCCAGTCTAGCCCAAAGCAAGGTAGGTTCGGCAGGCAAGCCTTCTTTGCGCAGCTCCCGTAGAAGGCGGGCCTGCTCTAATTCGGATAGGCCCAAACGCTGAATGTAAGTCAACATGCGTTCGGGAATCCGCTGCGGAAAAACCGATAACGGATAAAGTCGGGCGGACACCTGGTTGCTTAGGGACGGGGCTGTACTGCTCATATTTGTTTTCTCCAAAGGATGCTTACAGCAATGCAATTTTCGGACCCAACCATAACACATTGTTTTCAAACAATATGCTTGCAGTGAAGAATGCAATTCTGTGGGGCACTGGCGACAGTGGAACCGGGCCCTACCTAAAAGTTTGGCAAACGAAGTGATGGCTTCGCGCCCCGATTCACCGCCCCCTGCCCCCTGCCCCCGATCTTCCGCACGAAAGCCAAGATCCCGGCCCTTTGCGGATTTGCAGGCGGTTATCCGCGCCCGGAAGTACCCGGCACAGTACTGGATAAACTGGTTCGCCCGCGCCACGCCGCGGGACCTTTCGTTCGACAACATAGAACGATGTCTCCAGCAGAACCCAAGTACCGAAGATCGAATCGCCCTGCTGGAACTTCGGAGCCGGCTATCTCAGATTGTGGCGGCCAAACCGAGGCCCAAAACTCCGACCAGTCCTGAAACAACGCCTAGTGCAGAGCGATTCGAGGCCTTTTTCGCACACGTTCCGCGCCGACCGTACTGCACGGAACGACTGGATGACGGCTTGCGCATCCGCGCGCTGGCTACCGCTAAAACCCACAAATACCTCCAGCATAACCCTCCGGGACAAGTTTGGTCGCTGGTGATCGATATAGACCGGGATGTCCGCACCCTGGTTTCCGGGGCGGACTGGGGCTTGCCTGGGCCCGAACCCTACCTGGCGATTATCAACCCGGACAACGGGCATGCCCATCTGGTATACCTGCTCGCGGCCGGAGTGACCCGAACTCAAGCCGCCCGCCAGGCCCCCCTGCGATATCTGGCTGCCGTAGAGCAAGCCTTGACCCGTAAAGTGGGCGGAGATCCCGCCTATTCCGGACTGATAACAAAAAACCCTCTCCATGAGTCGTGGCAGACCATTGAGCGCAACCCCCACCGCTGGACACTGGGTGAGCTAGCCGAAGCTGCCCAGCTAAAAGCCGCCAACGATCGTCATTCCGCGGCGGTTCCCGCCGAAGCCCGCGGAATGGGCCGGAACGTCGTTCTCTTTGACAAGGCGCGCAAATGGGCTTACGGCTCCATTGCGGTGTTCTGGCGGCCTGGGGGATTCGAAAATTGGCATCAAGCGGTCCTGGCGCACCTGGAGAGCCTCAACGGGCAGTTCCCGGCTCCCCTTCCCTTCTCCGAAATCAAAGCGACCGCGAAATCCATAGCGCGATGGACCTGGCGCACCCTCACTCCAGATCGTCACTACGCTTTGGTAGAGCGCACTCATACCCGCGAAATACAGGCTGCACGGGGCCGGAGAAGCGGCGCGGTTCGGCGGAAGATGTGCCAAAATATTCGCGGCCTGGCCAGAGCCCGAGCGGCACAGGGCATGAGCTACCGAAAAATCGCCGCAGACCTGGGGATCAGCCTCGGTACGGTACACAACTATTTGCGCCAATCCCAGACGTCTGGGGAGTGTTCATCGAACCTATATCAGATAACAGCCGGGGCGGAGGCGCCTTACTCGGCCTTAACCGCCCCGGAACCCAAAAAGTCCCGGAGGGGGGACGCCTGCGGTAACGCGGGCCGCGAATTTTCCGCAAAAGCCTGTCCCGATGCGGGATATTCTCAAAGTTTTGGACCAGTAAGGCTGAAGCTTACCGGAGAAGTCTTGACGGATGTTTTTCCGCGGGGAAAGCCTTTCGCAGGCGAGGGGTTCAGTCGGCCGGTAGTAGCGGGGTTTTCAGTCGGAGCAGCCAGGCCGGAGGACTTGAATAGATCCAGCGGTCTGTCAGCCATACCGTTAGAAATACCCCGCCGGCCGTCAAGTCGGAGATCCCGGATGTCGGATCGCGCAGGAGCAGGTATACCGCCCAAAACCAATACAACATCACGCAGACTCGAGCTGTGCGCGTTTTCGGATCAATCCAATAAGCCAGCGAACAAAGCTGCAGGATCAGATAGTTCGCCAACAACCACAAAGGAAAAGGCAGCCCGGTCATGGCTGGACGCCTCGGTTGAGCGTACGCCCCCGCTGCGGAGGTTCCATGGTGGTTGGCGGGCGGTAACCGGAGGCCCTCGGTCGGTGCAGGCTTTCCTCAAACTTCGGGCCCTGGCGATTCCGCAGAAGAACCGTACCGCCGGCCTCCCCCCGGACAGCGGAACAGGGGGAGGCACGGCAGCCCCGCAACTGGGTGCCGAACTCCACAAGGGGGCTATTCAACATGAGATTTTTTCCATCCGGAAGGGGTAGCAGTCGGTGCGAAAGTATAGCAATAGCCTTTGTCCAGGCGGTTGACTATTGAGAACGATTTTTATTTATTTTTAATCAACAAGATAGATTTTCAGCCCTCTCCTGTGGCCCATGACAAATGCTTATGCTATAGTATTGAGCTTGTATTTTGTTTTAGGGCGAACCGTTCCTATACTCCGGACCTGACCTCTGGCACCTACCAACAGGAGTACTTCTTGATTACGCTACAGAAAAGCCGTGAAACCGCAGGAATCCATCTGCAAAAGAAAGGCCTCGACCCGGCATCGCTCCCCCACGTCAGGGCGGGGCTCTGCCTCGATGTTTCAGGCTCCATGCGCCCTGAATACCGGGATGGCCATGTGCAGGACGCCCTTACCCACCTGCTGGCCCTGGCGATGCACATGGATAAATCCGGCCGCCTCGATGTATTCACTTTTGAAAACGATTGCGCGCAATGCCGAGTCCCCGCCACTCCCGATAATTATGAAACCTTCGTCCGAGACCATATTCTCGACGATAGCTCAGTCCCGAAATGGGGCGGCACCGATTACCTGGGGGTCATGAGCCTCGTTTATCGGCATTACTTCAACCCCTCCCCTCTTCGGCTTGGTCGGCAGGCACAACCTGAATCGGCCCCTGTCCACGGCTTACTGGACCGGTTGTTCCACCGCCAGGACCCCTCCAACGTCCCTGCCCCCTTCGCCCCGGAACCCGCCTGGACCCGGACGCCGACCTTGGCGTTTTTCCTGACGGACGGAGAAACGGAAAATGAACGGCAAATCGAGCGGCTTCTGGAAAGCCAGGCTCCCCTTCCGCTGTTCTGGGTCTTTGTGGGCTTGAACCATCAGTCCTCGTTGCTTACTCGATTGGGGCGGGAACCGGACAGTGAATTCATTCTGTTGGAAGATGGTGTCCGTATTTCGGATGATCGGTTATACGAAAAGCTGGTCACTCCGAAGCTCGTCAACTGGTTAGCCCGGTTACAGGGCTGATTGGCTTATCTCCGGACCCCGCCGGGGTCCGGCCCTTACCTCACACAAGGAGTATTTATGCCCATTCAAATTCACAAAGGCCAGGGGATTAACCTGTCCAAAGACCACGGCCTGGCCCATGTCGACATTGAGCTGACATTTGACGTGGATCCGACACATCCGGTCAAGAAACACGAAATGGACGTTGGTATCATGGGTTTCGAGTTGGTCCACGACGCTAACGGTAAGGCGCGCGCCCCTCACGAGGAGTCCTTCGTATTCTACGGCAATTTGGCTTCCCCTAACCTCGCCACCACCCACGAGGCGGATGGGGGAAGCGTCGGAGACGACAAGATGCACATTGACTTCGCCTTGCTTGACGCCAGTCCTGACGGTTTGGACGAGGTCAGTATCCTCGCCGAGATTTATGAAGGTCTCAAACGCGGGCATTCCTTCGGGCAGTTCTCGCACTGTACCGCGCATATCGTCAACCCGGACACCGGTGAGGTCATCGGCGAGTTCAGACTCACGGACGACGACAGTAACGCCACCGCTGTACAGATGGGCAGCCTCGTCAAGAAAGAGGGGCACTGGCATTTCCAGGCGGTAGGCGTCGGCTACCAAAAGGGCCTGGTGGACTTCCTGGGAGTCTACGGGCTGCAGGCCGCCGACGAAGAATAAGCCAGGACCGGACCCCTCACAAAGGCGGTCCGGTCCTATGCTAAGTTCTAACACATGGAGAGGTACTTTTTATGTTGATCTGGTTATTGGCCGTATTGTTCATTCCTGTGATTACAGTCGGGATACTGTTCATCAACATGGCGGAGGACTTCTGGGATCTGATGACTTTCCGGTTGAACTTTTCCCGGATGTTTGGTGATCTGATACACGTCCTGTTTTTGCTATTGTTGGGAATCGGAGCCGAGCTGTTCGCTCTCTTTGAACTGGTCCGCCACCTCCTGTAGCCGGGGAGAATCCCGGCCCTTATCGGAATTCTGACGGGCCTTCACGCTTGTAAGGAATAGCCAGTTCTTTTGAGTCTCTTTGAAAAACGCCAGGTTCTTCATGCCCATTACCCCCTTATTCGATGAGGAAGCGCCCATCCCTTTGTTGAAAGAGCCGGTGGAGCCTCGACCGCTTTTCAACCCCGAGCCGGGGGAAAGCACCCGGTCAGCCCAGGGGGAGAGCACCTGGGCTACACCTTTGTTTCAAGGAGACCTGCCGGTTCCCCAAGTACGGATCGATCCGATAACTCTTCCACCCCCCACGCCCCCAAGGCTGCCCCCCTTAAATCGACCTTCGGTACCCGAAGCGGGTCCGGCCTTTGTTAACGAACTGGACCCCTTGGCGGAAAAGACCTGGCGGGATATGTGCGGACGATTCCCGAATGCCCCGGTATCCCAACAGACCCATTGGCGTTCGAAGTTGCAGGGCCTCTTTCCGCTTTCTGCCCAGAGTTTACAAACGCTGGGTAGGCGGGCCACCGAGCGGATGCCTACGGTCATGGGGGAAGTGGCCAAGATTGGAGAACTGCTGGCCCGGGTGGAGCCCGCTAAGACCCTGGGCCGGATTGGGGCAGACGCTCAAGCCGCCCAGCTTTCCGCGGGTAAGAAATCCCTGTTTTCCAGGATGGAATTGGTGATTCGCCACTTCGATCCCCAGCAGGCCGACCAGGAGCTTGTGGGCCTGGCCATCGCTCTGAACGGTCTACAAAAGCGTATCCAACCGGTGCGGGACCTGCTCCTGGCGGTAGATGAAACCCTGCACGAAGATCTCCCTTTGATAGAGGCCCTGGTGGATTTGTCGCGCAGCAGCGCGTTGGCGGCTTCCGTGATTAGACGGCAGGAGATGCTGCTGGCTTCGGCCCAGCAACTGCAGATGGCTCAACAGCAGTTGCAGAATTTGGAAAACCAGATCGCCGCTTCCACGCAAAGTCTCGAAGAATTGCGCACGGTTACACTGCCTGCGCTTGGTTTTGTTCAATCCCTTTGATAAAGGAATTTCCCCATGAGTGATGTTTCACCCCTTTTTTCTGATAGGGCCCCTACCCCTAGCGCGGCCCCAGTTCCTGCCCCCTCGGTGTCGCCGGAAGAGCGGGCCCTGGCAAACGTTTCGCACGTTATAATTATGGCTCCCTCCCGTTCGGCCGGCGGATCGTTGCAACTACCGAGCGATCAGGACATTGACCAGCTATCCCAGGACTCCCGGGGCGGTTATGCCTCGGTAGCAGAGAAGCTTCTGGCCACCCACAAAACCACTGATGCCGGGGAGATGGGGAGCCAGATCAATCAGCTCCTGGCTACCGCAAAAGGCCTCAATCCCGCCGAACAGAAGTCCATAGTCGGCAAACTCATGACCCGGATTCGCGGGGAGAAAGAGCAGCTTTTGGCCCATACGCAATCGGTGAAGCAGCGCATTGCCGAACTCGAGAAGCAAATGGACCAGTCTGCGGCCCTTCAGCGCCAGCGAATTTCGGACATTGAAGGCTTGAAGCAGGAGAACGTGGCGCATACCCAGAAGCTGCAGGCCGGCCTTCTCAAGACCAAAGACTGGCAGGCTTCCACTTCCCAGGCCCTACAGCTCCCTGTGGATACATCAGACCCGCAGGCTCCGGCCAAACGTCAGGCTCTGCAAAAACTGGATCAGCGCTTGCAAATCACCCTCAACGATCTGCAAAACGCCATCGTCCTCGATCAGCAGCAGGCCCTGGAGCTACAAGCTACCCAGGACAACGCTCGCGCGATTCTGGACGAATTCGACCGCGCCAAAAATATTGCCGTACCCGCGCTGACTCAACTGGTGGCCCAGCAGTTGATCGCCATCGAACAGCAACAAGCCGTCAAGACTGACCAGGCTATTCGAGGGATGGTTAACGAAGCGATGACCCAGGCAGCGCAGACACTGGGCGAAAACAGTATCCAGATTGCCACCATGCAGCAGCAGGCGATCATCGGCACCGATACACTGGAGAAGTGTCAGGAGCTACTGGAGCAGTCGGCCTCAAAGGTGAAGGAAATCGAGGCTCAAGGCGCAGCGCAGCGCAAAATGGAGGAGCAAAAGCGGACGGACCTGGAAAGACGATTGCTGGGCAGTTTCTAACCACATTACTAGGGGAATTATCATGAATAACCTGAAGCCGTGTGTCGGGCTGTTTGGCTCTTGTGGAAACAGCCGTTGGCGGGACCCCTTTATTAAACGGTTTACGTCAGAAAATATCGCCTATTTCAACCCGCAAGTTGAGGCTGGAACCTGGCACGCCGGACTGGTTGAGACTGAAAATAGTCACTTTGTCGAAGACGATATCATCTTATTCCCGGTAACCGACGAAACGACAGGACAAGGCTCGCTGGCCGAAATCGGTTTTTCTATTGCAAATGCCTTGCGCTGCAATACAAATCGTTTTTTCGTATTCCTGATCGATGATGAGTGCAACGACCCGGATGCAAGCGACGAGGCAAGGGCCGAATCGGTACGCAGCCGCCGACTGGTCAAAAGCAAGCTGATTCAGATTGCCGCCACACTCGACAACGTATTTTTTGTCGAAAGCCTGGACGATATGCTGACCGTTTCCCTGAAGTTGGCAGAATTGCTCCGCGCGAAGGCAAAAATTGCCCAATACTTCCGGGAATGCATGCACGTTATTACAAATTTTTCGCGACCATCGCGCGAGGCCGCCTGACCTCCCTAAGGTCCAAGCCATCGAAACCCAAGGGGCCCCACAACGGCGGATGGACGCCCAAAAACGTCGGGAACTCCAGGATCGGATGTTGCGGCAGTCTCCCGCTCTGCCGCAACAGGTCGAGGAAGTCGGTAAGGTCTAGGATCCCGGGACCCCCCTGGAACTTCTGCCGGTGGCTATACCACATAAGGCCATCAAGACGGAGGGTTTTATGGGTAAAAAATGGGTGTTTCCGGAAACACCGGAAGAGCTGGCGGGACTGGAGCACCAACTGCGGACTGGTGCCATCCGGGTGCTGGACCATACAGAGTCCAGCACCTACGCACGCAAAGGGGGTTGGTTGATTCTGGAGCAGGCTTCTCGGCAGGCCGCTCCGCCAACCGGACGATTCGGGTGGCCGGCCCTGCGGCGCTGGTTCGGTACCACAAGTTGATCGATTATTCAGGGGCCTGTTTAGCAGGCCCCTTTCTCATGGGCACACCCTTGCAGAACTCCCTTTAGGGCCGATCCGGGGGTCGTTCTGAACTTCCGTTAGAAAACCGTATCGGCCTGGCCCAACGGTGCCGGAGGCTCCGGTCGTTCCAGATGCGCACCATTCCACAAGGGTCGAACAAAGAAGCTTGTAGATCGTACACTGATGCTATATAATTATCAAAATAAATCGGCAACCATCTTGGTAAAGCAGCCGTAGAGCGCGGAGAACCCTCGTGAATACCGAACTAACCGTCGAACAGAACTTCGGGATACCCCTGGCGCCCTGCCCTTTTTGCGGGTTTGACGTAGCTCCTGCGCCAATGGTGGATACCTTATACCCGGTTACTCGTGAAAAAACGATCTGGGGCCTACATTGCGCGGATGGCGTAGGCGGTTGCAGCGCATCGGTTCTGGGATTTACTCCCGAAGAAGCTATCTGTAACTGGAATCGGCGCACGGATATCGGAGCCTCGACATGAAACCCAAGATTTATATCGCAGGACCGGACTTGTTTCTGCCTGACTGGACACGCCGCGCCGCCCGTATGCAGGCCTTATGCGCTGAGTACGGGTTGGCCGCGGTATTGCCGGTCCCTCCCTCCTCATTAACCGGCCCAGGGATCACCGAGCCCTCTGATGTGGGTAAGGCGCAAGAAGTGTTCCAAAGCTGCCAGGCAGCCGTCAAGAACGTGGACGGCGTGATAGCCAACCTCATGCCGTTTCGGGGCCACGAGCCGGACAGTGGCACGGTGGTGGAATGTGCTCTGGCCTGGGCTGGGGGGAAGCCGGTCGTCGGATACGCCAGCAGACCCGCCATGCCTCCGTCGCGTGCTGTGGATGCGGACGGTCGCGTTCTGGCGGAGGACGGCGGATGGATCGAACAATTCGGACTTTCGCACAACGTGATGCTGTATGGCGTCTGCCTGGATATTGTGGAACAGCCGGAACAAGCAGTGGCGATGATGGCTTCGTTGATGGAGACACGCTTCTCCCAGCGGACTAAAACACGCCTATTGTCCAGCGAGTCCGAGATCTGATGGATAAGCCCAAAGCAAGTCGGCTCGACAAATCGCGTCCGCTGTTTTTACAGCGTATCCATGAGCGTCATGAGCAGGAAGTGGCGAAAAAACGAAAGGACGAAGAACGTAAACGGCTGATGTTGCTCACCCTTGATCTTGCTTCGGTGGTCCTCAAGGCGAATCAACACCGGCCAGTTTGCAGATATCGTCGCAAGCCCAATCCAAAGAAGGATATTTGGAGCCATATCGGGGATTTTGTTTTTGGAGATTGATGATGGCTGAAGAAAGGAAAAGAACTTGCAATCGCTCCAGGTCCATTGACGATGAAGGTGATAACAGAGCGACGATGCGCTGCCAGTTGCCAATGGGGCACGATGGGCCGCACGAAGAATCGTATGACAGTCACAAGTTTGGCAAGGTAACGACCACCTTCGAGAAAGGTGCAGCACCTGTACTGATGGGCCGATTGAAGCACATGGTTCCAGGAGGGCGCACCTGTTTCTTCCCGGATGGCCGGTGGTGCCCCTTCCTCGCGTGTCTCGACCATCAGGAGGGAGAAAGCCCTGAGTTGGACTGTTACCTCTCCGGAGATTTCTTTACCCGAATTTGGCCGGACGAGTATCGGAAGGGGTGCGAATAGCGTTGAAAAACCGACATACCGCTTCCGTTGAGCGTAGTACCCGCCTGGCAATGGCGGCCTGTCATGCCCGCCATGGAAATCCCGAAATTCTGACTTACGATTCCATCGATACTATCCTGGACGCGCATCCTGATTTCAATGACGCGCGGCGGGTGTTGGCTGAGCGGCGGGAACAACTTATTGCCCATATTCTGAGAACTCAAACGGTCTCTGCGAATAAATCCATCGCACTTTTGTTCGCAGCGCTGCGTTGATATAGAGGATTATTGAGATGAGCACATTTCGCAAAGTCATTATCATTGCAACGGTTGTTGTAATGCTGATAATCATGGCCGGTACTTTGTATTTGGATTGGCTGGATGCTTTTGTGTGGTCGGTTGCATTACACAATTCTCATGTACCCGGAACGATCGCTAGTAGCAAAGATTCGTTGAAGTTTTTGGCGCGTACCTTTTGCTTGATTCTTTGGAACTTCACCACTATCGGACTTGTTCTTTTGTTCTTACAAAGAAACGTTGAGCACATCTTTAGAGCTTGTAAGTAAATGGAGGTATTTGAAATGGTAGACAACGACGCAATGAGCATCATGGACAAAATTCGGGATTACTTTGGAGACACTCGCCGATCGGCGGAAGAAACGCGGGAAGGATTGGAATTTCTCGCGGAAGAAATCCACTGCTTGATCGATACATTGAAGGAAGAAGCATGAAGAAAACTCGACTGTTACTGTTGCCTGCGATAATCCTGGCCGCAGCCGGCTGTTCCGAATCCGTGCCCACCGGGTCCGTAGGCATCTGGCATAACCGGTTCACTGGGTATATCAACAAATCCATCGCGCATCCCGGTTTCCACGTTACGCTGATTCACGGGATCATCCCCGTGGACACCACCCAGACCATGGCGGAAGTGCAGAACATGCACCCCAGGGATGAGCACGGCGTGCAGATGAAGGCGGTGACCGTAGTGGTGCAGTATTCCCTGATCCCGAACCGTGTGCCGCTGTTCTACCGGGAGACCAAACAGATCCAGCAGGAACCCCATACCGATTACTACACGGTGGGCTTACGCATGCTGGATCACTCAGCTATCCCCTACGCGGTGCAGATCGCTACAGAGGGGAGCACCCCGCAACAGATCGCGGCGCACCTGGACACTTACGCGCAGACCATCAAAAAGGTGCTGAACGAGCGGTTGCATAAGCTCTATCCCAAGATCGACCCTTACATCATTGACTCGGTGACCGTGCCAACCTTTGACCTGCCGCTGAGCATCCAGAAGCAGGTGAATGCCAAGGCGGGTTTCCAGGCTGAATTGGAGACGATCAAGGCGGCGGAGGTGGTCCAGGTCCAGAAGCGCAAGCTGGCGGCGTTGCAGGCCGGCGTGCAGGCCCAGGCGTTGGCCTCCGCCGCCAAGTCGTCTGGCCTGACGCCGCAGGAGATCGTGGCCTGGGAAAAAGCCCGCGCCCTGTATGCCATGTCGCATCAGACCAGCGGCCCGGTAAGCCGGGTGGTGATGACCAAGAACTAACTGATTCAGGTAACTCACAAAAGGAAGGTCATGCGAGAAGATCATATCGAAACCGAAATACGCTCCAGGCTCCGTTCCTCTCCGGAATGGGCACGGCGCGTCTTCAATCAGGGACTAATCTACCTGAAGGCCGCCTGCATCCTGTCCCGCAGGATTTACGCTGTGGTGCGTAAACCTCTGGCGGTGGTGTTTTTCTTTGCAGCGATTATGGTGGTCACGGTCGCGGAGGGGTGGCTTCTGCAGCAGATTTTCCCTGCCGAGTTAAGCACGGGGGCGTTATTCGATCCGTACGGTTGGATGAATTGGATCTCGATTTGGCTTCTGGGGTTGCTGTGCGATATGGTACTGGTGTTGTTGTGGGGCCTAATTGACGGTGGAGTGCAGCTATGGTTAGACGCCCTGCGCGAGGCTAGAAATCCGAGTAGCCGTTGCAATTAAATGGAAATTCTGGGGCTGAAGGCCAGCGAGGCACATCATATTATCGATCCGTTCATGGGGCCGGAATTTGTATGACGCTAGCCGACAGCCGAGCCTCGCGCTGGTGTCTTCCGGCATCCTCCTTTCGGGCAAGGACCGTCGCGGAGGGCCCAACTCTCCGAAGTGCCCCCTCTTTTTGTCCGTACTCCCCTAATGCCGGCCCTCCTGCCCTCTGGTCAACGGTCCGCCTAGTTGCGAGGCCCTACCCGTCAGATTTCTGGCTAGAGGGAGTCTCGCCCTCCCCTATCGTACGATGAACACGGGCGGCGATTAAGGTCGGTCGCCGGGCATGCTATTCCCTGTGTAAGGAGACGCTCGACCAAGGCCTTGCCCAAAAGACCATTGCGACCCCAAAATAGGACTTTGGGGTTAAGGCAATTCGTGCAACACCCATAACGAAAGGCCCGGGCAGATAACTCTGTCCGGGCCGAATAATGATAATAATCGATGGCGGGGGGAACGAGTGCGTTCCCCCGCCCTGGAGGTTAGAGAACCTCCAGGGCGATGCGGGCTTCAAGCCCGCCGATCCCCGCCAGGTATGCACCGAGGTCTTCGGCGCATACCACGGCCCCCGTTTCGGGGACCCCCACGACCCCCCCCGAACAGGGGGAGTGTGGACCCACAGCGACGTACGTCGCTGTGGGTGTCCAGGAGGAGGTCTCCCTCCTCCAGGACCAACTGGTACCCTTCCGGGCACAGGCTGGATACTGCCGGGATCTCGTACAGCATACTGCCTCCTCCGCCGGGGTCTCCGGCATAAAAAATGGCCGGCCCAGTATAGTCACTGAATCAGGGAATAAGGCCAGAAGCTCGACAGTGAGCGTACCAATCACAGCAAAAGGTCGGCTGTCGTCAGGGGAGGAGTGGCTGGGCTCTTACAAGAGGAATAGGTGGGAAAGCATCCGGTCGATAACCGGTATCCACGAAGTGCTCAAAGGCGATTCGTACAGGTCCCTTTTTGGTCTCGAAGAGGATCGCTCGGTCCTCGGCCCGGACGCTTCCGGAAAAGAATTCTACGAAGTCGTACACCAGTTGGCTATCTCGGAACACCAAGTCTTCAGGGGAGACGTAAAGGCTGACCACGGCCAACAGGAATTCGTCGAAGGCCCGGTTTTCTCCAGCCGTAGTGTGGCCGAAAGCCTGGCGTCCGATAAAATCCTGGAAATCTGAGCGTGTCTGAAACACAAGGGAGTCCTCCCTCTGGGCAGAAAAGCAATTTGATACGTTTAGTATACCGTTAGCCTCTGCAAAAGGCAAGGCCTGACCCGATGAGGAGATACTGCGCAGGTCCGGTATAGTTCTGAGAGTCGAGGTCCGTTCTATACTAGAGACTGCCTGCGCCGGACTTTGTTCGAGCCAATCTGGGCAGGGGCAACCCTATGGAAAAATAAACATGCTGATTGTCATCGAAGGTGTCGTAATGCCGGATCGTCGCAAGTTCCGGCCGTCGGACTGGGCGGAAATGCTGATAGAGGGAGTAGGCCTGGCGCACTTTGGTCCCAATCACAAGATTCATTACGAGGAAGACGTGGAACTGGCCACCATCAAAGGTTGCGCGTCCATCATTTTTGACGAAGCCCTGGAGCAGTCCCACCCGGAGGCTTACGCAGAGTTGCTGCACTTTGCCTGCAAGAACAGTCTCAATCTGTTTATGAAGGAAGGAACCCTCCGGCACAAGGAGGGACACCTGCCGGAGAGAGGGCGTCGCTCGTTTCAAAATCCTCGGAAGAAATAGAGCGCCCTCCTCATGAGCGCAGCCAAGTTTCGAATCGCTTCTGAACCTGACCGCAAGTTGTCAAGACGCTTGTGGTATAGTATTATATTTAATCCCCTAGAGCAGTAAGGATGCTCTCGTCCGGCTGCTTACCCCCCCCAACTCAAGAGGCTTCTCATGTCCTTTCTTCCCCGAAATTCCCTAGACTCAGCGCCAGGCCGAAAAGCGGTCTCTACCCCTTCCGACGTCCAAATAGGCGCCTTGGCGGGGCTGGCTCTGCTGGCCCTAGCCGCACTGATTGCTTTGGTAATGTCGGTCACCACCATCGGTCCGGGCGAACGTGGAGTTCTGATGAACTTCGGGGCAGTCCAGGCCGGGGTACTGAACCCGGGGTTGCATTTTCTGGTTCCGGTTATGCAATCGGTAACTAAAATCGATGTGCGTGTTCAGAAGTACTCCATTCCAGAAAAAGCCGCGTCCAAAGATCTGCAGGAAGTGGAAACCACGGCGGCGATAAACTGGCACATTCTTCCGCAGGATTCCGAGTGGGTATACCAACACCTCGGGCGAGAGAACGCCGTCAAGCAGAACATCCTGGCGCCGGCCGTGGCCAATGCCGTGAAAGCTGTAACCGCCAAGTATAGCGCGGAGGACCTGGTGGTCGAACGCGACCAGGTCCGATCCCAGATCGAGCAGCTTATTCGCTCGAACCTAACGCCTTACCGGATTGTGGTGGATAGCGTCAATATCACCAATTTCGAGTTCAGCCCTGAGTTCTCGGCGGCTATCGAGCGCAAACAGGTGGCCCAACAGCATGCTCAGCAGGCCCGCTACGACCTCCAACGGGCCAAAGTCAAAGCCGACCAGACCATCGTTACGGCAAAAGCTGCGGCGGAAGCGATGAAGCTGAAAGAGGTATCAGTTACCCCGGAGCTCATCCAGTGGGAAGCGGTCCAAAAATGGAACGGCAAACTCCCTCGCCTGATGTCAGGTGGCGGTCTCCCTTTTCTGGTATCGCTTAGTTCGCACCACGCCGCCGCTGCCGCCGCTGCCGCCGCTGCCGCCGGTCTGCCGAAATAAGGAAGCGGAAATTTTACAGGGCTGGTGCTTGGATTAGGTCTCAGCCCAATAAGTTCAGCCAAGGAGAGCACAATGTTTTGCGGAATCAATTGCCCGATTTGCTATTCCCGTCGAGTACAAAATCTAGGTTTAGAATATCGATGCAAAGCCTGTTACAACCGGTGGGATACAGCGGCCGGTGCGATGGAAAAGTTGGCTTTGGCCCGCACGATCAAGACCACAAAAGCCAAAGGCTTCGACCTCGTCGCCCACCTGCATCGCCAACGCGATTTTAGCTTGCGTACTTTTGGTCCGGGCGAGCGCACCGCGGGCGTGTTGGACCATCTTCGTAAGGAATTGCATGAAGTCGAAGCGAAACCACGCGATGTTACCGAATGGGTAGACGTGGTTCTACTCGCCCTGGACGGCGCATGGAGGGCCGGACATGCGCCAGAAGAGATCGCCCAGGCTATCGCGGACAAGCAGGCCTGCAACGAGGCTCGGCAATGGCCTGATTGGCGCACGGCGGAACCGGGGAAAGCCATCGAGCATGTGCGGCAATCAGGCGGAGATGGCGGTTAAGTAGCGACTTTTACAAAGAGACCTGAACCAAAACTTGACGCCTCTATATGATTGTTATATACTGGTCCTATATTGAAGGAATGAGGAATTACAATGAGTGCGGATTTCTACTTGAAAAAGCTCAATCCATTGGTCGGTGGAACGATTACCGGGCGGCTGTATGACTGAACAATCCATCGCCCCATGCATGATGAACGACGTGTTAACCGCCATCCTGGACCATGCAGACATGGACAATAGGGCGCTATTCGCATCGCTCCAGGATCACCCCCTACTGCAAGAGGCCCAGGCATTTGCCCGCGACGGACAGGCTGAACAGTTTCATTTTAGTCTGCCTTATCGCTTGAGAAAAGTGGTGGACGGACTACTTCAGTCCGTTCTTCCCGGAAAACGGGAAGCGCATTTCATATTGCAGCAATATGAATTCCTAAATGCTCACTTCAAGAACATCATAATACGGCTGGCAGGTGCGGCTTGCTGCGCGGACAAATCACGAACCATCCTGCACCGCTTGTTGCAATACTACCTGACCGGAAAAAAAATCGTATTTGACCCGAACGAGGACTATACCTTCGGGCATCCGACCACGGTGTTTACTACACACCAGGAGATTGTGACATTTTTCGAGGGATTGTACGGGTTGTATTACGGGAACCCAGAAGGGTATTTGAAGGCGCTCAAAACTACACTGGAGATCACGCCGATTTGAACGTGCACCCCCTACAAATAAGCCTGTTCGCGGAAGTCGCAGGCGCATACGCGGCATCCCCGTGTGGCGTGCTGGACAACGAATCGCTCTACGCGACGGTAGCGGATCGGATCGGTACGACGCGCGACGCCATGGACATGCGAACACCCATCGGGCGCGCCGGCGTTCCGCGATCCACCGCCAAGCGTAAAATTCGCTGGTACCAGCAGACCCTCAAACAACTGGGGGTCATCGAGCATGTTCCCGGAGAGCGGGGTGTCTGGCGGCTGTCGGAGAATGCAGGAAAGGACCTGCACCGGGCCGCCGCCGGCGCAACGTCATTGAGCGCGGCCATGCCTGCAGCGATACCGCGGCATACCGGCGACATGCCAAGTCCATGGGGTTGCCGACCCATGGCGCCATGCAGCCTACCAGCATTCCAGACTTTTTCATTCGGCTACTCACTCAACCGGATGAGCTGGTGGTGGATCCGTTCGGGGGCACGGTAAAAACGGGCCTGGCCGCTGAGCGTTTGGGGCGGCGATGGCTGGTTACTGAGTGGATGCTGGAATATCTGCGGGGGGCATCTGAAATATTCCGTGAATTCTCAGGCTTTTCGATGCACGAATGTATGATGGCTATATAGAGCCAATCTAGGAGCAAATAACTATGCCAAAATTCAAAAAGATCACTTATTCCGTCGGAAACAAGGCGGGCGTTAAAGTGGAACTGTCCGTGGATATCAACATAGACGCAAGCGGCAATTTTTACGCCAACTTACCTCTGTATATCAAAGACGCCGTTGACCCCTCTTATGTCCATTGTGGGGTGTCTGTAAAAGATAAGGACAAGTTTCGGGTACAGGCGTCCACCTTTGAAACATTGGATAAGGTAATTCGGGCATCAGTACAGGCGTATGCCCAGCCAGAGGTCACAGAGACACCGGTTATACTCTACATCATCGAATCGCATGTTGCGTTTGCCGAGGACGAAAATGGACATGTCTGCCCCAACGCCGGATATCCTGGCGCGAAATGGAATTGGGACGAAAGATTTGGTAATCATCATTCATCGAATCTAACGCAAGGATACAGCCTCTCCATTGGGGCGCGGGCCATGCTTAAAATAACGCATCGTTACGGATCCACTGAGAGGGTGGCGTACAGCTTGTATTACAAAGGCGAAAGCCATTCTGGCCGGGACAATCCCGCGCAACTGCTCAATGCGTGGACTGGCTTTTCGTTGGGGCGATCCCCAAAGGAAATACCCTATTCCGACGAGGCAGCCTTGTTCTTTCATTCGCTCATGATGGGCATGGCGGAAATGAGCCGTAAAATTCAGGATGCGACTTTCGACCAGGAACGGTTGATGCAGGTGATAGCGCAATCCAGACCGGGTTTTGCCTTGTTGCCTGGGGCCATGCCGGGATTGGAGGCCGTGAGGAGCGATGGCTGACTTGAATAGGCATGTCGTGAAGGCTAGTTGCTCGGTTTGTCACGGTATCGTGTATGCAGACCAGGGTTATCACGATAATAAGCCTCACGGTTATGACATATCAGTGCCAAGCAAGGAGGAATCATGAGTGACAAAACCGGCATCGCCTGGACAGGCACCACCTGGAACCCTGTAACAGGCTGCACCAAGGTATCCCCGGGGTGCAAGCATTGCTATGCAGAGCGAGAGTGGGCGCGGCTTTCCGCCAACCCCAAGGCCACAACCTATTACGGTCGGGCGTTCACCGATGTAGCCTGCCATTCTGAGCGCTTGGATCAGCCCTTGCGGTGGAAGAAGCCCCGGCTGATCTTCGTGAATTCCATGAGCGATCTATTCCACGAGGACGTGCCGGATGAATTCATCGACCGGGTGTTCGCCGTCATGGCGCTTGCCGAGCAGCATACTTTTCAGGTGCTTACCAAGCGTCCAGAGCGAATGCTGGCCTATTTGGATACACCTGGGCGTGGAGACTTGATTGGTGACCAGGCCCTGCCAAAGGTCAGCAAGAACGATTTCGGGCTGTTGGAATGGCCAATCAAAAATGTGTGGCTAGGAGTATCCGCCGAGGACCAGGCCAGCGCCGACGAGCGCATCCCACTGCTGTTGCAGACACCCGCCGCTGTGCGCTGGGTGAGCGCGGAGCCGCTCATTGGGCCGGTTGATCTCGGAGAGGTACCCGTGGGTATGTTTGGGCCACTGCGACCGTATGGCGGTGGCAATGCCGATAATACCGGGCTGGATTGGGTGGTTTGTGGTGGCGAATCCGGTCCGAATGCCCGGCCAATGCACCCGGATTGGGTGGAGGATCTTCAAAGCGAATGCGAAGAGGCGGGGGTGCCATATTTCTTCAAGCAGTGGGGTGAGTGGCTGCCGGTCAATCAGATGACTGAGACGGAACTCGACAAACTTCATCGGTCAAACCGGATCGCAAAGGATGGCGAGGACCAGGGGGTGATTGATGAGGTATTTGGGACGTATTGCATGGTGCCAACGACTGTTGTGGGCACCGATGGGGTGTGCCTTGCGGTGACAGACTCGATGGCTTTCCAAGCTGGCCGGGGAGGAATGACGACTTTCCGGGTTGGGACACACAAAGCCGGACGCAAACTGAATGGCAAGGGGTGGGAGGAATGGCCCGCTGCCAACAATCCAGTTTTGGTTTAATGAGAAGGCATGGAGGTGGTTATGGAAAGTGTCATGGATAATCAGACTGATAGTTTCGTGAATATCGTGGAAAACGGCCTTGATCTTGCCGCCATCAACCCTCGCAATGGGCCTCAATTCAGCCCGAATTTGTATCGTTTCCTGAAAAGGCGGGGGCAAGCCTGGGCGGATGCCTGCCGAGTGTACCGCGATGCGGATAATATCCTGTGGATTGGATCACTGGATGACGGCTGGCTGCACGGCGCGAGGCTCATGGGCGTGCTCTGTTACGGCCCACGGGAGCAGGTGTGGGCGCATTTGCCGGGGAGCCTGGGCGGCCTGCAGGAGGTACCCCAATTCTGGACGGACTACATGCGCATAGGGCGTTGCGCGATTGATCCCGAACATCGACGGTATTTTATCGGCGACGAGACGCGCTGGGCATTCAGCGACGATGGTCGTCACCGGTCGTGTCTGTGGTGTGGGGACGCGCATCAGAAATTGGAAACCTGGGTGGAAGAAGTGCGACATGAGCGGTGGGTGGCGCGGTAAGCATGGCAAAATCTGACGAAATCTCCACTTTGGCGCGGGCAGCCATTGAGCGCAACTACGCCAGGGCCGAAGTGAAACGCCAATATTCTCAGCCAATATTCTATGCGCATGGGTTCCCCGTGCTGCGTCAGAAGTTTCGTGTTGACTACGGTCACATGCCGATGGATGCGATCCCCCTTCGAGGGCGGGGCCTGTGGTGGTTGGGGGTGATCCGCATACACGAGGACGGCCATGGCTGGTCTGCCGTTTTCCGGCCCTGGCACCCGATCACCTGGATACTGTTTATCTCGCTCATTCCGGTGTGCGCATTCGTGGGGGAAAGGATTTTCGATATCGTTCCGATGCAAATAGGCCATTTTTTCCAAGAGCATCCTGAGAGGCTGATCTGGTGGACACCGTTCTCGAAACGCCAAGGGCTGCTCTGCCAGTTATCTAATCGACGGAGATACAGGGGTAGAAATGGAAAGAGAATTTGATCTTTTCGTTATATTGGCAACCATTGGTGTCGTTGGGTTTGTCATCGGCGGTTTTATAGGTCCGGTGAGCTACTGGTGGATATTGATGTATTACTGGCAACAGGTATTGATGCTCCTCGGAGTATGGCTGTTGGCTGTGACCGTCTTCGTAAAAGTCATTGATTGGGGAACCAACTGAAGATGCCCACATTTTTCCAGGGAGCCGGAACAGATCCTATACTGCGGCACACACCTCTTACCAAAAACCAACCTAAGGACTAGAGACTGATGCTGTATTCTGAGCCACCTGTCGGTCCGGCACCGATCCTCCAGGTCATCAACTCCGCCCGTCATGAGGTGGATTTGGGCGTTTATTATCTATCCGACCGCAAAATTCTCCGAGCGCTTGCCGCAGCTCGCCGCCGGGGGGTGGAGGTGCGCGTTATCATCGAGGGCAGGCCTTACGGTATGGCGCCTTGGCGGATCGAGAAGGAGGAAAAGGCGATTGCGGCCACGGGTGCCCGGTGGAAGGTCGCGCCCCACCGCTTCACCGACCAGGGCCGCTCTTATTCCTTCTATCACGCCAAATACTGCGCCAGCGGTCACGAGACTGAAATCGGTACCGCAAACTTCGATTGGTCCGCCTTTCATAAAAACAGGGAGTATCTTTATGTCACGCAAAAGCCTGCCGTGGTGCAGGCGGTACACGCTGTTTTCAAGGCTGACTGGAGCAACCGTCGCGCGCCCTATTTTGCGCATCAAGCTCTGGTCCTTTCTCCGGGGTCTACGAGGGACCTTATACAAGTGATCGACCAGCCGGGGCCTGTTGATGTCGAAAGCGAAGAGTTGGGGCCGTATGCCCCGATACTCCAGGCGCTGGCGGCCAAGGGACGGGATTTGCGACTGATCCTGCCCGACAGCCTCGACGGTGCGGACCAGCGTGACGTAGCTTATTTGCGGGCGCAGGGCTGCCAGGTACGGCTGCTGCCAAAAAAGCCATTGTACCTGCACGCCAAGATGATGGTAGGGCAGCAGTTGGCTTTCGTCGGCTCAGAGAACTTTACGCAGACCAGCCTTGAAGCCAACCGGGAGATGGGGGTACTGCTGAACGGGAAGGCTATCGGAGAATTACAGGTGCAGTTTGCCCAGGATTGGGCAAGGGCCCGACCGGGTATTCGTTAATGGGGCTAACGGTATGAACCGGTTGGCGGATTCGATTGTCCGAAAAACGGCGTAACATTACGGAAAAAGCCCTGGTTGAGATCAATTTGGCACTTTATTATGATTGTTATATACTAGTCAACAATAATAAGGAGGAGGGGTCGTGAAACAAACAGCGCGTGATCTCCAAAAACCGGTCAGTGAGGGCACAATACCCCGCATTATGCCCGACTCTCGATTTTCAGTGAGCACTAACCCGAGAACTCTGAACGAACTTTATTCGGGAGTCTTGGCTTTCCGGGAGAATCCGGTCAGTACGACGGAAATGTATCCTTGGGCCGACCGCTTTGTCTGCGGGATGCCGTTGGCCCCCTGGCAGCGCCCCGTCGTCTGGGACGGTAAAATGCAAAGCCGGTTTATTGATGCGCTGTGGGCACATGTGGACACAGGGTCTTACATGGTAAACGCTTGGGTAGAGTTCACAGGGAACAAGGTGGAGACCCGTTATCTGTCGGATATTGTTATAGACGGGCAACAACGACTGACCAGTATCGAACGATATTTTACTGACGAGATTCCAGCAACCGCCGTGGATGGCAGGAAATTGTTGTGGTCGGAGATCACGGAAGTAGACCGCCGGTTTTTTAAGAATAAGGTATTTCCTCGCACGAGCATCCTTACTAATGATGAAGGTTTCTTGCGAGAGGCCTATGATATGCGCGCGTTCGGCGGTGTACGGCACACGGAAGACCAACGGGCCATTGCAAAGGATCCAGTATGCTAATCACCAACCGATGGCAGTGAGCACGACTGGAGACGAGCATGATCGAGAACACCCTGGACGGTATGTTTTTGATGTTGGCCGAGAAAAAACAGGGGCGGCGGGGGCTTTAGTTATGGCGACAAGGAGAGGCAGGATGATGGTAAATCATGACGAATGTGACAAGGCGGGCGTTGACCAGAAAGCCGTGGCGGCGATTGCCCGCCGAATCGAATCAGCCTGCAGGGATGCCGACAAATTGGGAATTACCGTTTTTATGGGGTCTTATAGTTCTCTGAGATTTAATGACGGCGGTGATAATCCGCTTATACTAGCCCACTTACACGCTTTTAACTGCGATGGCGGAGATGGCGGCTCCCGCGACGTTTGCGTTTGCCGCTAATATCCCTCCATCTGCTACCTATGATTCAGATGTGAGAAAATGACGACCTGCCAAAAATGCCAATCCCTCTGCGCGTCTCGCACCCAAATCGTCGAACCTGATCTCCCAGAATTCAGCCGCCCCTGCCGCGTCCTGGTTGTCGGAGAGGCCCCGGGTGCCGATGAGGACGCCCAGGGCCGGGGCTTCGTTGGCCGGGCCGGGCGCACCTTGCATGCGCTGCTGGAAGAGCATGGACTGCGGCGTGGGTACGATTACGGCTGCGCCAACGTGGTACGGTGCCGGCCACCGGAGAACCGGAAGCCGACCGATGTGGAAATTGGGCATTGTCTGCCACACCTTGCAGAGACCATTGTCAAAGCACAACCCAAAGCCGTCCTGACCGTAGGAGAGACCGCAACGAGGGCCATCACCGGTATTCGCGGGCTTGCTGATAATATCCGGTTCTTGGCGGAGCACCGCCAAGAACCGAAAGAGGCGGAAATGTTGTGTTCTCCGGTCATCAGACACGCATGGCCAGCGGGGACGTTGCTATATCCCATGCCGCATACATCACCCCTTGCATGGAACCGCAATGCCCCGGATGGTCGGAAGTGGTCGGAGGTTGGGGCGGAACAGGTCAGGCGAATAGCGGTCTTCTTGCTCAATGGATAAGGTTTGCAATCACTGCTATGTATCTGTGTTTTTAGGAAAGTGAGCATAACTGGAGACGAGCATGATAGACATGACGCCTAAACAAAATCAGGCAGCGGAAGCACTGCGCAAAGCGTTGATGATGTGTTGACACGCGGGGCTTGGAGTGTACATCTGGGATGGGACACCAATGGTATGCCCACAGCCAGGTGGCCGGGAGGACAGTAGATGGGACGACAGGCCTTCTGTCGTAGGCACCTTAGTCGCGGTTAAGGGCCTTGATTGTGATGGCGGTGCCGGTTGAAGGGCGATTTCGATAAGGAGAATGACCGTGGATGGAGTAAAATTGGGCACAGAGGTAACAGATACCGGTTTGACAGGCGCCGATCATAACGAGCTTTGGTGGCTAATTGAAATGTCGCGTAGGAAAATTGTGGCAGTAGCGGTTTTTAGCCTTGTCGTTGGCGTGGTTCTGGGAATTGTTGCAGGCATTCAGATGTCACGCAATGGGACCGTTTTTGCTCGGGCCGGGGACCATAAAGTCTACCTGTCGCAAGAAGAGGTGCGTGCGCTTGCGGGTAATTTAGCTTTGAGCGAAGAGTTGGCAAAGGCTGAGATAAAGATCCAACGTAAAATTTCGGGCGAAAGGCAAAAACTGGCGGAAGAAGAAGTGTGGAGGCAAAACCGCCAGGGTATGCCGACGGCAGATAGGGCAGATGACTGATCCAGAGTGGGTGGTTGCATGGATCCGCGATCCATACAGAAAAAAGCCAACCAGTTTTTCACCGAAAACCAAGAACGTCAGATTGTTTACTGTATCGAGGAGTTGCTTGGGAAATGACCAAAACAGCAAAAGGCCAAGGCCGCGGCGGAAGACGTGAGAACGCTGGTCGCAAGGCCCAGGACGGCATGACGCGGGCTGACGGAGTGATGATTACCGCACTCGTGACACCCGCGCAGCGTGGTAGATACCTTGCGTTAGGCGGAAGCGCGTGGCTGCGAGCTATTATTGATCGTGAATTTGACAAGGGTGTATGATTGATATATTATAATCATAATATCACCTCAAGAAGATTAAGATGAACAAAGTTGGAAGCGTCCATAGGAAACTCATGCCTAATCATTTCGAGATAGGCCAAAATGATCTGCCAAGCGACAAACCGCCTGACGATGAAGTCTGCGACATGGCGACCGGTTATGTCGACGGGTTTGAGCGCGCCATGGAAGTCCTGGGCCTGGACGTGGAAGCCATGGAAGAGTGGCTCCTGGATCACAACATCGAGCGCTGCCCATCTTGCGACTGGTTCGTGGCCAGCCATGAGTTGCTGAACGATGAGGGTGAAATAGACGGGTTTTGCGATAACTGCAGGTCATAAGGGTAGAACATGGAACGCACGCGCCGCATTATGAACAAATACAACATGGTGTCTTGGACCAGCCGGTCTAAAACGCAGATGGACAGCCTGCTGGAGGTGGCTCGAAAACTGCAAGACGATCCTGAGCGGGATCAGCGCATCGCCGCCGGTCTATGCCGATTGTGTCATTACCACGGGAACCGCTTTGGCCTGGCGGGCGCCGCCATGACCCAGGAGCCCTGCATGTGTTGCGGAAAGGATCAAATTTACGGCAGCACCCGCACCGACGCGCTCTGCCTAGAGTGCGCCAAGGACACCGGGCTGTGCAAGCATTGCGGCGGAGATCGTGAATTGCAGACCGGGCGGAGCAACTGGCCGGAACCCAAACTTTGAATCGGGGAAGGCAGTGAGATCATTGCCATCGAATCGCTGCGCATGGTGGCTGACGGGTTCATTCCGATTAAAGCCGGATACCTGGACAAACCGGAAATGGATGTAATCCGTAACGTCGCCGCGCTGTGCAACGAAATCAGACGTGAGTTGGGATTCAGGTCCGGAGAGAGTTACGGCGTCGGTAATCGTGCGGTATCGGATAAGGCGCACAGGGCCTATGAGATCGAGAAGGTCGTCAAGAAGGCGTTGGCCATACACGATAACCCGAACCCGACTTTCCGTGGCGTGGATTATGATGGGCTGACTGTGCGGTATATGGATGCCCCGGCACCAGTTTGCGTGATCGAAGAAGGAGTGAAGGCATGA
>JAEHJW020000275.1_pt1 | contig 51370 bp, 53 predicted proteins | sample 9271431 | NCBI WGS metagenome assembly JAEHJW02
TCCTCCCTCACAAAGGTATAAATGTAAGATTCTGACATTATATACCTTTCCACATCTCGGCACGTAAATTCTCAACCTTTGCAATCTCGTCCGGTGTCAACCAGAGTAATATAGTTGACGGTGCGGAATATTTGCTAAGTGCTGCTCTTAATGCGCCATATGGATATGCACCGTTGTCAAGTTTCTTAGAATTAGTGATTGGTACAAATGCCTTCTTGAGTAACCTCATAGTTTCATCTGCGTCTAATTCACGTCTAACTGCCGAGTAGAGGACATAGAATGCCATATCACGTGCGGTTATTTTCTTGCTGGCAGCATGTGCCTTCCATTGCTGGCGAATATCAGTGTACTTCGTTGTTAATGTTTCTGTTGTCATTTCTTTCTCCTATATATTTGTAAAACAGTTCAATTATTTTATCAAAACATAGAAGATTACGAAGTATCGTTGAATCTACATCATCATAGTTCTCCCTTTAAGATTCTACATTTGTATTTATTATACAAGGTCCAGTGATGTTCCACAAGCTGAACAAAAACTTGATGAAGATTTATTCAACCTACCGCATGTAACACACTTCGGTTTTGATTTGACTGTCAACGGTTTTTCAACCTTAACTGAACCAACTTCGCCAACCATACGAATTACAATTACATCCGAGGTAGATTCAGCAACAAACCCATATACAGTTGTGAATTTTTGGTCTACTTTTGACCCCGGTACAGTAATTCCAGTGTCATTCACATAGTTACTTGCCGTTGTACCACATGTCTGTGCGGTGGCAGAAGCAGAGGTTGGTGCAGCGCAATTAACCATCTGGTCGGTTGAGGCGTTAGCCGATATACCGCGCATTAGTGTATCATTATATGTAGGCGAATGATTTGAATTGCCATATGTTGATGTGTTGGTCATACACCATGGTTCGAAAATCGGTGTAGATTTAACATAATGTGACCAATCATGCATATAGGGATAAACCTGTTCATACCAATATTCAATACGAATCAATCCATCTTCGGCTTTCGCACCCCGTGGTCCATTCTCAATGGCGGCCGTTCGTTCAATGAACTTGAATGCATTACCTGCATCCATATTTCCATTACGAATAAATCGTTTGATCTCAGTCTCGGAATTGGCGCCAACAATAATCGATGTTCCATCAAGGACATCTGTGCCATCAATGTGAAGTGTGAATTTAACTCGGCGATTATTCAGATTCTTTACGAATACGCTAAATTCGCTGCCAAAGGGTAAAGAAACTATATCTCCGCGCTCGCGAAGAATCTTACCGTTGTGTTTTATAGATACCACCATCTTGTTTTGGTACATCATGATACTCCTCTTTAGTTAAACGGTCCACAGAGTAAGAACCCAAGAATTAAACTCTGTACTAAGAAGGTCTTAGTGTGTAGTATTATACTACAAACATTATTTATGGTCAAAAATCTACGTCATATTAAATTCTGGTTACGGTCCATTTTGGTGTAAACTTTTTTCCTTTTTCTTTATGCTTGATAATTTTTTCAAATTCTTTAATACATAACTTTTTCATTTTTTCATCATTATGTTCAAGGCATGCCTTGTATAATTCAGTTACAAGATCTTTCTGTTTCATACGATCACCTCCTTAAACGTATTTATAAAAAAGGCTACCAATGGTAGCCTTTTGGTTATTTGCTTATAAGGTAACCAACCCCAGGAACTTAGGCTGCGAGAGCCATTTCTCCATAGAATGCATCGTTTGCATTTATAATAATGCTTGATTTACGGTCATCGCCTACCGGATTGTCCACTTTCCTATTCTTCGTCAATCGATACCATGGCGGGCCCATCATAAAGAAATTAACTCAGGAGATATAACTCCGTGATACTCAAGGGTATCACCAGCATTGTCAAGAACATTTTGGTCTAACTTGAACTTAGATTGATCCAATCCAGCAGTTGAAATCTTTAAAATAATGATTTCATCTAGCCATTCGTCGGGAATAGTCTCACTCGATTCAGCATAACTTTCCGCAACATTGGGATCTAATGCAAGATAAACAACACCAAGAATGCTATCTTCCCATTTTGCTTGTGCTCCGTTGCCGCCTAGCCCGTGTTGTCTGATACTTTTCAACAATGGACGATAGGTAGCATGATACAACACATCGGGGATATCAAGACTCTTGACGAATTCTTTAATACGCATCAATTTCCTTATGGTGGACCCGACGGGAGTCGAACCCGTGTCTTGTCCGATTTTGAGATTGCTTCATACAATCATATTTACAGTATATACTTATGCATTTGTCGTGTCAACCGAGGCTTTATATTCAGTAATTGGTTGACTAAAGTCTAAGACCCATTCCCAGAACACTGCATAACTATATAGGTTCAATGGTGGGCACTTACTCACTGTATGCCTCAACATAATCATGTTCGGGAACGTATGGAAATTCGATTGCAACTGCGGAATCACTATTCTGAAAATATGTTTTGACTTTTTTACCTTCTTCAGTGGTATACCATTCCCAGAATATAATTCTAGATGAATCATAAGGTTGTCCGTTGAATCGATCTTCTCTCTTAAATATTCTCGAACATCGTTTATTTTGATACACTGCCACGCCATTGGTTCTTTCATCTTGATGACAATCCCACTCGTCATCTAATCCCGTCAACGGTGTCACAGGTTCGTATCTTAATATTTTTGATAAAATATTTATGGCATAATTTGCCGAAAATCCAGAATGGCCTTCATTTGCAAATTCTTCAACCATATGAAGAATATGATTTCTCATTTCAATATTCATTTCATCATCAGAATTTTCGGTTAATCCGATTAGATCTAATTCATTCTTAGCATATTCAAGTAATGACATCTTTTTCCTTAATTTGTTACCGCATTATTATATAATGCACGAAAAATTTTGTCAACATCATGGTTATAAAAACCACTCGAATTAAGACAATTAAATTCTATAACCTTTAACCCCCGATCTGTCAAAGCAAGATCCATAACACAGTTCTTATTTGGCAACCACTGATCAGCGAAACTCTGAGCTTCATTAATTACCGATACATCATCCTCATGCTTCTTAATTAACTGGTTATGGCATCGATACATTGATCCATCGACTATCTTACTATCTACAATAAACCAACGCCATTCTGCATATATCTTTAGTGGTTCTGAAATCACCACTTCCATATCTTTGTCCATCCGATATGAACCTGAACTATCACATAACATAGCAGATTCGAGCCATTTGGCGCATTCAGATGATTCGATTACCTGTCCCGAAAAATGCTTCAAATCAAGTGATGGCCGTATAAAAATATCCTCACCCGGCTGTTTCTTTAACAATGATATAGCATCAGCGACTGTAATAATCAACCCATTATTGAGCATATCGTTTCGATTCTTAATCGATTCTCGATAATTAAAAGTTGCAAGATCAAAATACAAACCTTTCCATTGATACTCTAAACCGATGGTTGTTAATAGTGTGGAACCATATGGTATATAATCTGTACCAGTAACTGGCTCATCACATGTGATCTCACGCGAAAATGGTATTAATCCGATATATTGATATGGAAGATTTTTCAAAGCTCGATGAATTATTTCGAGTTGTGTGTTATTCATTAAATTCTGTTGAATTAGAAATTTCATTTTGGTTAGCTTTCAGAAAATTTTTATCATATTCGGCATATGCAGATTTGCAATCCGGACAAGGTTTATTATCGATTGTACCGTATCCGCCGTTGCAGGTATTATTATGACATGTTCCACAATAGACCACATTCAACTGGCAATGTGGGCAGAAAGCCCAATAATGTCCCATTAAATTCATAACATATCCCTGACGGTCATTAAAGATTTTCCCAACAAATTTAAACCCCGCCAATTCTTTGGATCTTCGATACCTGGATAATTTTCACCTAATCCTATGCCCCAAATACGATCCTTCGGACTTGCTTCAACGAGTATAAGATTACCGGTTTCAAGCAAAACCTCACGCAATATAGGACTCGATGTAAATTTAGAAAAACAGACATCAACCATAATTTTTTCGCGATTTTGCTGCCATAATATCTCATTCCACGGCTTAACTTCACGCCCGTATTTTTTTACAAGATAAGGGTTTGTTGTTTTTAATATCTTCTCAACACTCTTAGTATCACCCATTAACTTCGCTTTTTCATACATCATGGCCTGTTCTGAATTTGCAAAGGTATGTCCATCGTGGTCGAAAGTTGTTGAATACCAATTTGAAAAACAAGAGCCGTAGAAAAAGATATGTGTATTGGTTATCTTCACGTTGTTTCTTTAGAATTACTGTTAGATGAAAATCCAAACTGCGCCTATTTCACTACTATCTTGATAGCCACCAACGGCAAGAGTATCAGCTTGATTATCAAGAGCTACCCCGGCACCTTGAGCGGAGATAACATACCCCGAACCGATTAATTTATTACCCTGCTGTGTCCATACACCACCCGAATTTGTGAAGAGCCAGGTAGCACCAACAAATGCATTATCGCCAAATCCGCCAACTGCAAGAGTAGTCCCATTGCCACTCAGCGAGATTGATATTCCTTGATATGGCGTAGTTCCGACATATCCGGAACCGACTAATTTATTACCTTGCTGTGTCCATACACCACCCGAATTTGTAAAAATCCAGGCAGCACCAACATTTCCGTCATCTTCATAGGCACCGAAAGCAATTATCGAACCGGTTGAATCTATTGAAACTGAACATCCTTGGTAAACATTTGCACCAAGAGCATTGTACCCGGAACCGACTAATTTATTACCCTGCTGTGTCCATACACCACCCGAATTTGTAAAAATCCAAGTGGCACCGACATTTGAATTATCGGCAGGGGCACCAACGACCAAAGTTGTACCATTACCACTCAATGATACTGCGTAACCCTGTGATGGTGCACCGACATATCCGGAACCGACTAATTTATTGCCTTGTTGTGTCCATACACCACCCGAATTTGTAAAAATCCAAGTGGCACCGATATTTGCATTATCCGCATCACCACCGACTGCTAGGATATCACCGGTGGAATTTAGTGACACTGAACATCCCTGATATGCCATAGTTCCGACATATCCGGAACCAACTAATTTATTACCTTGTTGTGTCCATACACCATTTGATCTTGTAAAGATCCATACTGCCCCAACATACGAGTTATCACCATATCCACCTACCGCTAATATATCGCCTGTGGAATTTAGAGAAACCGAACATCCTTGGTATGTATTACTTCCACTAACAGAGCCAGAACCAACTAATTTATTACCTTGTTGTGTCCATACACCATTTGATCTTGTAAAGATCCATACTGCCCCAAGAAATGAATTATCATAAGGTGCACCAATTGCAAGAGTATTTCCGTCGGCACTCAATGCAACTGATCTTCCTTGAGCTGATTTACCTATATAACCGGTGCCAACAAGTTTAATACCTTGTTGTGTTGTTGGTGGGCCTATTACTGCACTCTTACCATAGAATTCAGACATAGAAACAGTTTGCCCAGCAGCTCTACCAAGGATGACCTGTTCAAGGCTATTCATATTCGATGATGCACTTGTGAATTCAGCAACACACTGAGAGATCGATAGCGGACCCGATGTTGGTAATGTCATGTTTTCCTTATAATATATTCTGATCAATCCAATGTGCTAAGACTAATATACCACTGTGATATCTCTCACGCAATCGGTTCAAAAAATTAGTAAAATGTAATCTCATTGTATATTTATACTAATCTAAGAGATTAATTCGCCTTATTTCGTACAAGTATTCAATGCTGCGCGCATCTTGTCCTCGTAGCCCTTACTCAATAATCGATCTGAGAGTAATACTTGCGTTTTTTTATAAATATCGTCTGATTTCTGTAATGTATCAAACCCGTATGGTGGAACTACAGGAATTGCAACTTTACACGGAACTTCAATGGGCACCTTTACTGTCTGTATCTCAGTTTTGATAATCGGTGGTTGTGGTGCAGCACAACCTAAGAGGAAGGTTGGTAGAAGAAGAATTAATAATTTACTTTTTACCATTATCGATCTCCTCATTGATAAGATCGTTGGCCGAAATACATAGATTACTACTTGTTGGTTTCTTTTTTAACAATGCGTCGGCCTCAGCCTTATAATTGGCGGCGCGGCGATTAGCATTTGCTAATTCAGCGGCATGTGCTTTCACCCGAGCTTCTTGTTCTTTCTGAAGATTGTCAATCTTTGCATTCTGATTCTGCAATTGTGATTGTAATAATTCTGCTCGAGAATTTGCTGTATCATACCTAATCTGCAAGGTTGTAGACGCTGCCTTTTCTTTTTCAATATCAAGTTGAAGAACCTTGATATAAGTGAATTCTGCAAAAATTCCTGCCAATAACAGTAAGATTACAAAGAATTCTTTATGTTGTAATAATAGTTCAATAAATGCCATATAAATGCCTCATATATATTGACTATTTATCGGCCGTAAAAAAACCCGACTACTTTACAATAGTCGGGTTAAACTTCTTAGATTTTATAGTAATTGTTCTTTCACAAGAACCGCCGCATCGTGCTCGGTTAATGTAATTTCGGTCGTTACATTCAACTCAAGAATTTTGTCATTAATCTGCTGCTTCACCTTCTTTAGTGTAAGAAGATTCGATGTAAATTCTGTAAGCTGTTCCTGATTGAAAACGCCAGTTTCAACACCACCAGCAAATCCATATCGACGATGATCTGGTGTCATTTCCTTAAGCTGAGCAATACGGCCATTGGTCACTTCTTGATCATATGGTGATGCTAACTCAACCAGTGCCTTCAGATGACCCATTCGCTTATCGAGCAATGCTGCATCAGCAAGCAAATCGCTAACACCAGATTCGACATTTGCACGACCAATCGCAGCTCGAATATGATAAACAACGGTCAGAAGTTGATCACGACGACTATTGTTGTCTAATGCAAGGATGCGGGCCTTTGTGACTTCGATACTCGGCACCTGAAATTCATTCAGCTCAATGGTACCATTAACTTCGATCCCTTTAATAAATTCAGTGATCGATTCTTGTAACGCCTTAGCCTTTCGCAGTGTAATCTTTCTCATGTAGTTCCTTAGTTAAGTAACAATGGGTATGGCGAGTAAATAGCCGAACAAAGTTCAACATGCAATGCCAACCACCACAGTTTAGCACAATCTACAAATAACAGAAATCTTAATATATCCGGAAACAAAAAACAATGGCTTACGCCTTTTTATAACGGAGCACTAAGATATTATTTTTGCCTTAGCTTAAATAGCTAATTTGTGCTATCCCTCTTTCCATACATCATTGGTTAGTTTTGGGAAAACTAACAAAACATTCATTCTGAAGCACACTATATCGACACTACTGATCCCGCCCGGGCAGTTTGTTTCGTATCTACACAATATGCTTTAGAATAATGCTAACGCTGAGATTACACGTTAGCCAGTAACACTTCGAGCATTATCAGTCAGCCTTGCGAGCCAACCTTCTCTCGATATCCACGTAAATCCTTGCGGTATCTACGTTTGCTACCAGCATCGCCGTTTTAAGTCAGGCAGTAGACTTGACATTATCAGCTATTCTGCGCCTTATCTTCCGTTGAGCTTGCGGCCCATTAAGTCTTGCGAACTACGAAATTTCTAGCACAAATGGATTTCACCTTGCGAGTTACGTCCAACTGTATTATCTTGCGACTACAGTATTAGATGCTTTTCACTGATAACCGAGGCAGTCTTTGCTTTTTAATAACATAGAAGGAATTGAACCCTCAGCCGTTTCCTCAACATGGAAATGATCTACCATTGATCTATATGCAACCTACCGTCACGTGCTGCCTCTGTTGCTGAATATCCTTTTGGAATACCCAATACAACACGCGACATACCTTTTGTCTCGCGGACTACTCAGTCATGTTTTGCGACCGGTGTACAACTTGCGTTGCCCACTAACCACTCACATTGCATTCGAGCCCTAGGATGCGACTCCTTGGACAAGAACACTACCCTTTACAATACCGACTAATGAATTGGTTTTGATGTGAGACACAGCACCACCTGTTATTCTCCATCTACTCAAGTTCCCATTGATATTATCGCCGGCTTGTAAGTAAATGTTCTTTTCACATCATTCACTTTATCGTTACCTCCGCCGGTCTTATCAGCGAAGGATCCCTCACAGGATTTGTCAGGCTTGTTTACACGGACCTATTACTAGGCGCTGGTATGTAGGCATTCCAGCTTTGGGTGCATTGCTGCACTTATCCTTTAATAAGCGGCAAGCCGCTTATTAGGAGAATAAACTCCCCTTTAAATTCTTAACATCGTTGAGTACTTTGTCTTTTCGCCAGTTGACCTAGGATCCGATAGCTAAAGTCCCCGAAAGGCGCTACCGTTGCGTTTGAGACTCAAAGTGCTCAACGATGTTAAGCACAATAAACACTACAATTTTTAAAGAACGTTTAATAATTTATGCTATCTATTTTAGCAATGTTTTTGACACTTGTCAAAAACCACACATAAATGTCAACTACTCTGCTTGCCAATCAGATAGGCGTTTTTGGTCTTGCAAGCTAATCTCGACACAAGGTGCCCTACTTCCTTAAAATGTGGCATAGTTAACATTTATGTGCAAACTATGATTCTATTTTATAATAAACACCTTGCTCTGTCAACAACCACAAACTTGGCGGAAACGGTGGGATTCGAACCCACGCAACCCTTTTGGGATCGGCTTCTTAGCAGGAAGCTGGCATAAACCACTCGCCCACGTTTCCATATATGTATCATAAGCAAATTTTAGGCGAGTGGACCGCGCCCTTTCTATCGTCGTTCTACTATTTTATCTCCACAACAATAATAGACTCTCAGGCAATAGACGAGGCTCTTATGATTAAACTTGGCAAGGGATGAAGGGATCGAACCTTCTTCAATGGAGTCAGAGTCCATTACATTACCATTATGCTAATCCCCAATAAATCTTATAACGAAAATTCCCTATCATGCACCATAATCAAATCGAGTAATGCCGATAAAGTTATATCATCAAATCCTCGACGATTACCACGTGAATCAATCACCAAACAATTTAAATACTGTTTGCATGAATAGGTCCCCCATAGAGATCGTAATTGATCTGCAATATGTGGATATCTTTGATTCACAATAATAAAATCAAGATTTTCTTCTAATTCGGTCATATAATCGTATTTATATAACGTTGGCAAGGGTGACCGGATTCGAACCGGTTAAGACCCAACTTCAAAGGCTGGTATGTTTCCTATCACATCTCACCCCAACTGTATGGCTAAACCTAGTTAATGGCCCCGATCCTGTGGTATCAGCACAGAATATGAGATTGGATCCTCATGGCCATGTTCCCACATAATAGCAACCTTCTGCTATTAGTCGTCCTAAATACTATATCGTATCTTGCAGGTTGGTTCTGTGAACACTGCAATTAAAGGCCTGAAACTATTATTTCAATGAAATCGGCAACATTGTTGCTGTGACGAATTTCGATAAAAATATTCTTCTTCTAAACGTGCGATATCACTTAATGTCTCTGGATGATTATCCAGGATGAACTTTTCTAGATCTTCCATCTCATTGTGTGAGAACATGTTCTTGAAAAATTCAACAAACGCATTCCTAATCATTTTATTAACCTCTGTATTATTATACTATTATTTATGCTGCTATGCAAGAATTCTACTTCATATGCTGTTTTGCTACTTTTATGTGGATACCAAGAGCCGCTGCACATGGAAATTTTTCACCTTCTTTGAATGGAAAATCGTTAACCATAAAGTCATTGGTTACATGATCACCATTCCACCATCCACGCTCAATTTTAATATACCCTTCTTGCGCTAATTGCTCACGAAGTTTTGTAAATTCCGGATGGTCAATATTATATTGTGATGTAACAATATCTTCGCCTTTAAGGATAATAACCATATCTTCATCAGTTAGTATTTCCTTACCACGAAAGATGCTATAACTTTCTTTTACCATCATATCGGTTAAATATGCTGGATCTATATTAAATTTTTTCACAGGATAGTCCTTTCGGTGATTTGACAGCTGCCTTTTCCAATTTGGCCACAAGAACAAGTTCCCGGTGGGACTCGAACCCACAATTCGCTGTTTGCCTTTTAAATTGCTGTACCTATCCTAAAGATGGTCGATCCGGAGGGATTCGAACCCCCGACTGCTGGTTTCGAAGACCAGAACTCTTCCACTGAGCTACGGACCGATGTTATTCAAACCATTCAGGCGTATTGCGATTTTTCCAATGTGCAATATGTCGCTTATATTTCATATAATAGTTTCGATATGCAATCACTGGATCTTCATTTTTCACATCATCTGGCATTGCCAATTTTAACGGTGTTGGCCCAATATTTGGTAACACCGGTATTGGCAATGTTTCAATTACAGTCCATGCCTTATGATCCCGATCTTTATATCGATGCCTATATTCTTTATTAAGAGCATAGGCATGTTCCTTGAGCCACATCCAATTGTCAATTGATTCACGTACCCAAATTGCCGATGGATGATTCTGATGGGTTAGCTTATAACCGGCATCAATTCCAGACAATCTTACCGCACTGCTAAGAAGCTGTGCATATTCAGTGACCATTTTGACCACATGGCGATCTACATGATACTGCGCTGATTTTTCAATATTATTATCTAATTTAAAAATATTCATGATATTTGGTGCGGGCTAAGGGAATCGAACCCTTGTCATAACGTTGGCAACGTAATATTCTACCATTAAACTAAGCACGCTTATTCTGGTACCTCGTGACGGTAACGATCCGCCGTATTCGCTGTGTAGGAGCGATGTTCTACCTTTAAACTAACGAGGCATATGTATATTATAGTGGTGGACCGCCCAGGGCGCGACCCTGGTGTAATTGTCTTCTATAGTTCGTAACTGTAGCATTTTGCGGCCCATGTTCAAACACAATGATCAATCATTATGAGTAGTTTAAATATACCAAATTTGTACATTCAGAGTGTACTTCATTTGAACATATTGAAACACACTCACAGACCTTAGTTTCCCGAATAACCGGTTTGATCAGTCAATAATATGTTTCAATATGTTCAATCCATTGTAGGCAGGAGTCGAACCTGCACGCGGCGTTTATCTCCGCTGGCTCCATCGAGCCTATGTCTAACCGATTCCATCACTACGGATTCTGAAGGTCATGACTCTCCAGTATGATAAAAGTTAATTACGCTTGTACCATATTGAAATGTACTAACATCGGGCGGTCGATATCGGCGTTGCCAAGTCACTTACCCACTGCAATACATTTTAATATGGTTCCCACCATATTGCCTAGAGTCACCTTATTAGTATACTTATCTACTTTTCGGATGGATGGTCCTACTGTAGACTTTTTACCTCAGTTGGATTTAGGCTTACCATATTAAAGAATATTACATGACGGGTCTTGCCACAAAAGACTTTCCTGCTGCTACCGTCCCGGAAAGTTTGCATAATACTCTTTAATATGGTGGGTCGGGTAGGATTCGAACCTACAATGTTTCTTATGTGGCGGATTTACAGTCCGTTGCCTTCAACCGTTCGGCACACCAACCCTTTAATGCCACTCTCCTAACCACATTTAACGGATGGGTAGAGCCTCGAATGGCTGTCTTAGACAGGCTTTATTCCTTCTTGTAAGAAAATTGGTCGGTCCGCTCAGACTCGAACTGAGAAAGGATGGGTAAAAGCCATCTATGATAACCATTTCATCACGAACCGTATTTCTAAAATCTTCTCTTTTTTTTGATCTTCATTTAATTTTTTAAATTCCGACCATCGTAATCTTACACCGGACCAGCCGGCATCTTTTAATTTTTGTGTCCTTCTTATATCGTGCTCAACAATGCGTTTATCTAAATAATGCTGATCACCATCGATTTCAAGATATAATTTTTCCTTTGGGTTTGCAAAATCTAATGAATATCGAAATATCTTATACTGAAATTCTATATTTTCTTTAATATCTTTAAAACATTCCATAAAATATTGTTCAGGGTACGAAATGTTCGATGAATGATTTAATAAATACGGAACCTTATCGGGATTTTCCTCAATAAATTTTTTTCGTATTTCCGATAATTTTCTTTTTGTTTCTTCTGTGTGAACTCTCCCGGCAGAAGATTTTCTAAACTTCGCTCGAGTTTCATCAGATATAAGATACGGAATACCATCATCTTTTGCTTTCATCCAATGATTTCGACCTTTCTTACCGAGTTTACCATTTACATAAGTACGATCTGCATTCTTAGGACATCTACTTTCGTGATTCTTATGACTATTAGAATTCTTACACTCTTTAGAACAATATTGGCAAATTAACATAGTATATAATATCTCCATATACTATACTTATGTCTACCACTGAATTATACCCCCATTGTTTTACAGAATGCGCTTTTTAGTTTTTGTATGTCAAAAAATTTATTAGATTTGCTGAATGCATTCTTAATCATTGTTGTATGATACGCAACAGTTCCGTTGCCTTATTATACAAATTTCTTAGATTATCTAAATATAATCTTGTCTCGTTGTCGTCATTACTTTTTTCATTACAGAAATCGAAAAAATCTGATATATCATCGATGGTATTACCAAGCTGATCTTCTATTATATTTTTTCTACCAACTTTATTATCTATATAATTCTCAACAGCCCGAAGAGATGATTTAATCTCTTCAAGCCTTTGTTCTATGGTTCGATTTCTTATATCACTAGCCTTATGTGCAATTCTATCATTGTTGTCAAACTCATTTAATCTCATATGAGTTCACCTGTATTCCTGTATAGCTCTCGTTTTATTTCGTAGATCTTTTCTACCGCTAGTAATTTCTCTTTTCTTTTCTGAAAGGAAATTAAATTCTCTTCAAAACTTTTATTAGAATCAGGTATAAAATTTGATAGATTTAACTCTCTAATTAATCGCCTTTCTTCATAGAAGAGTGAATCAGATGTTAATGGCGATAATGGTAACTTTTCATTATAAATCATTTTAATTCCTTTGGCGATCCGTAGGGGAATCGAACCCCTATCTCCTGTTAGACAGACAGGAATAATAACCACTATACGAACGGACCTTCATTCTTGGTGGGTGATATAGGACTCGAACCTACACGCCTTTCAGCACGGACTTCTAAGGACCGCATGGCTACCAATTACATCAATCACCCATAAAATTTACTTTATATTTACTCATTATATCTATTATAGTTTTTGCCGAACCATATCTTAAATCTAACTTAGTTAATACCTGACTTAAACAAGAAGATGTTTTTATAGAATCTATTATTTGTTCATCAGTATATTTCTTTCTTTTCCACCCACTATGGCCTTTTCCTATTCGCCATGTAGGCGTTTGAGAATGACAGTTTGGGCATAATAATTTAAGATTTTCTCGTGTGTTGTTTTTTCTATCAGCGTCAATGTGTTCTAGTTCTAATGTAATGGGTTTACCTAACCATAATTCTAAACTACAGCATTCACATTTATATCCACGTTCGGATATCAACGCTGACTTATGCTGACCTTTTCCGCCATATGAAAAATCGGCATTATGGGTTCCTTTCTTCCAATTCATCCTCTTCTTAACATCTAAAGGAAGATCTTCGTAGACCTTTTTAGCAGGCTTTCTTATCCCAGTATCATATGCTTTTTGAACACCTTTACTATTCTTCTCTCTAACCGCAGGACAAGAATTTGACGATTTAGAACATATATTCTTTCCGCCTTTTGTTTTATACATCGCGGGTTGCCCACAACCATGTTCACATAGCATAATATTCTCCTATATATGGGATACATATTATTTATACAAATCATGTCTACCATTCAAGATACTTGGGCAATAATAAGGATGCAATTTAGTTTACCGTGGGCGTGTAACCACCGCCATAAACAAACTGCGAAAACTTTTAATACATATTAAAGAATATTATCAACGATTTGGTAGGAATCGCATTCTTCACTAGGCTACCACCGCTAGTTACATGACATGTAATATTCTTTAATATGGAGTCGCATAGGACCACTGGTACACCGTAGGGGTTACGATCCCCTCTCACTTGTTTGAAGGACAAGCCGCCACTCCAGCTGCGTCACGGTGTGTATACTGATTATGTCCGGATACTGTTCTATTACCCTTCAACGAACAATATCTAGAACAATACGTTTTCTCATATTTTGACTTCCTATCTCTTCCAAATTTAACATCACAATTTGCACATATATACACATATTGTGGTTTATATTCATCATATAAAGTTTTAAAGTCAGACGAATAATGTTCTTTAACCCAATCAAATTCTTTTTTTAATTGTTCTTTACGCAACACAAGAACATCATACCCGTTTTGTCTTGCAATATTATTTTTGATATCTACAGAATCCTGAGATTCATATCCCTTAATTTCTATTATAATACCATTTTGTATAAAATCCGGAAAATATTTCTTACCATTGTATTCTATACACCCTTTAAATCTCTCAAACGGTATATTATGATCAATTTGATATATCACCCATGCCAGTTCGTATGTTGAACCACAATATATACCTTTATAATATCCAGTCTTGGCTCTTCCAGATCCCGGTCTATAACCGCCGTGCCCCATAACATATCCCTATTATAAGACTATTTATCACCAGAAGTCTAATGCGACATTGTTTATTATTTTTAAAGAACAGTGTATATTATACACTATGTAGACATTTTGTCTACCTTCGATTTGGGGCGACCAGTGGGATTCGAACCCACGCTTACCTGATTCACATTCAAGTTCTCTGCCAATTAAGATATGGCCGCATTAAAATGTACCGAATACACTTTAATGCGACTACATCAACAATAAGCCGTGTATTTAACACGGCCTACTGTTTACTGCGTTATGCGTTAATTATAACGCATTGTAGGCCTGTAGTCTATAACTCAAACTCGCATCCGTTGCCTGCACATGCTGCTTGATCCTGTAATGCAGTATTGTCATCGATCTCAACAATCTCTTTGAGATTGATCGTATGAAGATGTTTAACCATCTCATCAAACTGTTCTTTTGTAATATCTTCAAACGGAGCCTGAATATATGTACCGCCATCGTATGGTAAGACTGAAATACCGGTATAGAATTCTCTATTTTCCCACATCCATTCACCACACTCTGTCCATTCATTTTCTTTCAATGAAATTGTACAAGAAACGTTATGTTGGTTCTTTCCTTCTCTGTAACCTTCGCGAACCCATTCTAGATTAAATCGCTTTACTCGTTCGAGTAAACTCATAAATGATTCGGTGCGAACAATCGCATTATCTGGTGCTTTCTGCGGAAATGACATCACTGCCTGAATATGCGGGAAGAAATGGTCATCTTCGATAAGAGCTGGAAATTTTTCAGCCATATATTTGTATAACGATTCGTTTTTACCAATACGCATACGACGTACATAATAGTCATTATGCCATGCATGTATGCCCGATGAACTGCCCACAACTAAAGACGATGTTCCACTTGGTTTAACAGTTGTTGTACGAGCTGCTTCATTAATACCAATGAGTTTAGCAATTCGTGCATTTTCCATCTTAACTACATCGGCAGCCTCTCTAAGATTTAGAGGTAATACTGAGCCCGATGCAATGCCCGTCATGCCAACACCAACAAGTGCTTCGGCTTCGGTTGTTTCCTTCCAAATTTGTCGAAGATAATGGAAATCAGTATATCCGGCCTGTAAAGTACCAATAAATGCTGCTGCCCTTGCTCGTGCATTCAGATCATGTTGATCCTTAATATCCGATGCATTTACTTCGGTTAAATTACAGAACTGAAATGGTCGTAAAGCAATCTCTGCACAAGGATTTGTACCCCAATCATAATCGTTAGTCCAGAAAACACCAGGTTCACCAGCGTTCGATTCTTTCACACGACGCCAGATGTCAAAAAACTGTGCTTCTGTCGTAAATTCTCGATGTAAGACTGCCGAATTATTTGCACGACCACGTTGTGGATTTAATTCATACCATGCGCCCGATTTACAGGTCAACATATCCATATCGTCTGGTGAAAATAGAGCAATCATAGCTGCACGACGAATACCGCCCGATAGAACCGCATCTGCAATATGACAGAGAATATCATGCACTTCGAGAGTACCGATACGACGGCCAATTGTACCATTTAATACCGCACGTATCTTTTCAATACAGATACGCAAAGGATCCGGACCGGGTGCCTTACCGCCCGAAGTAACGAGCCGCGCGCCTTTTGGTCGAATGTCGCGATAATCAAACACTGGTTCTGATTTACCATAGAAATATGATTTAATCAGAACTTTAATGGCATCAGACCATCCTTCAATTGAATCGCCAATAAGAAATCGACGTTGTTTTTCTTTTGGTCCTATAACAATAGGTAACTTCGAAACCTGATGCTTTTGTATTCCATATCCGACACCTGTGCCTGAGAGTAATAGAAACATTACTTCGCTAAATGCATCAGGATCATCGATTGGAAGATATGAGCAATTGAAAATTCTAACATTCGAAATTTCAATTGGTAATCCACCAAACTGCAACGATCGCATGGAAGGTAGAATCTTCTTCGGTAAAACAAATTCTTTATAGACTTTTCGAATCTCGGCTGCAAGAGCCGGATATCGGCGAATATGCATATGCATATTTCGTGATACAATTTCTTCCCAAGTCTCTCTGCGACTTATTTCAGGAATATACTTTGCATACTTGTTGAAAACTGTTATATCTGAAAGAATCTTTTGCGTAACATCCATATTTTTGCCTTTAACAATAAATTTAACTGGTAAGAATCACCCGGTTTTCTATTTATCATGCGCTTGCAGGGCGAAACAACTGTTTTAATTGATATTTATTGTTTATTTATGTGGCAATTTTGGATGATCTTTATAAAATTGAGTGGAGTATCGTACTGGATTCTAACCAGTGTGGGGTTGTTCACCCTTCGGTTTTGCAGACCGCCGCCTTCGTACACTCGGCCAACGACACATAAACAGATTCGCTATTTTTTGTGCTACCATTACACCACAGGTATGACCAGTGCCTGCCCGGGTTCGAACCGAGACCTTCTTTTTTCCAGAAAGATTATAAGAGTTTGCTGAAACGAATCTAATGGTCGAAATCTTTTGTAGGATTTAAACCTACCGGATATGTTTATCCTTCTTCTGAATCAGGTAATAGAGATGGCCATTTCTGTTTCATTATATCAACGATCACCGATACGGCCATTCGATCTGCGTTTACCTGATAATAAGGTATAACTGATTCATCTAACATTGAACGGATTTTAACATCCAATCCTTGTGCTTGTTTTTCTGACTGAAATCGTCCCTTTGGATTATATCCCTTCACCCTATGCAGGAAAACATTTAAGTTATCATATAAATCATATGCTTCAAAAATGACATTCCTCAAAGAGGGTAAAGGGAAATCATCAGGCATATAAATCAGGCCAAGGAAGATAGGGCAATCAGTAATTATAACATCAACTTCACCGATAAGACGTCGTAGACGAAAATGTTGTTTACCAAATATATATTCTTGGGCATTAAATAACTTAGGAGTTGAGTGAAATGTTCCACCAAATTCCCATGCTTTATCCTTAGCATATTCCTGAACATATTCGCAATTGACACCCGAGAGTTTCAATTCACTGAAAAGTCCAGCGGCCGTAGTTGATTTTCCTGTACCAGGACCACCAAAGAGATTTACAATTTTTGTTTTCATATATTGATTATATTGGCGAGGCGTGAGGGATTCGGACCCCCTGAGTTTTCACCCTGGTTTTGGAGACCAGTACGACTCTCCCGCGTCGTCGACGCCCCTATGATACTTTACCTTTTAATTCATTCACAACATCTTCTTCGGCAATATCCTCATACCTTGGTATTTCAGGATCATGCCGGCCATGCAGCCACCGATAGATTCGTTTTTGATAAATATCGAGTTCTTTACATCGTTCTTGAGATACATACTCACTAATTGATGCTGATGGTACAATATCTACCTTTCTCTGATTCTTGCTTGATTCAGATAGGTGAAAATATACTGTCCCTGTATGTTCCGTATCAGTGATATTCACCTGCAATTCAATTGTTCTAACCAATCCCCATTGTTCTCGAGACTTCGTCTCACCGGAATCTTCAGATTGATTTGATCTAAACCAATTAAACATCATATACCTCTAAAATTGTCATCTTATTAGCAATGAACCAGGTTCCGCCCTGTGATACTGGCCGTTCAACTCTCTGATAATCAGAAAATCTTACCTTGGCCCAGATACGATCTTTCTTTGAAAGATGTGGCGCATTCATTTCTTTACAAATGTGCCATCCGGGTCGTACAGCATATCCTTTTGTTGGATGATTTTCTGATTTATATTCAATATTAAGACACAATCGTTGTTTTCGATTAATAAACAATGGTCCCAAAGATCCATCTTTGCGTTGTCTAAATAACTTATAACCAATCATTTAATATTTAATTATGTTCATCGTTGCTGCCACTGATTGCCCGCTTGTTAAAGGAGTATAAGCAACAACATATTCGTTTAGTGTTCCATCTAATTTTGATGATAACCAAGTCATTGTGTTCCCGAACAACGATTCAGATGTTCCTGCTGCGCGTATCGGAAAACAATCAAGTATTTTTCCAACATTTGATATTGTCGTACCGCTTAATGCGGTCCCATCTTGATATTGTGTCATATTTGTATATGACAACGGTGTCGATAGTGTCGGATTTAGTAGAAGCATAGCAACCCCGGCATCATTTGTTGATATTGCCAGACCATACCTTACAATCTGTAATGGACTATCGCGGTCCGTAGTTAATCGTTTTATGCCTTTTAATGCATATATTGTATTTAAAGTACCTGTGGACAGCAACGATGGGTTATAAAGACCTGCCGATCTATTTGGTTCAGCAATAGCACCTTCGGATGAGACTTGTGAACAAACGGCTGTCAATGATCCGCTACCGGTAGTTGAACTAATTTCATACCGTATCGGTTGATTTGGACTTCCCATAAATGTTCCGGCAGCCGTACCTGCGTAATCGAAGGTATGTAATAATGTAAATCCACCATTTGGATCTTTAATAAAGAATCTTAAGATCGCACCACCTAACCATAAGAAATCGACTAAAATAACTGTAAAATTATTCCAATTGTAAGATTGGATACTATTATACCCCATCCAACTTGTCATCGGCACACTATACACCGGTGTTCCAAGTTTTGAAATTACAAACGTTAGTGTTCCGCCACTTGATTCTAAGTACCACCCGTCAAACACCGTATCATATGGCGCCGTTGTTGAGGATGAAAAATATCCAATCCGTTTAGTAACCCCCGCCTGTGGTGCGAATGTATCAAATGTAAGTTCAGTTAATTGCGATTTTCCTGAAAAATATGGGCTAAAATGGTATGCTTGTCTGACCACATATTGTCCGGCAGATACTGACATCTGCATTGTATTTTCTGAAAATGTCCAACTACCAGTTCCAGTAGTCTCAAACAATTCGTCACTATCATAATTGATAGTTTTACCATCAAACAATGTTGATAAATTGCTCGATCTACTGCGACCTGCTGCGTCCGATGATATTCCGTAAGGACTTGTTTGTGATGTTCCGCCAACAATATAACTCATAGATTCTCCGTAATTTACATATTTATCACAGAGAATCCATATGTTCTTATGCCGGAATATTCGCCCAACACAATACCTTCGTACCAGCGACCAACTTACGATTAATCGAAGTCGACTGAATAAAGATGTTGTATTGTCCATGCTGCCCAGGTGCCAACTTAACTTCGCCGCTCTGCGGCAGTCCCAGCATATCGCGTGCAGCGAAACCACTGTAAATCACGCCACTAATCTTGTCCTGAATTGCAATTTGCTTATAATCTTGGACAGTTTCGGTCTTGGTAAGTTGGTAGAATGCCGAACCCTTCACAAATCCGCGGCCTGTTTGTTCCTCAACAAAGGTTCGAATCTGTTTTCCATCATCGGCACTTCGAACATCAAGAATATCAACTTGCGACGAAATATCAACAAGTGCATTCTTAACTTCTGTCAAGGTGACTTCAGAAAGGTCTGCATAGAACTTCGAAGTGCTCGTCACGCCAGCTGCACGATCTGCGTAGAAACCCTTAAAGGCTGAACGTGTGGCAACTGTTGCAACTTCGACGCCGTGGTCGGTTTGATCCCATTCAAGAATGTTGCCGGCTGGAATTCCATAGTTGACTAGATTCCACTTCTCTCCGCGAGGAACGCGGAAAACAAATGTCCAGCGATCTGTGGCCTGTAATTCTTTGATCTTTCGAGCCAGGCTCGTACCAGACCAATATTGCGATGAATTTTCTTGCCCGTCGGTAATTACCATTACCAGAAAGGAAACATCGGGATTAGATGCATCGGGAACTGCCTCAAATTGAGTAATAAGTTCACCGACACTATCAAACAGTGGTGTCGAATTGCCGTCGGCGATATAATCGCTTTCCTTAATTGGCTTCAACATATTAACATTCGAGTTAACTACTTCAGGTACAACACGAGCAGGACGACCCGCACCACACTTCACAACACTCACAATGGTGTCGATATTGTGTTCGGCAGATCCTTCCTTAATGGAAGCAATGTTATCATTGTAATCGCGCGCAGCGGCGCGAGCAATGTAATACATCGAACCGCTATGATCACGGCTAATACCAATATAGTTCTTCATAATTGTCCTTGTTAAGTACAAATATAATACGTTTTTTGTTGATCTGTGTCAATGTGGCGCCGCCGTCGGACCTCGAATTCCGAATCTACTCCTGGACATGGAATAATATGCTGCATGTATCCTAACAGGATCACCTTTTTAGTTGTGCTTCCTCTTACACCACAGCGGCTTAATTTGGTGTCGCCCCAGGGAGTCGAACCCCGTCTTTTCCCTTGTAATGGAATGAATTGGTTTGCTGTATGTATCCTACCGGATCACTTTCTTAACGTGCTACCGATACACCAAAGCGACAAACTGGAGGCCCGATTTAGATATTATCAAGTGATCTAAGGACAAGCCATTGAAACTTATGATGGACTTACCGCATCACCACCTAACGACTGTGGGACAACCGTTAGATTTGGATATGAATTAAATCCGCCAAAACCCGCTGCTGGTACCAATTTTGTTGGATCTGCTCCACACGATAATGCTACCAGCCTGTATTCTTTAAAATTCGACGATGTCATAGGAATTGCTTTGAGAACAATATTCACAGGTACTCCGTATGCCAACGCCCCTTGTGCAACAATCACCGGATTATAACCTTCTGTGACTAATTGCTTCAATGAAGCTTCTAAATCTGCCGACGTATTGATTACATATGCAACCTTCTGATAGATTACAGAATCTTTCTTGTATGTGTAAGAAATGCACTCGGGTGCATGTGGCACCGCCAGCAATGCATTTGCGGTCGGCAATAATCCAACCATCATAGCTACTGAGATTAATGTTTTCTTAAACATATTAATTCCTTTTTATGGTAGGCAATCTCGGATTCGAACCGAGATTCACAATATTTTGAGTATTGTAGGTATACCAATTCCCATCAATTGCCCATTGACCATAATACTTATCTTAATTTGGTGCAGGGTCGTGGAATCGAACCACGTTCTTGTGCTCTTCAGGCACACGCTGTAATCACCAGACTAGCTCACCCTGCAATAATTTTTCGTATTTTTCTTTATCGATTATCAATATTTTCTTATCGGGATATGTCTTTAATACGATATCCATCTTTTCTTTATCCCTGCCCCACCAATGTCCTTTAATCTCTATATAGAGATCATAACTTGGCAAGTAAAAATCTGGAGTATAAGAACGAATTTTTCCATCCATCATATACTGTAATATATCTCTATTAGTCTTGAGTTTCAACCACTCTATTCCTAACTCTTCAAACTTTAGGGCAACATTTCTCTCCCAGGTGCCTTGGACCTTTTGTCCGGAAACATCATACCATTTACTTCTTCCACCCCTGTTATGTAAAGATTGCTCTTCACTTAGTTTTTTCCGGGCTTTCTCGCCCATTTTTCTCGGAATATACGTACCATCTTTAATTTGTTGTCGAAGTGTAGAAGAAACTGATTCGCTGCTTTTCTTAACTCGTTCATCGGTTTCTTTAGTTAACCCCTTATTCCATGCACATCTTCCTTCTTTATAAGATGTATTTAATTTTATAGACGTATGATTTTTTCCCTCAATGGTATGATTTCTCCACCAATGGGACGAAATGGATTGTTTCGTTTTTCCTGTGAAATCGCATTCCACGCACTTGAAACCATTCTCTATTCTTTCATTTTTCTCTTTTGGCTTTGAATTTATATATTCGTCCCATTTATCTTTACCATGCGTTTTAATATGGCGATGTAATCCTGTAGATTTTCTTTTCTCATCACAGAAAGGACATTGAATTATTTCATAAATATATTTCGGCATTATATCTTCCTTATATATTTATGATAATTCAATACTTCCACCAGGTTAGTTTGGGCGGCATTATTTAAACATATTCTTTGGCAAGTGCAGATGCCATCTTGCCATCATATTGACCATTATAAATTTCTTTAAGAAATTTCATAATTTCACCAAGTGACTTTCCACGCACTGTTTCAAGAACAGCACGCAATTCACCTTCATTCATCTGTTTCGGTACATAGACCTCAAGATATGTATTTTCTTCTGCCAACATATCTTTTTGTGATGAATCAGTAACAACTTTAATTGTTTCATTGTTATTTGATAGAAATTTCTTACATGTTCGAACAACAAGATCATCAGTAATTTGGCAATTTTCTCTCTTTGCCAAAGATTCAAGATCACCAATAAGTGTGGTAAGAATACTCACCTTGGTTTGTGATTTGCTCTTTCGTGCTTGAATTTGATCTTTCTTAATTGTGTCAAATAACATTTTAATTCCTTTATGGTAGCTCTGACAAGAATCGAACTTGTGTAGATCGCTTATCAAGCGACTATTCTGCCATTGAATTACAGAGCCAAAATCTGGAACCACCTAGAGGAATCAAACCTCCATCATTAAGTTCGTAGCCTAATATACTATTCATTGTACTAAGGTGGTATGGTAGTCAGGGTCGGATTCGAACCGACGATCTTCACCGTATGAAGGTGTTGCATTAGCCGCTATGCTACATGACCATATTGCCGATGTTTTACATCACACGGCATCGATGCTTCCCATCCCGATGGGAAATATACTGGAGCGGGAAGGGGGATTCGAACCCCTCTATTTCAGTTTGGAAGACTAACGTGTAACCGTAAACACTTTACCCGCATTATTTTTTACACTGCTACTATTTAGTAGTAATGTTTAAATTATACATTATTTATTGCATTTGTCTAATTACCGCAGCATCCGTAATGTATCCATATTGGAATCCATATGCGAACGGCAAATAAAAATATCCATTATCACCCCAACCTGCTCCCCAAGAATTTCTTACCTTTAGAAGCTGTTTGGACATGTCGTAACCACTAACCAAAACTGCATGACCGCCCATATCTTGTTCGCTTGGACCTGGTAATGGTACCATGCCTGTCTGCGCAACCTCAGGACTTTCCATTGATTGGAAAACTTGCATGCCAATAACAATTGGATACCCTGCCGCCAATGTTGTTAAGAACGCATCTTGCGTGATTGCCAATGATGCTGCGTCGACAGATTTTCTTGTTTCACCATCGGTATATGCATCCTGTGATGGTTTTACTGTAAATTGAGAGATATTATACGGCCATAGTGTTTCTTTACATACACCATAGTTTTGTATTGCTCGAAGCCCATCCGAAATTAGTGCGCCCGAATCTTGCGATACGGTACCTTCAAGTAATCTTTCATTGTAATACACATACAATCTTGATAAACCAATAAAGGCTGCATCGGTATTCGTAAAACCATTTTTCTTATTTTCCATATATTCAACTGCACCAACAAAAGCATTACCGGTGCATGAACCCAGTTGTCCTTGATCGAATACTGGTGCCATATGCGGTTCCATATCAACCATAGGTGGTAATTGTTCAACACCTAAGGCTGTATGGTCGAATACAGGAAGAGATAGTTTTTCTGTTAGAATGACATTATATTTAGACATTTGGATTCTCCAATGATATCTAAATATTTACTGTATTTCACAGAATGATAAAACACCTCTATAAATGTGGTGCCCCTGGTCTGACTCGAACAGACGACCTACGCATTACAAGTGCGTTGCACTACCGCTGTGCTACAGGGGCATAACAGGATACAGTTTGCTTTTTTCCATAAAAAGGTTTTTTGTTTGCTGTATGTATCCTAAAATTTTGGCTCCAGAGGTTGGGATCGAACCAACGACCAAGTGATTAACAGTCACCTGCACTACCGCTGTGCTACACTGGAATTAACTGGTTGCGGTGAATTGGAGTCGAACCAAATATCTCTGGCTTATGAGACCAGCGTGTAAACCATTTCACTCTCCCGCTAATTGGTTGCGGATGCTGGAGTCGAACCAGCTATCATCGGCTTATGAGACCGATATGATCATTGATCCACGATGTGGATCATGTCCGTTTCACTCTCCCGCTAAACTTTATACTTACAAAGAATACAACTACATAAACACATATTCAATATATACACCTCCAAAAATTCTCTAATATACAAAGAATTTTTGGAGATGATCGGGTTCGAACCGACTACCCCCTGCTTGCAAAGCAGGTGCTCTCCCAAGTGAGCTACATCCCCTGTTACTATCGTTGGTGGAAGATATCGGACTCGAACCGATCAGGCTATCTGCTTGCAAAGCAAATCCGGGTTCCCTGCCCATCCCCCATGTTTAAATTGTATTATTATTTATGACTTATGTCAACTATCTTGTAAATCTTGATGTAAATATTTAGTTGGCAGAAGTTGCATCTGCATCTACGCAATCACGCCTGACTAGACCACTATTTGGCCGAATTGAACGGCCTGCCAGCACCCTCCCGGGGGTTGAATTACTATTATTCGACAACTAATTTGGCGCCGGGCGGGGTTTTGAACCTGCTGGAAATAAGTATAGCTACTCTACCAGCCATTTTATCCATTCGCCTCCGGAGAAGCTACCTCCTTTGGCAGCACCATGCTATACCCAGCATAACTTGGTGGATTATTAAGGAATCGAACCTTAGAGGTGCCGTCGCAGTTCACTCACCTGAGCTTGTTGGGATTCGAACCCAATTCCTCACCATTTATAACCCATTTATTTTGATACTTTATGCCACTCTGCACCCTTAGATAACATTATGACAAGTACGCTATCCTTTTCTACGGTTAATACCGCATAAATATCTCTCGTATCTCGATCTATGTCCCATTTATACAGTGTGGCATCGATGTCTCGTTCCCAACACCAAAGCAAAAGGTCATCAATAACTTCTTCGATGGCTAATAGCGGTGGTTTACCATATGGATATCTAACCGGTAACTTAACTCTGATCTTCATTTTAAATATCTGGTGGAACTGACGGGACTCGAACCCGCATAACATTCCTGTACGGAGTCACTACTTCCGCTGTTTATACCTTGGTAAACGCGCTTCCCTTGCTTGTTTAGGATGGCCGCCACGAGGGCCGCTATAGGTGCTTCTGCAAACCATGCAATATAAACACTTGCGACAGAGATGCCCGTTTTACCGGCTCACGCTTATCATCGTTTTTAGGAGCGCATATCCCTTCTGCCACAGTCCCATATGTATTATTCAAATGTATTAGGATCTTTCTTTGGATCTCTTTTAAAGATAAGATACCATAACATTTTAAATGCTTCTTTAATTCCTAACCACATACATATTCCTTTACATCTGGTAGATCGCTCCAGATTCGAACTGGATTCTCTCTGCTTAAGAGGCAGGACTTCACCGTCAAAGTTTGCAATCCATAATCTTGGCTCACCGTGCAGGTTTCGATCCTGCTCTACCCAATCACGAATCGAACGTGATACCCTGCGCGCAATGTGGTGGCCCACCAGGACACTCGGTGAATAAAACATTAAGTAAATAATCTATCAATTAAATAATTTACTTAATGGTGGGTTAGGTAGGATTCGAACCTACAATGCCAAAGGCACCAATTTTACAGACTGGTAGGGCGACCGATTGCCCTAACTAACCCATGGACTCGCTAACAGGAATCGAGCCTGTATCTCATTTTTAGGAGAAATGAATTCTTTCCATTGAACTATAGCGAGATAAAACTAATCAGTGGTACGTCCGGAGGGATTCGAACCCTCACTGTGCCCTCATCTAGAGCTAAACCGGGGTATAAGGCCGGGGGTCTACCAATTAACCTACAGACGCATATGTTGGTGAAATTGTAATACTAGCATTTAGGATCTTAGGTAATTACATCGGATCCACCGACTTCTTGCAGGCCCGTTTACCAACCTCCTGCATTCCTCGTGCTAGTTTCCGTAATCAAATGAACCAATTATGTTAATGAATAACGTACTTTAACATAATCTTGAATTACAATTTCTGTTCATTATTAGAATCTATTATTAATGATAGTTCTTCCCAACCCCTTTACTCACGGCTATCGGTCCGGACCTACACGCCGACTCTTGTGGTAGTTACGGGAAGAATTAATGACCTTGCATAGATCAAGCCATCATTAATAATACCTTTTAAAGAACTGGTGCCTCAGGCCGGATTCGAACCGGCACGACCTTTCGGCCAATGGATTTTAAGTCCACCGCATCTACCACTTACACCACAGAGGCAATAACTAAATTATATTTGACTAATTTTATATAGTCAATGTCGGTTGGTCTGCGCGGGAGGATTCGAACCTCCGGCCTTCTGGTTCCAGGCCAGTTACTCTACCTGACTGAGCTACGCACAGATTAATCTTATTCGCTAATTAATGTTGAGTATTCAACTGGAGTAAAATCGTGTTGTTCGACACAAACACATTTATACCAGGGATCGACAACTTCGACACCATTCTCAACCTTCATTATATTATGGTCATGTGTATGGCCATGAATATTCATCCTAAATCGAAATTTCTGACTTGGATGAATTGGAATATGACTCATTATAACACGATCCATGACATGATATGCTCGGATGTCACGAAAATATGCGGTGTAATCTTTCAATTTGAAAATATCATGATTACCTTTGATTAGAACCTTATCACCATTAAGGCGACTCAGAACTGATAGTCCACTCTTTTTGATTGCGACATCGCCAAGAATATAGCATTTATCATTAACACCAACAACACTGTTGTATCGCTTAACTAATTCTTCATCCATCTCTTCAGCATTGTCCCAGGGTCGTAACTTTGTTTGTCCATCTTTCGATAGGAACTCGCATACACCTTGGTGACTAAAATGTGGATCTGACATTACAAATATGTTTTTCATTTATATTCCTGGTCCGGCGTAGAGGAATCGAACCCCTATTTAAGGCTTAGAAGACCCCTGTATTCTCCATTATACGAACGCCAGTTATCTTTTTGGTGGGTGTTAGAAGATTCGAACTTCTGACCGCTACCGTGTCGAGGTAGTGCTCTACCAACTGAGCTAAACACCCATATAGTATACAGGATGCAGTTTTTAACATTTTAGATTAGAAGTCTATTGTTTAAAAGTTTGCTGTATGCATCCTAAAAATCTGGTGCCCGAAGCGGGATTTGAACCCGCACGCCTCTCGGCGCCACCCCCTCAAGATGGTGCGTCTACCAATTTCGCCATCCGGGCAGATGCGAACAATTTCTTACCGTGGGCGTGTAACCACCGCCATAAGTCTGTTCGCTGAAGCGATCGCTTCATAAAGTATAAAGTCTAGATGCCTAACTATCTACCTGGGTAGACTCGCTAGATTGTCTCGATAGGAGAGTTCGTCATATTTCGCGCAACCAAGCCTGGTTCTCCAGGAACACTACTTAGGACTCGTTTTAAATCCTGCCGTCTATTCTAGACTTTATTTTGGTGGAGATAATTGGATTCGAACCAATAAATTTTGGTTTTGCTGTAAATAATCTTACCAGACTACTGCCTTGTACCACCAAGACAATTATCCCCATAACTCTAACACTCTTTCGAATGTTGATAATAAAATGCACATACAATATGCACTTTATTATCGAATCATTTTACCACCTGCGTTATCGCCACAGGCTTCTCATCCGATTCGCCGCCCTCATTAATAGCCAGATGTTTTTTCAGTGCCCGGCAGGATCGCGTTCCCTACACACTGTCTGTGATACACATTATAGCTTAACACAGACTAATAAACAAAAACCACCTTCGGTTTCCCTTAGGTGGTTTCTTTATATAAAGTAATGTTATCTTACGATTTTATATAAGGAAACCCCCAATTAAACCCTTTATTATAAGTTACAATGGTGGCCCAGAGTGCCACTGTATCTTGGCAATCTATCGAACTAATGCGTAAATGTTCTGGTCTGGGCAAATTCATAGTAAACTTATTTATCAAAGTTAATTTTAGTATTTAAAAGTGCAGATGTCAACTACCAATATTGACATCTGCGGCATGTCGTACTCTCCATAGTATATACACTATATAGTGATCCGTCAAGTTTGGTTATGTTATCTTCTTCAAAACAGATATATAATACTATGTTATAGATATTTATCATTGACCTATTAAAAATGCATTAAATAGGTCAATTTTTAAACATCTAGGATAATTTTAAGATCTTTTCCTTCAGTTCGTCAACCTCGGCTTTAAGTTCCTTGATTGCCTCAATTAATAAACCAACCATGTTGCCGTAGGCAACCGAAAGAGTTTTGTCTTTATCATTCCCAATATGAACAACCTCAGGAATGATTTCCTGTACTTCTTGAGCAATAACACCTATATTAGCGACATTATCTTTGGTATATGTTACTCCGCGAAGTTTCATCGTCTTGCTCAATGCATCTGTGATAGTTTTAACATTATATTTCAATCTACCATCCGAATATGCAGTTACGTTACCGGCGGCAGTGAAATTACCCGATGCATCAAGTGTTGCCGAATTAACAAATGTTGGTGCCGATCCGACAGTGGCACCTGTAAATGAATACCAGCTGAAGGTGCCTGCATCATTCATCCCATATACAGATCCAGATGTATTTGTTGATACCCAACTTGTTCCATTATAAGTAGCTCCATTGCTTAACAATGATCCCGACGAAGAACTATTAATATATAACTGTTCAGGTGATGTACCAATTGTTGCTGTCGGTGTTGTTACAGTTCCTGTAGCTGTTAGATTTACTACCTGATAACTGTTTGATGTGTTCAATGCGTTAGCAGTGGTAGCAGTGGTGGCTGTTGTGGCAGTAGCAGCATTACCGGTTATAGAAATACCCCATGTGCCCGATGCACCACCACCTGTTAAGGTTGGTGCATAAGTATTGAAATTAGCCGCATCAAGCACTTGACTTCCACCAATTGTTAGATTAGTAAAGTTGGTCTGGTTGGTCGATGAGGATGTTCCAGTTATCGAAATTGGCCATGTTCCCGAGGCGCCGACACCTGTTAAGGTTGGTGCATAAGTATTGAAATTAGCTGCATCAAGGACCTGACTTCCACCAATTGTTAAATTAGTGAAATTGGTCTGGCTGGTTGTTGCTGCTGTTCCTGATATCGAAATTGGCCATGTTCCCGATGCATTTGTACCAGTAACACTTGGTGCACCAATTGTATTATACGAAATTGTATCAGATGTAGAACCATTAAAAACTGTTCCGCTGGACGCGCCGGCGCCGCCATTGTTGAATGTTAACGATCCCGGAGTATTGGCTGTAATCGTAATATTTGCCGATCCATTAAATGAAACTCCATTAATGGTACGTGAGGTCTGTAATACAGTAGCAGTGGCAGCATTTCCGGTTATAGCAATTGGCCATGTACCAGATGCTCCACCGCCAGTTAATGTTGGTGCATAACTACCGTAATTTGTCGCCGATAACATCTCAACCCAATTACCCCAGGTTGTTGTATTTGCAGCGGTTCTTAGGTAAATATTTCCGTTATCTGTAAAACCAAGTTGGTGTGATAAACCACCCGATAAATCCGACCATTGCAATAAATTAAGTGTACCATGATATGATCCACCATCATTGAGTCCATCTGTGGCATTTGATTTCAAATGCCACGTAAGACCTGGATACAAGGTAGGGGCAAAATCTGTGCTTCTGGTATCAGTATAACTTACAGATTCCGACGAGCCCGTAACACTAATTGCCCACGACCCTGATGCTCCACCACCAGTTAGTGTTGGTGCATAGGTGTTGAAGTTAACCGAGTCGAGTACCTGATTGCCGTTCAAGGTTAAATTACTAAAATTTGTCTGGCTGGTTGTTGCGGCATTACCACTGATATTAATTCCCCATGTACCCGAAGCACCTCCACCAGTTAGTGTTGGTGCATAACTATTGAAATTAGCTGCATCAAGTACTTGACTTCCACCAATTGTTAAATTAGTAAAATCGGTTTGGCTGGTTGTAACTGCATTACCTGTTATCGAAATTGGCCATGTTCCTGTTGCATTTGTACCAGTAATGCTTGGTGCGCCAACAGTATTATACGAAATAGTTTCGGCAGTCGATCCATTGAATGTCGAACCACTTACAACACCTGCGCCGGTGTTATCAAAAGTGAGTGCATTAGCGGTTGTTGCTGAAACAGTAATGTTCGATGATCCATCAAATGACACACCATTAATTGTTACCGGAGTCTGTAATTTTGTTGTGGTTGCTGAATTACCACCAATATTCAAAGAGGAAGCTGTGCCTGTCAATCCGGTGCCGGCGCCAGTAAATGATGCTGCCGAAACTGTACCAACCATTGTAAGAGTACCACCAGGACCTGTTTGACCCGAATATACTCCGTTATTGGTAAAGTTCATGTAACCATCGGTGGCCCAATATATACCAGTATCGTGAACTGGTTCATTTGTAAATGTTAGACTTGGACTTGTTGCTGATCCATTTGACAGATACAATGCTCCGCTGAACGTGCCTGTTGTTGACGACACAGTTCCACCAGATAGGTTGGTTGCTGTTGTTGCTGTTGCGGCGTTACCACTGATATTAATTCCCCATGTACCTGAAGCACCTGTACCTGTTAATGTTGGTGCATAGGTGTTGAAAGTGGCTGCATCGAGTACTTGACTTCCACCAATTGTTAAATTAGTGAAATCAGTCTGGCTGGTTGTAACTGCATTACCTGTGATCGAAATTGGCCATGTTCCTGTTGCATTTGTGCCCGTTACACTTGGGGAACCAATGGTGTTATACGACACAGTTTCGGCTGTTGATCCATCATAGGTACCACCACTAATAATACCATTACCACTATTATTAAATGTCAAGGTATTTGCTGTTGTCGAGGAAATCGTAATATTCGATGATCCATCAAATGACACACCATTAATTGTTACCGGAGTCTGTAATTTTGTTGTGGTTGCTGAATTACCAGTTATTGAGATACCCCATGTACCCGAAGCACCTGTACCTGTTAATGTTGGTGCATAGGTGTTGAAATTGGCTGCATCAAGTACTTGACTTCCACCAATTGTTAAATTAGTGAAATTGGTTTGGCTGGTTGTTGCTGCATTACCACCAATACTTAATGCAGATGCAGTTCCTGTAAGTCCAGTACCTGCACCACTAAATGACGAGGCAGTAATTGCTGCCGAAGATGTTACCGGTCGGTTAATAGTTACCAACGAAGATGTTAATCCAAAGACATCTACGCCATTGGCATAAAATTGTAAATTTCCCGACGATGGACTAAACATGCCGGTACTCTGGTTGGTATCTAAAGTAAACGAATAACCGCCAACTGTTCCGGCACCCTCTGCTGCTAAGAATTTACCGCCTGATTGCACGTTTCCACTAAATGTTCCTGTTGTGGTACTTATTGTGCCTGAACCTGCCACATTGGTAGCGGTAGTTGCTGTTGTGGCATTACCGTTCAGAGTACCTGTGAATGTGGTAGCGGAAATTGAAGTTAATCCTGATAATGTTGTGGTAGTACCACCAAGGGCAATGTTGGTTGTTCCTATAGTTACAGAATTGTTAATTAATCCACCATTAGGAATTCCTGTAATATTCGTTCCTGTAAAAGTTGGCGTTGAAGACCACGACGGGAATGTTCCAGAAATTAAAACCTGGCCGACCGCAACCGGTGCCAAGAATCCAGTTAAACCGGTGTTAGTTTGATATGGTATTGAACCACCTGCGCCACCAGCTAAATTGGTAGCGGTTGTTGCTGTTGGAACAGTACCTGTCAATGATATTGTGACATTACCGGTCGCAGTTGAAACTGCAATATTTGAGCTACCGAGAACACTCAATACACCTGTATTGGTTACGGTAATATTTCCTGTTGCTGCGGATGTTGATATGCCAGATCCCGGTGTTACACTCAATACACCTGTATTTGAAAAGGTATTAGCACTTAAAGAAAGACCGGTACCAGCTAGATATACACCAACACCCGAAAATTGTACCCACACAATTGGAGTTGTTCCAATTGTTATTGTTCCCGTGGTAGATTGTACCCACCCTGATCCTTTTTGTGTAGTTCCTGCCTCAATATAAACAGATGCGCCTATTAATTCTGTACCCGTGGCTGCATCGGAACTACGTGTCCAAGTCGATGCTGATGCATTATAAATACCATTTTCAGTTTGGTTTGTTTGATCTTTAACTAAGATACGATCACCAGCTAAGGTTGTATATCCGTCAATTGTCTGCAATCCCGATAATGTGATATTACCGGTTGTTGCTGCCATAACCGATTCTTTCCATGATAGACCTGATATTGATGTATCAACATATTGCTTTGTTGCCGCACCAAGTGGATTTGTCGGATCGGCATTTAGGATTAAAGGCCCTGCCATAGTATCGCCAGCTTTGTTTATTGGTGTATATCCTAATGCAGAAATAATATCGGCAGGAACAACCGATGTAGTCGAAGTAACAAGACCTTTGCCATTTACTGTGATTTTTTCAAACGATGACGAAACCGGCGATGTATTAACGGTTGCTAATGTTAATACTCCGCTCACATCTGATAGACCATTGAAGCTAACTGTCCATGTTGCATCACCGGTAGAAGAGATAGCTCGTGCTGTCTGTAAAGATGATGCAGACGAAGCATTCCCTGTAAGAGTACCTTGAAAGAAACTAGATGTAACTGTTGATAAACCAGTTAATGTTAATGTTTGTGAACCAAGTGTTAGATTGGTTGAACCAATGCGAATATAGTTATTTAGGAGAGCACTGTTTGGAATGCCGACAAAATTTGTACCAGTTAATGTTGGAGTATTTGACCACGATGGTGCAGGTCCGCTAATCAACACCTGTGATGACGACCCGGCTGGTAAGAATGTGGTTATATTTGCACTTGCCTGATATGGAATAGCACCAAGTGTACCACCCTGAATATTTGTTGCTGAAGTCACTGCTCCGGTATATGCAACCTCAGAAATAGATGTAATGATACCTTTACTGTTAACTGTGAATGTTGGTATTGTTGTGGATGATCCAAATGTACCCGGTGTTGTATTTACAGTATTTAAGTTTAGTGATAGGGTACCGTTTGTTAGAGAACCATTTACGTCGCCCGTAATACCAATATTTAGTGTGATACCTATTGAATTTGATCCCGAATTATATGTCAGCACAACACCATTTGATGCAGATAATTTCGAATCAAGAAAATTAAAAATATCAGAATCGAGATAAACATTTTGCCATTCGGCTAATGTAGAATTATATCGAAGATATTGCCCATCTAACGGCGATGTTATCGATACATCAGAAAGATTTGATAATGATGTAATATTTGTATTACCAAGAAATGTTCCGGATATTGTGAGTGCCATAAATTCTTATCCAATAGTTTTAACTATTTATCAAGAATTTACAATAACCTTTTCTTGCGTTATATTATCCAATATGCAGTACCATCGGAAATCATTGTGATCGATGTATATTGCGTAGTAATGGTTGCTGATGTAGAATTATCAATATTCTTAGTATTGGTGGTATTAATTGTGACAGTACCCGTAGATATATTTTTCACAACAAAAACCTTTCCCGCATTTGTAGTTGGGTCGGGTAATGTCACGGTCAAAGTACCATTAGCTAAGATACACCCATTTGACGAGGTTGCGGTAAAATTAGTCGTCACTGTCGTTGGTGCGATAGTTGCTATCGGTGTATAACCAAGAACCGTCTCAATGTCCGAGGCCGTAACTGCCGATGTTGCTGTTACCAACCCTTTACCATTGACTGTGATTTTTTGTAATGAATTAGTAACCGGTGTTGTGTTAACAGTCGATAATGTTAGTGCTGTCGAAGCATTTGCTGATCCATCAAAACTTAGGCTTCCTGTAGCATCACCGGTGAATGAAAGTGTTCGCGCTGTCTGTAGCGACGATGCTGTGGCTGCATTACCAGTAAAACTTGTACCTGTTATTGTGCCGGTCACAGAAAGTCCCGAGGATACCGAGACCACATGTGTTGCATCCACTGATAAGACTAAATCCTGGCCGCCTGGAGCAATAATTGAATTGCTTGAAAAACTTAAATTCCCGAGACGCGGGGATGTCCAACCACTACCGGCAGTTGACCATATCTTTAAAGAATTAATAGATGTGTCAATCCATAGATCACCATCCTTGATGGTATAGGCAGTTGTTGGATCTGTTATACCCTGATACAGGGTAGTGCCATTCTTTCCAATCTTGAAAAATGGAATTAATGTCCCATTGGCATTTAGTGTTGCAGTCATGATGATTTATGGTTATTAACCGTATTTATCATCTTGTTGATCGCTGCAAGATTATTTGTTTTTTAAGATAAATAATATAGCACTCTTTGGATTATTATGCCACGAATTAGTTTATGGTCACCGCAGAAAGGTACAGATTTTAATTTCATCGACCGAACTGTTGGCGAAAACTTCAACATCGCCGGCGACGGTATTCTTATTCACATGTACGAAGGGCCAACTACTGACGCCACCGGTAATGTAAATACATCACTGACAACCATACAAGATGTTTTATTCCAGACGAATAATAATCGAAAATATAATCCAAATGTTATTGAACTTAAAGGATATCATCAACCACAAGATGTCACATATGATCTTCAGCAATTCGGTGTTTTTCTTAGTTCAGATGTTTTAAGAGTCTTCTTTCACTATAACAATATGCTTGATGCGCTTGGAAGAAAACTTATGGCTGGAGATGTTCTTGAATTTCCAAGTTTGGTTTCGACCCCAATTTTCGATAATGCTGTTGGTATTAATCGTTATTATGTGGTACAGGATGCATTGCAAGCTGCCAGTGGATATGGCCCGAAGTGGTTCCCGCACATCTGGCTTGTCAGAGCAAAACTCTTAAAGGCTTCAATGGAATTCAACGAGATAATCGATCAGGCATCAACTGGGCAGACACTCGGCGGTGTAGGGCAAGGCATTGGTATCATGCCCGATGGTTTCAGCGATACAGTTGATAATAATGGAAATCCAGGTATTGGCCAAAATCCCGATATTACAAATTCACTCAATTTATTTAATCAAATTATTGGACTCTCAAATCAAATATCTGCTGAAGCGGCATGTAATGCATTCTTTGATCCTAAATTCTATGAAAGTGCTAATCTATACATTTATCTTGATCCAAATACCAATTACCCTATAATAGGTAGTAACTTTTTTAGTGGAGATGGTGCACCACCAAATCAACCAACTGATTTAAAACCCGGTGGACCACTTGTTGGATGTGGTATTACATTCCCGACCACAATGAATGATGGAGAATATTTTCTCAGAATCGATTATTACCCTGAACGGTTATTTCAGAAGCAAGGTAATATTTTCAAATTAATCGAGGTAAATGTTCTTAAACATTGGACTGCATATAACCGTGTACTTGATACATTTATTGACAACAACCGAGATACATATTTGCCAACAGGTGTGTCAACAAATACACCAATACCGTGGGATACATCAATAACCCTGGCGACCGGTCAAGTAATGTCAAATTCAGTTTGGGATAGCATTCTCTGGGATACTACTGCAAATGTCTCCGAAGTTATAACAGTCCCTGAAAAACAAGCGGTATCGCAGGTCCTAAAGCAGAAAGTCGATTTATATGCAGAACGCCGAAAAGCAACAACAATAAACGAGCAAAATCGATCACGCATTGCAGATCAACGAGCTCGAACAAAACCAAATTAACGGATTCTAATGGACTTCTTTTACGACAATCAGATACGACGTTATCTTTTACAATTCATGCGTATTTTCTCTGATATTAAGGTCCGTATTGGGCCCGATGCCAACGGCCTTTATTCGATACAACCTGTACCAATTCTCTATGGCGATCCTTCGTGGATGGTTGCGCAAATTGTCAAGGGCGTTAGTGAAAATACATTATTGCCTTCGCCCTTATTTAGTGCGTGGATTGAAAATATTAAACACGTTCCAACTCGACGACAGGATACACAATACGTCGGTAAAGTTTCAACAATCGAACGAGAATTTGATACATTAACTCAACAATATACAGAAAATCCGGGGATTCGGCAGGATGTTGAACGATATATGCCTGTCCCGTATGATCTCTATTTTAGATTGGATGTCTGGACACCTAACGTCACAATCAAATTGCAGATACTCGAACAGATCTGCATGATTTTTAACCCATCATTGCAACTGCAACAGAATACTAACCTCCTCGACTGGACGAGTATATTTGAGATATGGCTCGAAGATGTTATATGGTCAAATAGAAGTATACCGCAGGGTACCGAAGATATTAAAGATATTCTTAGTTTTAAATTTAAGATACAAGGTTGGATTAACCCGCCGGCTAAATTAAAACGCAGTGGAATAGTTGCCGAAATTGTGACAAGAGTTTTTGATGAAACAAATATTACAGCATTAGAGAAACAAATAAATCTCGATATATATGATCCGGTGCAGGCATTAGCTGGCGGTATTCCATTACAGATCGTAACAACCGAGGGTAATTATCAGATCTCTGTTTCACATAGCCCTGCTGGCGATGTTATTAAATTATTAAATGAAAATGGTACAGTGTCGCCACCACTTAATTGGAATGAATTAATACAGATATATGGTCAAATTAGTCCAAATATCACAAAGTTGCGACTAAAATTGGATCCTAACCTCGATGTTTCTACGTCTGATATTATCGGAACTATTATTGTTGATACTTCTGATCCAACAATTTTATATTTTACACCAGACATTGATACATTACCGAAGAATAATCTTCCACCTATCACTGATATTATTGATCCAACTGAAGTAACTCCTGGTAATGGATTACCACCGGTGGCTATAGGCCAACGATATTTGCTAACCTCTTATGATTCTGATGGAGAAGAACCAGCTATCCCGCCGGGCGTTAAAACAAGTCCCTGGGGTGATACAATAGTTGCCTACCCAAACGATATCATTGAATTTAATGGTACAACTTGGTCTGTTATTTTTTCTGCAAAGAATAGCAACGGTAAATATTATACAGTCAATAATTCAAACTCATCACAATATATGTTTGATGGTATTTCATGGACTTATTCCTATTACGGACTTTATGCTCCAGGTTATTGGCGAATCGATAACATTATCCAGGCACCAAATGGAACAACAATTAATTCATACGAATAATTTATCAGGAACAAAATCTGGTGTTGGCGCATTGATCATTGCCACAAAAGATTCTCGAGTTCTCTTATCAATGCGTGCATCATATAAAACACATGCTCACCAATGGTCCTTATTTGGTGGAATGGTCGAACCAGGCGAATCACCAAAAGATGCATTATTGCGTGAATTATCCGAAGAGATGGGATTTGTCCCAGACTTCACAAGAATCTATCCATTTGATGTGTATCACAGCAAGGATGGTCAATTCAATTATATTAGCTTTGTTATTATTGTTGAAGAAGAATTTACACCAAATCTAAACAAAGAAAATTGCGGTTACTGTTGGATTAATCTCGGTGAATGGCCAAGGCCAATACATCAGGGTATTCGTTCTTGTTTCACATCTAAGAAATCTTTAGATAAGATTAATCTTATATTATCGCAACATGCCTATAAGGAGTAATATGAAAACAGTTCAATATAACGATATTAGAGATAAAATTGAGGATGGAGACATTGTATTATTTGACCCGCCATATACCTGGAAACGGCCATTTGATGCGATAATTAAACTGGTTACTGGTTCTCCATTTACTCATACAAATATTGCATTCTGGTGTGATTATGGAGCAGGTAGACGGCTAATGGCAATTGAAGCACAAGGTGGAACTAAACGTCGCATCATAAATATGAGCTATTATAATGGCCTCAACATGGTTGTATTCAAAGGTATTAAACCGTGGGCCGAAATTGCTCCCAATGCATTAAGTAAGGTCGCTGAACAACGGTATAGTTACCTTACCGCAATATATGCAGGAATTAGAGACTTTTTCATAAATCACTTTGGTATTAAATTACCAAAATTACAGCATCCGGGAGAGATTTGTTCCGAATTCGTGGCAAGTGAAATTGGATTAAGTGATACTGATATAAGTCCCGGAGATCTATATAAAGTATTATCGGGAATTACCACCGAACGTTCATAATCATAGCCGATGGGTATTAACTGTCGGTTATAACAAGTGAAATTGTTGTATTATATAATCCTGTTAGATTAAATATATCACCCGGCGCTGAATATCCATATGTTCCGGCCTGAGCACCGTCAGGGTATACCGGCTGTGATGCAGGTCCCGTCATCTGTTGTTTTGGACCATTATTTACTGATACATATATGGGTGTAATGGTATTATTAAATAATCCATTACCAGTGGTGCTATAACCATCGAGATATGTTGCATTTGTTGGTGCATGATAAACAAACGATGGACCACCATACGAATATAACGCAATAGGTAATGTTTGTACACTACCGAATCCGCCATATGCTGTAATTGGATTTGATGGTGCAACTCCATAAAATGTGAACTGATATGTGTTAAGATCATACCATTCGCCGACCAAAATTGTCCCTTGAAGAAGAATTCTTACTACATCTGAACTTGCCATCAGGCGATTGCCTAACATTATGCCATCCCTTTTCCAGCCATAATCCAAACCATGTGGTTCCGGAATCATATGTAGTTAGAGTAAAAACATCGATTGCATTTGGCGCAGTCGAAAGTATCGGCACTGTGCTACCAGACCATTTTGTGGTGGTTGGCCAGGTAACTGTTCGACCACCTGTGCTATCCTGAGTTAAAAATAAAGTAAGTGTAGATGCTGTCCCGGCAGAAGCTGCACCCGATATTGATATTGTGCAATTTGCTGTTAATGTTAATGTATGAATATTACCATTAGACATATTGATGGTAATTGCTGAACTACTATTTCCATCAGCATGTACTGTTTCACTATAATTAGTGAATACCGCACCTGTAAGAGTTGGGATACCCCAAGTTAAAGTACCGCCCGAGATTATTAATGCCTGACCTGATGCACCAATTCCTAATCTTGTTGGTGTTCCATTAGTACCACCAACAATTAAATCCCCAGTAGTTGTCATGGGATTAATAAGGCCAACAATTCCATTTGCTGCAGAAGTAATTCTGCCATATGCATCAACAGTGATATCGGCATTAGTATAGGTACCAGCTGTCACTGAGGTTGCTAATAAAGATAAATTAATAGTACCCGATAATGTTATTGGCGATCCAGTAATCCCAATTGTATTGTTTGCACTATTAACCCCAACCGATGTGACAGTTCCATTACCAACACCGGGTGTATAACCTAATGCGGCTGAAATATCTGAACTCAATAATGTAATGGCCCCTGTTCTGGTATTAAACGCAGTAACACCACCTTGTGTTCCATTAGTGGCAGACGTAACTCTACCGTACATATCAACTGTAATATTAGCATTGGTATAAGAGCCGGCAATTACTGGAGTACTCTGAAGATCAACATTAATGGACCCCGATGAAGTAATCGGTGATCCAGTAATTGTTAACGTCGATGCTGCACTTGTAATCCCAACCGATGTAACACTTTGTGGTGGTGAAGGTAATGTCACCCATGTTACGTTCCCAGATGAATTAACTGATAATACTTGTCCATCGACACCAACACCTAATCGTGTAGGTATGCCCGATAAACCTCCAATGATAATATCATTTGGAGCTGTCATGGGGTTTGCCATTGTTCCAGTTGTTGGTGTCTGCCATGTTATATTACCAACCGACGTTAATGTCAATACCTGGCCGCCAATGCCCGATGTACCTATAATATCTAGAAGTTGATTATTAAATGATGATTTGGGTGTCATATCTTTTCCTAATTACTCAATCGATGTTCAGAATCATAAGATATCGCCGCCAACAATCCATATATCTGTTAATATCTGTGTCAGGGTAATCGTTGAATATTGTGATTTTGCCTGTAATGTACTCGGTGTATTTAATGTAACACCTGGTGATGCAGATACTGATGTCTGCCCAGTGCCATACTGAACTATCTGTATTTGTGTTCCTATAGGAAAAGGTACTGAGGTAGATGCTGGAATAACAACATCGTTTGTTGAAGATGAATTCATAACCACAACACCGGTTTGATTCTTGCTATACGGGGCATCTGTTAATGCTAAGGTATACGAGACTGTGGTTTGAATATTCACCGGCAGTGGCCCCGTCGGAGTCGCGTTCATTGTTTGCCACACAGGCTGCAATGACGATGGGTCAATCATTAATATTTGATTTCCTGAACCGACCGGCAATCGTTGAGGTGTTCCACCACTACCAGCGATAATCATATCACCTGTGGCTGTCATAGGATTCTGAATCTTGTCGACTGTGCCAATAATAATGGTTACTAAATCTCCCGCTGTCGAGGATGATACTAATGTTATCGATGTTGTTGTAGTTTCATTATAATCGACACCCGAAATATATAACATTCCGTTGACATAAACCATAATTTGGTTGGTATTTGGCGTATATGTTGCTGGTGTATTAAAGACAACCTGCCCGTTGGTTGCGGCAGTTGTAGAAGATGCTGCTATATTTAAGGATGGCACATTTGGTGGAATTGTTGCCCAAACTACCGCACCCGATGTATCTACCGATAGGACTTCTCCTGCTGATCCGACACCTAATCGTGTAGGAGTACCTGCAAGGCCACCAATAATAATATCATCTGGCGAAGTCATTGGATTACCGAGTGTGCTGCCGGTTGAACCACCAAAAATTCTCCATTGGCCATTTCCTATATAGGTAAATGTATCGGTTGGGCCAAGAACATATTGTCCAATTAATGCTGTAGGAAATTGTGTATTTAATTCTGCTGATGTGATTAAATCACTTGTTACCGTTCCAAGCACAAACGGAATATATTCTAAGGTTGTTGCGCTGGTAGATCCAATAAAAGATCCAGTAGTTAAGGTATTTGTTGGCCACAATACATTGTTGATTGATACTGATGCACCTAATAGTTTAATAGAACCGCCAGTGCCCGGTGATAAAGTTAAATCTTGACCAGTGGCAGTCACAATCATACCGCCTGTTGTCGTATTATCTCCAACAAAAATATCCGATGAAACATTTAATTGACCACGAATATTGAAATTGATATTTTCAGCCAGATCGGGGGTTTCATATATAATATTACCGCCCTGTACCTTAACGCGCATACCACTTACTGCTGTAGCCGATGGGGTTGTCACTGTTATATAATTCGTCTTGGTTACCGGTGTATATGTATCAGGACCTGTAGTAGTTAATGTTACCGTATACGACCCGGTTAATAGATAAGCATGTGTTGGATTTTGAACTGTGGCTGTTGATCCATCACCAAAGTCCCATAACCAACCCGTTGGTGTAGGTGTAGATAGATCAACAAATGTTACCACAAGTGGAGATGCACCCGATGTTGTATTTGCAATAAACGATGTGGTTCCTATAGCCATATAATTCTCACTTTTCTATTATTTATCTAGATTCGCATAGAAATAAAAAAACCCGCCGAAGCGGGTTTATAAAGAGATCTCTTTATCTTATAGACATAATCCATGTCTTTGATCCACAATCCCAGATACGTAGATATCCTAATTCATCCATAATTTCTTTTTCAGTTTTATCTTTATCATACCCCATATCGACTAATTTATACTTCGTAAAATTGTATCTATGGTACATTTTCTTATTTACCGGATCATAATAACGATATCCTATACTTGTATTATTTTCCAATGAAAACCCCAATATCTTATATAGATTACCGACACTATATTGATTGTCCGAATAAGAATATACAAGTTCTGGACTATATTCTTTAATAAAATATTTGAGCAATTTTGACGCGCCACCGACTACTGTTTTTTTTGAAACAAACCGTACTAATTCATATGCATTTTCTCTTTTCTTACCAATACCTTGCCTTGGTTTTGAAAAAGTCATTGCTGCAACCAACTCGTCGTTGTCAAATAATCCATATGCAATTTCCGAGACACAATATCCTTGTATATGATTGTTATCTAACAACTCTTTGGTATCTTTTGGATCTATTCTTTTGATAGATGTCTTTCTAGCATAGATCTTTTTTGATTTTCCAATTTTTGATTTAATTTTATTTTTCCATATTTCTTTCTTTGTTTCCCAAGAATCACTAAAAATTGTAAATAATTCAATACCCTTTTCTTCACATAAAATAAATTTATCCCTATGATATGTTTTTGTTACATGTGGTACTTGATCATGATGCCAGTATATACCATTATATTCGATTGCAAGGTTATAGTCAGGCAAAAATATATCTAATTCTTTACCGATAATTGTTCTTTTATTTCTAATAATATTTGTAATTCCGAGTTCATTTAAAAAATAAACAATCTCATCTTCAAATGTCGAAGTATATGGTACTCTGAGTTCATGTTTATTTAAATAATAGTATATTGTCTGTGGATGTAATTTATAAGTTGTTGCAATCTCTTGCACTGATATTTTTGGAAATAATTTCTCTAATTTTTCTTTATCTCGTACGATCTCTAAATTCGGATTCTGTTTATCATCAGTTAATGACCATGTATTTCTAAAACCATATCGTGCTAAGTTTGTTTCTTCAGTTTGTTTGTGATTATTATAATTCTCATCATTGTACCGATTAAGTTTTGTCTTCTTAATTTGAGATACAACATCATTGACTTTAGATTTATCATTATAAAATGATTCAAAATTATCTTTTGCCTTGTTGGTTTTCCCTACATTATCAACGCCGTACTTACTCAAAACGGTAATCTTTCTTTTTTCATTTATCTTCTTATTGTCGTCTTCGGTTAATTTCTGTTTCGTATTAGATACTGATTGAGACACCTTTTCCCTTGCACACCTACACATACCGGTCTTACCACAAAATGTGTATCCATTAAACGTCTTTAACTGTTTGCTATTCCCATACTCGCATAATGGAGATTCATTATGCGTTGCAAGATATAGCTGTTCAATAAATGGTAAATTTTGATCTATATGTTCTTTCAGATAATCGATTACTTCTTTATTTCGTTTTAATATCTGAGTAAAATGTTTTGGCCTACTATTATATGTATCTAATATTAGTTGTTGTATTTTATCCATGGTTCTTTAAACATTTGAAGTAGCTATACATATTTAGCATTCTGCATCAGAAATGTCAAAAGAAAACCCGCCGAAGCGGGTTCACTAACATTAAATTCTATTAATTGATTAATAGAACTTGAGTGTTGCTGAATCAATACCGACCTTAGACAAATAGTCAGCTGCGTTACCGAAGCTGTTTGCTGTGTTGGTAAGCTCTAAATAACCATAGCGTGTCATAAAGCTAACCACTGGTTCGAAGGTCTGTGGATCCATAATTGGACCAACGCTCATCAATGGAATATATGGGCAGTAGTATGCTGCGGCATCAGTTTCTGTAGGGCCTTTATAGCCAAGAAGAACTGGATCACCATCAGCGGCATACTGGTTAACATAAACACGCATTGTACTATTCAATGTACCAACAAACTTAGTATTTGTTGGAGCTTCAAATGTACCTTCAGTTGTACGTGCAAATGACGATGTTGTTGCCGATTGGAGAATTGTTAACGCTGTTGGCGAAACAACTGCCCAGTTTGCAGCACCACGACGTGTGCGTGCAGCGACAAGGTTAGCCTGTTGGTTAATCATAACTGCTAATGCTGCCATTTCATCACCGACGTATGTGGCTGTACCAGATACGGCTGCTTGGTTGAATGTTGTTGGAGCAACAGGAACAAGACTGCCTAACTTAAAGAGCATTTCTTGGTCAATTTCAACTGTAATTTCTTGTGCAAGAGCTTGCATGATTTCGGCTTCGATATCAATGCCATGGATTGCATTTGCATCTTGTGCTGATTCAAAAGTCCAACGTGCCGAGAGCTTACGTGTCTTAGCTTCAACAGTTTCCTTAAGGATCTGAATGCTAAGTTTGTTACCAGGAACACCTTCAAGGCGGGCTGTTGATGCGGCTGATGGATCAGCAACATTTTCGTTACCCGAATATGCCTTAGCGATGTCGAATGGTGCTAATGCTTCGCTGCCGGCTGTAACACCTGACGAAGTATTCGCATAACGAACACGAAGGGTATGAATTTGTCCGACTGGACCTGTCATAGGTTGAACACCCATGATTTCGTTAGCAATGACGGTTGGCATAACACGTCTGATTAACGGTAACATAACTTTGTTAAGAACAGCGATGTTACCAGCTTGTGTAGCGCCTGCGGTAGCCGATTCAGCCAAGTATCTACGAGTGTTCTCAAACACTGCGTCCATGGTTTGACGGCGGGTACCCGAAAGGCCTTCTAAAAGGGCAGTTTTTGTAGCGCCCCAGTTTGATTCAAATAGCTTAGTTGCCATTATTTTATTCTCCTAATTACTTTCTGATTCCGGCTAAGGACAAAATTTTCTCGAGATCAGTATCATCACTGTCTCCGGATTGAGCGACCTCCGCTCTGTTACCTGTCTTCGTTGATAAAACACCTTCGTTAAGTGTCTTCTTTGTTGATTCCACTTTACGTGTTGATGTTTCATTAAGAACACTTGGTAGATACTTATTGTATGCACCTTGTAGATTCTTTGTCTGAACTGATTCAAGTAACTCTTTCATTACCTCCTTCTTGTCCTTAGACAATGGGGCGAGTAATTCGTTCATCAATCTCTGTCTTTCGACAAGATCTTGTGTTGCTTTCAAACGTGTGTCGAGACCTTCAACGAGTTTCTTACCCTTTGAAATTGACTCATTAAGACGAGCAATCTCTTGTTCACGAACTTTCAGAACTTTCTGCATCTTGCTAATCTCAGTACCTTCGTTGAGATATGATGTCATAAATTCAGCAGCCATACTTTCGAAAATCTTACGGCCAAATTCATTCTCTCTGGCGACACGAATGTCATCCTTAAATTGTGATATTTCTGATCGTAATGTTTTTTCAATATTTGACTCGATAATACGAGCAGCACGCTTAATAAATTGTGTTTTGGTTTCCTGTAACTTTTTCTTACCTTCAGTAACCATTTTGACTTTCTGCTCGACAAGAGACTTCTTGTCGGTACGGAAATCGCGAATTTCTTCAGCAAGTTGTTTCAAAAGGAAATTCTCTAATTTCTTAAAGTTTTCCTTCATAACTCTTTTTTCGCTGTAGAATTCTTTCATCTCTTTAGCAACTGATTCGGTAATGAATTTATTAAGGATTTGTGTGTGTTCGGTGAGTTTGCTCTTATAAGCTACTCTTTCTTCGACAAGTTTTCGCTTGTCTTCGGCGAATTCTTCGAGTTCGGCGCGAACTTTATCTGATAGGAATCGATCCATAGATTCCACAAGAACTGATTTATCGTGTTGAAATTTAGCCGCAAATTCTTCTCTCAAAGTAGATGCAACTTCTTCTCTGGCTTCAGAAATTTTTGATTCCCAAAGTCCGACAATCTGTCCTTTGACCTCTTCAGATAGGCCAACGCTTTCGCTCAAGATTTCATCAATTTTCTTTGCCATCTTGAGTTCCCCTTAAACTTTTAACTCATGAATTAATTTTTGAATATCTTTAAGTAACTGTTTCTGCGCTGTAGATTCATATAATGCTTCTTGCGAAGTCTTAAGTAATCTCTCACCGCCTTTCATGTTATAAAGACTTTCATATATTGTTCTTGGAAATGCATTTGGAGCACTTGGTTGTGCAACAATGTCAACAGTAATAATTTCAAAATCTGAAACATTACCGCCGTCATCAACATTACCAGAACCACGGGACGATACTCCAAGTTTTGCACCTGACTCTAACAGAGTCTTTACGATGTTACCCATCGGGGTTGGAACTAATTTTAACTTCCCGTATCCGTCGGCGCCATCCATCCACATTTCTGTAATAAGATGACTCACTCTATCTAAGTTAATGGAGAGTTCTTCAGGGTGGTCTAACTCTCCCATTACTGATTGCCCGCTTGCGAGTTTTTCAGTGATAGACTGAACGGCTTTGGCAATTTCCCTCATTGGATATACACGTTGATTTTGATTTCTTACATCACCCTGGATAAAGATCCCTTTCATACAGAGATCCTTACCACCGCGTGCATTTGTTTCTTCCAATAAGGTCACATGAGCTCTATCAAAAGATAAGAATTCATATAATTTATTTGCCATTACCATGATCCTTATTCTTTCTTGCTACCAGCTGCCTTGTTTGGAGCCTTCGATAATGGGCTCTTCACATCAGTTTTACCTGATTGGCTACCTTTACCGGTACCTACAAACTTACCTTCTGTCTTATCGGCTTTATCGGCTGTTTTCTTTGGCTCAACATCAACATTATCAGATAAAGTCTTATCTTCAGCGTGTTCACCTGTCCACTTACCGTATTCACCACCGGTTGATTTGCTACCGAGAATATTATCGGCCTTTCCACCGTAACTTGGCTTGTTTGGAGCCTTTGAAAAAACTGATTTCTGTTGTTCGGCACCAGTTGGTGTATCTTTACCTGTGCCAACCATCTTGGCCGTACCTTTTTGACCAGTATCGCCAACTTTCTTTAGAAATTGAGTTTCTTCATCAACTTTCTTGTCTTTCTTCTTGTCTTTAGCTTCTGGGGCTTTCTTAAGTTTATCTTCTTTCTTCTTCTCAAACATTGAGTCGACTGTGAAGTCTTCACCGGTACCCATTTCACTGTCCATTTCAGGATCGTGTTCGCCAAATTCGTCTTCGATATTTTCGAGTTCGTCTGGTAAATCAGCGTGATTTGGCTCTTCCATTTCTTCACCCATAAGGGCATCAAATTCGGCTCTTAATTCAGCGAGTTGATCTTCGAGTTCGTCTACGCGATCTTCAACGTCGGCATCGCCTTCTTCATCTTCGTCGTCGCCTTCTTCGCCTTCTTCATCCTCTTCGTCAAACTCACCATCGTCGGATGGTTCGCCATCATTTTCTTCATCAGATTCGATTTCTTCTTTATCAGTTGCAATCTCGTCTGAAAAATCTTTATTTGGATCTCCGCCAACATTGTCATCGGACTCATCTAACTCTTTATCGTCTTCAGCCTCGTCTTCTTCATCGACAATGCTTTCGTAAATTGTGCGAGCCTTCTCAACAATAATTTGATGGAGAAGTTCTGCAGCTTCGTCAGATTCTTCATTAAGAAGAAGATCTAAAACCTGCTCAAGCTTCTGTTTTTGTGACATGCCAATCTCCTTATTTGTTTTAACCATTTTTTTGGTATTCTAGGTATTTAACTAAAACATCACTTTAGATATAGAAAATGGCCTTAAAAGAGGCCATTTTCTAAAATTGATGTTATTTAGTTGTTCTAAAAAACCATTAACTACCTATTTATAATCCAGGATTTGAAGATGCTCCATACATATCGGGTAAAAATTCAAGATGATCTAAATTCTCGTATTTTTCAGCATCACGAGATTTTCTTAACTTTTGTAAATGAATTAATGTTAATCGTGGACGTCGTGTGTCATCCATGTGAGCTTTTCCGAACTCGTCATCGGCAGGATTATAAAATTCAACAAGAAGTTCACGAGCAAACATTTAGGTAACCTTTAATAGATAATATCATAAACTATTTATCAATATATTATTGCTCGCCGAAGTTATTCACTTCGGTATCAGACGCACCCGGCATTTCATCTTCGCCGCCCATTGGTTCTTCACCTTCGGCACCCTCTGGTGGCGCCATACCATCAATACCCGAACTTGTAATACCAACATCGGATAATCCTGCTGGTGCTGACATGGATGATTGAGTGGGCATGCCAAGAGTCTTGGTAAGTCTGCTCTTTTCTTCTTTCCACATTCTTTCGTTTTCTAAGAGTTCTGCATCAGTCCAACCTAAATAACGTTTAAGTATAAACCGCTTCGATACAAACGAAATATCAGTAAGGGCTGTGAATGTATTAATCTTAGCCGAATCTAATTCTAATTGTCTATATTCAGAGAACGATTGCGGTTCAGTCATTTGTAATTCAAATAGACTGTTATCAATTGTTATACCACGGTGTCTTAAGAATAACTTAAATTCTTTATCAATTGGTTCAATAACCTGTTGTTGATATCGTGATACAACTTTTGAAAATCTAAACTCTTGAATAAATGCTGTACCAACGCGGCCATCTGAAACCGCAGTTGTTCCATCTTCGGGGCCGGTTGGCAGATACGAACTTGGTACTCCGAGGGCACGCAACATTTTATTATTGAAATACTTAAGATCATCAATTGATCCTAAATTTTCACCGCCAGGCAATACTTCAACCTTCGACCCACGGCCTTCACTTGTGACAGCGAAAAAGTAATCTTCTAAGATTGACATTGGATTATAGGTTGAATCAACAACATTGGCTCCACCACCGGTTCTGCTCGGTATACGCTTCTGCTGTACTTCATAGCGAACACGGTCAAGGTATTGTTGTGCCTTATTAGGTGGCATGGTGCCGACGTCAATAAAGAATACACGTCGTTCTGGTGCGCGGTGTACACGGTATATTAGAATTGCATCTTCCAACAATTCTTTTTGTTTATACACCTTATATATTTGTTCTAATATGCTTAATCCAAAGGGCCAGGCTTGATTCATACCATCAGATAAAGATATCTGGAGGATGTGCTCGGCATCAACTGCCATAGCTCCGCCATTCTTATAATTTGATGTGCCGGCGCCGCCATATCCTCCAGAAACATAGTTCATGTTTCCTTGCATTGGTGGTGAAAATACAATGCTATTGGCACCAAATGATTCATTTGATAACTTATTGAGCTGATTTGTGGCAACCAGACTCTGCATATTTAAATCAACGTCTTTGATAAAATAGCTTTCAATCTTCTTACCGTCACTTTCGTTAACGATAACTTTTTCTACCTTTGCTGGATCAACCCAATATAATTCAAATGTTTCCGGATCTCTGATAAAAAACTGATCACCATAAATTAATGTTGATCTGAATATACGCCATAGCCGTCTGGATAATTTATTAATTCGAATCCATTGTGATAAGGTCTTTTCAAGAATCTGTACTTCAGATTGTGTTGGTTCTTCGTTATATTTAATTACAAGTGGATTCTTTGTTACGCCATCTGGCTCTGTACCAAAATCAGCAATTGTGTCAAGGGCTGCACTAATTTCGTGATCGAAATTCATCTGATCATACACCGAATATCTTTGCAGGCGGTCTGGTGGACCCGAATATACTTCAGGTAACCAGTTACTATATCTCGAGGTCGATGTGTACGATGATGTGGTATCTACGGTTCGCTGTGCAGCCGGTAATACTGAGTTAACTGGTTTAAAAAACTTCTTCCAGGTCATAATAGTCCTTTTTTGCTATTTATCACCGGTCTCAAAATCGTAAAAATCTTATGAATGGACTTTTGTATATTTAAGAATATCTTTATTCACTGAAACGAGACTATTTGTTGAATTTAGTAGTTGCTCTAGGATTGTACTCTGATAAGTTATTAAATCAGTTACACTGGAATCAACAGGTGGTTTTTCAACACCCGATCCTAACGGTAATAGCGGTTCCTTTGGTACTGACTGAATAAGAGCATTTGTAATCGAAGAGTTTGTAGGCGTGTTCTTAATACCCGAAACAGCACCCGATTTTGTTGTATTCCCTGTAATTGATGCCAATGCGGTAACCTTACCTAGATCTAATTGGTTAATAATAGATACAATTTTCTCAAGCCTATCTGCATTTGTTAAATTCTTCAATGAATCGTTAAGTTCCGCTAATCCTGAAGCAACTTCTGTAATACCGGATCCTGCTAATGCCAGGTGTGGTCCTATATTGGCCATTTCTTTAATTTTATCTAACAAACTTTTTCCACCAAAGAAATGTGTCAATCCGGTACCAATATTTGCCAGCATATTTCCGGCAGTGCTAATAACCGATGAAGCTGCCAATACTGTCATTGCTCCAGCAAGTGCTCCAACGCCCAATGAAACATCTAATAACCTTTTTCCATTAATATTAGAAATACTTCTTAATCCCTCTGATAATGTTGGTAATGATGACGCAACTGTACCCATTGCATCTCCTACGACACCTAACGCCGCACCTAATGCAGCTAAAGCTAATGCACCAGGCACAATTAACTCTGCTGCGGCTCCAAGTCCGGCGCCTATAACACCCAATCCGACTAATACGACGCCAGCTTTTGCAACCGTATCCCAGTCGAGTCCAACAAACGCTTTGATAGCTTCACCGGTTAACCATAAATCGCCGGCCAATAACGCTAATGCACCTATACCTTCAAAGACCTTTGGTTGAGCTAATTCCTTAAGGCCGTTTGCGAGACCTGTCAAGACCGCTTTAATTCCAGTACCAAGACTTTCGCCTAAATTGCCAAGACGCGATTTACTAACTTTCTCTAATTCTTTTTCAGCGCCACCTTCAATACCTTTGGCACCTTCGGCAGCTAATGATCCTGCTACCGATTTTTCTGCTTTCTTTCCAAAACCAAAGATATCTAATGCTGAATCAAATAATTTAATACGTGATGTCATTACCGCCAGTGCTAATCCAAGAGCAGCCCAGCTCATAACAACTTTACCGTTTGGCCCAAATATCTTATCAATCTCTTTGCTTATATC
>JAEHJW020006047.1_pt1 | contig 51335 bp, 59 predicted proteins | sample 9271431 | NCBI WGS metagenome assembly JAEHJW02
TCTGCTGTTTCCGAAGGTTGGGATGGCGCGGTACGCATGGATTGCTCCTTTTCTTTGCTGTGTCCGAAACCGCGCCTCAAATCCTGGGCGCGGTTTCGGATGCCTGTTTCTGGATCTTTTTGGCTGGTGCGGTCATCTCGCGAGCCGGCTTGTGATGGCCGGCCGGCTTTACGTCGCCCCGTTGGCGCCGGACCTGCTCGCGATACTCGAGGACCTGTGCCAGGCGCCGGCGGTGCTCCTGCGACAACCCCGGGCGGCTGCCGGGTTCCTCCATATCCAGGGTCGCGTCGGCATCGGCGGACTCGCTGCTGGTCCCATCGACCGGGGCCTCCGGGTCATGGTCGTGTTTCTGGCTCAAGGCCGCCTCGATGACCGCCAGGGCCTTGCGGGCCTCGGCCTCCGCCTGGTTGGCGGCGGGCAGATCGACCTCGTCTATGGTCTTGAGCTTCGCCGTCAAGTCCTTGACCGCGTCCTCGCGCCGGGCGCGGGCCGTAGCGATATATTGGCGATTCTCCGCCAAGGTCTGCGGCGACAACCGTTGCACGGCGGATCCGACTTTACTGAAGCGGATCCGGGAGACCGTCACCCGGGTGTCGTCCGGGTTCTTGACCGGGGACTTCAAGGCAACGATCACGGTGCTCTCGTCCATATGCGAAACGACGGTCATGGGGACGTTGCGGCAGAAGACACGCCGTTCATGATCTTGTGCGGTGTAGGCGATGGATTCCTTGCGCCATTGAGCCATGCAAGCCAGCATGTCGTCGCGGCCGCCGATCTCCGAGACGGGCCGGCCTTCGGCGTCGGCCAGGAACCAGACCTCGGGGCCCTCGTCCAGTCCGGGGAGGGCGTCAATGAACGCCTCGCGGACATCGGTCGCGTCCTTGCTGTAGTCCTCCATGCTCAGGGAGCTGCGCAGGCGGGACCGCTGATTGACCAGGAAGCGCACGGTCGATTCCGCGGACGCGACCGCCGCCTCGGCCTCGAACTTCTTCATCACCATCGGATCTCCGGCGGCCGTGGCCGCGATCTCCGCCATGGTCATCGAGGTGTCGGGGTCAAACGTGCGGCCACTGTATTCGCCGCTTAAAAGGGCCGAGAACATATTGATCTTGGTCTGCAGCAGCTGATACCGGAAGGCGTCGGGAGAGACCGCCTCCTGGCCGGCCACGGACTTTGCGGATACGGCCGCATAGAAGAAGATGTCGACCTGCTTGTTCGTGTTGCCCTGACGGACCCCGCGCCCGATCGCCTGCTCGACGATGTCGGGGCGCCAGGGCGGGTTGACGATATGGATGGCGCTTAGACGTTCCTGGGCGTTCACCCCTTCGGCCATCTTGCTCGTGGAGCCCAACAGGATGCGCTTGCGACCAGCATTGACCTCGTCGAACAGGTCCGCGCGGGCCTGGTCGGATGTCGCCTCATGGATGGCGGCAATCTCGTCGATCGGGATGCCCGCATCCACCAGCATCTGGGTCAGGTCGTCATAAAGGTTGGCCGACACACCGCCAGGCACACCCATATCGAGGAACACCATCTGCGCGCCCCGGATGTCCTTGGTGGCGCGATAGACGGACCTGACCTGGTCTACGACCGCGGTGAGCTTGCCGCCGTCCTCGCGGGCGGGCACGAAATCGGGCCCCAGCAGGTTCACCAGAGACGGGTTGCCGATCAGGAGACGTGTGTCGCAGGAGGCCTTGGCGGCGGTGTCCATCAGGGCAAAGACGTGGTTCTCGCCCTTCTGGTCCGGATTCGAGGCGCGGCGCGCCACGTCCGCCATGACCATCCGCTGGAGCGGGGTCATGGGGACCTCGATGGTCTTGATCTGCTTTTCCGGGCGCACGATGACGTCTTTGGCGTCCCGATCGATGGTCCGGCGATCCATGACGCACGACAGCATCGCCATGATCTCGGGGACGTTGACCAGCATATCGCGCGCACGCAACACCCATCCGGCCCCGGCGTGATGCGGCTCCCAGACAAACTTGGTGCCGACGAACGAGGACCGGAAGGCATCCAACGAGGTCATGCCGGCCCGCTCCAGCAGATCGGGCCGGACATAGCTGATCATGCGGTGGATCTCGTTCAAGCTATTCGAGACCGGAGTGGCGGTCGCCAGAAAGACCCCGTCTTCGCGCTGGCGCAGGCGCCGCACCGCCTCGGCCTTGATCTGGAAGTCCAGGGACCGCGCGGCGTCGCTGTTCTTGAACAGGTGCGCCTCGTCGGTCGCCAGCAGGTCGATGCCGAGGTCCTGGTCTAAAGTGATCTTGTCGGTGCGCTCACTGTCGGTGGCGGCCTCGAGGGCCGCCTCCAGGCGCTTGATCCGGGCGATCACCTGCTTCTTGGTATAGCGCGGCGCATCGGAGGTCTTCATGGCCTCCAAGGCCTCTTCCTGCCTGGCCAGTTCCTGGGCCACGATCGCTTGTTTGACGCGCGGCGAGATATCCAGCTTCGCGAATGTCTCGTGCGTCAGGATGATGGCGTCGAAATCCTGGGTGGTCGCGCGCGCGATGAAGTCGCGGCGGCGCTCGGGGGACGACAGGTGCTCGTTCGTCATGACCAGGAAGCGGGCCTGCGGGTAGGCCTCCTGGGCCGAGCCCGCGAACTGCACCAGCGTAGATTTCTTGACGATGATGGCCACGCGCCGGGCCAGGTTCAACCGGCGCATCTCGTGGGCCATGATGATCATGGTTAGGGTTTTGCCCATCCCGACGTCGTGGGCGATGATCCCTGCCATCTCGGTCAGCCCGCGCATGACCATGTTGGCCTGCGTAGGGTAGGCGTGCAGCGAAGGCGACATATCCTCGAATTGCGTATGCGGCCGGATATAAGAGGGGGGCCGGAACCCGTTGAAGAGCCGGTTGTAGATAGCGCAGAGGTCGTTGGACCGTTTCGGGTCGTCCCAAACGAAGGTCCGGAACTTCTCGCGTATGCGATCGGCCGCCTGCATCGCAGCCTGGGTCTCCGGGCGGTTCAGTACCGTGCCGCCATCGTCGGTCTTATCGGAGACCTGGATGGGTGTCCGGCGCAGTATGGCCAGAAACAGGTCCGTGAAGGGATAGCGCGCGGTACCGATATCCGGGTTGGCGCTCATGATCCTACGGGCGATGAAGCCCTTGACCACACCGTTCCACTTTCCGGTCGGCACCCATCCGGATTCCGGGACGTAGGTCACCACCGGCTCGTCGTCCGGGAGCCATCCGGAATCGTCGGCCACCTCACCCAGGTGGCGCAGAAACTGGTTCATGACGTAGGCAGGGACCCAATGGGCGCCCATATCCACGATGATGTCGCCCGGCTCGAGTGGGGCCGGCATGGCGGCCTCCAGCGCCGAGACGTTGCGCTGGAACCGGGGATCGCGGTCGGCGGCCGCGCGCGCGGCGTCGAGCTTGTCGGGCAAGTGGCCGGACAGGTAGCGCGCATCCGTCTCGATCTCTTCGGTCTGGGGATTCAGAAAGACGATCTCCTGATCCAGGGCCGCCTCGCGCAGATCGCCGATCTCGGCGGCCTTCTCCGCGGTCAAGAGGGCGCGCGCGACCGCAAAGCCGCGGTCATTGAGGCGCCCGGTCTCGGAGACGGCCATGATCAGCGCCTCGCGCAGATCCGTGATCGTGCCGGCCAGTTGGTCGACCGGCAGGCGAGTGCGTAGCGACTTGTGGAAGATGTCGGCCTTGGCGACGGACTTGTCCTTCTGGATGACCTCCAGGGCCAGCACGCGGCCCGCGTAGGGGTCGTCGGCAAACAGCTTCTGGCTACGGGCCAGGCGCCCGTGGGCGGCCGCAAAGGCATCGTAGGCCGCGTTCAGATCGGCCCGGGCCTCGTCGGTGTCCGTGCGGAAGGTCTCTCGCAGGGCGTCCCGGACGGCCATGTACCCCATCAGCTTCTTTCCGGCCGGCGAGGCGGCCTCGGTCAGCGACAAATAGAACGTCTCCCCGGTGTCCGGGTTGGTGCGGGTCACCTGGCCGATGTGGGCCGGGAGGGATTCGGTGGCCGGAATCGCGACCAGGGAGCCCGCGATCCGCATATCGTCCGGCAAGAGGTGATTGGCCATGTCGGGCGGCAGCGGAAAGTCGTCGTCATGATGCGCGGTCGCCTCCGCGGCCTGGACCGTCCGGACCGGATCGAAGGCGAAACCTTGCCCAACCTCCTGGATCTTCTGGGCCAGGTGCGGGATATCTCCCCAGTTGGCGGCGGTGAGCGTGTAGGCGCGCTGGTAGTTCGATTGGGCCCAGTGGCCCAGGATATGGTCCGGGTGGTCGAGGTAATACTTGTTGACGCGGAACTGCCGTTCGCGCGTCTCTTCCCAGTCCGCAACCTTCCCTTCATCAACTTGTCGGCCATTGGCGTCGAACGCGGGGGCGGGGCGGTCCTTCCCGCGGGGGACCATGACAAAACGGTTATCCTTCTGAACCGAGACAGCCGGGACGGAATCGACGAAGTCTGCGGCGTTCGGCTTCATGTCCGGGGTCAGGGCCTGGAAGAACAGTAGGTCCTCCACGACCTCGGTTCCGGCCTGGGCCGACTGGCTTTCCTTGGGCAGACGCAGGGCGCCGATCAGCCGGGCCTTCTGCCCGATCCGATCGCGCAGTCCGCGCGAGACCTTGTCGAGGGAGTAAGACGAGGTCAAGAAGACGCCGATGCCGCCGGGGCGCAGGCTGTCTATCCCACGCTCCAGGAAGTAATCGTGTAGCGACGAGGTGGTCTTGGCCCGGCGGGCGTCGTAGACCGGGACGTTCGCAAAGGGGACGTTGCTGATGACCAGATCGAAATAGCCGGACGGCAGGCTGGTCTCCTGCAGGGGTTTCTCGATGACCTGGACCTCGGGGTACAGGGTGCGCAGGACATCGGCGGCGATCGGCTCGATCTCGACGGCGGTGATCTCGGAACGGCGACGCAGGGGCAATGGCATGCGGCCTATGAAGATGCCGGCGCCGGCGGATGGCTCGAGGACGCGTCCGCCCTTGAACCCGGATTTCCGGACCAGCGACCAGATCGCGTCGACCACGGCCGGCGCGGTGTAGTGTGCGTTGAGTATACTGGACTTTAGAGCCTGAAAAGCCTCGTCGGCCGAGAACCCTTCCTGCTGCGCCGCGCGCGCATCGAGCGCCGACCGGATCGCTTCCTGAGCCGGATCGGCCCATTGGCCGCCGCGTTGGCGGCGGTACTTATCTTCCTCGGCTACCGAGGCCAACGCCCCCCATCCCGCATACTGCGAGAGCAGGCGCTTTTCCTCGGGCGTGGCCTCGCGCCGCTCGAGGTGGATCTGTTCAAGGGTCTTGACGATGCGGGTATTGACCGCCGCGCGCGCGGCGTGCTGAAAGCTGCCCCACTGGAGGTCCTGGGTGTCGGGGACGAAGAGATCGCCGAACAGGTCCCCGGCGGGCTCTTCGGACTCCGGGGCAGGGGAGGAGGGTGCGGCGTCTTCTGTGAGAGAAGACGCCGGCGTGGCATCCGCTAGACCGTCAGGCCCTCCAGCGCCATCTCCCCGGCCCGCATCCACAGGTTCGCTGCCAGCGCCGGGTCGCCCTCGGTCGGGAAGGCCTCCTGCAGCTTCTCGAAGATCGCCAGTCGCCGGTCGATCGTCTCGCTCGCCTTCCGGCGCCGCTCCAGGGGAGGCAGCGCCCTCTCCGGGTCGAGCAGGGTTTCCATCGTCTGGTATCGCATAAGCCCTCCATTTTTCCTTATAGCGCCCCAGGACGTTGGGGTCCGCTACCATAAACACAGTATCTATGTCAATAGGCAAAACGTCAATCTTTTCTTTTTCGGTGACCTCGCGCAGCCGCTGGCGGGCGGCTGGTGTGAGCACCGCGCGGATGCACCAGCTATCCCCCTCGGGGGTCTGGATGATCCGAAACGAGAACCCGCTGGCCGGCGCGGCGAAGAGCGCCTTGGTCCAGTCTGGCAGATCGCGCTCGGGGCGCAAGGGGCGAATATCATAGACCAGAACGTCCGCGCGCCGTGGATGCACGACCAGGCGCAAGGCGGCGTTCTTTTTTGCAAGGCTCGGCCAGGATATCCGATAATCTGCCATAAGATATTCCCCTAATATGCTGATACTGCAAGAAATCTATTTCGTTGCACCCGGGACCGTGACGCGCTCGTGACGCGTCACAAGTGCGTCACCGAAGCGTCACGAGACGATCTCGTGACGCGTCACTGGCACGCCAGTCTGGTCATCTTTCGGGCCAGCGGCGGTCCTTTCCGTTGAGTATCCCGGTGCCTCGATGACCCGCCCCGATGGCAGCGGCGGGCGAAGATCGTGTCCACCGCGCAGGCCTTGCGGCACTTCCGGCAGGATGTCGCGCCCAAGGCGGTCCCGCAGGGAGTCCACGATCTCCTCGGCCGACAGGCCTCGGGCCGCCTCAATGGCGATGTGGTTCTCGATCTGGCGGGATAAAGCCGGATCGCGTAGGAAGTCTGGGGCGCGGACCAGGGCGCGCCGCCCATCAACCGTCAGGGCCAGACGATCCGGAACCAACCATCCGGACTGCACGACGCGCGCCGCGCGCCGCGCCCAGGTTGAAGGACGCCCTAAGCCCTCCCGGAATTGCCAGTCCACGATCCAGGCCCCGGGGTGGCGGGCCGGGTCGGGCGGTTCGATGACCTGGTCGGGAGCGACCAGTCCCAGGGACACCAGGGCGGCCGCCTGCGCGGAGACCAGGATCGCGTCATTGGTCGAGAGCCGTTCGATCGGCTGGCTGTCGTCATGGTTCGCCAGCGCCATGAAGGTCCATTCGGCAACCTCCGCCGCGTGGAGGGCTTCGTGGGGCGCGGACAGGGGCAGAACGAGCGACTGGTGGGGGGTGGCGGGGATCCGCCGGCCCGGCGCAACCTGGGCTATGGTCCGGCAGGTCTCGGGCCAAAAGGCCGTGGCGCCCGTGCGTGGATAGGAGAGCTTGCCGTCTAAGTACAAGGCCTCGGCACGCCGATACAGGCCTTCCACGTCCGGTCCGCGATCCATGACCAGAACGTCCCGGAGCGTCCAGGGACGATGAAAGTCGAGACGGATTGAGTCCAGGTCGCCGCCGCGGCTCAAGGCCGCCAGAAGCGGCGTCATGACTCGGCCCACGCCTGGCAGTCCGGAAAACATGCAGTCGACGGTGGCGCGCGCCAGGCCCGCGGCGCCCCAGTTCTTTCGGGCCTCCATCGGTTGCGCGGTGTTTAGGGACCGGTTGATCGCGGCTGGGTCCAGGGTCTGCCACGTGACGCGAAACAAGGCGGCGGCCGGCGCCTTCTCGGCGGCCAGGGCCGCCACGTCGGCGGCAATCACATCGCCCTCATCGTCCGGGTCGGTCCCGATTAGGATGCCTTCCCACTGGCCGCGCTCGAGCGTGGCGGCCAGGTGGGCCAGGATGCCGGCGCGCTCCTCGATGGGGTAGCGCGCGATCAAGTTACCGCTGGCCAGGAAGGCCGGGGCCTCCCCGGACTGGGCCTGCCGGAACAGGTGTCCGTGGGTCGCAAAGACCGGGAAGCCGGTCGCCGACTGAAGCTGCCGGCGCACACCTTCCGACTCGACTACGATGAGGACGCGAACATCCATCAGGCCGACATCCCTGCGGAAACGGAAGGCGTGGCTGCGGCGGCCTTGCGCTTGGCGGCGGCCGCCCGGGCGAGATCCGGGTAGGCGACGCTCGCGATGGTCCGGGCCGGCATGGGCAGGTACTTCACCAGGTCAGGGGTCTGGAGGTAGTAACGGTCCTGGCCGGACTCCGTGACCTCTTCGCTAACTGTCAGCAGGGCCGGGGCGACCTTCGTGCGGACGCCGGGAGGAGGCGGTTCCTGAACGGCGTCGGTTGACGCGCCGCGGGGGACGAACAGGAACTGGATACCCTTTGGGCATCCCGCGCCCTTGACCACCGCGTCCAGGATGGCGGTGGTGGAGTCGGTGCCAAAGTAAATCTGCGTGACCGGAACGAACCGCAGCCCGTTCAGGGCGTTTTTGGGCAGGGCTGCGAGCCCGGATTCGACAGCCTCCTGGATGCTCTTGCCTTCCTTGGGAGGATGGAACCACCGGGAGCGCGGTTTGCTGGCATCGAGGTACATCACCACGGCCCCATCACCCTGTTCCAGGGACGCCGTGAGGGCCGCCCGGACCTCGTTTACGTCGGTGTCCTGGGTCACCATGGGGGACTTCAGGGTGAAGCTACGCAGATAGACGGAGACCGGAATCTCGACGATGCGTCGGGCCTCCTCTAGGCGAGACACGAGCCATTCCTTGTTGTATTCCCGAACCTGCCCTGTGCGATCGAGCGTGCTGAGGCTGGTCGCCGTAAGCGGCCACATGACGTAATCGGGGTCATCGGCAGTGGGATTCGGGTTCTTGAAGGCCAACACGGGCTCCGAGACCCAGGCCGGCATGACCTTGCGGCGATCATGTAAGGTGCCGTCCTGAAGGGCCTTGAGCGCCGAGCGCGCGGTGCGCGCCCATCGGGCGATGATCTTGCCGTTCTCGTCCCGGTAGGCGTTCTCGAGCACGATGATGGACTTCTCGGTGACCCCTTTGACCGGGGCCGCCTGACCCTTCTTGAGGCTCGTCTCGATCTTGGCCCACTGGGCCTCTTTGTGGCTAAAGGAGACGGTGATCTCTTCGCCCTTCTTCAGGAGGGGCGGGGTGTCCAGGTGGACCACGCCACGCACGGTCTGGTCCTTAGAGTTAATCTCGGTCAGCTCCAGGGCAACGCCGTAGGTCATGGGGGTTACTGGGGTCTTGGTGGGTTCGTTGGCCATAGGGCCTCCCGATGGGGCGATATACTGTCATGGCAGTATACCCTAATTCCCGTCGCGAACCCAAGCCTCCCCGCCGGCTTCCCGGTCGAGATTGGAATCGCATCCTGCCTCTCGCGCCCGGAGCGCCCTGAGATGGCGAAGATCGACGCGCAGGTGCCGCATGAGGACACCGCGGCTACAGTGTATGGTGCGTTGGATCTTGTGGGGCGACAGGCCACAATACCAAAGCCACTGGACGTACTCGATCCGGTCCAGCGGCCAGAGCGTTCCTACGGGTGTGCGGGGCGTGGCCATCAGGCTATCTGAAGCGCCCGCAAGACGGCCTCGATGGTGCAAATCTCGGCCAGGCGGGATGTGTCCCCCGGCAGCGAGGCGAGCGCTTTATCGGGTGTGTGGATGGACTGGTAATCCGGGCAGTCCACGGAATTCTTGTAGGCGGGATCCGGTGTACACCACCCCCCTTGTTTGCTCACCGTGGCCTCGGGAACCATGGCCCATGTCGTCTTCGACGGCGTTTCGGAATCCGTCTTGCCCAGGAACATCGGGAACGGGGGCAGGGGGCACCCCTGCCTGATGATCTCCAAGTCTTGCGGAACAACCGGACGCCATTGGTTTGATGGCAACGCGGTGCCCTTATCCGTGAGAACGATCAATGCCGGGACCTCCTGGTCCGGGCTCTTTTCCGCCATGTCTTGCAGCGAAATGGCGTACCGGGACGTGATCCACTGTTCTGTGCGGCGCGCCGCACCCTGATAGAGGGCGGCATAGATCAAGAGGTGAAAGGCCATCTCGCGATACGGGCGACCCTCCCAGTCCATGGTGCCGGCGGTCCGGATGAGGCTTTCCAGGGGTTCCTGGACGTAGCCGCTGAGGGCGGCGTCGCGTATAAGGGTCCCCTTCCAATTTTTCGTGACGTTCCGGTCATGCGCCAAAAGAAGGCCTGCCATCTGCGCCAAGCGGACACTGGTAACCCGCAGATCCTGATAAAAGGAGGCTAGGTCTTCGGTAGGCGCCGCTCCTGGATGAGGATGTCGTTCCCTATAGTCACGATCTCTAAAAGCCTCCTTTATCGTTTCTCGCGCCAGTTTCGTGGGCGAACGCAGACCCAGGCGACCCTTGATGTACGACAACACGACCGCCGTTTGCTCGAATCCGGTGAAGAAATGTTCCTTCGTGTGGGTGGTTTCGCCGTTCTTGTGCTTGTAGACCGTAACCTCGACTATGGTCGGCTCGGGAATGTAGCGGGAGGGGTGGCGGAGCGCCGCGGTAAACGACGACTCAAGCTCTTTGGGGGATGGCGTGACAAACCCCAAGGTCGCCAGGAGATCACGGATCGCAACGGCGTCGTCGCCCTGAGCCTTCAGCAGGGAAATGCGATCTGGCGCCACAGAGAACGCGGCCAGCGTGCGTTGTATAGTCATGGCGCCTGGCACCCGGCGCACCGCGGATCCGCGTGGCGCGCCTCCCACTGGCAAACGTGGCCGAGACGGAACGGCCGGTCCGCCATGAGACGGCGGCCATCCTCTGTCCAGCCGACCTGATAGCGCATGGTAGGTACGATCTTCCGATCGTAGCAGCCGTAGCGTTGGGGCTGATGTTCGTGTGCTGGCATCGTGTGTGAGGTGTGCGTGAGTGTGAGGTAAGTATAGCAGACTATACCGTATGTAACGAGGCCTGGCCTTTTGCTACCGTCGATACCGCTTGTTATGGTTCACCCCCACATGCGTGGGGAATACCGGAGCAGGGCGTGCCGGTCGCGGATGTGTGGTGGTTCACCCCCACATGCGTGGGGAATACGTTAGGGTGCAGCTTCCGTAAGGCCTTGTATTGGGTTCACCCCCACATGCGTGGGGAATACACCGTCCGCCGCCTCTTTGGCCTCTTTGGTGTTGGTTCACCCCCACATGCGTGGGGAATACGTTAAGATAGGTCCTCGCCGCCCGTTTGCCTAGGGTTCACCCCCACATGCGTGGGGAATACCAAAGCGAGGGCAATCTCCCTCCATCGGGAGAAGGTTCACCCCCACATGCGTGGGGAATACCCACCGTAACGTAGGCCATTTCTGCCCGTTTGCGGTTCACCCCCACATGCGTGGGGAACACCTGTTTTATAACCCCGAGCGGGGCGATATGATCGGTTCACCCCCACGTGCGTGGGGAACACGAGAGCACCACCATCGCCGATGCCTTGGCCCGAGGTTCACCCCCACGTGCGTGGGGAACACGGTAGTGGAGGGCGATGCGGCGTGGTTCGTGATGGTTCACCCCCACGTGCGTGGGGAACACCTGAGGGGTGGATGGTCGTGGACAAGTTTAATCGGTTCACCCCCACGTGCGTGGGGAACACAGTCGGCAAGCGCCGGCTTGTGCCAATCGCTGCCGGTTCACCCCCACGTGCGTGGGGAACACCGTAACGATCATGGTGGTGCGCAGGGACGCGCGGGTTCACCCCCACGTGCGTGGGGAACACCCCGGTGGGCTTGATGTTGCTGGTATCCCTCTCGGTTCACCCCCACGTGCGTGGGGAACACCCGCGCCATGCGTGAGGCCATGCAAGGGCGCCTGGTTCACCCCCACGTGCGTGGGGAACACAAAAAGCCCCCGGGCAATTTGCGCAACTCTTTTGGTTCACCCCCACGTGCGTGGGGAACACCCCGACCGTGACGTGCTCATCCTGAGTGCCCAGGGTTCACCCCCACGTGCGTGGGGAACACAAACTGTATGGCCTCCATAAGCAGGACGTGCTGGGTTCACCCCCACGTGCGTGGGGAACACCTGTGGCGATTCGTGCTACCTTTCCTTGCCCCGAGGTTCACCCCCACGTGCGTGGGGAACACGCCTCCCGCCGTTCACGAAGCGCCGCCCCCTCGGGTTCACCCCCACGTGCGTGGGGAACACGAGACCGGCGCGGGCATGCTGGTCACTCATCATGGTTCACCCCCACGTGCGTGGGGAACACCTGACCGTCCACATCATCAAGCGCCTCCGCGACGGTTCACCCCCACGTGCGTGGGGAACACAGCCGCGTCGCGGGCGTTGCTGGTGTTGTTCTGGGTTCACCCCTACGTGCGTGGGGAATACCACTTGTGGTACTTGTAGATCCGGGGTTTTCTGGGTTCACCCCCACGTGCGTGGGGAACACTATGGGCGCGGCACGCGGACCGGCCCGGCGACTGGTTCACCCCCACGTGCGTGGGGAACACGGGTAGCGTCGGCAACCAAACCAAGGTCCGCGTGGTTCACCCCCGCACATGCGGGGAACACCCGCAACCCTTGGATTTCATCTGGCCTGGGTTCGGTTCACCCCCGCGCATGCGGGGAACACGTGGTGGAGGGTTTTCTCGCCATCGCCGCCGGGGGTTCACCCCCGCACATGCGGGGAACACTTTGCGCCACTTCCGGTTTTGGATGACCTCGACGGTTCACCCCCGCGCATGCGGGGAACACCAGCGACGACAAAACCGCTCGGCACATCAGGTCGGTTCACCCCCGCGCATGCGGGGAACACTCCTCCCATTTTCCCGATGGTAAACAACACATTGCATGCCGCTCCCCAAACCACCGACGATTCAGGCAAGCCCGTGCTCCATTAGAACGGACGAGGCAGCGTCGGGATGGACGCTTCGTGCTTTCAATTTGTCGGCCTTAGCCTGTTCTTTGCGGTTGTCCAGGATCTGGCCGATCGCCTGACGCTCGCCCAGGGAGAGCGGCATCAGGATCCGGTCATCATATCCCGATTCCCGAAGGCCCTTCTTGATATCCAGGCGCGGGCACTTCCCCTGGATGTCGTCACCATACCGCCACCTCTGCAAGACCTTGGGCACCTCTTTGGGGTTATCCCGGGCATCCAGGTGCGCCAGCGCTTCGCCGATCTGGACCATGTTGTAGTTGGTCTGGGCACGACTCTTGCCGTCGCAGAAGATCACCCGGGACAGGCTGCGGGTCACCTCGATTATGGTCAGGCACTCTTCCTTTTTCTTGGAGAACTTGCCCCATAAAAAGGGCGGCGTCACCACCCCCTCGAGGATGTCTTGCAGAATAGCGCCCATGATGTTGCCGCGCCTCGCAACATACTGGATGTCGGGCACGTTGCGCTCCTGGTCGGTGGGGCTGGTATAGATCCGCATGCCCTGGGTATCCACGATCCAGGGCGTTTGGACCTTGCCGGAAAAGCTCCGGTCTTTCGTGACCTTGGGAAAGTGACGCGGGCTGTTCTGGTAGAAGCTCCAGCACGGCTTACAGAGCGGCTTTTGCATGTTGGAGCGGCCGTCGTACACCCCAGGCCCGGTCGCGCCGCACAAGGCACATGCGACCTGCTCGCGGGGCTCCACGCTGACATTCAGCGGCTGCCCTTCAGTGGTGTGGCCAAAGTGATCGTAAAAGAAGCGAGACGCCTCGTTGAGAATATCGTTCATGGCTAACATCTCCTGTATTGGAAAGGTTCCCCCACGCTCGCGCATGGGGAAGCGTCGTTCCCGAATAACACGCATGGGACACCCCCGCTGGTGCGGGGAATACGACGGGTGGGTTGGAAGAGATCACACAACCGCACAGGTTCACCCCCGCGTGCGCGGGGAATACCGAGCGGGCGGCGTGGGGAGAGGACATGACCTACGGTTCACCCCCGCGTGCGCGGGGAATACCTGCTCGATCGCCGTCTGGGATTCACCCAGGCTCGGTTCACCCCCGCGTGCGCGGGGAATACCTGATAGCGAGGGGGCATCGCTGCGCTGGCCCCGGTTCACCCCCGCGTGCGCGGGGAAAACACGCCAACTCAATGAGTCCGTAACCTTGGTGGACTGGTTCACCCCCGCGTGCGCGGGGAATACTTTGGGCATGGACAAAAGCGCCGCGGCCTCATGGGTTCACCCCCGCGTGCGCGGGGAATACGATCGTGTCCTGATTTTTGACAGGAAGGGAGACGGTTCACCCCCGCACGCGCGGGGAATACCAGACCGCCGTGCCGCCTGACGCCTAGTCTTTAGGTTCACCCCCGCACGCGCGGGGAATACTGCCTCCAGGAACGTGGCGGAGGAGTAGGTTTCGGTTCACCCCCGCGCACGCGGGGAATGCCGATCACCGCCAGGCTCGGCGGACAGGGCAGGGGGTTCACCCCCGCGCACGCGGGGAATGCAAAGACGCTGGTCTCTTAGCCGTCGCCCAAGCCGGTTCACCCCCGCGCACGCGGGGAATGCGAGGGCCAGGTCGATCGCGCCCAGTTGATCTCCGGTTCACCCCCGCGCACGCGGGGAATGCTCTTCCCATTTTCTGGCGGGAAAACAAGCCATTAGGCCGTCTCCCGCACACTACCGCGCCGGGCCGGTTTACGGCAGGGCGGGTAGGTGTTCGCCGAATTGTTAAAGAACGCGGCGCCGCCGTTGCCGGGACGCCTGGGTGGGAGGATCCGGGCTATCCGGAAGACTCCACGGAACGGGGCCGCCACCCGGGCTGGGTGGGGCTCTGCCAGTACGGGGCCTCGATCGCCACCCGCGACGGCCACGCCAGTGTGGTGTCGATGTGGGCACTCAAGGCGTCCGGGATCGGGCGCGTGAGACAGCCGTCCGGATCGGTGAGCAACCAGGAAACGTCATGGGTTTCGTCTTCCCAGTCGGCGCTTACGCTGTCGATCTCCCCGTAACCGCACGACTGCCCGGGCCCCAGGAACGGCTCCATCTGCAACAGGCGCAAGGCCTGTTCGACGTTGCCCTGCATCCGGAAATCGACCTGCAGAGCCTGACTCACCGGATAGCCGCTGGACATCGCCGACATGAACATACCGAATGCGCGGCTCAACGCCTTCGGAATCTCCTGAGGGGATAGCCCGTTGTGTTCTTCCAGAAGGCGAGAGACATCCGACCCCGTTGTCGCCAGAAAGCGGCGAAAAATGAGACGGTGGGTCACGCTGCGCGCGCGGTACGGGTCATACCCGCCCCCGCAGGCCCAGAGGCCGGCATCCAAACGATCGAGCGGCATATCGGCGCGCGCGCGTTCCGCGTCAGCGTTATGGATCAACATCAGCCGGTGAAAGAGCAGCGCGTCGAGAACCGATCGGTTGCCGATCTTTCCCAGGACCAGAGGTGTCCGCAAAAAGACATGGATGGTCGCTTGTTGAGAATGTGTCATGCGGCAACTCCTTTATGAGTGATGTCGGCCCAGGTCCAGAGACGACCGCTTTGCGCAAAGAAGGCGGATTGTTCGATCTGAGACTGGAACCGGCGAGGAATCACGTTAATCCAGTGCTTGTGCGCCGGAAAACTCTGACGGTCCAACGGGAGCGTCAGAGTGTCGCTCGCGTCTTGGTCGTATAACGCTTCCTGCACACGCTCCGCCCAAGCCGCCGGCAATTCCAATCGGGGATCGAGCAGCCAGATCCGGATGGCGTCATCCGGCCCACGAACCCCACGTCCGATCCCCTGGAGGAGTTTCCGCAAGGACTGCGTCGCCCGCTGCCGGAGCAGTAGGCCCAGGGCGTACTCTCGCGTCCGAATGGTTTTCTTGGGGTTCGCGAGGATGGCTCGAACCATCCGGTTCTGCACAATGTCCGGCGGGCTCGGCGGAACCGGCAGGCGCGTGATAATCAAGTCCTGCATCCAGACGATGCGACGCCCATCGTCCCGGTCGACCACCAGATTGGCGCCTTCCCACAAGGACGGGGTGATAATGGCGCGAACGTCATCCCGGCGAACATGGGTAGCCACCTGATGACTGGGATCGCCCGGCAGGTGATACAGGACCCCATCCAGGATCACGGATCGCGAGGTTTCGCCGTCGGAAAGGCTGACGCCACGGCGGGCCAGCAGTTCGCGCACATCCAGAAACGATGGCGTGAGCACGAGTTTGCGGCGTTTGGGGTCATGATCGATCGCCCGCCGGATATAATCCAGCCAGGCGGGATTGTAGGGTAATCCCTGCTGACCTTCCCCATCAGCGTCCTTATCCCGATCCAGGAAGGGCTTTTTCACGGACGGATCGGACAGGACAAACCGCATCGACCCGAACACGGGCGGCTCGTGCTGGCTCGCCTTCACCAGCGACGCCGTGTCGATGCCGTACTCATGATGCACATGGGCCATGGGATCGCGGTCGATCGGATTGACGAGGCTCGCCGAGATGTAGGCGGCGTGTCGGAAACCGGCGAACGGCAGGTCCTCAATCTCCTCGTCAGCCACCTCAGCGGCTACATCCGGATCCGCCGGAGCGACATTCGCCGCAGGCGACTGTTGAGCGTCCACCGGCGTAAAGCTCGTGATAAGCCTCGCCAACAGATTGCGCACGTCGACCGGGTCGGGGTCCACGCACAAGGCGGGGTATTTGCGGATCGGTGAAAAACTCAAGTAAACGATCCCGCTCCCGCTCTTGCGGCCCGACTCCTTAAACGCCTCCTTGACCAATCGGAGCCCCCGCAGATCGGACGAGCATCCCCGCACCCGGAAGGCATCCAGAAGGTCTGCCAGGCGCTGCCAGTGGGCCGGCGCGCTCTCTTTGAGCCGGGCCGGCGTCACGTCCCGGCGATCAAATATCTCTCCGATCTCCTGGAGGCAAACATCGATCGCGCTGGCGATCTGCCGTTGGCGTTTAGGGACCCGTCGACCACGGCGGCGCTCACAGGTGTTCAGCAGCAAATGCGGGCGCATCCGATGGGAATACAGGCTGCGAATCGCGTCCGGCAGCCGGTCGGTCTCGTCGAAAATCACGGCCTCGATATTCCCCAGGATCGCGCCGCGGCTCTGGGCGTGCAAGGCGATGGTCGCGTGGTTGGTAATGACGATGTCGCATTCCTTGGCGTATTCCGCATGATGGCGGTAGTAAAACAAGTCCTTCTTGTCTTCATCGGCCGGCGCCAGCTTCTCCTGCTGGCGCGCATCTGCAATCGCGTCATCCTCGGGCACCAAACCCTCCAGATCGGCCTGTTTTTCGTCCGGGTCATCCTCCGGCGCCCCGCCCTTGGTCGATTCCTGACCGATAGACAGCATGTCCTCCGTGAGATTGTGCCCATCGACCTCCGGCAACGACTCGAACTGATCCCGCCAGGCCATAAAGGTTGTGTCAAGCGGAAGGGTTCGCGGCGTCCACGATCGCACCCAGGACACGAACTCGCGCCAAAACGCGTTGTCGACGCCCTCCTGGCGAAACAGGGCGTCATAGGCCTCGACGCGCGAGCGCGAAATGAAGTTGGCGCGCCCCACGCGTACTGCGACCGCCACCTCCTGACCCGTCAGGGCCTTGGCCCGCTCGATATCCCCGTCATTGAGGATCTGCCGTTGCAGGGCGCGCGTGTAGGTCGAGATGGCCACGCGCTCCCCGGTGCGATGACAGTGCCGGATAGCGGCCACAAGGGCCGCCACGGTCTTGCCGGTCCCCGGCGCCGCCTGCACCAGGCCACAAGCGGCCTGCTGACGGGTCTTTTGACCATCGCGTGTCGTGACGGTCTTTGCCGGCGGGAGTGGTGCCTGCAGGATCGTTTCCAGATCCTGCGCGATATCGCACTGCACCTCCCGGCGCTGCATGCCGAGCGGGCGCAGACGATCCACGCTAAAGAGGTCCTGTATGTTTGTCATGAAAATGCTCCTTGAGCCGCACGGGCCCTATTCGTTGTCCTGCGTCGCCCGCAACGCCCTATCGATGTCACTGAGGATCTGCCGTTGCAGGGCGCGCGTGTAGGTCGAGATGGCCACACGCTCCCCGGTACGGGGCCATGGCCGGAGGGCGGCCACGAGGGCCGCCCCGGTGCGCTGTCTCTTTCGCCCCTGCATGCTATTCGTCATCCTGGTCGGCCAACGGCGCCATGGTCAGGTCCAGCCCCGGGAAACCTGCACGGGCCTCCGTATCAAAGACCTCGAGGTAGCGTTGCAGGTCGCCCGTCACGGCAAACTGCCCGCGCGCCAAAATCAGGTCTCCCACAGGCTTTTCCACCGGGTTCTCGAGAAGACGATGCTCGATCAGGGTCCCGTTCAGGGAGATCGCGACCTCGCCGCGGCCGCAGGCCTGGTGCGCCCCCATCACCGGATCAGTGGCGAAGTCGCGCAGGGAGGCTAGGATGGCCCCGATCTTCAGATCGGTCGCGCGATGGATATGGAGGCCCCAATCGCACTCCGTTCCGGCCACGATCTCTTCCCACCCGGCCTCGCTGTAGTGGACGATACCGGTGTCGGTTCGCTCGCTGCTTTGGACCTCATCCGCCAGCACCTTGTACTGCGCGATGTCATCGTCACTCAGCAGGGCGACCATGTCTTCCGGCAAGCGCTTGCGAACGATACCTGACGAAACCCCCAGAGCGTTTTCGCCGCGAGGCATGATGTTGCGCACCCGCAACTCGCTCGGCAGCTTCCAGGCCCCAAAGAGCCCCAAAAACGGATTCTGCTCACGGAGGAGGCGTTCATGGGCCATGGCTTCCGAATAACTCTTAGCGTTCTCCGTGGACGCCTTCTTGACAGACGTCGCCTTGGTATCCGCGCTCGACGACGGCTCATCGACTTCCGGTTCGGCGCCCATCATGATGTCTTCGCCGACCGCCGAGTCCTCGGTTTGCGCCTCATTCCCGTTCGCCTTCTTGCCTTTGGCCTTCCGACGCTTGATCGTGTCGTCCGTGAGCTTGATCTTGGTAAAACCGCGGCTCAACGCGAGCACGGACGCCAACGGTAGGGTCCGGCCATGAGGCTGCAAGGCACCCAGAATGACCAGCGACAGGTGCTCGCGCAGTATGTGGCGCGGAGTGCTCGCCGGGATGTACGCGGATCCGTGATTGAAACCTGCGCGCATCAAACGCGCAGGGGAACTGCCTTTTCGGTCCGTCCTGAACGCGGCGCCGGGAGGGGAAACCGCCAACGGGGTGACAGCGGTCAAGGTGCCAGACAACGTAAAAGTCTTCATAGTCATGGTAGTGCTCCTTATGGTGAGAAAGGTCATTACGATTTCAGAATCAATGTGCCGCAGCCCCAAGCGCGTCCACGCCCGATGCCCCGGCCCCAAGCCCGATCCGCCAATTCCTGATCGATCACGGTCGCGTCGATGCTCATCAAAAGCGTGTGCAAGACGTGCGGGCGATACTTATGCGAAACCTTCTTGCCCAGCAGGAAGGACTCCCACAGGGTCTGGCGTACCTGATCGACGCGCAGGCCGTTACGGGCCAGCAGATTGATCGCCCAATCCTGGGCCTCGGATCGGGGGACGGCGCGCTCCTTGACCTTGCCGTTCCCGGTAGCTCTGCGCCGAATCGGCGTCAGTCGAATCGCGAAGCGGTAGGTGGCCCCGAAGCGCAACGGGGAGGGCTGGTCCACATCCCGCGTGCTGATAAGGATCTGGTCCGGGCTCACCCGAAAGTCGAAGAGAAAATTGCGGCCATCCTTGTGGGATCGTTGCCCATGAACGAAACCCCAAACGGAGCGGTGAATGTCGACGGCGGTGACGCGCGACAATCGCACGGCGTCAGGCGCCTCCGGGTTGAGTTTTGCTGCAGTGTTCATGTCGTACCTCCTCTGATCTACGCTGAACCGCCAATACGCACAGGTGTACCGGCGATTACCAGAGATTTCCTGGAGCCGGTGCACATTTTAGTGAGGCGACGCCCCTCATAATGTGCACCCCACGCTGCTGAGCAAGCACGGGCTCGGATGGTCGGGGTTGCGGCACGCCCAGCATCACTCAAAAGCCAGTTCAGCAGCGTTTTTGCTGGATCCCCTTGACGTAGGCCATCATCAAGTATGGCCATCTTCCAAAACTCATTTGCGTTAAGCTGGTAACGCAGAGTTGCTAAGGCGACACCAATTACGGGCCCGACGTAGAAGACCTTCCGGCTTGGGATATTGCCAGCCGATCTATAGATGGCGAAAAGTGTGCGCGCTTCCGTTTCCCACTCTCGCATCATGGCGCACACCTCTTCGCCATCCTTTTTGCTCATTTTCTTGGCGATTTCGGAGCCGCTTATGTTTACGAAACCAAAACGAATATGGTTAACGGCAACAGCCATGAGGTCTGCGTCCTTGCTACCAATCCCTATTTCTTCGCCAATATTACCGATCAGGTCGCGCAGGCTTCGGGGTTTGCCAGCCGAATCATGGCTGTTGTAGCGAGCCTGAATAGCGGCGCTGTTTTCCACGAAACAGAACTGGATACAGACCGGCAAAGGCTGTGATTGACGGGCTATTGCGGTCAAACGATGTTGCCCGTCGACTAAGTGCATCTGACTGTCAGGTGTAATGCAAACCTCTATGTTCGTGTTTTCGCGAAACTTGTGTTTTGCGATGCGATCAAGAAACCCTGCGACGTTGTTTTTATCGAGCAGGCGCTGCCTGTCGTAGCGGCTGCGCTGCAACAACTCCTGCGCAATCCCGGGCGTCAAGACCATGTAATGTGAGACATATTCCGCGCCGGAGCGCAGAAAATCGGCCACCAGATGCGTGAAGTTAGCATGTGGCAGGTTTGCGCTTGCGCTCGCGCCCATAAAGCCTCCGTAATTGTGATTACCTGTCTCACGCTTATCTATGTCGGAGGAATTTCCCCGCATTTCGGCGAGGAGGCGGTTTTTGGCAAGCACGGCGGTTTCACTTGCCGGACCCATAGCCGCGGGACGGAAAATCGGCTCAGGCATGACAAGGCACTGAGAAGAGTCGGTTGATTGGCGGCCTTCGTCCGGCTCACCATTAGAGAACAGGACTTCTGTTTCTGGATTTTCCAGGGGCCGATCTTCAAACAGAATGGTGCCGGTCGGGGAAATCGGGATCCCCATGCCTCTAATCTCGTCCATCAGTTTCTCGCGTGGCGATATCCATCCCGGCCACTCATCTTCTGTGAATTCCATGAGACCAGAGACCGTTGCGGGCCGACCGGCGACCCGCTGTTTTTCGAGATACAGCACAATAATGTCTTTAAGCGTAAATTCTTCTCTCATCGCGCTCATCGGATATCCTCTCTACGGTTATGCGCCCTTGGCGCATGAAAAATGTCCTTCCACTATCTAGGGCTCGGTGGAAATCGCCTCGCCTGATAGCTGCTTGGGCGGAAATTGCCTTGCCGCCACCCATAGCTGCTCGCGTGGAAATTGCCTCCAGCCCTTTCCTGTAGCGGCTCGAACGGAAATTCCGGGCACGCCACCCATAAGCTGCGCGTGTGGAAATTGATCCATACCCAACAGTGCGCAATACATGACGTATACTATACATCACGAAAATCGAGAAAAGCAAGTGTGTATTATTAGGGCGATATACCGTGTCACCTTGCGACACCTGGCGGCACCTTGTGGCACCTGGTGACAGATGAAAAAAAATGAGAAACGCCTCCACGGGGGAGGCGTCCGGGGCGGCCTTGTGAAGGTATACTGGCACGAAAGGCAAGAATGGCTGTTGAGGAGGCTTGTTATGAAATGTCCCGCTTGCGGAGCGGCTGAACTGATTTCCGGTGCATGGGATTTACCCTATACCTACAAGGGCGAAACCACCACCATTCCGGGCGTGGAAGGGGATTTTTGCCCGGCCTGCACGGAATTGCTTGTGGCCAAGACGGAATCGGACCGCGTGATGCGGGAGATGATCAGGATTGTGCGCGGCGCCGCCCGCGTTTAGCCCCCCTGGAAAATCTTGTGGTGCCACCGACCCTGTGGAATACTAGGCTTCGGCAAGCGCAGGACAGGTGGAGGTCGCTTCTCGCAAGCGACAGCCCGGATGGGTGGGATCCTCGGCTCCTGGGGCCACAGATATCACAGCAAGCCCTCGAGACTTACGGTCTCGGGGGCTTTTGCTTTTTCGGCCCAACCCTACGGCGGCGGCTCCCGCCTCTCGACGGTCAACACCAGTCCCAGCACGTCCAGGACACGCCGCAGCTTATCGACCTGCAGGGCAGGCGAGCCTTGCTCGATAGCGATCACCCGCGCGCGCGAGACGCCGGCCAGGCGGGCCAGGTCCTCCTGACGCAAGCCCATCTCCCGGCGGCGCGCCGCGATCCGGCGGGCCACGTCATCCATCAACCCGCGAAGCCGATGGAGAGGCGTCCGCCGCTTTGGATAAGCTCCACGTTCTCGCCGACCTGATAGGGCGGGGACTGCTGGAAATTGCGAGCGACACGCACCTGGATGATGCGGCCGTCCTGCAAGCGGATCGCCAGCAGCTGGCCGTTCTGCGCTTGGTTAGCGCCAATCGCGCCACCCCCCAACGCCCCCAGGACGCCGCCGGCGATGGCCCCGTTGGTGTTGTGGATCAGCGATCCGATACCGGCGCCGAGCGCGCCGCCGATCAAAGCCCCGCCCACCGCGTCGTTCTGCGGGATCCGGATGAATTGGGCGCGGATGACCGTGCCGTAACGCACGATCTGGGACTGGGCCTGTTGAAACGGCACGGGGCCGGGCTGGTACTGGGCGCACCCGCCCAGGATGGCGCAGGCCAACAATGCGGGAATAGCAGGGTTTTTCACGATTCTTCTCTCCGGTTGCGATGAGAGGAAGGCTACACGGCAGGGGACGCAATGTCAAGATTTCGTGACATTCAGGGGTTTTGTTGTCCGCGCAGCAGCGCAATGAGTCGCTGGCCACTGATGATGGTGACCCCCGCGTTGGTCGCCTGATCACGGGACGCAGGCCCGGTGCGCCCGGTGTGGACGAACAATCCGGCCGACGCGCGCCGCCGCCGCAGAACCGCGGCGAAATCGGCGACGTGGGCAGGATTGATGTGGGCGCTATACCGTTTGCACTGGACCGGCGCCCAGGCGCCGTTCAGCCGCACCTGGCCGTCGATACCGCCGTCACCGGAATAGCGACGGTTGCGGCGAACACGGAAACCCGAACAGGAGAATGATTCCAGGATCAGTTCCTCGAACATGAGCGGGTCGACTTTCCGCAGATAGCCGAAGATGCGCGCGGCATCCCATCCATGGATGCGCGCCAGCACGCGCCGGGCGGCGCGGATCCGCCGACGGTGGCTCCGCCGCAGAAACAGGCAACGGAGCCGGTCCGCAAACCGTCCAATCATCCGGTGGCGGGGGAGGGTCCAGCCGCCGCGCATGGAGAATCCGGGAATATCGCTTCAACCTCTGTCGCCTGTAAGCCTGTGATGCCGCTCGCCACGATCTCGTTCCACAGGTCATCTTTCACGAACATGGATATGCCCAACATAAAGAAGGAGGGCACATCTTGTTCCGCGCAGACAAAAACCAACGAGAATCGGTTGCGGAATTCGTTGACGACGGTCCGATCATGGTCCACTAAGTGTTCGGATTCACAAAACTCGGTGAGTATGAAGTAGTGGCGATTCGTCCCTGTGACGTCAAGGGGATGGAATTCGCAACACCACTTCACATAGGGAGTCAATAGAGCAACGGCTTTATCACTGAACGCGGCGCCGCATCCAAACAACGTAGAAACAACGTCGCCCAAAACGATGGATTTCTCACCGCCCGTTCCGCCACGACAAGGAAAGCAGGGCATTGGTATCCAATGTTGCCGATACCCATCACGATCCCCCGCCTTCAGGTAAGGCCTTAATTGATCGTCGACAGCGAAATCGTCGAATCCTTTACGCAGACAAAGCGGACGATACAGAAATTCGTCATGCTCCTTGTCGAAGGCGGTATCTATTCTGAAAATTGTCATGGCTTATAGTTCAGCGTGGATCACCTTCGATTGGGGAATCAACCTTCTTAAAAACCAACCCAGTCAGACCAGCCTGTTTTACCGCTAGAACGACTTCCTCACGCACAAAGAATCCCGTGCAGTGTTCCACCTCGAACACATGGGGAATCTCTGCGCCAGCACGGAAAACCAAGCGATATTGGGCGCGGAAGTCGTTCGTTTTCGTCTTTTCTGTATCCAGCAGGTCGGGATTCTTGGTCCAGCAAATGAACATACTGTACCGGGATGGCACGTCGATTATGTCGATAGGGTAAAACTCGCCGATCTCGCGGAAAAAGGGACCGAGGACCCTGGTGGCCTTTTCATTAAAAAAAAGCCCTTCTCCAATCGCTCCGTCCAAAACGTCCGCCAACGGCAGATGGTTCCCGGAAGGCGGGTCGACCAACATGCAGGGAATGGGTTTCCAGTTTTTATCAAACTCTTCCCTGGTGCCGCTCCTGTAGGCTTCCCCGATGTGGTCCAGAAGTTTCGCGTTATCGAATCCAGGAACCCCGCAAATGGGATTGAATATGGGGTCGCCGTGTTCTGTCGAGGGCGTGATTAAGTGAAATAATTGCATGAGATCATTTTCCGGAAAGTTCGTTTTTGATTATCTCGAGTTCTTTCTTGACGCCGCGGCACGAATCCTTTTTCTTGGCCCTTTCCAGTCTGGAGTAAATAGATTTGTAATAATCGCTTGTGTGCAACGTGGGGTGCCACTCGCCATTACACTCCGCCCACGGTTTTGCAGGCAACCACACGCCGTTCTCGGCGGAATTGATGTCGATCCCGCATTGCTCGAGTATGGATCTCGCCTCATCGGCCGGATCCTTCGCCCACGGCCGGTTTTCGTTTTGTGGTACGATATGGTGCGCCGCACAGCCCTTGGGGCGGGATTCCCCGGCCGCTTCCAGGGACTTCTCCAACTTCGCCGTGTTGCTGCGCTCGAGATGCAGGTCCTTCGCTTCCTGGATCCACGGATGATTTCCTTGAACCCCTTCGCACGCCCACAGCGCAGGGGACCCGGGTCTTGCAGGGTCCACCACATGGCAGTGGTGCTCGTACAATTCGTAAGCTCCCGCCGCCAGTCCCACGCCGACGGTGCTCGCGATTGGGTGATCTTCCGCCCCATGCAGGACATATGCGAGCAATCCGGCATGAGGGGCCGGGGAGAAAACCATCAGCAGGGCCGCGAGAACCGTGGCGCGAAGTTTAAGGGGCATCGGAATCCTACACGCATGGCGGACCGCTGGCGGGCGGCTCCGCCGCAGAAACAGGCAGCGGAGCCGGTCCGTAAGCCGCTCGATCATCCGGCGGCGGGGGAGGGTCCAGCCGCCGCGCCGGCCTGGTTCTTCTTGCCCAGGAACGGAGCGAGCGCCCGCATGATGCGGTCAATGGACTCCTGGATCTGGCGCACCAATTTTTCCATGAAGTCCTTGGTCTTGGATATCTCGGGCAGATGCCCGACCTGGCTCGCCAACATATTCTTGATGCGCATGTTCAGGTCGCGGGATTCCGAGAGGATACCGACACCCACGTCGGCCGGCACCGACATCGCCTTCCGGTGCAGCTGCTTCGAGAGGCGCGTCGAAGACCGTGCCAGGAGCGCCAGGCGCGCCATCTGGGATTTCGCGGCCGGCCCCTCCGGATGTTTGGAAATCTGCTTCGCCAGAGTCGTCATCTCGTAGCGGTTGGCGTCGAGCGTCGACAGGTAGTGAGCGGCGACCAGCAGGGTTTTGGGGGTACTGGGCGGCTTTGCCATCTTGGCCGCCCGCTGGGGCAGCTTGGGCAGGTTCATACCGAACCCTCGACCCCCGCCACCGCCCGCGGCCGCCGTCGGCCCTGCAGCCGGGGACTGTTCGCCCGACGCGACTTGTGGAGCGGGGGCGCCAGGTGCTCCGGACGGGTGATGAACCCTCGCCCACGCCTTCCAGGATTTCTCCAGGGGATCGTAGTATTCCCGCGGGGTCTTGGGGGGCGGCACGACCTCGCCGATCTGGGGCTGGGCCACGGACTGGCGGTACCGGGGGGCGCCGTCTTCCGCGTCCCGGGGATCCTCGTCGTTGACGTTCCCGGCGTACTCACCCTGCACGGAAACCACCGGCTCCTCGCCCGGCACAACCGCCGGAAGGGCGTCTTGTTCGTCGGCCATCGCCTGCTCCTTGTCCGATTCGGTGTATCGGAGTTGTATACTGAGCGTACAGAATACCCGTCAACCGGGATTTTGTCTAACAATGATCGGGGGTTATGGGGCGGGTCCGGCTACTGAGGGGAGTGCGAGACGGAGGTCCCCGCCCGGCGGGCCGGGCGGTGCGTGTCCGACGCGTCCTCCCACACGACGTCGGGGTAACCGGATTGCGCCACGCCGCACCGCCAAAGCGCCAGTATCTTCTGCGTGGTGGGGGCGCAAGCGGGATGCTGCGCCGCATAGATGCGGAGATCGCGCGCCGCGCGCGTGAGTCCGGCCACGATGGCGTCCAACACCTCCCCGATATGCGCCGGGGAGAGCCCGCACGCGACACCCACGGCCTCCAGGTCGCGCCGCGCCGGCCAGCGTTTCTTGCCGCCCCACGTCAAGGCCGGAATGTCGCGGGTGCTTCCATTAGGATCCATGGGCGCGTAGGCGGTCATCGTGACCATGTCATAGCAGGGGGCCAGACGCACGTCACGCGCGCCCGGCGTGTACAGCACGCCGAAGTTCTTCAAGTGCGCGTCGCCGTTGCGCATCACCATGGCCAAGGCGTATTGGCGGAAAAACGCGGTCAACGCCTCCTTGCGCGCCGGTCCCGCACAAACGATCCCGATCGTCTTGATGATCCGCTCCACGGAGCCCGAGAACTTGCGGGAGGCCGGCAGGCCCAGGAGCGAGGCCATGTCCTCGAAGGCCAGGGGGCGGCCTTCCGATGGCCCGCCATGCCGATCGAAGCGGCGCACCATGAGGATCTGCCCATCCTCCGAGAGGTGGGACTCCGCCGTCTCGATCCCGGCGTAACGGGCGGCCGCCAGGGAATAGTGCTCATTGACCGCGATGTCGGGCCGGCCCGCCGCGGGGATCTTGACGATCCAGCCGCCTACGGCCAGCGTGCCCGCGAGCGCGGACTGCTGGGCCAGGATCTTGGGGTAGCTCCCCGAGACGCCCGCTTGGGCCGCGTGACGTCGTACCAGGTCGAGGAGGGCGTCCGGCGCCTGACCGTAATGCAGGATGCGGGTCACGTCGGGGAGGTCCCAGGCCGCAGGCAGGGGCTCCCCCTCGGGGACCACGGAGACGGCGCCAACCAGATGGGCGCCCACGAGCGCCAGGATTGCCAGGTCGCCGCTTGTACTCACCCGCTTCAGGAGGCCGGACTCGATCAGCGCACGCAGATCCCCCTCGGGCAGGCTCACCTGAAAAATCGGGTGGAGGTAGGGCGACCGATAAGGGGCCTCGCGCACCGGCATGGTCAGAGAGATGGGCAGGGCGTCCTTGTGGTAGGTGAACCGATATTCCTGGGGCGACGGCTGCTCCAGGATCCCGGCCTTACGGCCGCCCATATACACATCAAGGCGCATGGCCAGGCCCTCCCATATCGGCCTTCTTGACGCGCCGCACCCGCCGGGCCGGCGGACTGGCCGGCGGGGACTCTTCCTGGGCGTTTTCGGCCAGGAGGTCATCCAGGGTGGGAGGGGTCACGGGTGTGGCGGTTATGGTCATTCCCAAGGCCTCCAGAACCCGCGTCAGGCTCTCCCAGGAGAAGCCCGCGCCCGCAGATCCTCCCGCGGGCGATTCGAGCGCTGAGACGGTCTTGCGCGGCACACGCGCCAAATCTGCCAGATCCTGCTGGGTCAGGCGCATAGCCACGCGCTGGGCGCGAATCGCCTCGGCGAGAGGCCAACGAGAATCCCAAAATGGCGACTGCATATTGCCCCCTGTAATGACACATTAAAGGCTAACGTGATTGTTAATGTACCCTATGCGGGAACAATAAACAACCATCAGCCTTCCTGATGCGGGGAATCGTCACCCTGGCTGATCGCCTCGAGCAGCAACCGCTCGATCTCGTGAAGCTCCGATTCGTCGGCGGCCGAGCGCGGCCGATCCAGGTCGGCCGGCGGATAGGCGATCGGGGCCGAACCGGCGTCGAGGGACGCCGCCGCCTCCATGATCCGTTGGCGAAGGGGGTCCTCCACGCCCAAGTCCTGTCCGGTCACCGCCGCGAAGTCCTCGAGACGGGCCAGGCCGTCTTCGGCCGCGGCCACCGCCCCGTGCCGCCCCTCCTGGCCGGCGGCCGCCAGCGCGGCGGGCAGGGCGCGCTCGTCGTGATCTCCCAGGGAACCCTCGAAGACCTCATCAGGGATGTCCGTGTCGGGCGCGGTATCGATCTCGGGATCGTGCGGCATGAACGGAAGGTCGTCGTCCCCCGGATCGGTCTCCGCGGCCCGCTCTTCGCTCGGGCGCGGCTGCGCGCCGCTGCCTCCCCCTTCCCCGCGGCGTCCCCGGGACGCCTTGGCCAGTCCCGCGATCCATCCCGGAAGGGCTGCCAGGACCGCCTCGACGGCCGAGGGGCCGGCGTCGATCGGGGCGACCGCGTCTGCGAATCGCCGATCCTCGGCGCTCAAGGGGCTCTCTTCGCCGGCATTGTAGGCCGAACGGCCTAATCCCGGGAGCGCTGCGTCGGCGCCACCGGCCGGCCGCGCGGCGGGCGCGCCCCCTGCCGCGGCATCGGCAGACGTGACCACACTCCCTTCGGAAGCGAGGTCCGCGGCGTTGTCCAGGCGCACTGCCACGCCAGTGTTGAGCCGCACGGAGCGGGGCAGGGTGGCGTTGGCGTAGAAGAAGTGCATGTGGATGAGCCGGTGCATCCAGAACAGGTGGGCCTCGCCCATGGTCTGCCCACGCAAGTCGGTGACTTCGACCCGGCTCTGGCGTTGCAGGGTCGCCTTGCGTGAGGCGATCGCGGTTCCGAGACTGTTCAGTTCGTAGGAGGATTCGCGCGTGATGTCGATCTCGCCACCGATTTCCTTGAAGAGTTTGAAGGTGTCGGACGAGTCTTCGATTCCCATGGCGGCCTTGATGCGGGTGTTGTCGATGATCTGCTTGACCTCGATCTCGCCGCCGGCGCCGGTGTTGATCGCCTTGAACCCCGCCAAGCCCTGGCCTGCGAAAACGGCGCCGAAGCCCAGACCGCGCGCCTGGGCCGCGGCCACGGCGAATCCAGGGGCCGCCATGTAGCCGTATTCGTCGAAGATCGCAAGCGTCGGAATGGAGGATGCCGACGGCAGGGCGTCCAGCACCATGCTCTTGTCACCCTCGACCACGGAGCCCAGACCGATCGCCATGGCCCCCTTGAGCCCGGCCAGCACTATCTTGGCGAGCTGGCCCAACTCGTCCGGGGCCTTTTCCATGGCCGGCAGCATGAGGACCATGATCCGCCGGTTCAGCACCACGTCGGGATAGTCCACCTCGGCATAGGCGTCGCCATAGATATGCCCGTAAGTGTCCGCTAGGGTACTGAGCGCACGCGTCCAGTACATCTGCGCGAACCCGAACTGATCGGTCACCTGCTGCGGTTGTTCGGCGATGGGGAGATTGTCGTCCCAGCCCGGGATCTTGCGCAGGTATTCACGCATGATGTTCTGGGCGCGGACGCCGAGCTTGCCGTATTTTCCGTCGACCATGTCCTTGAACACCGACAGATCCAGGTTGGCGCGGATCGACTCCGGAGAGATCGGCATGCCGTAGCGGTAATGCAGGTCCTCCATGACCGCGAGCAGCGCCCCCATGATGGCGATGGCGCGCTCACGGAACACGGAATTGCCGCCGCCGTCGCCGCCCGGCGGCATCAGCGACACCAGGATCTGCTGGATGCCGTCGGCGTTGCCCACCGGGAACGGCATGGCGGTGTTGGACAATCGCCCGCTCGACTGCTGACCCATTGTATCCAGCAGATCCCGCTCCTCATCGTTCAGGGCCTGCGGTATGACCACGTCGGCGTGCCGTGTGACGCCGCCCGTGATGTAGTTGACCACCAGCAGATCGTCGATGCGGCCGGTCAGGCTGGCGAGTGCTGTGATCTGCCATAGCAGTTTGACGGTGGCCTTGGCGTCGCCGTAGATGACGCCGCCGCCGACGCCCAGGGCGTTGGCGACAAGCCCCATAAGGGCCTCGGTCTTACCGGCGCCGGTCACGCCCATCAACAGGAAATGCCGCAGGATGTCCGTGACGCCGGCCCATACCGGCTTTCCCGTGCCATCCTCGTACCCGAGCAGGAGGCTGCCGGAGGCGCGCTCGTAGCCGCCGCGGTCGCCTGGCTTCGGGTCGTGCGGGTCCGGCTGCTTCGTAAACGACGGCAGGCGCATGGGCAGGACCAGCGGCCGGGAAGCGATCACCAGGGCCGACAGGATGACGGCGAACGCTACCCAGACGATGGTGAACGCCGGCAAGAAGAGGTCCGCCAGGGCACACGCGAACACGATGGTCGCCAGAGGCCGGCGGTTCGATCCCGCCAGGCCGTCCAGGAAGCGATCGCCCAGGCTGCGGTGATCGTAGACGCCGCGCACGAACCCTGGGACGTTTTGCTGTCCGCCGCGTAACTCGGCTCCGGTTTGGCTCATTATGATGTCTCCCAGGGAGCGGGGCGGATGTCGATCCGTTCGGGGGGATCGAATCGCGCCAGGCGCCCGGCCTGCACGCGGCCGTCGATCAGCCAGTCCTGCGCGCGCCCCCAGGCGATGATCGGGTCATACCCGAAGCGCGACAGGATCCCGAACACGATGGTCGCCAAGGCGCAGACGGACAGGGTCCAGATCGCCGTGTGCATGATGGCAAACAGCCACGGGAACACGGCCCGGGCGTCGAGCGGCCCGATCATGGGAGAGAGCCCGCCATCGCGCCAGTTGTCCGGTGGTCCTGATGCCATGAAAATGCCTCTTTAATGCAAGGGGGAGTTCTTTTTCTCGTAGTCGTTCCAGGCGCACTGCAGATCAAGGATGTTGAGCCGTTCAATCTCCGCGCGCGCCTCCGGGCCCGAGCAGGACACCGCTACGGCAAAGGCGCGCAAAAAAATATCGAAGCGGTGCCAGCCCGCCGTGCGGAACAGGTGCCGAACCGCGGCGTTATCGAACGCCGACAGGTCGAGGGTGATGTCTGGCGTGTAAGTGGGTTTTTCCGTAGCCATCAGGACGCGCCCCTTGCATTGCCGGCCGCAGGGCTGGCGGCTGCCTGAGCAGGGATCTCCGCCATGATCCCTGCCACGGCGGCATTCAAGCAGGGGTTTTCCTGCCGCTGGCCGGCCAGGAACTCGACCTTGTAGTGGTTGTAGGCCCCGGCGGCCTCCACGACCACCCGCCGCGCGCGCAGGTTCTCGCCCGCGATCGGAGGCGGCAGTTCATGCAGGGGATACCACAACGTCCGGTCGGCGGGCTTTAGCCACAGGAAACGGCTGGGCGGCAGCATGCCTTTGCGGCGCGCGGCATCCAGCCCACGCATGAGGATGGTGGTCGAGAAGCCGTGATGACGCAGAATGGACATGAGGAACGGACGCACGCGCTCGTCGTGGAGGACAGACGCCAGCCGGGTCTCGATGTGGCCCTTGGGTAGGCTCAACACGCAGGGACCGGCGTGAAACCCCTTGGCGTCGCAGGGTGGCTCGCGAAACCCGCGAGACAGGTCATCCAGGAGGGCGTCGCCTTCCTTGTTGGGGCCGCGGTCCGTGACATAGAGCGCAAACACCGCCAGCAGGGCGCGTTCATGCAGCAGAAAATGCTTGGTGAGGTCGGCGATGGGGGCCTTCGGCTTGGGGGCGGGGATAGGGCGGCCCAGCTGGCGGCGCAAAGCGTCCCGTAACCCGGCTTCCGTGCGGCCCGCCTCCTGGTAAAAGCGGGCCGTCTCGATGTGTTGTGCCCACGGACCGTTTTGGGCCGGCGTTTCGGTCAGCCGCCCCTCGCGCATGGCCCGGGCCGCGGGCAGCGCGCAGGGGGATTCCTGGGCCAGCATCCAAAGCAGGCCCTTCAGGTCATGATGCTTCCAGGGGGTGTTGTTACCCTCGGATTGCTTACGGAAGAGCCGCGTCCGCAGGGTGCGTGCCGGATCCTTGAGGTCGATCCAGAGGGCAAGCCCCAGAAGAAGGGGAACGGTGACGATGCGCCAGACGCCGCCGGTCGCCGACGAGGCCCACACGACAGAGGTCCCGCCACCGCCTGCCAGGAGATCGCGGTACGCCGTGAGCGCGCCCGGAAGATGTAGCCGCGCGGCGATATACAAGCCCCAGGCGCAGGCCCGTATCCAGAAGATATGGATACGGGCACCTTCCGTGAAATAAATGGCGAGGACAGCCAGCAGGAAGAGTCCGGCGATCGCCAGGACCTCTTCGATATCGATGCTCTTGTTGCCGGCGGTGTTGTCGCTCATCGCGCGCCCTCGCTAGACTCGAGCCTGGCCAGCGCCCCCCGCAGGTGCGCCAATAAGCGGTTTCGGTAGGCGCGCGCCAGGGCGGGCGTCCGGGAGTGATACCAACCGATAGCCCGCCAAAGGTTGCCGCCCGCGCGTTCGCGCTCGCGACTCAAAAGGGCAGCCGCCACCCAGACGTTCAGGCACCCGTCGTCTGCCAGGCGCGCCGGCGTGATACCCAGCGGCCGCAGTATCGGCAGCCACAGGCTGTTGATCTGCATCGGTCCGTAATCGGCGGTGCCGTTCGGGTCGGATACGATCTGGCCAGGCGCCCCGCGCTCGTTGCTCCATAGGGCCGGAAGCACCAGCGGGGGCAGATGAAAGGCCCGGCTGGCTTCGGCGAAACACTGGACCGTGGGCCGTGTTATTCGTGCCGCCCAGACCGGACTGACGCCAAACAGGGATACGAGCGTGCATAGCGAGATGACAGTATACATCAAGAAAGAGGTTCGCAGCTGGTAAGCCCTTGTCATGCCGCGGTCTCAGCCAGGTAGCGGGTTTATAGCGAAGGTTTCGTCTTCCGCCTCCAGCGGCGACAGACAGCGCGGGTTGATCACCCACACGCAGGCTGGAGGCGAGGAACCCGAGCCAGGCGGAAAAAAGGGCGTCACGATCATGTCGAGAGAGACACCCAAGGCCTCGTTCAAAAACGGCAAGGCTCGTTCGATGAACATCGGAGACAGGGACATAGCCAGACGATTGTCGTTGGCGGACTCACGCACCAGGGCAGTTCCCACCGTCGAAGGAATGTTCAGAAGCGGCAAAACGATATCCGACAGGGAGCGGCGCATATAGCGCAGATCCAACCACCGGCGGGCCGGATAATCGGTGGCATCAAAAGTCACCCGCCCGAATGTCGGAGATTCTGCCGTGTTGTCCGTGTAGTAAGCCATGATCGCGTGCAGAAACTCGCCGCGCTCACGCCCGGCGCGCACCTCGCGTGTGAATACGCCCAAGGAAGCCCGTCCGTGCAACCCAATGATCCCTGTCGCCGGAAGAGCGGTCGGCAGCAGGGATGGGTTTACGACCGTCAACGTCTTGTCGGCGTTCTCGCGAGCCAAGAAGCGCACCCCGAACCGAAAAGAGGTTTCACCAGCGCTCACGCCTTCTTCGCTCCTTTCTTTTTGGCCTTAACGCCTACCTGGCGTAGGGTCGCTTCGCCATCGACTACACCCGCTTCTTCGGCCGCCTTGCGCAATATCTTGCGGCGACACCACGAACCTTCATCCATCGGGTCAATCCCGCGCGTTTTGACTTCCTCATCGACGTATCGCACCAACCGATTGTAGGCTTCCTCGGCCCCATGCGCGGCACAGTCGTTCTCGATCGCCAACAACAGGCGCGCGATCGGGGTCCCAGGCGCGACGCCGCCGCTGCCTTCCCGCATGGCGTAAGTAGGAAAGGTTGGGCTCCGTCCCAACATTAAGGCGAAACGCCGCTTACTCAACGATCCATCACCGGCCTTTTTGAGCTTACTGAAGATGCTGGTTGGGTGTGGTGTAGGAGGGATCAGCCGTGTTGCCAGGTCCGGTTGATCCATATAGTAACGGATCAGAATGGCGAGAGTGGGATCTCCAACCAGACCATTTACACCACCTTGCCGATAGATAGCAGCCCGGTGGGCCGCCAAAGCGAAATACAGGTCAGCACGGTCGATCCCTAAATTGTATTGCAGATCCTCGACCGTCGACGGACGAATCGCACGAACCTGTTCATGCTGTTTCTTTGAAGATGACGCCTTGGGGGAGGCGGACCGCGCCATGAGTTGTTCCTCGTGCAATAAAATACAATGCTGTTATGCTATACCACGGAATGACCATTGTCTATTTCCGCCATTACCAGCCCGGGCCATGCACCAGCCACAAGACGTCCGGCGCGGACTCGAAGGCGCACCGCATGCGCTCGTAGACGCCAGGCCAGGGCAATCCGCCCAACCCGCAGCCCAGGGCGGGCACGGCCACGGATCGGATCCCGAGGCGCCGCACCTCGGCCACCAGGGCGGCCAGCCCGGACTCGATGTCCTCCATCCGCGACGGGTTACGCCAATGCCGTTTGGTCGGGAAATGGATGATGTATCGCGGCCGTTCGGATGGGTCGCGCGTACAGATCAGCATGCGCCCCGGGCGCACTGCGCCGGCTTGGCAGGCCTGCCGGTAGGTCTGGTAATTGTCCGGATAGCGCTCGCGAAACTGGAGCGCCAAGCCTTTGCCCATCACGCCTTGCGTGTTGACCGCATTGACAACGGCTTCCACGTCGGCCTTCAGCAGATCGCCTTGGATCAGGCGGATCATGACTGTCCCCAGACATTCCGCAATGACAATCGACGCGCTTGGTCTTCCAAATCACGAAGCATGGCCTCTGGCTCCCCCTCCCTATTCGCAATCCGATACCGAAACGGCCAGTTGTCCAGCGCCATTTCCGAGACATGCCGGTCGCCGGAATCCGGGTAGTCGGGACGCTCGACACGCACCAGGATGCCGTGGCGTTCGACGAAGGCGGCCTCGTTCGGGAGCCGGACATCCGTAATCACCCACCGGCGAGCGGGTTTGGTACCGTCGTTGACCACGGCATGGACCTGGCGCACCCAGTATTCCTCGTCCTCGCCGCGGCGTTGCATGCCGTAGTCCTGCAGGACGACACGCGGACTGCGTCCACCCAAGACATCGAGTGGGGATTCCTTGGTCGCCGGATCCTGCAAGGCCTCCACGGAGATTCCATAGCGCGCCGCCACCTCGGCGTAAAGGGCGTCGGCGAAGGCGATACGCTGGTAGCCGTGATGTGCCACCAGCAGGGCGCCGAGCGTGTCCTTCCCGTGGCGCTTTTTGGCTGACAGGCCAATGAGGCGCGGGAGATCGGTGGTGTTATCCGGAACGGGCATTGTGTTAGGCTTTCTCCTCAAAACGGAAGCGTGTCGCACGCATCATGCCGCCCGCATCGTTTTCCGCAACTCGGACATTTCTCGGGCCACCACCAGAGCAATCTGTCCCGCAGACCTTCGATCATCCTGTGGTGACGGGTATCACCCACCCGGTCGGCATAGTCTGTGTCGGGGGCGCCGCAACGCTGACAGGGGACGACTACACCGTAACTTTGACGGGTAGCCAAATGCTTATAGTCGGGGACACACCCAAACCACCAGCAGATCAGGCGTTTCAACATTTCAATCTCCCGGTGCCTCGACTGGTCCCTGGCGGATCTCCGTCGCCTCTTGCTCATGCTGTTCGCACCGCTTGTACTCGTAGCGGTCCAGACTGAACAGCAACCGTAGGGCCATGGCGGCCGTCTGGATGGCCTCGGTCCGCACATCGTCGATGGTCGACGCCTTGTGCGGTTCGTATACGCGCTGCAGCATCGCCTGCGTCAACTCCCCGAATTCCTCGCCGAGTACCGCTAAGGCGTGCAGCGGGTCGGTGGGCCATCCTGGGAATTTCTCGGTGGCCCGGGCGATCTCCGCCAGCACTTCATCGACAAGGATGCGCTCCAGCAGCGATTGGGCCGATTCCCCGCGATCAACGATAATGACCCTGTTGTCCATTCTGTCCTCCTTGTGGTCTCCGGCCCTTAGGATAAGGACGGGGTAGATGACGCTACCTTACGAGAGAGAGTGAGCCGACCCGCATCACCTTCGATCAGGCCATCGCGCTGGCAATTTTTGAGCAAGGCACGCACCCGCTCGATCTCCGAGACCGGATGCGGTGTGCCGCCCGCATTCAGGTCGAGATAGTGTTGCAGGAGATCGGCCCGCCAGGCGTAATCATGGACCGCAATTCGAAACCGATAACTTAAATTGATCGGTGAGAACGAGGAATTCTCCAAGTCATCCAGGCCCAGACCGAATGGACGCACACGTCCTGCCAAAAACTCGCTGACGGCGGTCAGGCGCTGAAGTCCATCGATACACTGAAGACCTGGCGGCAGATCGCTCTTTGTTTCGTCGTAATCCAACTTCCAGTTGGCGCAGTTGAACTGCACGAGAAGACCGGACGTCGAAACGATGCCACGCAAGACATTTTCGATAAAATGGCATTGCTGGTCCTGGGTCCAGACATGCCCCCGCTGGAAGTCCGGACACAAATCCAGCCCCCCGTAATCCTTGCCAAGGCGCTCCAGCAAGCCTGCGAGGTGTTGCCATTGGCAATCCACCTCGTAGGTGGCCGTACGCAGCGGCTTTATGATTGCCGCCAATCGGGCCGTTCGCGAAGCCCTTCCGTCCTGATCACTCAATGAGACACCTTGTTTTGGTTGGCGATGACCGGAGCAATCTTGGCCACCATCATGGTGGCGATGGCATAAGAATCACGGTGCGCCTGGGATTCCGGTGCTCCCGGAAAAACCTGCAACCGCTCGGCCAAATGCGCGCCGGCGGCGGCCCGTGTTGTCTCGTAATCCTCGCTCAAATGGTGCCCGGAATCAGCCAGGAGCGCCCGTATGATCTGGAGGGCCTGGTCGAGGAAAATCGCATTGCCGCCGCTGGTCGACAGAATAAAATCACCATCAAGGCCCAGAGCGGCGAAGGCATCTGAGGCACGCTGAACGGTGATCTTTAAATCCGCGATTGTGCTTTTCATACCAAAAATCTCGGCGTTCAGGGCGGCCGTCTTTTTCTGCTCCGCCTCTTTGAGGTCGCATTGCGCTTTTTCGGCGGTCTGTAGGGCCCGGACCATTTCCTCTAATTCTTTGATTCGTTTCTCGCTCATGGTGTCATCCTCGTGTTTTTTGTTCACTATGGTCTCCTTTTTAATCCTGTACCCCAGATTCCATCCCATCGCGCAGATCCTTAAATCCCACGGCACACAAGGCCGATACCAGAGCCTCACGATCGCGCCGCGCCCGCAATGGGTTCACCCCTTCCATGGCATCTTCCCCAATGTAGAACCAATACAATCCGCCGGTCACTTCTGATATAAAGGCCATCCCCCAGAATGTATGGTTGGCGCGCATGGCAGCGATGATGGACTCATTGCCGCTCCAGCCACCCGTTGCCAGACGATAGAGAGATCCGTGCTGTTTCCAGTACCCATCCTCGGCATAGCGCCAGAGTGGGCGCATGAAGGCCATGAGACCGCTCCAGTCAAATTGGTCGTTATGCCATTCGCTGATGCGGGTCAGTTCGGCCTCGTCCGGATAGCCGTCGGAATCCATCTTCAACCCTCTTGGTTACGGCCCGCGACTGGGGCACCAGATCCTTCCATAGCCGCATCCATAATCTCGAAAATCGCCGCCCACTTTGCGCAGACGCCCGAACCGGCGTATGTACGCCAGTCCGGTGCCTCGGTATCCATGGTCTTGCACATCGCATCCCACGCCTCGACGAGTCTGTCCCATTCGAGAGACACTTCGCGCATCTCTGCCAAGCGCGCATGCCATTCCGGAACTTGTTCGAGCAGCAAACGGCAGCGCCTGAGGTCCCATGTATCATGGGGATGCGCAGACCCGTTCCCGGCGCCTATAGGGTAGGGAACGACCCCAGTCATGTGTTTGAAGATCGCAAGCGACGAAAGCCCATGTTCCCCATGAGCCACCCATGTGATCGCCGCCTGCGGCACATCCGGGTGCGCAGCGGCCAAAGCGGCTGCTTGTTCCTGGGCGTAGCGAGCCCTTAATTCATGGCAAGCCTCCGCAGAGCCAAAGGCCACGCTGGCACCTGCCACCATCGCCAACTGTGTGTCCGGAACATCGGTTTTGGACGCGGTCTTCGTGAGCGCTACAAAGTCATCAATGGGAATCGATCCGAAGATCAATGTGCAGCCGGATTCGTGACGGACAGTGTATGTGGTGTCCTTTTTCTGGAATTCGAGATCGATATTTAACATGGATGGTTTCCGTTGCTGGACATCAGGGACGCCTCCATTTTGTATTTCGCGGGGTCCCTGTAATGATCGCGAACAGCCTCGAGTGCTGGCAGACACCCCACTGTGTAGGGATAGGCCGACAGCATGGTGTCGACCGGTAGGCCGAAGTCCTCGATGAGATAGCCATCGCGATCCCGGTCTTTGCTGATGTACGCGCTTATCAATCCTTCGGCCCACAGGCGATCACGCAGTCGGGGAATCGGTTTTTCGCTGTAGAGCCACACGCCTTTCCCGGCGCCATGCGCGAACCCAATCTCGAGCACGGTGCCCGGATCCGGCTGGACGCCCCTGAATGGGGTCACGTCGGCGACGATGACGTCGCACCGCGCGATATGGCGCCGGCAATGGGCGGCGATCTTCACGGGATCAGTAATGTCCATGGTGAAGGGCATACCGTTACGGCTAGGATTCACAATGGGCTCCATCGGAAAGATCGGCATGATCGCCCCCTGGAGGGGGCCGTCACAGAAATCCCGGACGCGTTGCCGAAAGGACTCGATGTCGGGGGCGGAACGAAAGACCCAGGGCCCCGCCATGTAGGCCAGTATGGGGCGGCCAGAAGAAAGGGGTTGCTTTGCAGTAGACGCCACACAATGTCCTTTGCCGTTACCAGACGATAGATGCCATTCAACGAATATAGCATAAGGCACGCATCATATACAACATACGCACCGCGACGGCACGACAAACAGCGCCTCCCAAGCCCACCGTCCCTGAACCTTTTGCTCATCGCGCACCAGATAACCGCCTTCCTCCATCTCGCGCGCGACCTTGGTCCATTTCGCGAGATTGCACCCGACATGCTGGCGCAGGACACTGGTCATGATCGTGCCCTGGTGCGGATGGAGGACCAACCACAGCGCGACCCCGCGCGCCTCGATGGAGAGACGGGTATCCGCCATGATAGCCGATGCCACCGCGGAGATATTCTCGGAAGAGACACGAACCCGAGACTCCGGCAGACGGATGACGCACGACAAAGGGGGGCGCGGGGTGGCCCTTTGGCGGCTCACGAGCCCGCTCCTTGCCCGGCCGCCTTATACAGCACGGACAGGACATGGCGGTTGGCCCATTCGGCCTTATCGTGCAGGTGGTATCCGTAGTAATCCGCCAGGAATCGCGCCACCGCGGCGCTGCGCGAAATGCCCGCATTGCAGTGTACGATGATCCGGTTGACCATCGACGGGACAGCGCCGACAAACTCCAGCACCTGAGTGGCCATGGACTCGTCGAACGGGGCGATGTCGCGGTGGTGGTTCCCGTCGCGGATCAGGACCGGGAATGGGGGAGCGACATCGTCGAACTCGAGCCGCAACACGGCCGCCCACCCCTCTGGTAGGCGCGCTGGATCGCCAGGGTCGGTAATGCTGATCAGGGCAGTGCGCGGGTCGCCGTGCGGCATCCCTTCGATCACCTGGCGCGGAAAAAACTGGACGCGGCGAGTCTTTTCACTCATACACAAAATCTCACACGATTATCTCTTTAACAAGAAGACCGGTGATACCATTTTCCGCTATTGTTGCGCGAAAATGATCGGAGACAAACAATGTACCGTTTGGTATATCACGGTGGTCTATCATGCTTTGATGGTCTATATGGAAAACATGCGGGACTTTTTCTTTTACAGCCTCCAGAGAGAGGGATTCCCAACACAAATAGAGGTATATGGCTTCGCCATCGCCAATGTGTGCGGCATAGAAGTCCCCAGTGTCGTTCAGTAAATGGCGCAGTGCTTGATAGGCTTTCGCGTTCAACACCCAATCCACGCCTGCTGTTGTCATCACGTCGGGACGCGGAAGATTATTGTGATCGCTACACCACTCCAAGCCACACTCCTGATATGTCGCTGTGGCCCACCGCCGTTTATCAATTTTTGGTGTATGGAAAAAAATAGTTTTCCACCACGCGTGCAGGTTTTTTGTGCTATCGCACAACTGCGCGAAGAGGGGGTTTCCTTGTGGGTCGAAAGGGATATCTGCTGAGAGTATTTTCATTTATTAACACCGTTAGCAAGGTCTTGTTTGATGCGTCCCATCTCGTTTTCTACATTAAGACAGGATTCATCGATGTCCGATCCAGCGTTATATGCTCTACTTAATCTCGCCAATATCTTTTTGTAGTACCCTAAACTATCGCCGTGTAATCCTGGATGATAAACGCCAGAGCAGCTTGCGCCAGACTTAACGGATGGAAGCCAAATACAAGTCCTTCGCTTCCTGGACCCATGAATGGTTCCCTTGAACGCCATCACACGCCCACAGTGCCGGAGCCCCTGGTCTTGCGGGGTCCACCACATGGCAGTGGTGCTCGTACAATTCATAGGCTCCCGCCGCTAACCCAACACCGACGGTGCTCACGATCGGGTGATCTTCCACTCCATGCAGGGCGTATGCGGGTAATCCGGCATGAGGGGCCGACGAGAAACCCATCAAAAGCGCCACCAAAACACCTATCAGGCGGCGCTTGATCCCGCGTTGATGTTTAGTGGGACCCATGCAGACGCCCTTTTGGTGTATCGACCCAGGAAGGAAACCGCACTCCGGGGGCGAAAGCGAATGGAGCCGCGAAACGGGCACGCTCGAGTGTGGGCAGAGAGAACCGTTCGCGGCGCTCGACGATGAGTCCGTCTGAACCGATCTTGTCTTGCGAATCTCCCCCGCGACGGGTGCCGCCCTCCGAATCGAGCAACAGGTCCATCACCGGCTGGATCAGCACGGGGGCTTTATCCGCATACAGGTCCGGGTAGCGGGAAGGCCGAGTGTCGTTCCCATACCACAGGAGCATCAGGTCGCTTACGGCGTCGTATTCCGTGTCCAGGACGGTGTGCTCAACCGTATGTGTTACCGTAATATCTCCATTGACGCCTCCAGCAATACCCCATCGCGCAATCACAGTATAACGGTCCACAAAGTCCGGCGTTTCCACAAACAGTCCTACGACAGCTGCTCGTGTTCGGGCGACGGCATACCCTATGATGTACCCCTTGTTGGGGTAAGGGCGCCCGACCCGTAGCGCCTCCTCGTTGCGCTGCCATCCGATCTCGGGGATACCGATCGAAAAAAGCCGTACGTCCAATGGGCCAAGATGCCGCGGAATGTAGATTTGGGGAATGACATGAATCAGCATAGGCGCTCCTGTTATTTTGGTGCCGGGCTGGACTCTTGGTGCTCATCGTCCGTGAGGGACTGTTGTATCGGGCCCCTCTCCGGATCCGGATACTCCCGCACTCGCAGGTCTTCTGGCCACTCGTCTGGGTCAGCGCCCGCCCGGTGGCGCAGTTTCAAGGTAAACCGCCCATCATTGAAAGCGGCGCCCATCTGCTTCATGAAAAAAGGAGTGCGCGCCGCACGGCACTGCCGCAGGATTTCGCGGGCCCATTCCGCGCGGAACACGCGCGCGCCGGGACCGGATTCACCACCGCACACGACCTTTCGGGCCAGTGGCACAGTCAGCCTCCGCCAACGATTTTTCCTGCCCCACCTTGATAAGGTATGGTATAGCCTCGAATAGGCCAAAGATGGCCGCCGCGATGGCGATGATTCGAACCTCCAACGGCGCCACTATCCAAAGAAAGCATAAAAATATATAGAGCACAGCCCCAATCACGGGAACGGCGAGCCTGAAAAGAAAGATCGGCATCCGCATCCGTGTTCTCCATCCCTCCATCCGTTTCTCTGTAACGGCAAGCAATCCCGCCCGAAACGCATTCCACTTGATATTCATTGTTCACCTCTTGGGAAATTGTTGACCATCACGAAGATGCCCATCTTGTCGCCTATTCTGGTGAACGCCAGAACTGCCTCGCAATTTCCTGGCGCTCACTGTCTGTGAGGCGCGCCATCAATCTCTTGGGGCCAGGGTCGCGGAAATGGCGCGCCACCTCGAGTTGCCCCCATAAAGAGGCCTTTTTTAATCGGAACGGCCGCGAGGAGCGCGGAAAGAAATTCGTCGTGACAGCGCAGCCATTCTATTGCCCACGGATAGCGGTCTAAAAAACCGTCGTGTTGCAGCAGTTCTACCAACTCCCGGTTTTCATCGATCCGCTTGTGAATGCCGCCGCCCGTCCATCCTAAAATCGCACGAACGGAATCGACGTCGATGGTTTCCTGATCTTTTTTGGACATGCTTGTTTCCTCCTACAGTAATCGTCTATAGAGAAGGGGGTCCCGGTATCAAGGTGATGCCATTCGCGATACGTCGCACCTCCTCGACATACCAGTCCGGTAGATGATGGTCACTCGCCATATCGGCAAGGATCCCGAGTTGCTGTTTTGCCCACCCAGCCGTGGTGTGGGTTTTCAGGGCGTCCTTCATCCGTGGATTGTCGTCGAGCGGGTGCGCGCAATGACAGCATGTCATGTACTGCTCCCACGGACGATAATCGGGCCGGGCGTGCGGGATAGTCGGAGCATCCAGCACGGGCTCGCACTTCCTCGCGTCTTTCGTGGTCATCACGGATACTCCTGATACACGCGTCCATCCAGCCGATGTCCAGCGCGTAGTGCGCCCACCCTATGCGTCAGTATGGGGCGACGTTCGATCCGGAAGGACTGTGGGTGCGTAATGTCCAGACATCCTCCATCTATACCGACCACCGTCTCTGGGGTCGCGCGCGTCCTGCCATGGTCGTCGTCGAGTCGCAGGTCGTCGTCGAGATCGAGATGCAGAGACCGGAAAAGCGCATTGCCCTCGGGGTTCTGGTTGGCCGGCAACCAGGCACCCCACCGTTTGAAAAAGAACGGGACACCCGCCGCTTGACATTGGTCGCGCAGCGATATCACCCAGTCCGGGTGCATCGGGAGCGCACTGGGTCCCGATTCCCCGCCTACGACCACCCATTTGAGCCGCGGCGCTCGATGTTCGGTATCCTGATAGGGTCGCAACGGGCCGAACATACCGACCGGCACTTCTTCGAAGTCGATAGGCCCCAACAACGGTTCGGCGCTCACCCAGTGGTTGGCAACCGGGATCTGAAGGATCGGTGGAATACGCCGATCCGCGCTGTCCTGGTCTTCGATAGAGACGCCCCACCAAATATGGGGGGCGAACTGTGAGGCAGGATTGCTGATCGGGATACTGTCCAGGTCACGCTTGGGATACGCTTGGCGCACCGCATTGCTGGCGCGCAAGACACGGCGATAGAGTCCGGGATCCGCGAAATAGGTGCGCATCCGCTCCGGATGTTTGGTGAGTACATAGAAAGTGTGGTGCGGCGTCACAGTCATGACGGTCAACACGTGATCTACGAAGGCGTCCGGCACAGACTCCTGGAAAAGGTCTCCATCCGCTAGACGCACGAAGATCCGCCGCGGACTGCGCCAGCGCAAGGGCTGGTCGTAGTGGGTCGTAGGGTTCCAGATTGCCTTATTGGGGGCTGTGTTGGTCTTGTCGCTCATGGGTGCTCTCCTGTAGAGTCTTCCGGACCTGTAGCGCGGTCGGCATCAGCCAACAATTCATCGTTTGCGCGGATGGAATTGATCTCTAATTGTTTCCGCCCCATGCCAATAACATGATGTACGAAGAAAACGACCAATGCGCCAGCCAACGCGAGAGCGCTTGCGCGTGTTGTCCACACAAACCACATGGACGTCGTTTGCGGCGGGGTCGTCAGCCAAAACGCGTGCATGGCTCCCACGATCGCGACAATCACGATCGCCACGCTCGTTGTCGGCAAGATGACAAGCGAGATGAGGTCGATAGATAGGCGCCCAATCTTTTGATGAAGGTCCCTGGCGATCAGAGATAGCCCTGCCCTGAATGCGGCCCATTTCGTAATGGTCATGGGCATCCCTCCTGGTCTTGCCGTGTCCCCGCCTGTAGTTTTTTCTGGCCTGCCTCGATCGCGTGGTTCACGAAAAGAAGAATGATGACGTAGAGGATGCCGAGGATCACGGCCAGAATACCTGCTCGTGTTACCCAGACGAGCCACAGGGGTGTAACCTTCGGAGGGGCAGTCAGCCAAAACCCGCGAAAGAACCCCAACATCATCGCAAATAAGGCCGCCAGGACCGCTATGGGCAGGAGGATCCGGTATGCAATTGTGGTTGCAACGGACCAGATCGCCGTGAGGCCGTCTTGAACGGCTGTGGGCCATCCGGCTTTAAAGGCAGACCATTTTGTGCTGTTCATCTGTGCCTCCGTGAAACATCGCCATTTTTAGGTTTTCCGGCGGCCGTGGTCTCACCAACGCCCGTCGTCGATAAGGCCTCCCGCACCACCTGCGACGCTCTCTGCAAGTTGTCCGCCAAGGTGCCCAGGAACGCGAATCCGGTATCGGGACCGTTGTCCGCAAACTGGAACCGCAGACGTTCCAAATGTTGCGCCAGCTGAATGGTCGTGATCGCGGGGCCGCCGTAACGACCGAACGTGAGCCCTGTCGCCGCCTCCCACTTCTCCACGGCCTTTTTCAGGTCTTCGTATCGATGGGTGCGTCGTTCCACCTCAGCGGTAATCTGTGCCTCAATCTGCGCCCGCATGTCGGCGATCGTCTGGCGTTGCCGCAATTCCACGAGATTGTCGATCTGCGCGAACCCGCGGCGCATAAGGGACGCCACAAACGGACGATCTAGTGGATCCGGATTGAGCGCGGGGGCCTTGACGATCTCGACGAGCCGTCCACGCTGGACCTCCGTGAATCCCCAGGTCACCGGCACTTCGCTGGTCTCAACGACACCGGGAAGAGCGACGACTGTCCATGTGTTGCAGTAGCGGAACACATCTTCGGCCTTGGCGGGCTTCTTCAATTCGCGGAGCCAGTCGCCGCGGTGGACCTTGATCTCCATGCCACACACGGCGTAGCCCCGGCTTTTCCAAAGATTCATGGCCACCGCATCGGCGTAGCCGGTCCCGCCGCCGGTCTTCGGTGCCAGTTCCTCCATCAGCACCCACTCGGGGGGCGCAAATCGTTGGCGCAGGATCGCGCGCACGGTCTCGGTTGGGCTCAAGGACATGGGGCGGATTCCGGGGGCGGGGCCTGGAGGCGCTCCTCGATGGCCCGGAGGGCTGCGAGATACCGTTCCGGGCGACCGAAATAGAGATCCATAAGTCCATTGTAAAAAGCCAGGATCTCGGCATGCGTCGTAAACACTCGCGTCGGGTACCGATAATCGCGCGGGCTTGTCTCCTCAAACCGGATTTCCTTTCCTGTCGTCTGGTAACGCCCTAAGCGCCGCAGGATCTCGTGGGCCTTGTCCACGCAACAACTGATCCCCTCATGGCGATCAATAAGGCCCCGAAAATGGGCTAGGATGAACTCATAGTGAAGGAAGAGGAACCGCTCCTCCCAAGAGACGTTGGGTTGGGCGGACACAATGAGGGCCCGTTGTGCGCGTTGCCATCGAAGGGCGATGGCGTTGTAGTACCCCAACGCATCCCCGCGGGCGACCGCCGCGCTCGCGTCCTGGATAGCCGTGTGACCGACGATGGAGGTCAGAAGGGATGCCTCCTCTTGGCTGGCGCGGGCCAGGATGTCGCCGAAGACCTCTTGAAGGGTCTCGGGTGTAACTGGGTTATTTGTGTTCTCGCTCATCAGGAAAACTCCCAGGCACGATAGACGCACCGATTCTCGTCGAGAGCCTCGTCGTCATAGGCTATGCCGTCGATGACTGCGACGACGTGCTTGGCCATTTTGACGATGAACCGTCTATCAGGATGCTCGGCGCAAAACCGCCCCAATGTCATCCGGGGCTCCCCGGCTTTCGCGGGAAAGCTGTGGCAGATGGTGGTAAACGGCAGGGTCTTTTGCGGCAGATACGTCTTTGCCAGCCGGAAAGGTTTCCCGCTTTTTCGTCCGGCAGCCGCTACGAGGTCATAAGCGTGGTCGTAGGGCCACGCCATGACTGAGGCTAGGGCCCGCACCGTGCAGTCGTTGCGCTGTTTCGGGCGGCGGCTTTCGGCGCGGCCCGCATCCGTGTGGCAAAAAGACAGCAAACGACTCCTCATCGCGGGCCCTCCCCATCGTCCGGCGTCTCCGGCAGGTACTGAACCTCCCAGGTCGGATGTAGGATCGCGCGGTGCTCAGAGGGATCATCGTCCCACCGTATCCGCAGACGGCCGCACGTTGTAGCGGATACGATGACCCCTTGGCGCGGCGTATCGCCACCGGTGTACAGGATGGCAGTGCCGCGGTAAGCGGGGACTCCATAGAATTGGCGGACAGAGGCTAAGGACATGGCACACTCCCTGTTTCTTTCCGAAGAAACGCGCATAACTCCTCGATTTGTCGGGCGTGCTCATCGCGAGCTACGATTTCCCCGCAGCGTTTCCCGAGATGTAAGGTGTAGTAAGCGCGGACGACCTCAACGGCATATCGGGCGGCCTCGGAGGCATGGTGAATCGCCAACACGTCTGTGGGCGCATCCTGCACACACGCCGCCGCCTGCGCGGCGCGCGCGGCGAGATAATTGACGGACGCGTAATCCTTCTCGTTGGTTGTACGTTTCGCAGCGCGTGCATTGCGGGCGGCTCGCGTCGCACAGACCTGCGCAAAGGTGGCGAGAATGTCGCGGCGGTTTTCGTGGGTGCTCAAAATTTCTGGTGTGGTCTTCATTGAGGCCCCTTGGGATTGTTCGGCAAACTCCGGGCAGCCATGACCGCACGGGCGACTGCCTGTTCTTGCCAAGTTGTCCATTAAGCCTCCCATGCGTCCGCGGCGCCGTCGCTCTCGACCGCACAGAGATCCGCAAGATCATCGGGATCGGCAAGATCCGCGGGGGCGGTGTCTGGATCCTGCCGCCAGCCCAAACGCTTCGCTGGTTGGCGTTTCAGCGTGGATATGGACCGCACAGCCCAGCCCATGGACTCCAAAAAGATGCGGGCGGCCATCTGCCCGGTACCAGGGACCTCGCTGCCCGGCAAAAGGCATGTCAAAGGCCCTCTTGGTTTGTCGCGCCGATAGACCGCGACAAAGCTGCAACCACGCCGGGCATAGCGCGGAATATCAACCGCAACGACAACTTCGGAAAGACCGCCGATACCGTCCGGCGGTGCCAGACATCCCTGCGCTTCGTTTTGGTCCTGCCGCTTACAGACGTACCGCGCCATAATGCTTCCTCCCCCGTTTTTGGTATCCAGCCCGCAGGATAACATAACACAACACCATGTCAATATACCGCACTGTATGACGGGGCATAGCCACTTTCCGTCCCGCCGGAATCGCCCTATACTTGTCGGATGAGCTTTTCCGGTTCTCTTACTGGGCGACCATTAGCCCGATCCGCGCGCGCCGTCCGCCGTCATCATCGCGGGCGGCTGCGCGCCAAGCGGCGTTTCCATTGGGGGCGAGACTTATCGACCGAACCGCCTCAGAATATCGCGCGCGCCATCAATACCCCGACGCCCTGCTCGTGCTGGATGTGCGGAAATCCTCGCCGGTATTTCGGGGAACAATCTGTGCAAGAACGGCGCGCAAACCAAGAAGACGAATTACTGTAACAGATCAGCCCGTCCACCACCGCGCCAACCCCACACCATCGATCGTGAGATACAGGATCTGTGCCCACAGAAGCGGGCGCGAGTCGGTCTCGCGGGCGTACCAGATCCACAGCACCTGCGAGGCCGTCCAGAAGAGCCAGACAGTCCCGACCACGTCGGGTTTGGGTGCCAAGGCCAAGACGACGGTCCCGACGACGCTCAAGACGCCCGCCGTCCAGCCGACCGCCTCGTGGCGGCGTATCGCCCTCATTTCCGAGGGAATCCGACGTTTCCTTGCACGACCGGGAAACCGGCATGCCGGATACGGCGTTCCGCGATGGATTGGTAATCGGGCTGCTGCTCGATACCCTGGACATCCTCCCATCCCGCCTGGAGGGCTCCGATCATCTCTGACCCGGCCCCCGAAAACGGGACCAGGAGACGCCGTGGGGCGCCATCGGTGCGCGCTGGCGGCAGAAGAAGGGTGGCCAGATACCGGATGAGGTCCTGCGGTTTCAAGGTCGGGTGATCATTGATGTGATCGCCCATGCCCGCCTGCCGTTCGGCGGTCGAGACCTTCGCGGTATAGAAGAACCGGCTGGCTCCCCCCTCGCTGGCAAAAAAATCTCGCTTCGCGGCGCATTCGGACATCGCGCCAAAGGAATGACTGGTGCAGCGATTGCGTATGGTTCCCTGACACATGGCGCCGCTTTTGCGAATCCCGGCCTGGGCATCCAGGAGTGCGGCGGCCTCGGGGTCGAGGATGACGTTGGCGGGATACCGTCCCGCTGCAGGCGTGGCAGATTCGGGGCGATCGGTCACCGGAATGCGGCACCCGCCGATATTGAGTGCCCCGCAGCCCCATCGCAGGACATTGTCCGCATAAGACACCTCTCCGGGCTTCCGAAACAGCAGGATGGGCTCGAAGGCCGGTTTCAGGACGGTGCGGTAGTCATCCCACTGGCGGGCCTCCGGCGATTCCGGTAGAAGGCGCGCGGTATTCCGAGGGGACGCAAAGACGTTAACCGCGCGAGCATCTTTGGCGTTCTGAAGATTCCAGGGAGTCGTCATGCCGGGTGGCTGGTAAGGAGGGGCCGCGTGGTTGCGTGAGGCGCCTTTTTTGCGATCAATGTCACGCGCCACATCGCGAGCCTTGGGAAAACCTGTCCCATAGAGATACATTAGGGTATCAACCAGAAGAAACCCGGCATCCTCAAGGGCCACCGCGAGCCTGTGGAAGGTGCGAGAGCCGCCAAAGGCCAGAAGATAGGCGCCAGGCTTCATTACTCGCATGACGGCCTCCCATGTCTCGGGACGAAACGCGACATCCCCGCCATCCCATGTCTGCCCCATGAATCCGCGACGGTCGGTGCCTAGGCCATGGCGGCCATACGGGGTCTCGCGCCCGGCATTCTGACGGCTTCCTTTTCGGGAATTCTCGGTGAGGTGATACGGTGGATCACACAGCACAGCATCCACTGAACACGCCGGGAGATCCGCGCAGACGGCGGCGACATTACCGGTGTGTAACGTGGCGACGCCTTGCGCCGATGCGTCCGGCAAAGCCAACTCATTCTTCATCGAAAAGGGGATCCGGGAAATGGTTCGGGCAACCTTCTGCCGAACAGGCTAACCGTAAATCCACCAAGGAGACCGTTTCGTCGTACTCTGCCGCCATACTGGTGGCGCGATGCCCGCACGGCAGCCGGATCTTGACGGCAAAGGCTAAAGCGGCGCCGACAGAGGCGATGCCTTGCACCATAGTCCGGGTATCGGATGGGTCGGCATTTGCCAGAGCGCGGACCATGATCCCCGCGATCGAGCGCTCCACTTCCGCGCCGCTCAAACCCCGATGATCGGCAACAAAGGCCTTCCATCGCGGACCGCGGCCCGGATCTTCGATGATCAGCCTTTCGACCAGCGCGGCTCGTTTCTCCGCGTTACTATGATTTCGCGACATGGCGACAGCCTCTATGCTTCACGACAAGAAAACTATAGCACAGCATAGGGCATAGTGCAGATGCACTATACCGCACTCTACACCGCAAGCAACGGCTGCAGGAACTCCGCTACATACTCCGGGCTGGCTTCAATCAAGATCGAAGAACGCCCCAAACGGCGCGCCACAATCGCTGTGGTACCAGATCCCGCGAATGGATCAAGAACGGTTGCGGGCACGAGCGGGGCATGGCAAGAGCAGTCTGGCGCCCATCCCTGGCAGACAATGGCGGTCGTTCGCGCGCACTGCGATACCGGGCGCAGGATTTCCTGGGCCGCGCGCGTTTTGCCGCGCACAAAGCTCGATCCCCGGTGGGAAGCGGGAGCGTCCCCTTTGACGTAGGCCATCGTGCGTCGCGCGGGGCGCCCACAATGGGCGCAGACGCCGCCATCAGGCGTCCCCGCCTTGATCGCGGGCTCGACCAGGGCAACCGGAAAAGTCGCGAAGTGGGCCTTGCGGCATCGCGCAACAGCGAATGTCCAAACATCACGCTTGTTGCACCCGTCCGGATGCAACGCTCTCGCCAATGATAGGCCGATCGACTGCCGACCTGGGCCACCATCCCGCCATTTGTGGGATTGGCTACGCCCACGCCCTATGCGCGCCACGGGCACGGCTTTATGGGGCTCACGGATACCCACGTTGTCATAGAAATAACGATGGGAGGGCGCCAATAGGAACATCATTTCGTGGCTGCGCGTCAAGCGATCCCGGACGGATTCCGGCATGGGGTTGGTTTTGGCCCAAACAATGTCGGAACGTAATGTCCAGCCATCCGACTGGAGGGCAAAGGCGGCGCGCCAGGGAACACCGACCAGATCCTTGGGCTTCAATCCCCTCGAAGTGCCTGGCCGGGCACTCGTTGCGTGCGCAAGACCTTTCTTGTCCGATGCGCGCCTGCCCTGGTGGCCAGCCATATAGGAGTCACCCAAGTTCAACCACAAGGTCCCGTCCGGACGCAGGACGCGCCGCAATTCCCGCGCCACCTGCACCAGATGGCCGATATAGAGATCCGCCGTAGGCTCCAGACCCAAACACCCTCGCCAAGCCCCGCACAGACGGCAGAATTGGCCGTGGCTGTGCTTCTGGTGGTTACCATCGAAACGACGGGTTGGATCGTCGCCGTAATACCGCTCCGAGGTCCGCGTCTTTCCGGACAAGTGCGCCTCGCGCTGATCGTGATTCTCCCGCCACTCGGTCCAGTCGTGGGCGCAGCCGGCGGCAAAACGATCGGGATCGGCGTGAGGGGGAACCGAATGGTCTGGCAAGCCTGGCATCGGGCAATAACGTACCGGCGCCCAAACCACCGGATCGAGATCGTAGTCGCGCAAGCCCCAATACGGGGGGCTGGTCACGATCATATGCACGCTTGCCTCGGGAATCTGGCGCAACCGCTCGATGACGTCTCCGCAATGTATGTCCAGGGTCGGCACGCGGGTATCCGTCTTCAGATCGTCTATTCGGTTCGGTAGGGCGGACATCTCAACCGTCTCTGTCGTCATGCTGGGACCGTCTACATGGCGGGTCGGCACGAGGACAGTTTGGCGTAATGGGCTAGACACGGCGTCAACAGGTCGCCTGTCAGATCACTGGGGGCAAAGAGTCCGACATCACGTCCATACGGTTCGCCGTCGGCCAAGGCGACATCCTCGCATTGGGGAGACAATGACAGCGGCATCCGCACCTCGAGGGTATTGTGTCGTCGGTTGAAGAAGTGCGGTCCCAGAATCGTTTCTGCCAGGCGGCCATCCAGATAAACGAACGCTATTCGAATAAGGTATGGACTGTCTCCATGGTCCGGAACCTCTAACTGTGCAAGCTCTATCGGTGTGCCCAAACCTCCCTGGGATTTTTTGATGGCAACCGCCTCGTCTGCGAGAGCCTCGTCGTACACAAAGGCCAGTTTTGCGCCACCGCTCAATACCAACAGTTCTTCGTTTAGTTCGCGCAGCCCGGTTTTCAGCGGCAAGGCATCGCAGCGTCCGGCCGGTTCCGTCCAGTATCCGGCGAGACTCTGTGCCTTGGCATCACGACGCAACAAGACCATCTTGTTGTCGATCCAGAGAAACACGCCGGACGACAACAGCGACAACCCATCATGGGCGCCCGCCTGCATGTCGCTTACCAGAAAATCCTCAGGCGATCCGTAGTCGGCACGGTATTTTGCATTCAACCAGACCACGGGATCGGTGCCAGACAGCCGCACAATGGTGGGGTCACCGTCTTCGATGCTGGCTGTGACGTACACCTTGCCTCGTGTCGGCGCGGGGATGCGTCCCGCCAGAACGTCAGCAACGGTTAGTCGCTTGTCGTTGGGTAGCTGATTTTCCAT
>JAEHJW020002970.1_pt1 | contig 51297 bp, 57 predicted proteins | sample 9271431 | NCBI WGS metagenome assembly JAEHJW02
GATGGTGTTCATGTGCCTGGCTCCTGCCGCCGGGTGGTGTCGGTGTTCCCGGTGACATCCCTCACTGTTGGCGCTGGCGTGCCGAGCACAACAGCGGGCGGCCCGGCAGTCGGTCACGGTTGCGCACAACTAGCGGCCTAGGCCTACGCGCAAAGTGTCTCGATGTACTTCGCCAGAACTTCGGAGACAGCTCGTACGGGCTCCGCCGCTGTAGAAATAAGGTCGTCCCTTGCCTCGATGTCGAAGCTAACACTGCCGTTCCACGTGGCCCAGACATCGGGGGTCCCGGCGTGAAGGAGCAGGCGCGCCCCGGTGTTTTCCCACCCGCCCCGGGGCAAACGTTGACCGAGCAGCGTAATTCCAAGTACTCTCTCCCCGAAGATGCGTTCTGGAGCATTGCGGTCAGTGAAAGTGATCAAGCGAGCCGCGTGTTCGAGCAAGAAGTTGCAGGCGGCGCGGTGAACTAGGTTATCGTTCTCTGGTCCATCGGGCGCCAGGAACTGGCGCCGCAGAGCTCTGAACATCAGCGTGATGAGGCTCTCGGGCGTAGGTTCGGCGAGGGTGTCGGCCTCTTCTCCCACTTGCTCCCACGCGGTCGTAAGTGGGTCAAGGGCGTTGAGACTATCTGCGAATGTCTCGGCCGCTAGTTGTGTGCGAACGTGACCGCCTGCCAGGCTGGGTGTGTGTTCGATTTCCATGTCCATACCTCCCACCGCCGGATCGTAAACCGTCGGCACCCCTCACTCTTGGCGCTGCCGCGGCGCACACAAGAGGTTGTCGCGCGAATTTCGAGGCACTCGAAGATGTTGTGGACGGAATCCCTTCGTCGTACCTGTCCTTACCGCGTGGATCCGAAATAAGGCCCACGCGGTTAGAGCAAGAGCGGCGGCGATGATCGCGGGTGGATAGAAGGTCAGTAGCACGGCTGTTAGTCCGAGAGCTACGGCCAGGGTGATGAGGTGGGCGGTCATCACTTCACCTCCGCGTCGCCAGAGATGTAGAGGGAGCCGCCGAGCTGGGCGTTGCCCTTGACGTAGGCGTTGCCGGAGATCACTGCGTCGCCATAGATCACTGCGTCGCCGCCGATCCGGGCGCTGCCCGTGACGCGGGCGTCGCCACGAACGCAAGCGTGCCACGAGACCCTGGCCTTACCGGCGATGTGAGCGTTGTCGAGAATCTGCGCGTTGTGGAGGACCTGGGCCGACGCAGTGACGATTGCGTGCTCTCCGACGTACGCAGTGTCGTCCACCCACGCCGTGTTCTCAACCCATCCGCCACCATTGAAGTGACGGTGCGCAGGCACAGGCCCGCGCCCGTCCTCGAAGTCGAATGTTGTGGTCATGGGCTTACCTCCTTACACTTCGCCGGGTGCCTTACCCGACACCCTTCACCATCGGCGCTGGCGTGCGGGGCACAAGGGGCGACGGCGCGGTCGAGCGGATCCCGCCGAAGCGGTCTGGGCTTGACCGTTAGTGTCGACCGCATCATTACTAAGGGGCGACACGGCCCGGCATGCGCCGCCACCTGGCTCGCGCACAATCGTTCAGTCGGAGCACTCGAGAGTCTCGCCGTGGGCCTGCACCATCCGCACGAGATCGAAAATGGCCGCTCCGTCTTCTGGGTCACACCAGCCCCCGACCTTTGGGTCAAAATAATAAAAGATGTCGACCCAAAGATCTGTTGCCGTCGCGCCGTGAGGCACTACTCCTTGTGTTTTGCGATCGTCATCATCCCAATACTCCATAATCTCCGGCACTGACCAATGCAAGACGACCCCCAACCCGTTTGGGATGCTGGCGAGCTCTGAGCGGAAATCACCGCGACTGTTGAAGTGACTCATTTCGCAGTTGTAAGGAGCCTTTTCGTAACACGCCAGGACGGTCCGAGCAGCCGCAAGGCTAGCGCGAAGACTTCCAACCGCGAACGCGATTGACGTCAGTGTCCAAAGCGCCTCCTCGTCCCGCTCGGAGAGCGGTCCCAAATGGCTCTCGAAAACCCGGCGCTCGGCGACGAACATTGCTTCTGCGTGGTGGATTGCCGTGATGTGCGCAGGCCTGAGCGCCTCTTCGAGTCCTGACGCAGGGATGTAGTCGGCGGGTCTAGTGTCATCCTTCATGCAAGTGCCTCCTTGACTCTGTGACGAAGCTGTTTGCCTCGCCGGCACGACCAACTGTGCGTGCTTGTGCGGACCGTGCATAGGTATCGTGGTCGCGCACGCAAGAGCTGCTCGCCGCTCTACGGAAGACGCGGAGCCTCGCGATCTCGTCAGGAGTGGCACCGTGCCCCGGCGAGCACCTGCACACGGCGCGCCGGTGACAGTACGGCCGAGGACCCCCGGAATTCCGGGGGTCCTCTGGTGGCGATCTACCTCGCGGCGCATCGCTCGGCTCGGTCTCCCGAGCTGGGATTGGGGGCAAAGGAGAAAATCCCCCTTTCCTTACCCGCCGCCCGTGGGCGGGCATGTACCACAGTGGGTGCGGCGGAGGAAACACAACCTCTGGCCGGGTGCGGGATCTCCACGGGGGCCGCCCTGGGCCGAATCCCATTTGCTTGATAGTTAGCCAGAGTCGAAAGTACACGTGGGCGGTGCCGCGCAGTTGCCGCAGGGCGGCTTTGAGTGTCTCGGGACTGATGTAGACGGACTGCTCCTCGGTGGAGATCACTTTGATACCTCCACGGCCTTCATCCGGGAACGGGCCAAGTCAAGGTAGTCGTCCGATACGTCAAACCCGATAACCCGTCTGCCCAGTAGTAGGGCCGCAACGCCCGTAGTCCCCGCCCCTATGAATGGATCCAAAACGAGGTCTCCCGGATCAGTCGAGAGCGCTATGCACCTTCCGGGCAGCGCCGTCGGGAATTGCGCACCATGACCGTCACGTCCCGCGGAAGGTGAGATGTGCCAAACATCGGTAGCCTTGTCCACCTCGCGTGTAGCATCTCGTCCTCCGAGTTTTTGTTCTGTGGTGCGGTATGCCTCTTTGTTGAACTTCGGCGTGCGTCCCTTAGAGAGGTGGATGATGTACTCGATGCTCCTGCTGACACGAGAAGTCTGCGGGTCTGGCACGGAGTTCGTCTTCGCCCACACGATGATCGACTTGACGTTGTAGCCAATGCGAGAGGCATGCTCGGCCACACGATGCGGAATCAGGCATTGTTCGCCGTCCAAGAGGTACGCGTACCGGCGCTGTACCTCCGGTACGCGTGATCACCCCAGGCCGTGTGCTCCTTGCCCTCCATTGCGCGAAGAGCCTCGACTCCGTTGCTCCGGATGGGTGCCCGAGTGTTGTAAGTGTCCATGATGTTCCACCAGATTGAGCCATCCGGCGTCAGCACGTCGTACAAGGCTGCCAGGATCTCGGTGGTGTGTCGGATGTATGCGTCTGGGGTTTGCTCGTGCCCGTAGGGAACGACTGTTCCGTCAGCCCAGCTGGCCGCGAAGCTGTCGTCGTACACCCGCACGCCCCAGTACGGAGGCGAAGTGACCACCGACTGAACAGTTCCTGCCGGGATCGCGCGGATCAGTTCTAGTGCTGAGCCTTTGTGCAGTTCGTAGCGGTTATCCGGATTGATTGTCACCGGGGCAGCCGGTGCGGTGTTCCTCGTAAGGTACTGGAGGGTGTGGCTTCGCGGAACAGTGGTTTCGTGATAGGCGTCTTGATCAAGAAGGGAAAGGACGTCCGCCCCGGTAATTCCCTTGCCCGAACAGATCTTCTTGACAAAGGACGGGGCAAGCCCGGTAACTACTGACACTTCGCGAAGTGTGAACGGGCCGGGGGCGGCTGCGAGCGCCGCTCGATCCAGCGCGGCTACTGGTGTAGTTGGTTTGATGTCGTGGAGTCCTGCAACAGCAATCGGCGGGGATACGACTCCGGCGGTCTTCTTAGGGGCGGTCATTGCCCGTACTGTCCGGCTCCACCCGGCCGCAGCACTCACCCCCACCAGCTGCGAGTGCACAGGTCTCGAGAGTGTGGCGGGGCGAAAGTATTGTTGACCGCCGTCGACAAAGTGTGTGGGCAGAGGAGTACGGTGCGTCGACTCACGAGGCCCGCAGTCAGCGGACCGAACTAGCGGGTTCCTTTACTCCTTCACCCATACAGTTTGCCGAAGGGGGACCGGTTGCTGGTGCGAACCTCTCGCTTCCTGTGGTGCGCGCCCAACCAACCAGCCGGACAGCCGACTCGCCGGACGGGGACGGGCAGCGCCCGCACGGTGTCAGACCCGGGTTTGCCGCGAGAGGTTACACCTCTCGCTTTGCGCACCGGGCGTCCGGTCTAAGAGTCGAACTGGATGGTGGAGGACTTCCTGAACTAGGCGTTGCGCCTACGCCGTAGTAAACGCCCATCGCTGTCACAGCGCGCGCGGAACACTTCGCCGCGATACGTGGCGGATCCTTTCACAATCTCGACGCGCTCGAGTTGCGGATCTGTCCGCCCGTCGGGTGCGTAGCGAATCACCGTCAGGCCCTGTTGTCCGCGCGTGCGTGAATTGAGTGTGGGCTCACCCCACACATTGACTGCCTGGTCTTCGGACGGGCTCGCGCCGTCAAGGCGTTGGAGGGTGCCCACAGCGTGAGCGAAGATGCTGCGACTTTGCCCCGCACTCTCTCTCGTCGCCGTAATCGTGGCCGACGCGAGCATGTGGCCGACGACGAGATTTGCGTCAACCTCGGAGAGGTATTCCCGAAGTGCCTTTTCGGGATCGCGCGTTGCCTTCGCGCCGTGCTCGATAGCCAGGTTGGGGGCAAGCCAGAGGCGATCGTGTGGGTAGGCGCACCCGGTAGTAGACCAGCCCGCCGCAGTGTAGCCAAAGAGTCGTTCAGGCGAGAGGATCGGTAATGCTGAATCGTCATCGTCGGCGAACTTGGTACCAATCAGGTCGCCTAAACCAGCAGACACCCGCTCAGCCTTCTGCAAGGCTGCCTGAATCCGTGGCCAGAGGTGGTTGGAGTCGAGGACGACCCGCGAGAACGCATTCGGGGTGGCCTCCGTGATTGCTCGCAGAACTTCGTGAGTCCGGCGTTGGGATCGCGGCCAGGTCCCGGTGGCTGTAAGCGCGGGCGCAGTGCGAAAGGAAGAGAAGTTTGCCATCTCGCAAGGATCGCCGATCTGGATCACCTGGTCGACGGTCTCTCCTTGATCGATAGTGCGGATCACTGAAAGGGCCACGTCAATGGCGGCCTCGTCGTGGCAGGTGTGCCACACACCGAGGTGATCCGGCCAGCACCAAACCTGCAGGTCGGGAACGACCACGACTGTGCGCAGCGATTTAGACGCGCGCGATGTCTGACTCTTCCTCCCATCTGTTCTTACTGCGTGCTTGGTGCTCATCTCGGCCTCCGCTGCTCGGTGGTGTGGCCCAGCAGCAACCCCCACGGTTGGCGCTGGCGCGCGGGGCACAAGGGCTCATGGTCCGATGGCGTGAAGTCCGCACCGTCGTGAGAGAGGCACGGAGGTGTTTATGGGAACAGACAAGGATCGCGGATTCGCGCGCGCACTATCCGCGGCACGGAGTTGGATGCGGCGCATCGAGGCCCTCGGACCGCAGCACGCGTGGGTTGTTTACGGCGCAGCAATGGCCGTCTACGAGGTCTGTGAGACTGCCAGTGGTCCAGTCCAGAGGGCGCCAGGTGGTCAGTTATTCGCGGCCGCCCTTCTCGTCGTAGCGCTGACGTCAATCGCGCTCGCCGTTTGGATTGCGGTAACGGTAGCCAGGAGAGACCATCACTATGCGAGAACGTGGCCCGCGCTGCTATTTCCCGCGTGGGCTTTGACACATCCCGGACCCGTAGGCGTCCTGGAGTATGCGTTCATTGCGGGCACGGTCGTAGTGATTCTTCGCATTCGCTCTACCAACAAGGGCGTCACGCGCCGTCGCCCCACATCCTCGACCCCGGCCCCTGAACCCGCCGCGCCACGCGGCACGCGTCGCGAGGCGGGTTCCCACTACACGGGAAAAGGAACAGCGAAGAGAGGCTTCCCAATGAAGATGCTGGCCGAGCGGCGGGCCGCTGAACTCCAGCGCAGCGACAGTCACCCGATGGCCGTCTATCGCTGCGCTACGTGCAATGCGTGGCACGTCGGGAGGTCACACCCCTTGGACTGGCCGCAACCGTGCCCTATTTGTGGGCGAGAGTGAAGTATTCGAATCCTGGCGCAGGCCTCGTCTCGGCGCACCGTAAGAAGCAATACCAACAGTTTCACCAGGAGGCTCCAATGACGTACGAAACAGACACCCAGACCATTCCGGTTCATGATCTGCTGGCGACCCTGCAACAGATCGCGCTGGACCTCCTCTACAGCGACCGGACGGTTGAGGAGCGTCTGCGGTCTCTGCAGAGCTGCCGCGTGCGGATCGCGCGATTAGCCGTCTCTACGGTGGCGACGCACATCGATACCGGGGCTCTGGAGTCCACCTATGGGACGGCACTCCTAGATGCATTTCTCCCGCGACTGATGACCGCTGAATACGCGGCCCAACGAGCGGTGACCGCTCCCCTTGACTTCGATACCTGGGACGTACTTATCCAAACGATTCTCATCGCTGGCGGTTTTTTCCAGGCTCTCTCGTACGTGACTGCATAGGTTTCAGCGCTCGGTGCGTACGCACCGCCGAGATCCGCCAGGCCATCGACTCGTCCGAGCGCTCCCGTGGCGCGTGCTCGGGGTGAGTCGAGAGGCACCGGTCCGGGCGCTCAGAAGATCCAGTCGATCTCAATGTCTTCGGGCACCTCCACGCGCTCCGCGCAGAACCCCGCCTCAGCCGGAGCACAACACATCAAGTATGCGCTCCCCTCGATGCCCTCGTTGAATCCCTCGCCGGTCTGCCACCGACTCTCGACCCGCAGCGCGTTCCCCGGCGTGTCCAGAACTTCGCGCCAAACCTCGATGGCCTCGACGTAGCGCCAGGGACCCCCGTGACCTGACGCACACCGCACTTCGCCGTCGTTACTCATGGCCAGACACTAACGGCTGTAGCTGACGGTCACCTACAGCTAACCCCGGACCGTACGGGGAGTGACAACCCTGGTAGGCCTCGTTAGCGATGCACTGATGCAGTACCCACTGGAGGAGGTCGAGGCTGCGCTGGTCGCCCAGTACTGCCAGGAGAACGGTCTGGTCCCGCTCCCTGGTACCGCCCTAGCCGAACTGGTTCGCGTCGGCGGCGCGTTCACCGATCTCCGAGATCGCCTCGCCAGTGCCGAGCGCTGGGATCTCGACGATCTCGTCATCAGTTTCGAGACGTGCGTTCCCACCGCGGAGGCGGCTCGCTATGGCGCGGTCTTCACCCCTGAAGCCATCACCTCATTCATGGCTCGAGAGGCAATCATCCGCCGCCTCGACTCTGGCGAGTCCCCCGGCGAGATCACCGTGGTTGACCCCGCGGTGGGCTGTGGTGCTCTGCTCGTCGCCGCTCTACGTGAGCTGGCCACCCGGAGCCACGAGTCACCCAGTGAGATCACGGCCCGACTCGCTGGCGTAGACATCTCTGCGGACTCCATCCGCCGCGCCCACCTGCTGCTGAGTGTCGCGTGCCTGGCCCTCGGAGATGCAGCCGAGCCCCGCGCCCGATTGATAGTCGGAGACACACTGACCGCCGATCTCCCCGCGCTACTCGACCGCGCGGGTGAGTACTCCATCGTCATCGCTAACCCTCCGTACGTGCGCTACCAGGTCCTCGATCTCGCAACGCGCGCCGACCTGGCCCAGAACTGGGAGGCATGCGGACAAGGGAACTTCAACCTCTACTTCCCCTTCTTCGAAATCGCCGCGCGCCTCGCTAGCCCCGAGGGGACTGTTTGCTACATCACCCCCAACGGCTTCTTCACCGGACTATCTGGCAGCCGACTGCGCGGGTGGATGACCCAGCGCGACTGGCTTGACGAGATCGTCGACTTCGGACAGTACCGCGTCTTCGAGGCTCTGACCTACACCGCGGTCACCTTCGCGACCAATAGGACCACCCCGCGTCCCAAGCCGACTGTGGGATACGTCGACGTCGCCGGCATCCCCGGGCTCGCTGGACTTCCGCCCGCCTGGGAGCAGGTCGCGACCACGCGAGTCCCACTGACCGACCTCGGCCCCAGTCCGTGGCGCCTCGTCGGCCCCTCCCGCCACCAGACGGTCGCGGCGATCACCGCGCGAGGTCCTCGTCTCTCCGAGATGGCCACCGTGTCCTTCGGCCTCGCGACACTGCGCGACAAGCTCTACCTACTACGCGGTGACACGGACGCCGACGGCAACTACGTGACGTCGTATCAAGGTACGACCTATCGCATCGAGCCTGGAATCACCCGCAGGTGCGTCAAGGTCTCCTCGGTCCAATCCACAGCCGAACTCGCGGCGACGCGCACACGCATCATCTACCCGTACACCCTCGACGGCACGCAGGCCACCGTCCTCGACGAAGCCACGCTGACGATCGAGTACCCCGAGGCCTACAAGTACCTCTGCGCGATCCGGGCTGAACTCGCCCAGCGCGATCACGGGCGCAAGGCCTACGCCGCGTGGTACGCCTACGGCCGCACCCAGGGGCTCGTGCCACTGGGTCGAAAGCTCCTGAGCCCGCTCTACGCCGCGTGGCCCCGCTTCCTCGCGGACGATAACGAGGAATCGCTCTTCATCAACGGTATTGCGGTCACCGCTCGCGAGGGCACCCGACTCGAGGACCTCGCGGCCATCCTCAACTCAGGGGTCTGCCGGTTCTACGTGGAGGCCACCGCAAACTGCATCGACGGTGGGTTCTTCGCGTATCAGAAGTCCCAGTTGGGCGACCTGGGCGTTGCTCCCCTTGACAAGGCCACCCGTCAGGCGATCTCGCGCGCTCCCGACCCGGGCGCAGTCGACGACGTCCTGGCGCGCCTCTACGGCATCGCCCTGCCTGCGGGCTACCGGAGATAGTTCCTCAGCAGGAGTAGAACTCTCCCCGTCTACGAATGTGCCCCAAGCGCCGTCCCGGACCCCGCCCCTCCATTGGGTGACCCTAGAGCCTGAATTCGCTGGCGCGTGACGAACTCTGTTCCCTACTCGTTGGGTCTTTCCAAACGAGGGTCCCGCGGCGCATTTCTCATTTGGGCGCCGGGTCGTTTTAGACCTGGGGGAGTGCGCGGACAGCACCACCGGAGCACGGTGACCGCGACGCTGGGAACGCCCCGGCGTCAGAAAGGCGCCCGTGCCAAACATCAAAGTGATTCCAGCCCACCCGTCCACCCCAGAGAACAACGATCGTCGCGACCTCCCACGAGCCAATGTCTGGTCTGTGACTCCATTTGAGCGGATTGTCGGGAATTTCGCGCGCGAAGGAGCACCTGGTATCCACGACGAGACGGATGGCGACGGACGGTGTGTTATCCACGGTCCATTCGGGCGCGTACCGGCGCGCATACTGCATCTCGTGTACCGCGACACGCGCGGTCGTGTAGTCGGCCACCTTGCCTACTATCCGGAAGGAGTTTTCGGTTTCTACAACCCCGGCGAGTACAGCATGACTGTCTGGAGCGGTATTCGCCGCCGTGGCGTTGGAACGGCCCTGGTCGCGGAAGCAGACCGCCGCTGGGGCCTTGATTTCACGCGTCAGAACTACACAGATGCCGGGCGTGCCCTGGTTGTGAAGTACCTGAACGAGCGGGACCGGCTGGCCTTGTCCGAACTGGCCCCCGCCCCTCTGATGGGTGCCTTATAGCAACAAGGCGCACGACGACAGTTTGCCCGACCGCCGTGAGTCCCTGGTGCTCGGCTTCGCTGACACGTGGCGCACGGGATCTCCCCGTGTCGGCGCCACCCGTGCTACTGCCCGCTCGACCACGCGGTCGATGCGTCGCTCGAGGTCGGTCGTGTCCTGCCCCGCTCGGGCACGAGCGACCGCCGCACGTCCGAGGTCGGCCAGCCGCTGACGCTCCCGCGGGGTGAATGGCAGTAGGGGTAGGGCCTTCAGGTCGCGGATCTGGAGGGACACCGTGTGGTTCAGCGCACGCGCCACTCCGGCGTACCACGTTGAGTTGAGTACGGCGAGGAAGAACTCTACGGGCCACGCCACCGGGTCCCTCGGAAAGAACCCGAAGGCCTTGTTCGACTCCCACATGGCTCCGGGGGTGATTGGCCGCGCGCTGAGCCTACTGGAGATCCCCGACACGATGAAGCCGTCACGGTCCCGACCCCCCGCGTCTCGCCCGGCCAGTGCCGTTGCGGGCATCACGTAGCGCCCGCGGCTGGCGGCGTCCCAACGCACGCAGTGTTCCGCGGGCGCCCACCAGCGCGTGGCGCCGCCCCTTTTGTGGTAATAGCGCCACGTCGTGCCGTCGATCTCACTACTCGCCACCGCGCGTAGGCGGCCCGTGCCCACCCCGGAGCCCGTGACGACGCCCAGGAACAACCCGTTGTCCTTGGTGTACATCCCCAGCCCGCCGTCGAGCAGATCGACGAGCGCGGGACACTGCGCACTGATGGTCAGCGCCGCCAGCGCGTCGGCGTCGACCGAGAACTCCGACCCCGCGCTCGCGCGCCAGCTGCTCTGTGCGACTGTGGCGGTCGCGGCGGTCGGGTACTCGCCGACGACCATCCCCCGCAGGTCGTAGACGGATACCGCGTGGCTGTTACTTGGCGTGACGCGCCGCAGCACGATGATCGCGGTGGCCACGGCGGCGTCGGGGAAGACCCGCCGGGGTAGCAGGGTCAGGGAGACGATGGTCGACTCACGGAGCAGCACTTCACGCAAGCGCCGGTGGCTCCCCAGCGTCATGAACGTGTCACTCACTAGGAACGCCATCATGCCGCCCGGGCGCAGGGCCCGCAGAGCCATCAGGGTGAACATCGCGTACGTGTCGTTCGCCCCGATCTCCCGGAATCGTCGGTGCAGTGCGTCTCGGTTGGTTCGAATGTACGTACTCTGCTTGCTGAGGTACGGCGGGTTACCGATGACGTGCGTAAACGAGTCGCACACCTCGTCACCCAGTAGCCCGTCCCGCTCGACGAAGTGCCCTCCGAAACCCTCGATGGCCTCGCGACACGAGGCGTCGATGTCCCACACGTGGACCTGGTCCGGGGTGACACGACCGGTGGCGATCAGGCCGCGTACGAACGCGCCGTCTCCCCCCGCCGGCTCGAGGACGGTGCTCGTCTCTCCGAGACCTTCGAGACGGGACACCATGTAGTTGACGACGTGCTCCGGTGTGTAAAAGGCTCCCAGATCGCGCCGGGCTGCCGTACCCCGCTGGTGTCCGGCGGGGGTGGTGGCAGCAGGAGCGGACATGCGTTGGACTGTCCCGCGTCGGCTCCGGGTGGCAATCAGTGCTGTTCCGACGACCGTACGGCGTCGCCCTAGCGTTGACGAGCCAGATTTACGCTGCCCGATCCGTTCGCGGTCGCGGCCATCCTCAACTCAGGGGTCTGCCGGTTCTACGTGGAGGCCACCGCAAACTGCATCGACGGTGGGTTCTTCGCGTATCAGAAGTCCCAGTTGAGCGACCTGGGCGTTGCTCCCCTTGACAAGGCCACCCGTCAGGCGATCTCGCGCGCTCCCGACCCGGGCGCAGTCGACGACGTCCTGGCGCGCCTCTACGGCATCGCCCTGCCTGCGGGCTACCGGAGATAGTTCCTCAGCAGGAGTAGAACTCTCCCCGTCTACGAATGTGCCCCAAGCGCCGTCCCGGACCCCGCCCCTCCATTGGGCGACCCTAGAGCCTGAATTCGCTGGCGCGTGACGCACGTTCTCCCTGCCCGACGGATCCCGGCGGGCGAGGGCTCCGTGATTTGTATCTCGTTTGGGCCGGGCGAGTGCGCCGGCGGCATTAGCGGGGCACGGTGCCCGCGACGCCGGGAGCGCCCCGGTGTCAGAGAGGCGCCCGTGCCAAGTATCGAAGTGATTCCATCCCACCCCGCCTGCGTTGACGAGCCAGCAACGTCGCACGCGATCTCGACCTCGTCCTTGGCAAACGCAAGTGCGCTCCTGGTGTCGTGCGAACTAGCGCCAACGGTAGTCACCGTGCCACCTGCCCATCGCCGCCCGCCCGCCGTAATCGACCTCGAGCTGCTGGCGTCCCGTGAGGGTGTAACACGGCAGGCGTCCCCCCGCTGGATGGCGGCCCTGGACGACAACTTCCGTTGGTTGACCGATTCTTCAGTAGACCTCGTGCTGACCGACCCACCCTTCAACATTGCTCAGGACACGAACTTTCACACCTACGAAGGCAACACCATCAACTCCTACCGCTTCGACGCAGACAAGGGGTGGGACACCTATACCTCGGACTCCTTCATCGCGCTACTAGGCGACTGGGCGAAGGAGTTTGCTCGAGTCTTGCGCCCGGGCGGGAGCTTCGCGGTCTTCTGTGCGGATGCCTACGTCTCGCACCTCATTGATGCGCTGAACACCGCGGGGCTGCATCCTCGACGCACCCTCACCTGGCGTAAGCCGAACGCAGTACCGGTCAATCGTCGATCCATGATGATGAGCGCATGCGAGTACGTGGTCGTTGGCGTGAAAGGCTCGAAGGCGACCTTCAACTCCGATCTGCTGATGTCGGATTTGTCCGCACTGATAGACGTCGAGGCCGTGGTGGTGGCCGACAAGGCCGCAGCAGTGGTTGAGCGCGCGGTTCGCCGGGCCCTCGAGACCGTGTCGGCGACCGGGGACGCCCGTCCGGAAATGGTACGGCTGGCAGTCGAGACCGCTGTGCTGTCCGCGGCACCCGAGGCGGCCAAGCGCGCCCGAGCGATGTACGTAGGGGAGGGTTCCGAGTCGTACCTGAGGGCGTGCGTACCCAATCATGTCGCGTTCAACTCAAAGGCAGGCAACCGTCTGCACCCAACCGAAAAACCGGTGACGCTGCTGCGCTACCTCGTCGCGCTGATGAGCCGTCCGGGGGACCTCGTGCTTGACCCCTTCGGCGGCTCGGGCTCAACGGGGGAGGCGGCACTCTCCCTGGCGCGGCGTGTAGTCACTGTCGAGACGGATCCGGAATTCTACGGTCGTCTGACCGAGCGACTCAAGAGCATCGACATCGCGAACAGTTCGAGCGCAATCCCCTCCGCCGAGGTGCGCGTCGACGAACTACTAGGGGCACACTAATTAGGTAGTTGGTGCCGCATCGCCACGCGCGAGGTCGCTCCGGTGGTCCCTAACCGCCCGCCGTGCACGACGAGCGCGGCCCCGGCAGCAGCCAGCGGGCGAGCACAAAATCTTGGTATCGCCTGGGCGGAGTCCCGCCCTCGCCGAGCTAGGGGACTCGATCGTCCAGACCGTAGTCTCCCTCTGCGAAGCGCTCGAAGGAGAGGCCCCGCGCGAGAAGCTTCTCGAATGTAAGAAACAGTGCCCGTTGCGTGTGCGCTGGCGCGACGTCGGCTATGCAGACGAACTGCGCGCTTGCCGGAAAGCGGACCAGAACTCGCCCAGACCACTCGCGCCCGCGCCGGCGCGGGTCACAGGTGACTTCGAGCGTCCAAGCGGGGTTATCGGGAATCGTTACGAGATACTTATCGACACTGCCGCCGCCACGCCTCGCGGGGGCGCGGACGAAAGAGACGGGCAGGTCAGCGAAGCGGATTGCCAATGGCGGAACTGGTGCAACTACGCTCATTCGGACCTCCCGGACTCTATTGAACCCCACTGTTGGCGCTGATACGGACGCAGCAATGATTTCGGATGCCCCCGAGAGGGACAGCAGCGGAGTCGGAGGCCCCCGTAATCCCCGCGCGTCGTCGGGCCACTCCTCGAGCAGGTAACGGCACGGTTCTGACCATGTGGCGCGCGAGCGCCGAGCCAGCACCGTCAGTGATTAGAGCAAGGCCGGAGGCGTCACATGAATTCAATCCATACGATCATGCGGGATCTGGGTCCGCTCCTTGCGATGGGAACACTGTGGGTCATCTGGCGGCTACTGCGCCGAATGCGCGGACGGGAGTAGGTACGCCGTTCGCGAGAGGGTTGGGGGCGAACGTCTCTGCATTTGCGGCCCGTATTCAAGTGATACCTCCTGGCACCGCGAGCAGAAGGGAGGACGGTCCCTCACGACGCGACAGTCGCGCACACACAGGAGGCATCCGATGTCTAGCAAGCAACACCCCTTCTATCGCAGCCGGGCATTTACCCTGCTCGAACTGATCATCGCGGTCGTGATCTTGGCAATCCTCGCCGTGATTGCTATCCCCAATTACCTCAACGTGGTCCACAACGCGGAGACCGCGAGCCAGAGCAACAGCCTGAACGCACTCAGTGTGGATGCAGTGAGCATCGCTCGATCAGGCAATCGAACCGTGCCAATTTGGACCGATGTCGTCTCGGCGAGCCACGAGACGAAACCGGTGCCCCTCACTAACGGGAGCCCCTGGACCATCGTGAGTTCCACAGAAGCAATACCCGCGCCATCCATTTGGCCGGGGTTAGTCTCAGTTGACTTCACAGACTCCCCGCAGTACCTCGGTATCGCGATGCTCTCCTCTTCGAACCAGTGCATCATGGTGCGCGCTGACGCGAGTGAGACCCAAGTGTGGGTCTACACCCAGTTCCTCGGAACGGCGTGCGACGGCTCGGCTGCGCTCGGCGGGCCGAAGCAGCCCGCGCCTACACCGGCTTTCAAGTACTCGTACATCCCGGGCTGGACCACCAACGACACCGTGGTTGGCTCAAGCCTGACCACGACCTGGGCAGGAGCCCCGACATCAGTGAATGGTCAGCCGGTTACCTCGTACGCAGTATGGATGCAGGCAGACGGCGTGTGGAGTCAGGTTGGAACAGTCCCGGTAACGTCTACGAGCTTTACGATCCCGGACGTCCCTGATACGTGGTACATTCCCGGCCTTCAGCCGATCACGGCAGGTGGACCAGCAACGATTATCGCTGGCAACTCCGAGTCGTGTATGAGCTCGCCGGCAGATCCTGGTTGCGCGGCTGTGCAGCCCTGGTAGCCCGCGCTAACCCGCGCCCCTGGTCCCTCCGACGCAAGGGAGGACGGCCCCTCACGACGCGATAGCCACGCACAAACTCGGGAGGCATCCGATGTCTAGCAAGCAGCACCCCTTCTATCGCAGCCGGGCATTCACCCTGCTCGACCTGATCATCGCGGTCGTGATCGTGGCGGTCCTCACCGTGATCGCTATCCCGGCGTTCTCTCGGGACATCACCAATTCCAGGATTGCGGTGGCCCGTGAGACGGCGTACGCGGTGGCGCGCGATGCGCAAAGCATGGCCGACTCCAGCCTCTCGGGGGATGGATCCATTCCCGATCCGAACGGCTTCGTTATCGCCGCAGCGTCAGAAGCAGGCGTCAAGGTCACCGGTGCATCCAGCGGCTGGACTGTGACGGGTATTTCCGGAGGACAGGTATGTCTCGTGATTCCGGGATCTGTAGATGCCCAATCGACGGTCACGGATGGCCCCTGTGCCGTAGTCGCGACGGGCCTAAAGAGCCCCAGCTACGTTCCCTCCATTTTGGCAAACGTGAGCGTAGGGGCCATGCCGGTGAGCATCTCCTCGGACGGCACGCACGTCTGGGTTGCAAACAACCTCGACGGTACAGTGACCGAGATCAGTGCTTCGACCGCGTCAGTTGTAAATACGATTCCGGTGGGTCTATCCCCAGCGGGCATCTCCTCGGACGGCACGCACGTCTGGGTGGCGAACGGTGGCGCGAATAGCATCACGGAAATTGACGCATCCACCGGCGCGGTCGTCAAGACTATCCCTGTTGGCACTATGCCAACTAGCATCGTCTCAGACGGTACGCACGTCTGGGTGGCGAATCTGAACTCGAACAGCGTCACAGAAATTGACGCATCCACCGGCGCAGTCGTCAACACCATCCCCGTGGGAACGGCACCGTACAACGTCGCTTCGGACGGCACGCACGTCTGGGTGTCGAACGCTATCTCGAACAGCGTCACAGAAATTGACGCAGCCACCGGCGCAGTCGTCAACACCATTCCGGTTGGTGCTGAACCGTTTGGCATCTCCTCGGACGGCACACACGTCTGGGTGGCGGACATGAGCTCGAATAGCGTCACGGAAATTAGCGCGTCCACCGGAGCGATCGTCAACACCATTCCTCTTGGCACCACACCGTATGACATCGTCTCGGACGGCACGCACGTCTGGGTGACGAGCTCGTCCGCCCCCGTCTTGTTGGAGATGGCCGCCTCTACCGGCGCGACAGTGGCGACCATCACAATCAGCAATGGTCCCGGGACCGTAACGTTCGATGCTTTGCACATCTGGACTGCGAACGCTAACAAAACCGTTACAGAGCTCGGGTAGAGATCGATTGCTGGACTTTCGGCTCGCCCCCACTGAAGTGGTCGAGAATTCGGGCTTGGCGGGATTGGTTCCTAACGGTGGAAGACGACTACCAACCGTGGCGGAGGTGCCAATGTCCCTTCAGATCAGCGACCTCGACCGAGAACTCACCGAGAAGTTCACCGCCATGCTCAACGAGGGGACTGTCCCCTGGCACCGCCCGTGGGCAGCGGGCGGGAAGCTCCCGACCAACATGGCGACTGACAACGCTTACCAGGGGAGCAATGCGGTCCGCCTGCTGGCGGAAAGTTGGGCGAAGGAGCTGCGCTCGCCGTACTGGGCTACCTACCGGCAGATCGACGGGCTGGGTGGCCAGGTGCGCCGCGGAGAGAAAGGGACGCCCATCGTGAAGTGGGTTGAGCGCCCCGTGAAAGATCGGGACGCGGAGCCGATCGGTGCACTTGAGGTCGGCGGCCCGACGCACAAGCAGTTCGTGCCGAAGATCTACTACGTCTTCAATTTCGAGCAGTGTGACAACCTCCCCGAACACTTCGCGGCGCAAGAACTCGAACCACAGGTTCGTGGCGAGCGAATACCAGAGGCGGAAGCTGCCATCGACGAGTACCTGGTTCGCGAGGGCATCGAAATACAAGAGACCGATTCGTGGGCAATGCACTTCACGGCGGGGGCGAGCTACTCGCCTGGGGCGGACCGCATCTCACTCCCCGCGTTCGAAAGATTCGAAACCCCCGAGGCCTACTACTCGACCGCACTGCACGAAGTGGCGCACAGCACGGGGCACGCCTCCCGCCTCAACCGGACGAATGGCGCGCTTTTCGGATCGCCAGACTACGCGCGTGAGGAGCTGGCGGCCGAGTTGGGATCCGCAATGCTGCGAGCGCAGCTCGGTGTCAACAGCGCTGTCGAAGACGAGCAAAGCGCCGCCTATCTTCAAAGCTGGCTGTCCGCTCTCAAGAGCGACGAAACCTTGATCTCGGCGGCGGCCAAGATTGCACAACAGGCCACAAATTACGTCGGCGTGCCATCGTTGCTCGCCCACTCGCACGAGCGCGATCTCGGACCCTCGCTCGTGGAGCTTACGGACACTCGCAATCGCTTAGCGGAAACCGCGCAGGTAACGGCACCCAATCCAATTGAGCGTGCCTACCACCTGCGAGTCGCAGATGTCTTAGCCGCGACGGCGGAAGTGCATCGCGCTTCGCGTTCGGACCGCAAGGTGGCACAAGAGCACGTAGACGTACTTACGGGCGAGATGGCTCAGTTACGTGGCGATGGGTCAGCAGTGGGAGTCGAACAACGCGAAGAGCTGGCGCAGTCTGTGTTGGCGGAACATGCGGGGGACGCGGACGCGCTTGAGACGATTGAAGCGGAAATCGAAGCGCGAGAGACGGCTCTCCTCGCCCCGCTGGGCGAACGAGAGCTACTCGACTGGGAAGTGGAGATCGTGTCCGAGCACGGTGTGCCCGGTCTGGCACGCGCACTGGACTGGCGCGAGCGCGCGGGGGTGGCCGACCCAGAGCAATTGGTTGGAAACGTTGAGCAATTATCGGCTTACGATCGGAGCACCTATCGAGCGCTCACGGAGCAACTCAATCGCTTGATCGGCCCCAGCCACGAGGAATTCGCGGAGGCGCAACTGACGCCCACGCCCCAAATTAGTCTGTAACAGGTGCGCGCTGCGCGGCCCTCGGTTTCTTCGAGTCCAATACGCACGCTGTTATGCGGAGACCTTTTGGTAGATGGACGCGAATTCAGTATCTCTGACCTCAATGAGGTGCGACCCATCTGCGGCCCACACAAGCTCCTTGTTCAGGCCCCACCACGCGATCTCCTCAGGCGTGAGGATAAAGCCCGTGACCGGATCCGGCCCGGCCGCAAAACACGCCGCAAAAGCGAGAAGCTTCAGTGAGAGTGCCTCGGCCTCTTGGCGGCCATCGTCATCGGGGTAGTCTAGTACTTCCTGTGCCATTGCTCTGAGGGTTTCACCCACGTGAGACGCAGCCTGACGGATCTTGTGCTCCCGAATGAGCCTTCCTATTTTCCACTCCCACTCAGCTGCATGCATTCCGTTTGGGAAGTGGAGCTCCCACAGCTCAGGAGTCGTGGCCACTGCGTTGGCCACTGTGTTGATGTCACAGACGGTTGCTGAGATACCGCCTGCGTCACGCAAGACGGCTCCAAGCGAGTAGTTCGGCAACATCTCGCAAAACCTTGCGATGAATCGTGGGTCGCTTTTCGCTAAGTTGATGCTGACGAACGTGTACCGATCAGCCAAGACGCGAATCTCTGCGCGGGTGAAGTCGGTGAAGTTCGTACCGCGTTCCAGATCGAGAGTGGTTGTCATTCTTCTCGAAATTAAAGACCTTTCGGTAATACACTGACACTCTGGTCATAACGAAAGACCGCAGTGCTTGAGGAATGAGAAGCACAGGCGGGTGTCCTCGCCAATACGCAGGAGCCCGTCATCGGCGAACACGGCCGCCTCTTCGACGGAGTCAGGACAGAGATTGGCCAGTTCGCGGTTCTTCAGGTTGCCCCAGACTTGTTCAACCGGGTTGAGGTCGTGCCCGTAGGGCGGGAGTCGCTCGGTGACGAGCCAATGTCGTTGGGTCTTCAGATACGCCTTCATCTTCTTGCTGCGATGAGAGGTGAGTCCGTCCCAGATCAACGTCACCTTCTCACTCTTCATCAGATCGTGCAGCTCACCGAGGAACTCGATCAGTGCCTCGTCGTTGAACGAGCCAGCTCGCATGGAGAAGACGAGGGATGCATCGGACCCATCGGGGGCGAAGGCCAGCGCACTCGCCATCGAGAGTCGCTTCCAATTGAAATGGTGGGTGAGCACGGGGGTCTGTCCCCGCGGTGCCCAGGTGGCCCTCACCGAGGGGAGGAGCGAGAAGCCCGACTCGTCTTCGAAGACGATCCACGCCCGGCGCCGTCGGGCGTTTTTTTTACCACGGGCCAGCGGTCTTTGGCCCAGGCGGCGATGGCGTCCTGGTCTGCCTCTAAGGCTCGGCGCGCGGGTCGCTGACGGCTCCAGCCCAGGCGGGTGCGCAGGATCGACCACGTTTGGGTCGTCGAATAACTCACCCCGGTCACCTTCTCGATCACCGTCGCCACTCGAGCGAGCGTCCAGAGTTCGCTGGGATAGCCGTTCGCGGTTGGTCCCTTCGCGAGGGCTCTTTCAACCTTGGCGAGCTGCTCGTCGCTGAGCCGGGGCAGGCGCCCAGCGCGCTGGGCTCCCCGAAGACCGTCGACGCCGTGCTCGCGCCACGTGGCGTGCCACTGCGAGGCCGTCTCACGCGACACGCCCAACTCGCGAGCGACGTCGGCTTGGGACGAACCCTTCTGAAACATCGTGCCCGCGCGAAGTCGACGTTGGGTCATGGCCTCGAAGTCCCGGCGGGGTCGCACGCGCTTGCTCGTCGGTGTCGGCACGGAGGTTTTGGAGCGAGTGGAAGATGTCATGAGAACAGTTTCCCATGCCTACCACCAATATCAGGGTATTACCGAAACATCTTTAGTCGAAAGAGTAGACGACGGTCTCGCCGTCAAAAAAAAGCAGCTCGAGCCCCCCATCAATGAGCGCCTCGTGAAATTCGTCTCGTACTCTTGCCTGCCACAGTTCGCTCTGTGTGCCCTTATTGACCTCATTGAGCGAAGGCATCGTTAGGCCCTTGCGCCGACAGTAGTCGAGCAACGGCGGTAAAACGGTGTCCTCAAAGCCACTCCATTTGCGTCCGCTCATCAATGCTACGAATCCCTCTGGCGCCTCTCGCGTGGTGAATGCGAACCCGTAGATGCAGTCATGTTCTAGATGTGTCCCTCGAACGGCACGCACAGCATCCACAAGCTGATCTCCACTGACGCGGTCCCTGGCCCGCTGCGGGTCGTGGTCCGCTTCGACCAGCGAGAGTCGGAAGTTGCGGATGGACTTCGGGCGCTTCTGCTTACTCATGTTGCCTCCTGCTAGTTACGTACGACGTACGGTGCGCAGCGGCGAGTCGGGCGCAAGGAGCTTGCCGCGTTTAGCTTGTTCGCCCCGAAGGACGCCGGACGCCTATAGCGTCGAGAACGGCCAGACAGCGGCTGGCTGCCTGAACCAGTTCGACCCCATCGTCTGCGAGCACGATCACAGCCACTCTGTTCGGGGTGCTCTCAGCGACCCCGGATCACGGGGGTCCCTACTCGGGGTACCCAGCCCGTCTATCGGCGGTGCACACATCCTCGTGTGTCTGGAAAGCGAAGGCGCCACAGTCGTAGCACAGGGGACCAGCTACCGCGTGAGGGCGCTCGAGGGATACGGTGGACCCGAAGACGGCTTCCGTGACTGTTGGGCGATCCACGGCCACCGTGACTACCACGGCCCAGCGGTGCGAGTTTGGCACACCGCGAGCCTACTTGTGGTTTTCGTCGTCTCCCGCGAATAGAAGTGTCAGCGCAGTCTGCTCGACCAGTTCGGTCACTGGCGTCCGCCATCCTTTAGGAAGGGAGGCGTGACACCCGAAGCGGTGACGTAGTTCGTGGCCACGATGTGCTCGGCGGCCTGTGAGAAGCGGTTCTTGATGTTGACGCCGTAGTTGACCGGGTAGGTAGCGACGATGTGGTCCGCGTACAACTCGAGCGTGAGTTCGGACTTATCGATGACGACCATCCAGGAGGCGTGCTGCATGGCCTTTAGGTGCGCGGCAAGAAGACGCTGGTGGTCCTCGCCAAAGGTGCTACCCGCCGAGTAGGTCTTCATCACCCGTGTATACGGCGGGTCGAGGAAGATAAACGTCCGGGGGTTGTCACTCGCCGCGAGAGCCTGCTCGTAGCTCGAGCAGGTAATGGTGGTGTTCTTCAACAGTGCCACGTGGCGAGGACTCGTGATGACCTGGTTGTTGAAACTCTTGTAGTGACCGAAGGGGATGTTGAACTCGCCGTCGGCGTTGAAGCGACGCATGCCGGAGAACGCCAACTGGTTAACAACGAAGAATCGCGCCGCCCTTAGACCGGACGAGAGACCCGCGAGACCGCCGCCCCGGTCGAGGTCACGCTGAGCGTAGTAAGCAGCGGCCTGCTCGTCGCGCCCACCGCTGGCGAGGCCCTTGGAGAACAGATTGGCGACCTGTTGTATCGCAGTGATCATCTCAGGGTCTTGACGCGCCACTGCTTCGTAAAAGTTGACGACTTCTGCGTCGAGCTCGTTGATCAACGCGGGCCCCCTCTACTTTGTGAGTGAGATGGAGTAGGGTTCCAGAATCATCACCAATGGGGAGTAACTATGCTCAGCGCCCCGACCTGTCCCCGAGATGGCCACGACCAGCACGTCGTCGTGAAGGACGGAATCCAACGCAGCGACCAGCGTCCCCGCCAGCGATGGCGCTGCACCGCACCAGGTGGTGAGTTCTTGCGAACCCAGTTTGACAGCCGAGCTGCCGCGTTTAGTTTGTAATGCCTGACGGCAGGTGTTCTTGCTTTCAGGTGGTGACAACCACCCGTCTCTGAGTAAAGAACTCAGTGTCTCGCCTGCCCCGCCGGGGCAAGTTCATACGACAGCGATACCTACCGTGAGGGCGAAACACCGAAACGCCAGGACCCCGTAGCGAGATGGTTCAGGCCAATTCTGCGATCCATTCCTGCCGAAGATCGAAGAGCAGCAGCTCGTCAGGGAGCAGTCGTCCTGTCTCTGATGGAGGCTGGCGGTAGGCAGTGGCTCGTGCCTGATAGAGCACGGTCATCGCCTGCAGTTCTTCAACGCTCACACCGTCTGCTCCTCCAGAAAGGCGTAGACGGTGGGCGCCCGCTGCGAGGTCATCACAGACGGCTGCGCACACTTCGGCCGCCTGAGTAAGCCTTTCGTCGCCCTTGCGAGATGTTCGGTGGATCAACCGATGTTGATACCAGTAGTCGCTCTGGCTGTGCCCTGCCGCCTCAAAGAGCGGGAGCAGCCGCGTTGTGAGATCGTCCAGCTCTATCTTCATCTGATAGATGTCGGCCAGAGTAGACGAGATCCCGGGCGCCATTCGCCAGGCGGCGAGGACGGCCCACGCCCCATCATTCTCGCTCGCTCCGAGGACTTCGCAAAGTCTGGCGTATGCGTGGTCACCCGCACCAAAAATGTCGAAGTCACCACGACGGGCGCTCTCGACAGACCTGCGAATTAAGTCCATCCAGTCTGCTGGAGCATAGTTAGCAACGCCCGTTTTCTCAACGATTGTCATGATCGTCCTCCGGCGCTGGGCTGTGAGGAAACTACGTAAGGCGAAGGAAAGGTCGGCAACAGGTCCATCACTGGCGCGCGAGTGAGACGTAGCCTCTGGTCGCGAAGTCGGACCTGATGCTGTGTTTTCGTCATTGTCTCATCTCACTTACAAGGTAGGGGGGGAACGCGGGGGTGTGCTCTAGCGCGAAGTAGAGTGCGGCCCCGCCGGCAAATGGCTCTACGTAGTGCCAGTCCTCTCCAGGCGTAGTGAAGGGAGGAAGGTATTCGAGGATGCGTTCAATCTCACGGCGCTTGCCGCCGGTCCACTTGAACATCGGCGTCGGCCCGCTGATTGGGTATGACGGACCATTGGAAGGTGGCGCCGGAAGGATCTGCGGGTGAGCTGTTGGCACAGCTCAAACCGTTCGTGGTCTGCCTAACCTGTCAAGCACCCGGGCGCGAGCTATGAGAAGGCCCGGATGAATTTAGCAGCAGAGACTTTTACACTTGTTGTGGAGCATCTGCGACCAGCACTCCGTACATCATCTCATCCGGTAGGTAGTGTCCCTGATCGTCCGGTCCGTCTCGCAAGCATGTCGACATCACCACCCACGTGGACATCAACGGAAGGAGGCCGTTAGGATCTGACCAAGTATCTGTGGACTCATCGAAACCTACGTAGTCGCTGACAGTAGTAATCAGACCGTCCAAGACATCGGCTAGCAGCGACGCCGCTACGTCCGGGTCACTGGTTCCGTGCACGACCTTGTTGATCGCTCGTCTAATTGTTTTGATCGCTTCTAGGTGGCCGTTGTAGTCGGGAGAGATGGCGTACACGATGTCGTCTATTTCCTTGAAACGTAGCCTGTTGTAAATAACGGTTAGATCGGCTATCTGCGCGGCCTTGCCTCCCCGCCAGTGCCACAGTGCGTAAATGTGCGACCACGGGTTGTCCTCGAACATGCCTTCTACTTCGTGGAGAGTTGTCATAGCAGCGTGGTCACTGACGCCACCGGGGGAGGTTATCGCCAACAACAGCGTATCTACGAGATCGGTTATCTCGTCACTCGAGTAGATCTTGCCGCCGAAGAGCACAGTATCCACGAGTTGATCTCCACTAACGCGGTCCCTGGCGCGCTGTGGGTCGTGGTCCCCTTCGACTGGCGAGCTTCGGAAGTTACTGATGACCGTCGAGCGGTTCTGCTTACTCATGTTGCCTCCTGCTAGTTACGTACGACGTATGGTGCGCAGCGGCGAGTCGGGCACATGGAGCCCGCACGAGTCGCATGTTGGTTACAGTGCGTGCGGTTCCTCACCTGCCAAGGAGTTATACACAAGATCGTCGGGGAGGTAGTGGCCATTCTCGTCAGTTCCCTGAGCCAGGTAATACAAGAAAACCGAAAGGCCGTCAATGACTGGTTGGTACGGATTGGGGTCTGCAAACACGAAGGATGCTCCGTCATGTCTCATCTCACCGAGCTCTTCGTCATACCACGCATTTTCGGCGTCTGTCAAAGCAGTGTTGAGTAGGTCTGACAGCGCTAGAGCAGTACTCCCCAGTAAGGCCGGGTGGTCCACACACGAATAGAGGTCGGCGTCCATGGCGAGCAGCCGCTGAGAGAACTCACGCCAGTCGCTAACGAAAGAACGAGACAACGGCCCTATCCCTTGTACCCACTCTCTGACGATCCACAGGTCGGCCAATGTTGCAGCGTGCCCACCCATGTAGTGCCAGAGGCTCCACACATTTTTGCGAGTGACTGAGGACTGAAATAGCCCACGCAGGGTCCTTGCGGTTTCTCTGTCTGTCGGTGTGATGGGTGTGGTCACCGACGTAGAACGAAGCGCAGCCATTCCCGCACTTATGAGCTCGTCGCGAGTGAACTCGTGACCTCCGAAAATGACCCTATCTTGTGCTTGCATGTCCATTGTTGTCATCACACCACCCCCATCGGTAAGTAAGAACGAACCATCTGCTCGGCCAGTACCTGTGGCCTCCATGAGTGCTGCAACCACTCAATGTCCCCTACAAGCTCGCCGGCCAAAAGTCTTTCTCTTGTCGCAGCACCAGCGGCGGCGCGCGGATTGGATGAGGATGGACCTCGGCGTTTCTGCTTACTCATGTTGCCTCCTGCTAGTTACGTACGACGTACGGTGCGCAGCGGCGAGTCGGGCGCAAGCGGCCTGCCATGGTTGCCATTCGAGTCGGACTTGCAACCGGCCGCGCACGACGTAGCGCGTCGCGCTCGGTCCTTGGGCTATGAGTATCTGGTGCGTGAGATAGCGACGGCACTGGGCGCCCCCGTAGCTGAAACAACGTGGACTTCCGTCGGATCACAGATTGGTTACCATCCAGCGCATTGAGCGAAGGACTCTGTGTTCAGTAGTGTGAGTGGGGCCACGCCGAGATCCTGGGGGAAGACTTTTATGACGCATTTCCGTGTCCTCGTCATGACCGAGACCGCCGATTTTGACGAACTTGATGAGGCACTCGCTCCATTTAGTGAGCAATTTGAGGTGGCACCGTACCGCCAGTACATCGACCGCGACCCCTCGACGTTTTGGCGCGACTTAGCCCTGAGTGCTGAGCCCGGAATCGATGTGCTCGACGACTCGGCGGTACTCCCGGTACTCACAGCCGAGAACCCGGAAGATCAGTTCGGCATTGATGAGGTGGGCCTCTATGTAGTCGACACCTCCAACCCAAACGGGCGCTGGGACTACTGGAGCGTAGGCGGGAGCTTCGCCGGAACCCTCCGGGCGCGCCCTGGTCGAGTTGGGATGGAGGTACCGAAAGAGTACCGGCCAATTCAGCACAGAGCGGACAGCTCGGAGAACGGCTGGGACCGAATTCGTAGTCTCGACCTCGACGTTGACGCAATGCGTGACGTGGCCGGCCAACACGCTTCCGATGAATACGACCGTTTCAGCAAAATCGTCGATGTCTACGGGCCGCTTCCCACCGAGCCGAAAGCACGCGGGTCCCACACCAGGCACGCCACCGTGATAGCGCTTCGTGACGCAGGATTCACCTGGAACATCGAGGCACTCAGCGAGTACTACGACGCCGGGCGTGACAGAGCGATCCAGTACCAGCGTCTCACAGCGGTGTCGGGGAACGAGTTCGTCACGAACGGAGAGTGGCTCCACTGCGGTACTGACCCCCTTGCTTGGGTTGCGGGCCGCGTCCCGTGGTGGACCGTTAGCAACACCCTGCTGGAGGTCAATCGCCGGATCGACGAGGCCGACGACGACGCCGTGTTCACAGTCGTTGATTGTCACTGGTAGCCGCCAGCCTCCGTCGGAGACAGGTCGGCGGCTCCCCGACGAGCTGTTGCTCTTTGATCTTGGGTCGGAATAGCTCGCTGGAACGACATCGGAAACCTGCTCCTCGTCGATGCCGCCACTGCCACAGCTCACTCGTCGTCCGAGCAAAGCAAGAACATCGAGGGAGTCTGTCCTAACTGCGTCGGTGTGAACGTGGGCAGCCGGCCGTCAAGTCCCTCTAAATCCCCTCGCGCTCATGCGCTACCTTCTGCGCGTCTGGCCTTACGGTGCCGCGATAGTGGCATCGCACCGTTCAGTGCATGACCGTTACCACCGGACTTTTGCGAGGCGACTGCCTCACCCTCATCAAGGACTTACCCGACAACTCCGTCGACTCCAACGTGACCGACCCGCCCTACGAGCTCGGGTTCATGGGCAAGTCGTGGGACAACTCCGGCATCGCCTACAACACCGAACTATGGGCCGAGTGCTTGCGCGTGCTGAAGCCGGGTGGCCACCTGCTCGCGTTCGGCGGCAGTCGCACCTACCACCGGCTGGCGTGCGCCGTCGAGGACGCGGGGTTCGAGATCCGCGATCAGATTATGTGGCTCCACGGTCAGGGATTCCCGAAGGCGGCGCGCGTGTCTCTAAAACCCGCGCACGAGCCCATCGTCGTTGCTCGCAAGCCCCTCGCCGGCACGGTGGCATCCAATGTCCTGACCTACGGCACGGGTGCGCTCAACATCGACGGGTGCCGAATTGGTAGTAGTGGGGCGCGTAACAATGGCAGGAAGGTGGATAGTGACATCTACGGAAAGTTCGGACCCACCGAGCGCGTGGACTACAACATGGGCCGCTGGCCCAAGAACGTGATCCACGACGGCAGCGACGAGGTGCTGGCGGGGTTTCCGAACGACGCCGCCCAGTTCTTCTATTGCGCTAAGGCGAGCAAGTCCGAGCGCAACGCGGGGCTTCCTGCCGGTGAGCGTTCGACACACCCAACGGTCAAGCCCCTGGCGCTGATGCGCTACCTTGTGCGACTCGTGACTCCGCCCGGCGGTGTCGTTCTCGACCCGTTCCTCGGCTCGGGCACTACGGCGGTCGCGGCGATCCTCGAGGGCCACGAGTGGATCGGTTGCGAGATGACCGACGAGTACTGGCCCATTATCGATGCGCGCGTCAGGTGGGCCAACAAGCAGCCGAAGCAACTCCCCGGCGTGACGGGCTGACACGCCCCCGCACCGCTCAACTGTAGAGGGCACGCTCGAGTCCCGGCGGGGGAACGATCTTCATGGGCGACGCGCTCAAGCCAACCGGGTGTCTCAAGGGTCAAACCAAGGAGGAGCACCGCCCGATGCTCGAACTATTCGCGGAGCAGAACCCGCTCTTCGTCATTCAGCTGGCTGTGATTGGCTCCACGGCCACCCGCGTGGCATGCGCGCGGGGCACAAGGGGAATTTACCCCGCCACTCGAGATGTCGGCTCGTGCACCGCCCCTGAGCGGTGCCGTATAAACACCATCTACCGCCCCACCTACGTTGGGCGAGGCGGGTCGTCTCGTCGAGCCTCTGAGCCGGGCGAGAACCCGCGCCGTTGATCGGCGAGGGCTCTGCTCGAGCGGTTCGCACGTTAGACACGTGCCTCACGCGCGCTCGTCCGAACGATACCGAGGGTGGCTGCCCCCCTCTCATCCGCCTCACCCGTCAATGTTGCGTCCGTACCGCAACGATCAGTGTTTCGCTATCCCGGCGGCAAGACGTGGCTGGTTCCTCAACTTCGTGCGTGGCTCGGAAGCCAGCCAAGTCGACCGCACCTTCTCGTAGAGCCTTTTGCCGGCGGAGGCATCATAGGGCTGACGGCTGTCGCCGAGGACCTTGTAGATCGGGCGGTCCTTGTCGAACTTGACCCCAACGTCGCCGCCGTATGGGAGGTGCTCATCAACGGAGATGCGGAGGGGCTCGCCCGCCGTATCGAGACGTTCGAGTTCACTGAGGAAAGCGTCCGTGCGGAGTTGGCAATGCCAGGGTGCTTCGAGATGAAGTTGGCATTCCAAACCATCCTTCGCAACCGGGCGCAGCGCGGTGGCATCATGGCCCCCGGCGCGGGGCTGATGAGGACTGGGGAAAACGGCAAAGGTGTAGCGTCCCGCTGGTATCCGGAGACTCTGGCGCGACGCATTCGCGCCATCGTTGAGTATCGAGATCGGATCAACTTCAGCAACGGCGACGGCCTTGCTGTGATGGGGGCCCACGTCGGAGAGCAGAACACCGTGCTCTTCGTTGACCCTCCCTATACTGCCGGCGGCAAGAGCGCGGGATGCCGGCTCTACGAGGTCTGCGAGCTCGACCATAAGAGGCTGTTCCGCCTGGCTCGGCGGCACAAGGGTGACGTGCTCCTGACTTACGACAACGCCCCGGAGGTGAGAGAGCTCGCGGCGCAACACGGCTTTCTCGTGCGCCCCATAGCTATGAGATCCACCCACAACGCCGAGATGTCCGAACTGCTGATAGGTCGGCGCCTGGGCTGGATCTGTTAGTCAGGACCGGATCTGGACGAGGTGCGTGCGTCTCCGGGCTGGTGTCACAGCGCACATACCCGTTCTGCCAACTCGTTGCCCGTTAACCACGGCTCCAGCCAGTATTCGTGTTCCGCAACGTCCCAAACGGCGTCGGACACCCATCGGTGCGTCAGTACGGCGTAGGTCGCCGCAAATTCCTTAGCCTGCGCGGTCAGGCGCCACACTATGTCTGGGCAGTTGATGCCGTGGTCGTCACACCAGCGCTCCGGCTCCGCTAGGAGGGTGCCGCACCCGTAGCAGTGGGCGCAGTAAACGGACCCGCTAACGACAGTTGCTACGTAGCCGTCGGATCCGTCTGAATCCTCCAAGAGAAATAGACACTGTTCTGAGCACACGACGAGTTGGGCACCGTTAGCCAATCGGCGCTTGTACACCGTGTTCGGTTCTTCACTACTCATGGTCTCCTCGCGTCGGTATTGTGGAGCCGCCGATCCGCCCCTCTGCCGGCGCGGTAACAGTGCCGCCGGACTGACCTGGAACACACTCCGCCCGTGGGTCCAAGTGAAGCGAAGTTGTCGCCCCGCTCGCCCGCTGGGCCGCAGCACACCGGACGTGCGGACGCTGCGTGGCGGCTGGGGGTCTGGTCGGGAGTTTGGGGGCCGCCTAGTCGACGCGGGGCTAAAACACCAAGACGTTGAGGTGGTGTACTTACTTTGCGTAGTGTCTGGCTGCCTCGTTGTGTCGGTCCTCACATCCGCCCTGTGCGCTGACAACAGATTCCTAAGTTTTCGGCACGGTCGAACAACTCTGGTCCGACAGTTTGTCCGACCTCACCCATCGGACATCGGACATCGGACAACGGCCCCCTATAGGGGGCCTTTTGTCCGATGGTTTGTCCGACCGGGCGGATTTGGCTGTCCGACCGCTGTCCGACCGCTGTCCGACCTCTGTCCGACCGCCCCCGACACGGTGTGTTTCTCGCCTTGCGATCTGCCGGTTTCGACTTGCAACGACCGGTGAAATCAATTCACACCAGCGATACGCCTAAACCTGCTTGCGCGCGGCCGGGCGCCCCGGACAGTCCGTTCTTGCCGGGATCCCTCGGCAACAATTTGGAGGCCCCCATGACACCTTCCCCGTTCCGCATCGGCGTGACGACCATGCGCGTGGCGCAAGCCGTCCGCGCCGGCGGTGCGATTGCCGATTACCCGACCTATCGGGCGCTCGGTATCCACCGCAACTCGTATACCTACTCGCTGGGCGAGCTCGTCAAGCTCGGCGCGCTCACCTACGAGACGGTCCGATCTTCCGCACGGGCGACTACCCGTGTCATCACCATCAACCCCGCGTCCCTCGTCTGGACCGTTATCGATGCGGCGGAGGTGAAGTGATGACCGACCTGCTGCAGGATCGTATCCTGGCTGGCGAGCTTCCGTCCTACCTCGACGGCGACCAGTTGCCGCGCGACACTTCCAAATTCTACGCCGAGTTGGTTCCCACGTTCCTCGACACCGACTGGGACGACGAGACGCCCCCGATAGTCCCGTCCATCTTGGGTTTGGGCGACGGGCGAGCTCTGCTCTACGCGGGTGAATCCCACACGCTCGCCGGACCCGGCGGCGTCGGCAAGTCGTGGGTGGCGATGCACGCCATCGCTGAGCTGGTGCGCAACGACGCGCGCGCGGTCGGGGTGTTCGTGGACTACGAGGACTCCCGCCGGACATTTCGGACCCGTCTTCACGCGCTTGGAGTGACGAAGGCCGAGGCTGCACGCATTGCGTACTGGCAGCCAGTCGGGACGATGATGCAGTCGACCGCCGCCGGTATCGCGTGGCTGGAATGGGTGGACGCGCACCGCCCATCGCTCGTTGTCATTGATTCGGTATCTAAGGCGTGTGCGTCCGCCGGATTCAACGACAACGCCGGGCCTGAGTTCCAGCAGTGGGATAATGGGGTCATCATGCCGCTAACACGGCGTGGCGTCGCGACCTTGCGCATCGACCACACGGGTCACGACACCGGCTTTGGTTCGGCGGGCAAGCGTGAGCGTGGTGCGTCAGAAAAGCCCCAAGCGGTCAGTGGCGCCTCCTACCTATTCGAGGTGGTGTCGGGCTGGTCTCGCGGGACTAGCGGTTCCGCACTACTGCGGGTTCTAAAGGACCGTCACGGCAGTATGGTCAAGAACTCCATTGCCGCCGTTGTCAACGTTGATGTTCGCGAGTCGGGTGCCTATGTGCGCATCACACTCGACGCTCCGTCGGTCATTGCGTCGAGTGTTGAGTCCGGTAAAAACGCGCTCACCGCCGCCTCGCGCGTCCTGCGTGCGCTGGAGGCACTGAACGTGTGGGCAACTGTTGGCGCCGTGCAAGAGTGGGACGCTGAACACCGTCCGCTGAAACTCGACGGCGAACTGGCGGCACCCCTGAAGTCAGACACAGTGCGTAAGGCCCTCGAACGTCTTGATGAAGACGGTAAGGTCCAGCACAAGAGCGACGGTCGTGCCGCTTACTACGCTGCCCTCGGGGTGAGTGCGGCCCTGGTGGGTACCACCGACGATGGTCCGCCGTTCTGATGACCGACCCCGGCCGGGGACTGGCCGCCGCCGGCGCCCGTTGATGAAGAGCCCAGATAAAACGTGAGGTTGGTTGCGGTGACTTCTGAATCGCGGACAATCGGTAGTAAGTCCCGGTGGCGGGCAGGCGTCAATTAGCCGTCATGGGCTGATCCGCCGAGTTGGTGTTTGCCTTCACACCTTCCGCCACCGGGGCACCCCCGTCTCTGCGGTGCGTGAGGTGGGCGAGGTCCCTAGCTCTGAACGCGGGAAGGGTTGCGCGGGGCGTCGCCCCTAACGGTAGTGCCCACACGTAGACGAACCGCCCGTGGCGATTGCCGTAAATACAGCCCCCCGAACAGACTCGTCTTGTGACAGAACCAAGACCCGCCCGGGGGGCCGCCAGCATCGTAACAGGACCAGTCGCTCTGGCGCGTGCCAGGGGCGGCCGCGGCGGGCGCATGCGCTGAGCCCACCCGGCGTCCGCCATCTGTCGCCGGTCTCCTCGATCCCGCGCCGCCAATCCGTATCGTGCTCAATGACGACGCGCACAGGCGGCTCCCCCCTTCGCGTGGAGTTGTGAGAATAGGGGCGCACAAATACTGGTGATTTGATGCCTGCCCCCGACGGTAGGGGGCATGGCCCCTACTGCGACCCTCTCACGATCGGACATCGCTCGCGTAGTCGAGGACAACACTGAGGCGATACGCCTTCGCAACGAGGCGTGGGTCAACAACCCACAAATCCCGTCGTGGGTGAACATCGAGGACGTTCCCCTCGACCAGTTCTTCACTTCCCCAGCGGTTGCGAAGAAGTGCTACGGGAACATGATCGACTACCTGCGATCCGAGAAGGTCGCGCTGAGGTCGGTGAAGTACCTCGAGCCCTCAGCGGGGCGGGGCGCGTTCCTGCGACTGATGCCCCCCAGCCTTCGCATTGGCCTGGACATCATGCCGCAGACGGAGGAGACAGTCCGCGCCGACTTTCTATCATGGGAGCCAGAGCCCTCTGACCTTCCGATTGTCGTCATCGGGAACCCGCCATTCGGCTACAGAGGCTGGCTCGCACTCGAGTTCCTGAACCACGCAGCCAAGTTCGCCGACTACGTCGGCTTCATCTTGCCGATGGCGTTCCAAAGCGAGGGCAAGGGCAGCCCGAAGTTGCGCGTTCGCGGGATGCATCTCGTTCATCAAGAGGTCCTGCCTGCCGGCTCCTTCGTCGATGAGTACGACCGCCCCGTGAAGATCAACGCCCTCTGGCAGATCTGGAAGAGCGGCGAGGCCACAACCATCGACACGCCGACCTGCGACTCGTGGATCGACCTGTTCACGGTCGATGAGCGCAAGGAGCGCCTGTGTGGGCAGGAGCGTATGGCGGAGGCGGACTTCTTCCTCCAGCGCACGTTCTTCAACGAGCCACCACGCCCGGTGCGCAGCTTCTCCGACGTGCGTTATGTGTGCGGCTACGGGATCGTCATCAAGCGCGACAAGCGCCTCGTGTCCCGCATTCTCCGAGAGGTGGATTGGCGCAACTACAGCAATCTCGCTGCGCACAACTGCCACCACATCAGCATGTACCACATACGCCGCGCATTGACCGACGCGGGATTGATCGATGGTTGACACGAACGCTCTTCTGCTTGCTGCCATCGAGGCGCATGCGGATTCGGAGAAGTGGGTCAACTCTCCCTACGAGAAGATCAAGCGCGTGTCGAACACGCTGGTTGGGCAAGTCGGTCAAGACTTCATTGAGGCGCTGGTTGGCGCGCTACACATTGCGATTGCCTTTCCCACAGACAGTGGTGGCAAACGTAAGACGCAGAACCCGTGGGACATACAGCTCGAAGGGATCACATTCGAGCTGAAGACCGCGACCGAGGACACCTCGGGGAAGTTCCAGTTCAACCACATCAGGTATCACCGATCCTACGATGCGCTCCTCTGTCTGGGCATCTCACCGGACGCCATCTACTTCAACATGTGGACGAAGGCGGAGGTTTCCACGGGCAAAGCGGGGAGCCTCGTGTCCATGGAAAAGGGCGCCAACGCGAGCTACAACCTGGCGGGTGACCGGGTGTACTCACTGCGCGCTTAGCTGCTCCGAACTACAAGCCCTCTACCGGCGGCCGGAGAATGATGAGCCGCTGGCAAACAGGTGTCACTGCTTTCAGATCGTCGGGAGGAGTTGCCATCGAAACAGCCGCGTACTCGACGACAAGCAGCTCAGAGCCGTCGAACGCCTTCACGGCGACGGGAATCACCCCTCGCGCCCTTTCGCGGAATCTCGAACTGCTCAGGAGTGCGCGCGTCCAATCGAGCACCTGCTCGTCAAGGATGTCGTCTCGACCGGTCTTCACCTCGCCGCCAACAAGCCACACCTCTGCATCGCCAGCGTCGTTTTTCACCTTGGCCGACCAGAGAGCGTCCACCTCACCAGGTTGAAGTTTGACGCTGTTCTGTAGGAACTCCAACGTCGCAACAACTGGTGCGTCCGGCGCGCGGGTTCCCGCGAAGTGGTGCTCCAACACGTTCAACCTTGCCATTACGGACACGACGCGGTTCTCTCCTCCCGACGGGAGATCACGGAACATCTCCGTGAGTGAGAGAGACTGGACCATCAGAGCTGCTGCTCGGAGCTCCGGAGTGATCGTGTAGTCAGACGGAAATAGGGGATCGGTAGGTCCGTGAGGAACAAACTCGAAGCAGCCATTCAGAACACCCTTCGCCGAAGTCGCTGCGTACCCCGCTGCCAGCACCGTTGCGGGCCAGTTTCGGCGCGCGCTGTCGAGGTTTCTAATGAAGTCCTTCCAGAAGTTGGCCGGGTTGTTGTTCGACAGCGATTGCCTCGTGTCTCCCGCCGCAATGGCAGCCGTATGGACGACGGTGATTGCGTCGCTTACCTCGGCCAGGGTCACCACTGATCTACTGGCATCGAACGACCCGTCTGGGAGCAGCCGGGTCTGAAACAGGTAAGCAATGACTGCCGTCTTCTTGGAGCTCACGGCAACTACTCCGGGTTGCGGAGAAGCAGGACCTCTTCGCGGAGTTCGTCACGGGTCGCCGTTGCTGCCCGGGTTCGGAACAAGTCGATCCCGACGACTTCGTACCCCTGTACCTCCGCTACCTCTGCCAGCAGCTGACCGGTTCGGATCAGGATCTGAAAGAAGCTGGCCTGGTCGCCGACAACGTAGGCAAGCTGCGCCCCGGGCCGCAGTGCGGGACGGAGTTCCGCAAGGTGGCGCGCCATGCCGCCGAAGAAGTGGGTGATGACCTTTGCGTACTGCTTCTCAAATCCCGAGGTCTTGCCAAGGCTGATGCGCCGAGCCTCAACCTGCGCCGCCAGCTCTTGGATTACCTCCATCCCTTCGACGTATTTGCTGTCGTCGTCTCCCTGAAAAGAGGTTCTTGTATTGGAGCGAATCAGGCCCTGTTTCACACTCCTCAGTCCCTTGCGGTCGTTCATCAGACCGAGCAGAACGCTCTCGAGGCGTGTGGTGCGGGTGTAGTCCTTCTCATTCGGGTACGGAGGCGACGTGATGACGAAGTCGACTGAGCCAGGCACCAGGAGCACGCCGGCCTCGCGTGCGTCCCCACTGATGATCTTGCCCAGGCCGTGCGTGCTCCCGGCAATGAGATCGAGATCGCGCGCCATAGTGTCCACGTTGTTGAGCCACGGGAGAACTACGGCGGCGTCCGGCTTCAGTTTGCCGATGCCCACCTCGGGGCCGAAACGTAGGTTGCCGATCTGGGTTGGGAGAATCCTGGCGAGGGCGATCCTCATCGCATCTCTCACGTCAGAGGGCGACTGCTCAATGTGCTCGAGGAGGACCATCACCTTGTGTAGCGGAAGGGGGCTGATGCTGTCCCTTATCAGAAGCTGGATTTGGTCGGCGGAGAGCACGCGTAGTGCTCGTTTGGGAGACGAAACCCCACTGTCTCTGATGCCGGCGTTGCCGAGTGTGCGCAGTGTGGCTTCCGCAACTGCGTTCGCAGCGGATCGTAGGTGTGAGGGGTCCACGGACCATCTCGTCTTCACCGACGCAGCGAGGTACGCAATCGGGTTCGCTTCGATTCCGATCCCATTCAGCCCCTGCCGCATTGACTCCACCACGGTTGTTCCTGTTCCGCAAAAGGGATCAAGTACGGTTTGACCAGGAGCGGCCTCAAAGTGGTCGAGGTACTGCCTCACAAGGTGCGGCGGGAAGGAGAGAACAAAGCGATACCACTCGTGAACGGCGCGATCCTTTCCGTTCATGCGGTTGAGGTCGGCGCCGTGGCTCACTTCATCGGGACGGAGGTCGCGGTAGGGGTAGCGAGCGATGGTGGAGGACATGCCCCCTACCGTCCGGTTGTGCTCCGAGTTGTCCGCGAAGGACCCGGGACTATCTCAACGCCACGCGAAGGGGGGATGAGCGGGTACGCGCCCGTGCCAGAGAGTGCGCACCGCTGGGCCGATCGAGAGGTCCCCGTCATAGACCACCGACGCCGGGCGCCCGGGCAGCGCGCTAAGGAAGTCCACCCAGTCCGATGTCTGGTCGTAGGGTCGCGCCTCGACGCGCCAGAGCCGCCCGCGCGTCTCACCAACCTCGTAGCCCCAGGCCGCCAGGATCACGAACAGCTGGGACTGGACGCCAGTGCGCGGGTCGGTGTACTGGTACTCCGTCGAATCGAGGACGATGGTCTCGGGCCAGTGGTCCTCGGCGTAGCGTTGCGAGATCACCGGGCCGAACAGGTTGAGCCAGTCGGCGATGGTCTGGCCGCCCTCTACGCTGTTGGCGCCCAAACGACCCGAGCCGTGAAGTCCCCAGTAGTTCGACCGCACTCGACGCGCGGCCTCGGCGTAGGTGATGCCCTGGGCGACGGCGACCAGCGCGCCAGCCATCTCCTTCACCTGGTAGAACCCCCGGCGCATCGTCACCGGCCCCTGGTGCGTATGGACGGGGTTGTCGCACGTCAGGCACACGCCGTCAGCCACATGCTGGCGAGGTAGCGGCGGCACAAAGCGGTGAAACGAACCATCGGGCAGCGTGCACCGGAACAGCTGGCGCTTGCGCTTGGAGTACGTCCCGTCCTTGGACACGCGCGACCCATCGTGCCCCTGGCGAGGACAGCGTGGGAGACTGGGCGAAGGCGTGCGGCCCATCTCTTCGACCATACGCGCGCAACCCTCAAAAATCACCCCTGATTTTCACAACTCCACGCGAAGGGGGGGGGGCGGCTCTTCACGCGCGATCCCGGAGTATTGCGCCCCACTAGAGGGTTGGAACAGTCCGCTGGGTGGGCACGCCAACCGGTACTACCAAAGCGCGCGGGCGCAAGCACGCGCTCGACAAGTTCTACACCAAGACCGGCGCCGCCCAGGATTGTCTCTCCCGTCTCGAGTTGCAGCGCTACGCGCGCGTCATCGAGCCCTCGGCTGGGGGCGGGGCGTTCAGTGACCTGCTCTTCGCCACCCCCGGCCTGCACGTCGAGGCCTACGACCTCGAGCCGGAGAATCCTCGAGTCGTACGCCAGGACTGGTTCGCCTACGCCACCCCGGGAACGGACACACTCGTGGTGGGCAACCCTCCCTTCGGTCAGCAGAGTTCGCTCGCGGTGCGCTTCATCAACCACGCCTTTGAGGTTGTTGGAGCCCAGACAGTTGCCTTCGTCCTGCCCAGAGGTTTTCGCAAGGCGAGCGTGCAGCGCCGGATCTTCCGATGCGCCACGCTCGTGCTCGACGTGGATCTCGCACCGGCGAGCTTCACTCTGCGGGGAGAGGACTACGGCCTGCCCGCAATCTTCCAGGTCTGGGAGCGCACCGCTACCGCGCGAGAAGTCGTCGACCTGCCAACGACCAGCCCCTACTTCGCCTTCACTCGACAAGGCGACCCGCACGACTTCGCCGTGCGGCGAATCGGGGGCCGGGCTGGGCACGCGTTCGACGACACCACCACCTCGGTACAGAGCAACTACTTCTTGAGGCTGACCGCACCGGTACCGCGCGAGAGGGCCATCTCGCTTCTCAACGAGCAGGACTACTCCGTGGCCAGTCACGGAACCGGGCCACGCACGCTCGCTAAGGGTGAGTTGGTCGCCATCGCCGACGCGGCCTTCTCCAGTTGGCTGAACGGGCGCGGCGTGACTTCAGCAATGTCGAACGTCACCCCGCTCTGAACGCGCGAAGGGTTGCGCGGGGCGTCGCCCTCCTAACGGTAGTGCCCACACGAGTTGGAGGCCCTATGCGCTACCTGGGAGGCAAATCGAGACTGGCGCCAGCCATCTTCAATCTCGCGCGCCAGGTCGCACCTACTGCGGATTCACTTACTGACCTTTTCGCAGGCAGCGGCGCTCTGAGTTACTACTTCAAGCAGCAGGGCTTCGCGGTCACGACAAACGACCTCCTCTTCTTCTCCTACGCGATGTCGCATGGCACGCTCGCGATCAACAAGCTCCCGCAGTTCCGGAGGCTGCGCGCTCTTCTCGGTCAGGATCCGAGAGAGTACCTCAACAGCTGCCAGCTCCCGAAGCTCGACACCTCACAAGTGATCCGGCTCACCTATTCCCCGGACAGCTCGCCCGAGCGCAGGTACCTGACACGCGACAACGCGCTGCGCATCGACTTCGCGCGCCAGCAAATCGAAGCGTGGAAACGCGAGGGCCTTGTTAGTTCAGACGAGTACTTCCACCTATTGGCCGCGATCGTGCTTGGGGTACCTCCAGTCTCCAACATCACCGGCACCTACGGCGCCTTCTTGAAGTACTGGGACAAGCGCGCCCTCAATCCATACACGGTTGCCGAGGTGGGGGTCTTCGACAACGGAAAGAAGAACCGCAGCTACAACCTCGACGCCCTCGCCCTCCTCGGACGTATCTCAGGACAGGTCCTCTACCTCGACCCGCCGTACAACGAGCGTCAGTACCTCCCCAACTACCACGTGCTCGAGACGGTCGCTCGCTACGACTACCCGACGGTCACTGGTGTCACTGGACAGCGACCCGTCGGCACCGGGAAGTCCGCGTTCTGTAGCAAGAAGACAGCCTTGGGCACTCTGGAAGAGGTCGTCGTTGCGGCCCAGTTCGAGCACATCATCCTCAGTTACAACAACGAGGGCGTCGTTTCCACCGACGAACTCACTGAGATGCTGCGCGCTCACGCGGCGCCAGGCTCGTACCGGCTCACAACGATCCCGTACCGGCGCTACAAGAACAAGATCCCGAACCACGCGGACGGACTGGTCGAGCAGCTCCACTACATTCGCAAGGGCGGCGCGGCATGACGTACCTCCGCTCGCCGATGAACTACATGGGCGGCAAACACAAGCTGTTGCCCCAGCTGCTTCCCCTGCTCCCCGCGAGCTCGCGGGTCTTCGTGGATCTGTTCGCCGGCGGACTCGACGTATCCCTGAACACCGTGGCCGCGACCCACATCTGTGTCGATCTCAACGCCCCGGTGATCGCCCTCTACCAGGCGCTCCAGGCCAAGCCAGTCGCAGAAGTTCTTGCCTACGTAGAGAGCCGGGTCAAGCACTTTGGATTATCAATGACAAACACGAGCGGCTACCTACGCCTCCGCGAGGAGTACAACAAGGCGGAGAACCCGCTGGACCTGTTTGTGCTCGTGGCACACTCATTCAACCATCAGGCGCGATTCAACAGCAGCCACCAGTTCAACACCCCGTTCGGTAAGGACCGAAGCTACTTCAACCCCGTGATGCGTGTGAACCTCGTAAACCTCGTCGGTTACTTACAGTCGCACGAGTTCGAGTTCCAGTGCAGCGACTTCCGTCAGGTGCCCCTGAACGGTATGGGACCGTCTAGCTTTCTCTACGCAGACCCGCCCTACTTGATTTCGTCGGGCACTTACAACGACGGAACTCGCGGATTCGGGGGGTGGGGATACAAGGACGACTCCGACCTTATGGGGCTACTCGACGCGCTGGATGAGCGGGGCGTGCTTTGGGCAATGTCGAACGTCACCCACCACAAGGGTGCCTCCAACAAGCGGCTCATTGCCTGGGCCAAGAAGTATCGCGTCCACGTGATGGAGTTCAATTACAACAACTCGAACTACCAGTCCGCTGCGGCAGGTGCGAAGACGCGAGAGGTGTTGATCACCAACTACCCCGGGTCCCCAATCTTGGAGTGAGATGGGGTTACGTTCGTGATTCGGTGTAGGTCATGGTTGGGCCTTCCTTTCTGGACTTTGTACTCCACCCCCAGTATTCCGATGGTTGTGTATCTCCTCCATTGGGTCGCTCCAAGTTCCGTCCATAGAAAGGACGCGAATGCCAGACGCAAGCGGATAGTGCGGTGCGTACTGGCTCCCTACCGGTGTCTTCCTCACGCGAAGCAACTAGACGAGGTAGCGTCGTGATTGACCCGTTTGGAGGACTCGGTGAAGCGCGCACGTTTGGTGGTTCCAGTGCTGGCAGTGGCTCTCTCCTTACTTGGCTCGCTCCCGGCCGGCGCGGCGACCAAGCACGCCCGAATGGAGACATACCGTGCCGAGTTCAGTTCTGTGTATGGCAAGTTCGTCAGCGCATACAAGTCAGTAATCACTGACCTCACGGTGGGCAATCGAGCCGCGTTTACGAGGACCATCGTGAACCTCGACGCCAACGTCGGGGCCCTGCCCCACAACTCGCCAAGCCCTGCTGTAAACACCGACGCGCGCCAGTGGGTAGCAGCCGTACAGCACGCGGTCCGGTTGGGACTCCTCTACGCGAACGCTCCGAGCACCGCGCGGAGCAACACGTTTGCCAATGCGCTTTCGAACAGCATCAATCCTGCCCAGAAACTCGCTAATGCCATCACCGGCTACCTAAAGTCGCATTGACGACGAAGACAGCAAGGCAGGGTGGGTAACGGAGGCAGGCTACCCACCCTGCCTACGGCAACCAGATCCGTGCTACGAATGGCACCCGCTGCCGCATAGCGAGTTTGGGCACCGACGCCCTCACACCGCCACAAGCCACTGTTCGTGGTCATTCTCATAACGCACGCAGGTGCCCCCCCGTGTGATTGAGTGGTGGTTATGTACGGCCTAACGAGCACGCAAAAAGAAGGGGTTCGCCCGGAAAAAGGCTATTCCGGACTGAGCACGGAGGCGCGGATACTCAGGGTGCTCCATGACGGCAGGCCCCTGGCGCGGAGTGGTCCCGCGCTAACAGTCGGTAAGCACACCGCTCGATGTGAGGAGACCCTGCCATGTCTAAGACCAGCGTTACAGTTGAGCATGTCGTGGAATACCTGCCCGAAGCTCCCACGCGTCGCACTAAGCCGAGCAGGCTCTCCGCACCAGTCCGCATCTCACGGGTCGCTGCTGCGGACATTGAGCAGGCTCTTGTGACCTACTTGCCCACCACCAGGGAGCTGCGCCCAATCATGAAGTGGGCCGGGGGCAAGCGCCAGGTGCTGCCCGCTATTCGCCCCCTCGTTCCCGCTTCGTACAACCGCTACATCGAGCCATTCCTTGGCGGGGGTGCCGTTCTGTTCGACCTCGCCCCATCGCGCGCCATCGTGAACGACCTCAACACGGAACTGATCTCGATGTACGAGACGGTCCGCGACTTCCCGAACGAGCTGATCGACGTACTGACTTCGTTCGCTACCTCGGTCGAGGCGTTCTACGAGATACGTGCTTGGGATCGTGACCCTGTGGCGTTCGCCAAGCGATCGGTGGTGGAGAAGGCTGCCCGGACAATCTACTTGAACCGCACGGGGTTCAACGGCCTCTACCGGGTGAACTCGCGCAATGAGTTCAACGTCCCATACGGAAAGTACGCCAATCCCCGCGTGTGCGACAAGGACCTGATCCACTTCGTTTCGGATTACCTGTCGAGTTCGAAGGTCGAGTTCCGCAATGAGGACTTCCGCAAGGTGATTGCCCGCGCTCGTGCTGGTGACTTCCTCTACGTTGATCCGCCCTACGCGCCCCTCGACGATGCCGCTTCGACGTTTACCAGCTACACCTCAGACGGCTTCGGCTATCAGGACCTTCTGGACCTACGAGCCGCCCTCGACCGCGCCACCGAGCGCGGCGCTACCTGGCTCCTCTCCAACGTCAAGTCGCGCGCGACCATGCGCCTGTTCCCGAAGGTCCGCTACCGCGTGACCGAGGTTCAGGTGACACGGCCTATCAACTCCTGCGCCGACGGAAGGGGGTCGGTCCCAGAGATACTGGTATCTCCACGGTGACCATGACCTCTCGCAAGCAGAACGTCCAGGCAGCGTGGGTTGCGCTCAACGAAGAGCACAACCTGCTCGAACAGGTGGAGCAGAAGGGCGTCGCCACGCTCACCGCTAAGCAGATTGGCGACCACTACGAAACCCGTCTCGTCACCAAGATCGGAGAGAGGTCGGAGCTGCCTCCCTTTCTCGCGGATAACGACCTCGCTATCTTGCCGCTGTCACGTTCCAGCTTCATCGTCGGGCACTTTCACGCTTTCCACGACTTGCCTGACTTCGACGACGAAGTGGCGAAACCAATAGGTGGCTCCAGCCTTGTCTCGCTCCAAATGCGCCCGGATTCCGAGACCGCTTCCATTCTGGCGGCCCTCGACACGAACATGTTCGACGAGTTCCTCGGCGAGCACCCGGCCAAGCTCGGGATCATGGGTCGCATGGGCACGGGAAACTTCACGTTCAAGGTTGATGGGTACGACAAGGAGGTCTCTGTCGTCGGGTCGCAGATGGAGATTGACGCCGGGATCGAGACGCCCCAATCCATAGCGGTGATCGAGGCGAAGGGCACCGAGGTGGGGTCCTTCCTGGTCCGCCAGCTCTACTACCCCTACCGGTCCTGGTCTCAACGGGTAGGTGCACTGCGACAAATCCGCCCAGTGTTTCTCACAGTCAGCAATGACCGTTTTCGCCTCATCGAGTATTGCTTCACCGACCCTGGGGTGTACTCGTCCATCGAGGAGGTCCGCCACGAGACGTACCGACTGATCGACAGCGTTGTCTCGCCCAAGACCGCGAACGAGCTCCTTTCGACACCGCTGCTTCCAGTCACTCAGGGTGTGCCGTATCCGCAGGCTGATCGAGTTGATCGCATTGTCTCCCTTCTCGTGTCTATAGATGACGCGGGTGGTTCCATCTACAAAGAGGACGTGGCGACACAGCAGGTGTTTCACTCCCGCCAGGCTGATTACTACATGAACGCCGCGAAATACCTGGGGTACGTCGAGGTTCTCGACGAGGCTGAGCAGATTTACGGGCTCACCGCTGAGGGCTCGGCTGTCGTAGCTGCGGGGCCGGCCCTACGCACGCACCAGCTCATTGAGCGGCTGTTGCGCGATCCAGTAGTGCGGGAGGCGTTTGTGGTGGTGCGTCAGGCTCCGGCGGATCGCAACTCGACACCGTTGGTCGCCGCTGCCAAGACCGCGATCGAGGCGCTCGTGAACTCTGGTGCCATACAGGGGGTAGGAACGGATTCAACTGCCGGGCGCCGCGCAGGAACGATGGCGGCTTGGGCTCGTTGGGTATCCGACCACGTGAACTGGTCCTAATCAGACGCGGACCCGCGACTTTCGACGGGCCCTCTTCTTGCTCGCCGCGCGCACCCGCAGGCTGGGACTTCCCTTGACATCGCGGATCAGACCTTGCTTGCTGAGCTTGCCGTTGTTGGCGTCGAGGTGGGCGCGAATGGCTCGTGCGTAGATCACCGGGTCGTCACACCGGTTGAGCCGTAGGCGTATGAGTTCCAGCAGGCGGTTGGTCCGTTCAGCGTTGCGGTAGGAAAACGCGCGCGGCTCCATACACTCACGCACCCGCGCTAAGTCCTCGTCCAGGGCTCCCGTCGAATGGTGCTGGGGCAGTCGTGAGCGCCACTTGACCTGTTCAGTGAGTACCTCGTCGTAGCTCTCGATCCACTCCTCAACCTCGATCCCGCTGATGCCCGCCTTGAACGCCTTCCAGCCCTGTGGGCTGTGGAATGCCTCTTTGAGCAGTTCCATCTCGGGGTGGTCGATCCCGGTCAGTCCGTAGAGAGCCATTTTCTTCATCACGTTCTTGCGCAGGTGGTGCTCGCAACGTTTGATGAACGTATTGGGCCAGACGCGGCACACGGCAGCGATGATCGAGGGGTCTTCGTCGCAGATCACCATCTTGGGTTCACCGGGCAGGCTCCTGAGGAACTTCACCCACTCGACCTCGCGGCGTCGGGGCGATGCGCGCAGTGCCCAGCACCGGCCCCGCCGGTGACCCTTGGGATAGCCATAGGCGCCCAGCACACTGAACGCCCGGAAGCTGTCGCCTGTCTTGCGATCGGTCACCATGAACCAGGTGGCGTCGAGCACCACCGTTTCGGGCCATTCGGTCTCGGCATATTCGCTCGCTACGACCGGCCCCAGGACCTCAGTCCAGTTACACATCATCTGCGCCCCACGCTCGAACCGGTCGCGGTGGTTCTGAGCGCGCACGCGGTCGGCGGTCTCGGTGTAGGAGACGCCCTGACCCACCATTACCAGGGCCGCAGCCGCCTGTGCTACCGGGAACTCGTAGCGATGCGCTACGCGCGGGCCCTGGTGGGTCGCCACGGTGTTCTCACAATGGTCACAGGAATGGCTCTCGTTCAGGAGACGTGGCACCGCCCCGGCGAACTTATGGGCAGAGCCGGTTGCGGGCAGGCACTTGAACATTTGACGCTTGTCGTGGCCCGTGCCGTAAGTGCCGTACTTGATGACCCGGCTCGTCGGGTGCTGGCCGCACGACGGCAAGTCCTTGGCTCCACTACCGACTGGTCGTCCTTTTGCCATACCTCACACCATACTCGCGGGGTGCTACATAACCACCACTCAATCACACGGGGGGGCAGGTGCGGCAAATTTCGAATTATGTTTTCATGGGGCGAACCACAGTCGAGCGAAGCGCCAGCGCTTGTAAAAAGTCGTTTGATCGGCGCCGCGTCGGAGAGCCGTCATGTCGTCGGTTGCGGCAGGTCCAAGAGCAAACGCACCGGCGCCAGAGGTACTAGCCCCGGGAACCGGTGGTCCGCCGAACGTCAGCGTTATTTACTCTTCCCCGCTGCCGCCGGACACGGAGGAAACCCAACCGCGAACCCACTTCAGCGATGTCAGATGGCTCGCCTCCCAACCCTCCACCTTGTCGCGTAAATGTTCAGGAATCGTGCCCCTTTCCTTCAATTCGGGGTCCTTCGCCCAGAATGGGATACTCACCTCGACAACGCCTCCGCGGACTACCAGAAGCCCTTCGCCCGCACTGCCTGTGTCCCCATCCGGGGCTTGCATTGCCGTGATGTTGTGGCCGCCGAGCAGGGGCGTCTCGACTATTTGACCTTCGTTGAGCTCCTTGCGCTCAACGCCGGCCACCTGCTGAAGGAGAGAGATCAACGTTGGGTCAGTGATACCGCTCAAAATGAGCGTCGCCGCCGATGAGTCAAGTAGCTCGTGCGCCACCTCACGTCCGTAGATGCGCTCTGCCTGGGCGTAGCTCTGGAAGAAGGACACGAACTGCATTGCGCGACTGCGGGCCGTGCTGTAAATCTGCCCCAGGTCCGGGATTGGGGCCAGATTCGCCAATTCGTCAAAGAAGCCCACCAGGCGGTACGGCAACCTCCCGCCGGGTGAGCGGTTAGCGAGATCTCCCGCCTCGTGAATCAGCTCTCCGATGAGCGTGCTCAAAATAGCGGAGGTCATAATCACGTTGTTCATGTTGCCGATGAGGAAGAGGCAGGCGTCGTTTTCCGTTGACAGAATCCACTGCTTAGGGTCAAAGTTCGGGTTGGCTGTGGCGGCGTAAGTTTCCTTCTTGGCGAGTTCGATAAGAAAGCCGTGTAGCGAGGCACGAATGCTCGCGCCCGTCGTAGCGCCGGCGGGTGCTGCACCCTCTGCCGACCACAGACCATCACCGACGGGGCGAAGAACCATCTTGCGTACTCCCACCCACTCCTCCAGTGCCTGCGTGGCGGAGCGCAGGTCATCATGCCGCGAGAGGCTGGCGCCATTTAGTTCAATGTCACGACGAATGGTGTTGGCTCGATTCAAGAGAATGACGTCGACGTCGTTGAAGGCGGGGGAGTCCCACTGCCGAACCCATGAAAGGGCCGTCTCAAAGTCGTTTCCAGACAGAAACGCCGCGTAGAGACAAGGGGCGGCAAGTAAGACGGCTTGCTGGAGCCAGAAGGCGTTCTCGCCCGACCGTGCGTACGTGCCCCGCGTGGTCTCGAGGACACGCATAGCGATCTTGGTTGCCTCGTCGAAGTTGAAAGCGGCGCTGACCGGCGACCAGCGCAAGACGGATCCGTAACGCGTGTCGTTGGGTCCGATGGTCCCAGTGAGGTCGAGGATGCCTACGTCGAAGGACTGCCGCTTGATCCACTCGGCGGTTGGCCCCGCGAGGTCCTCGGGCTTCGTGGACGTGACGATCAACTTCGTGGGCTTTCGGCCTGGTTCCGCCGAGTGGCTCTCGAGCTCCAGCAGTGCGGATTGGATGAGGATGGACTTACCTCCGCCAGGTGCCCCAATAACCACCGCTGAGCCTTCGTTGGGGAGCCCGACCGGAACCTCCACACGGCGTTTCCCCCAATCGGGAGCGAGTTTTGCAATGCCGAGTCCGATGCGCTGACTACGCTCGTCCTCGCCAATGATGTAGCTGGAAATCGGCTTGGTGATGGTGATCAGGTGCCCGGCGTCTGGCTGCTCCTTGGGCGCGCGGTCGCTGCTGCCCACCACTGCATCGGCCAGCTTCTTGGCGGTCTTGTGGAACTCGGCCTTACCGCCTTTGGTGTGCGCAACCTTCGAACGCTTCAACCAGATCACGAACGCCACCCCCTCTGCGAGGACAATCGCGAACACGAAAGCACCGTGCTTGCTCAATGCGAAGGAGAGCGGCCCGGCCATGGTGTCGGTAAAAAGTGAAGGTAGCCCAGAACCCGGTATGAGTGCCGAGATACCGAAACTCTGGAGACCCAAGCTGATCCACGCAACGAGGATGTGCCAGTACCGGCTGAGCAGGCCGGCGCCCGTCTTCCACTTCTTGCGCCAAATGAGAAACGCCATAGGAATCCACACGCCAAGAGCGGCGCCACCCAGGATGGGCGCGAAAAACTCAGCCGGAGTCGGGAGATGGCCCCGATTCAGGGTAAATCCAGCCGCGGCAATGAGAAGACTGAGTCCGAAATAGAGGAGGATTGCCGTTGGCGTGTGGAGTTTTGTTTTGACCCCCGTACTTGCGCCCTTGTCTTTTTCCCTGAACATGTCGGTGACCTCCTGACGCACTCGGCTTACCGGCGTGCGGCCAGTAGACACCGTGCGGGCAGAGTGCACGAACGCACGGATGTCCCTTCAGACGCCGAATGGTCAGTAGACAAGGAGGGCGTAGGAATCACACCAGCTACCGCCAGTGCTGAAGGTCTGGATGGTGTACGCGCTCGCCGTCTGCCAGGTGACTGTGCCGCACGCGCTGCCAGAAGGGCTCTCGAAGCTGAGCTGTCCGATGCTGGCTCGGAGCGTGATGGGGTGGCTGCCACAAGGAAAGGGTTGCGCAGAAGAGGGATACCACCCAGTGGGCCAGACGCCGGCGAGGTTTGCCCCGGGGGAAACCGTCCCAGTAGCAGGATCGAACTCGGTAGCTGCACAGACCGCTGATCCTGCGCCAACCTTCTTGAAAACCAGTGCGACCCACTGAGACGAGCCGTTCGGCCATCCGGCGGAAAAGCTCGCTGCCGTGATCGTCGCGCGCATGCCGTCACCGGACCATCGACCAAACGACACCAGGGAGGAGGGGTCCCAAATGATTCCGGAAGCGCCCGCTCGCGTAACGGCGGGCCGCGGAGGGATGACTGCTACTGTCGCCGGGCCGATCCCGAGTGCCCCCCGCATCTCGGGTGCGAGCGCCACTGAGTAGGCCTCAGTCACGTGGGAGCCCTCAACGTAGGGGATGTAACCATCAATAATGCTGGGGCAGAGACCGTTCGAGCAGAACCAGGGTGTTACGTCAAAGAAGCGCACGCGCTCACGGCGGGCCACTGCTGCGACTTCTCCCGCGGCCCGACGGCTGCTGGCGGATTCGGGGTGCAGGCAGGATCGCTGAGTCGCGCCCGGCGCAAGCAAGCAGGTGGCTGGATCCGAGATGTGGGGATCGTCCCCGAAGAGGATGAGGCGACGCGTTAGCGGTTTGAGTTGCGCAACGGCGGTGATCTCACCTTGTCGCCAGTACTGGGTGGAAACGTAAGAGCCGACGATCAAGATGGCCGGATGTAAGACCGCGATCTGCTTTCGCGCCCAGCGGTACCAAATCGCGCAGGCGTTATGAGGACTGAATTTTGGCACCGCGGCGGTGAACGCTTCGAAGGCACATGCCTCTTTGACGAAGGGGTAGAACCTGTAGTTGGCGGACCTGGCCGCAGCGGCGATTGCAGGCACCCACATGGCGGCGTGAGAGTTCCCAAAAATGACGATTGCCTTACTGCCGTTCGATGCTCCATAGTTGCAGATGGCACTGCGAACCTTGCCGAATGCTGAACAGGCGCCGAGATTGACGTGATCGTTCGAGGCGCCGTAGATGCTGGGATTCGTCGTGGCGGGAATGGGTGCTCCGGCAAGCGCCTGGGCTACAGAGGCGGCGACCGGCGTTTGAATTACTGCATGGCGTTGCGGAGTCCTTGTGGGGACGGGTGCCCCGCCGCTCGTTGCGATTAGCCCCACCGATAGGGGGAGTGCCAACATACGAAGAAGAACGTGCTCGTATCGTGCGCCTGCCACGCACCCACCTCCGGAGTCCTGGTCCCGCCTGCGCGGCGGGGCCAGCATCTACGGTCTGGCGAAGGGCGGCGCACGCACGGGTTTGGCCCAGCCGCACCCTGTCTCCACCCGGAGTGCGGCTCTACCATCTCCGGCAGTAGTGGTGGCGATTGTCGAAGAGAAGAGGGAAGTAGTAGGTGCCGCCGTTCCAGTTCGTCATCCCGGACGGCAGCTGCTTCTCGCAGAGATCCGCTATCTCATTTCCTCCGCGGCCCCCTGACGCCCACCCATTGCCGTAAGGGTCGGTCATCGTTTCTGCCACTTCGTGTGCGAGAACGTACACCCAAAGATCCACCGGGCTTAGTCCCGACTCGCAGAACGGTTGGCCCGTCTCGTTGGGCAGCACGATGTACGGGTAGTTCGGACCCGTGTACCCCGACGTGAAGGAGTGATAGCCGCAGAATTCGTAGGTGGAATTCTCCTGGCCGTGTGGCCCTGGATACGTGACCACCTGACCCGCGCGTGTCGCCACAACGTATAACACCCCGTTGCCGCTGGGAAGTTTGCCGTACGCTCGCCCATCGGCGAGGGCTGTCACTATCTGGCCGTCGGAGACCAGGCGCGCTGTGCCGAGCGTTCTAGAACGCAGGGAGATGTGTCCGGCGTAGTGTGCTCGCCCGACGCCATACTCTGTCTCCCACCACTGCGCCTGCGGGGATAGCGTAATGGCGTCGACGGTGCTGCCGAAGCCAGCTACGAGTCCCGGCGCAAGCGCCGTGGCGCCCCGTGTCGCAAAAGTAACGAGATAGACGCTGGCAGTTCGCAGCAGCGGCCCGCCGTGGTCCGCCAACGCGGGACAGTGGGCGCCGACGCAAGGCGGTGCACCGTTCGAAGCGTGAACCTCCTCGATTCCCAGGGGCACCGCGAGCACGATGATTGCCATCATGATGGCAGTTGATACTCGTCTGAAGGTAACCATTTCTTCCTCCGTTTTGCGGTTAGTGGTCGTCTCTCGTCGTCTCGTCGCGTTTACTTTGTGCTGCGGGCAGGTGCTTTGCTCTCTTTGCTCGCCACCGCCACACGACCGCCGCAGCGAACGCGGCGAGCACCAAAGACATCACCGCGGCGCTGTGTACGACGGTCGAGAGTATGTACTCGGCTACGGGAATGAACCACCAGCGGACCCCCGCGGTGGGTGCAACCCCTACCCTCGTTAACCGCTGGCGAACCCAGAGAAATAGCGTCGTGGTGAGTCCCAGGACCCCAAAAACAAGGGGAGTAAGTGGTCCGACCGCGCGCGCCACGTCCCCTAGGTACGCGCCCAGCACGCCTCCCGCACCAATCCCCGCTAGACCGATGGATAGGTTTGGCGGTCTGTAACTGGGTTCGGCTGCCTGCGCAGCACGCCGTGCTACATCTTCCTCTTCGAAGCGCGTGCTCCCTTTGGCATCCGTGTCTCGAATCGGACTTGCGTTGCCACCGCCGAATCTCGAAGATTGCGTTGGCCCTGGAGAGGCGCGTAGGTCTTCCCACCAGGCGCGTGCCCCGTCCGGGGCGCCGCTGTCTCCCTGCCCCGAGCGAGGCGCAGTGCCCGCATACGTTTGCTGGGTGGCGGATTCGCTTTGGCGTGCATCGTTCACGGCCTCTGCTGCGGCAAATGCCGCGCGTCGCTCGGCGGTCGAGATGGACTCGTAAGCGTCGCGCAGTTGTCGGAATTTCTCGGGGTTCCCGCCAGCATCTGGGTGGGCACGTTTGGCGGCCACGCGGAATGCGCTGCGAATGCGCTCATCGTCGGACGCTCTGCTGACGCCGAGCGTCTCATAGGGGTCTGCCTGCCTCATCTGCCTCCTCCTTGATACTGAGCACTGTGCCGGCGGCCCGGTCCCGGTGCAGTCATGATCCGTTCGTCAATTGGGAGAACACGCCCGAAATTTGGCCCATCTCGTTTGACGCTCCGTTGAAGTAGTGGGCTGACGAGACGAGGAGCGCACCCCCGGAGCCGAACGCCCCGAGGGCGAGCACCGCAATGAGAAAGAACCCCGCCGCTCTTATGGGCGCACCCGCCAGCAGGCGCCGGATCGCCAAGAGGACGACGATACTTATGGCAGTTGTGAACACGGCGCCCCAGGGACCGTTGAGTAACGCAAGAACGGGGCCCGCACGCTCGTGGGCCTGTGCAGCGAGCGCCGCGATTTGGCGCTCAATTGCAGTTATACGTGACATGTCGAACCTCCAATGAATCGGGCGTCGCGATTTCGGGCGCCAGTGCTGTTTGATGCCTCTGCTTGTTTCCTCCGGCTCGTTTTCGGGATCTGGTTCCGTTGTGGACCGTTGGCGCTGCTGAACCTGACACAAGCGTCGCCGAGGGACGTGACCAAAGAGAGGTCGCAGCTGACTTCCCCGCCTGTTCAGTGCGATGAAGCACTGGGTTCAGCTGAACAACTTCGAGATGTCAGTGGTCGCGCCCTCGACCGGGTGGACGTAGGTTTTGACGAGCACCTCCGGCGAGTTGCCGGCGATTGCAGCCGCGTCCGCAATGGGAATACGTCGGGCAAGGTGGGAGATAAAAAAGTGGCGACACTCGTACGGAGTAATAACTCGAATCTCGGCGCGTTCTGCCGCACCCCGAAGACTTCGCCTCCAGTTCGCGAGATCGGGTGCCTTTCCGCCCCCACTGAGAAAAAGGGGGCCTGACTTCGGAAGCCCGCTAAGTGTCGGCAGCAAGATGTCCGTGATGGGAACGAATCGCTCCGTGGCAGTTTTGGTGAGCCCGCGGTCTTCCTCCTCCTCGCCCCACTGCCGCCCGGTGCCCGTCCAGGCGCGGCGTACGTGAATGTGCCGCGCCTCAAGGTCGATGTCGCCGGCTTCGAGTGTCACTATCTCAGAGGGGCGAAGTCCGGCGTAGAGCCCCACGGCGGTCATAGTTCTGAAGGTGCCAGTCATTTCCGCGAGGAGTTTCTCGGCGTCCGCGGCCCCGAGAACGGTTCGGGCATGCGGCGTTGGGGTCGCCCGTATTTTCGACTTTTTCGTCCGACTCGGGCGTGCCATAGGGGGCCAGCTCAGCCCGTCTACCTTGCCCTGCCGCTCTGCCTCTTCGAGACAGCGCCGCATGGCCGCCACTTGTCGACTTGCCGGTCGTCCGCGAAGTTCTTTACCTCGCACGCCGAGGCGCATGGCGGTGAGGAGGCGAGAGAGCGCCGCACGGTCGAGAGCCTCGAGAGCGGGGACGCCGCGAGACCACTGCACGAGGGGCGCGGGGAGTTCGGCGGCCTCGCCGGAGAGCCAGTTGAGCAGGAGTCGTCGTTTAGCCGCGTCAAGCGGTGTCGCCGAGCGCTCCACCATGTAGGTGAGAGTCCAAGCCTCGGTGCGACGCGTGTTCGGCTCGAGGTCGCCCCAGCGTGCGGCCAGATACGAGCGCGCCCACTCGTGAAGCTGAGTCGCGTCGCGAGATGCCGCGGCAGGCAATCCTGATGCGGAATCCCACGAGGAGCCGGCCGCGGCAGTGGCGATGAGTTCGCTCCGGAATCGGTCCGCCTGTTGCCTTTTTGTGAACGAGCGGTTGTGCTCGCGCCCGTTGAGAAACCAGCGCACACGGTACGGCTTGCGATTGCGCTCCGGGCGTTCCTCGATGTCCGGAAACGAGAGGCGGTCGGGGGCCTTCATACGGTCTCCAGCGAGTCGAGCCAGCTCTCAAGGTCGGACTCGCGAATGCGAAGCGCACCATTTGGCAGTTTGGTGAAGCGCAGTCGCCCGGCCCCCCGCCACTGGTCCATGGTCGAACGGGCAACCCCGAGGCGATCAAGAGCCTCGCCGTAGGTCAACCACCTTGCCGATTCGTACTTTGCCAC
>JAEHJW020006971.1_pt1 | contig 51195 bp, 71 predicted proteins | sample 9271431 | NCBI WGS metagenome assembly JAEHJW02
CATGTTCTCGAGTGACTTACCATCTGTTTTCTGTGCGGGATCGAGGTTGCAATAGTAGATCTTCTTAGCATGAGCACTCTTGGCCAAACGAGGAACCGTAAATAGAGAAAGCCCAGCGCGAGACAAAATAAGGTAATTCATAGTGATGTATATTGGTCTACGACCATATGGATCTCAGTGTAAGGACAAAGAATCCTTAATACCTCTGCGTCCACTGGGTCATCTTCATAATAGTCGGTGACTTCGATTTTGTTAATGACATCGGCCTTGTGTTTGGCTCTGGTCACTCGATCTTTTTGGTCAATCCCATATTCACCAAAGAATACAGGAACATCTGGTCCTTCTTTAAGATCTTTGAAGTCTTCGTATTCTTCCCAACTCCTCCCCGTGATAATCAGGTCAACCTTCCCCCATATTTCAGGGTGACGAGTCCAGGTTCCATCAAAGTCAGATCCAACGATCATGCGGTATTAGTAATTGGGTTTTGGGGAACAGTTATAGGAGTCACTCCATACTGTTGCTGAAGGGCACTTGGTGTTGAACTAACAGGAGTAGTCGTAGGTGCCGAGGATGCCACTGTGGTTGGAGTAACTGCTGGCGTGGGGGCAACAGATTGTGGAACATTTCCTGTCCTATTGTATGTTGGCTGCGACGGTTGCCTGGCCATGCTCAATATATCTCTAAAGACTGTTGGGGCGGGAATTCTCCGTGGTTGTGCTGGAGTTTGGCTTGGTTGGGGAGAAACTAACTGTGGTTGAGCTATCTGGGCTGAGGGGGCAGCCTGTTTCTCTTGCACGCTGTATGGCAACTCGGTGGCTTGCCGATACGCACCACCGAGGTGCGATACAACCCTATCGACATATCCACCTGGTACCTTGCCCGAAGTGGGATTACCCGTGTTGTAGATAGATAGAGCTGACTCCCAACTCCCCGTGTTCTTATAATTATTAGCCATCGTCTTAGCCATCCAGTTCACAGCAAAGGTAGGATTATCGGCCTGAGCACCCGACACTTCTGGATGCCAATAGTCATTGATTTGGGCAATTCCTCTGTCGGTAGAAGTCACGTTTCCAGTCCTATCTCGGTTATATCCTCTTGCGTTTGGGTTAAATCCACTTTCCTGTTTGATCTGCGCCGATAGAATCGAGGTAGGAACTCCATATTTATTGGCGGCCTGAACCAAGAGTGGCTTTATCCAGTCTGGTGTTCCTGCTACAAACCCTGGTTGGACTGTGTTATTGTTATACATACTTGACTATAGACGTTTATAGGTGTTAATATGAATATATGGCAGCGTTCGGAATAATCGTCACTTTCATACTTGCTGTATTACTATTACCTTTTTTTATACTCTTTTCTGAGTTTATTTGGTATCTAATTGAGGACTGGCTCAGAAAGTATAATCAGAAAGCTATTGACGAGCGTAAAAAGCGGACGGGACGCCCCTGGTAATAGCTGACTGCAAGGATTGTAAAAATGCGTTTGGAATTTGTGGTGCCTTTCTCATCATATTAGCTACGGCATAAGCGACCTCTGGTGATTTCATGGCCGAAGTAAGACCCTTTTCTGCGGCGACTAACGTGCCTGCGCCTGGAAGACCACCGGCCATTCCCCCCACCAATGCCAAAACGACATCGAGTGGAGTTACTGTTAAAGCAGACGATCCAGACGACGGCGTTGAAACTCCATGAACAATCCTCTTTAAGTTGTTTCCTGCGACGATGAGGTTGTGTTGCTTATTCCAAAGACCCTGAATCTGGTCGAGGTTCCCTGTTCCCAGTTTTTCTTCAATATACTTTTTGGCTGCTGAGTACATGGCCTTTCCCGCGTCAGTGTCTCCCCATATTTGGGATTTCACCTTGTTTAGAAGAGCAAGGGGCACTTCACTCGTCGATTGTGGCGTCATCTGGGCTGGTTCTCCTGTGGCCCATTTTGCGGCCTCGCCAATCGGACCCTCGGTTGCTGAGACTTTCGGATTAACCAAGTCGAGTTTACCTGTTTGTCTATTTAGCACGAATTTAGGATAGACACTTTCACCAGTCATCGTTGTTCCGCCTGTTGGCATTCCAGCCAGTGCCGATGCCGCCTGTTCAGGAGAGACAGGAGTTGATTGATCTTTAATTGCCTGATTGATGCTATCGACAAGCCACTGCTCCTGTTGATCAAGGAAATCGCTCAGTTTTCCTACCTGCCCTCTCGCTTCTGGTGATACTCCTCTTAAAGCATCTCTTATTCTGGACATGAATTCGTTAATGTCACCCGTCTTTCCAGATTGCTTGAGAAAGTCCTGCACCGCCTTATTTGTCTTTAACGACTCTTGAAAGACGTTATTCTGTGTCGAGATTGGATTGGGTTCCACCAAGGCAGCAACATCTGGATTCTCTGCTGGTTCCAGCCCCATTTGTCGCTGGGCCAACTGTTTTATTATCGCGGGAGCTTTACTGGAGGAGATCCATTCCATTGCTTTGTTTCCAAGCCCCAAGACACCCGCTCCGGCGGCACTCATTCCTCCTCCAAGTATTGATTCCAGTGCAACTGATACAGGATCAGTTTTGGGAGACATTGCCGCCGAGATAAGAGCCCCCGTAGCTGCTGCACCAGGAATGGTTACTCCACCCACAAAGCCACCACCAGGGACCATATATGAAGCTGGCCCTGCGACAGTCTTTGCTAACTGAGTCGCAGCGGAAGCTGGACCTTGATTATACAAGGCATTATAGGCGGTGGGGGACATGAATGAAGGCTGATATTGATTTGCTGTTTGTGTTGCTTGAGCCAAGATATTAGACGGGGAAAGATTTCCAGACTTTAGTATGTTTCCCCACATGTCGGCGGACCTGATATTTGGTTCCAAAGAGGCTTCAACGGCCTGAGTCATGGGCTGTGTTAATCCGCGTACCAGGCCGCCCAGTACGGGAACGTCATAAACGCCTGTCTTTCCAATTGCCGAGGTAATCGCCCCTTCGTTACCCGTAGTAGCTGGAGTGGTAGGGGTCTGTCCTTCTATTGCCTGCAAAGAACCTAACGTCGAAAGAGGAGAAGTTACGCTTGTACTACCAGTCTGTTTGGCCTGGTTAAAAGCCGATTGAATATCCGACTGGCTTGGCGGTTTATCTCCAGTCATCCTAATTGTCATCCCTGTATTGGGATCAGTGATGCGAAAGGTAGCCATTTTATTCAACTGTCACCTGGTAATTTCCTACACTAAAACTTTGTCCCGTTTTTGTACTTAGATCGCCACTCCCGACGGCCTGTGTATTCCACCCAGGGAGGTTTTCTAATCCCGTCGTATAACCAGAGTTGTCAGCAAAGTCCTGAAGACTCGTATATCCCTTGGATACGGCCAAGTTAGTCATGTTTGTCAGCCCGTTGTCAATATATTGTTGCAAGTAATCATCAAGGGTGGCTTTATCCATGTTTAAGTTCGGGAAAGCTGATTGTAGTCTATCCAAAAGGTAGCCAGTCAGACGTCCTCCAATGGCCGATCTTTCCCCCGCGGTCTGAAGTCTGACAAGGGTGGCGATAGCGTTCATAACATCCTTTGGAATCATTTGTTTTGCAAAAGAGTTTCCAACAATATCTGCCGCATTTCCGCCAAACATTCCGATCCAGTGGTCGATAGACCCGCTTCTAATAAGTTGCTGTAAGTTACTCAAATCACGGATCATATTGGCGGTGTTGGTGAGCTGGGTTGGTTCTTGCGCTGAGAGGCTCGATGGGAAGAGAGAGCTTCCTTTATGGGCCGAAGACCACGCATCCGAGATTTCTTTCTTTCGTGTTGGGTCGGTCGTTGCGTTCCAGGCCGATTGCCACAGTTGTCTCTGTTGTGATGTGTCAGACAGGCTTCCCAAATCGGTCAGGCCCGTGAGTCCGCCAACTCCACCACCACCCAGTTGATACAACTGGAGATACATGTTGGCGAGATTGGAAAGGGCTCCGATTCGAGACTCTTCTGCGGCGGTTGCGTACTGTGTTGCCTGGTTAATCCCTGACCTCTGGGTATTTATAAGGTTATAAACATTGTTTAGGACGTCAATCATGCTTTGTCCTTGCATTCCCCTCGCGGCAGATGCTAAAGCGGGGTCAGTAAACCCTTGGAACGGTTGACCGACACTTCCAAGAGTCATAAGTGGGGTTGCTGGAACACCTACAGACCCATAAGTAGGAGTGTCAGATGGTTGTGCCGTCGGAGTTCCTGGTGTTGTCATATCTGGCCTCATGTATTGGTTTGCAAGTTGGGAATCAGCCACAAAAAGTTTATACAGGTCGTTTAGATTGGAATAATACTGAGTCTGTTGTGGAATTTGAGCCTGAGTCGATAATTGTTGCTGTTGTCCTTGTGCCCACGCGGGAAGGTTGGCAGACTGTGTAATCGCACTTGTCATTGCGTTTTGGTATCCCTGGATAGCAGCGTTTCCTTGGGGAGTGGCCGAAGGAAGATCGGCTAAAGTATTCTGAAGACTGTAAGTCTGACTACCTGGAGTAGTGAGCGAACCTGGTGTGGTGATAGCTGTCATAGTTATATTTTATATCACATTACTGTTTGCCTGCGCCTTGAGTCTTGGCATAGTCCTGAATAATCGCGTTTGGATCGTTCCAGCCCGCATAACCTGGAAATGCCGATTTTATTGATCCCGCGTCATTAGGATTTACTGAAGAAGAACTACTGCTTCCAGTCCCTCCATACAAGGCGTTTGCTTGCTCAAGTTGTGCTTTCTGTAGATCCAATTGCTTCTGGGCCATTGCCATTGACTGTTGTTGTGATCCAATCTGCTGTGCTTCCTGCTCACGAGACTTTAATTGCTGCGTCTGGAACTCTTGTAGTGCCCTTGTCCAGTCCTCAATTCCTCTGGTTTGTGTCTGGCCAAGGGATGTAACTTGTCTTTGCGCAGAAATGCCAATATTTTGCAGATTTCGGTCTGCTGTTCTTTGTACCGCCTCTTGGCGAAGAGCCTGGCTCTGGCCGAGTTGACCCATTTCATATCCGCCCCGACCACCCGTACCAGTAGCAAGTGGTCCAGCGCCAGGACCAGCCTGTGCTTGTGTCACTGCCATTCCTCGACGATTGAGGGTATCTAATAGGTTTTGTGTCTCACCTGAAAACTGAAGGCCAAGAGTTTTCAGTGAGGATGAAAGGTCTTCTTTTTCTTGTGTTGTCAGTCGGTCTACATCTTGACTGGTATACCGAAGTCCCTGTTGGTAGTCCTGTTTCAGCCGATCAATTGCACGGTTGACGTCTCCCTGGGCGTCTTGAAGAACCTGAGTGTAATATTGGACGAGCGACGGATCATTAAAAGCTGCCTTTACATAAGAATTCATGTCGGGAACCTGAAACCAGTCAGGGTTCAGGTTAAGGGTCGGATAACTGATGTTTTGCGGAGTAGTTTGGGCTGACGTCAATTGAGACAATGCTTGATCGAGGCTTAAATTTCCGCTTGTGTCTCCTGTTGTCAAAATGTTTGGGGCTGAAGTTGATTCACCTGCTGGCCCCACGGCCCCATAACCAGGCCAATAAGTAACCCCATTTGTAGCATATGGGGTATAACTGGCCGCAGGTCCAACGGCTCCGTATCCAGGCCAGTATGTTACGCCGCCAGACGCATACGGACTATTGTTCGGAGCCAGTGTTGCGCTTCCCCCATAAACAGTTGGGGCTGTAGTGTCCAATGTCAGTGAATCTAAACTATTGCCCATTCTTAAACAATCATATTATAGAGAAAGGCTCCTCCGCCACCAGGAACCAAGGTCGGGTCGGTCACGTCTGTGAATGTCGGGTTTGTTGTACCAGTCACCGTACCAGAGTGGTGAACTGCGATTCTCCCCGTACTGGCGTCGGCTCCTATTGCGCTTGGTGGACTCGAACCCGCAACTGCACCCCCCTTTCCTCCTGTAGCATAGATTAAGTTTGATCCCAGAGTTGCTGTCTGACAGACGATCAGGACAGAACCTCCAGCACCAGCTCCTCCACCAGTTGAGCTATCAGAGGCCACGGCATCATATCCATTCTGGCCGTCACATCGTACATTTCCTGTCACCGTCAGAGAGTTGGTAAATATAGCGACTATTCCAGCACCATCCCCGCCCTGAATATAATATGGACTGGCCGACCTCTGAGAACACGCTCCCCCTCCGCCAAATACCATTGTGGTCAAATCTGCCGACCCTGCTGTACCGCCTCCATTACTAAGGACAGGAAATGACCATCCGTTTTGACCAGAGTTAGCATGTCCACCAGCTCCTCCACCTGCGTAATAACTTGCCTCATTATCAGCTCCGCCACCACCGTTGCCTTGAGGAGAGGTTGATTGTGTCCTTGCTCCTCCTGTTCCTTCTCCTTGCTGAGTAGTTGCTCCGCTTCCGCCGTACCCATTGGCTCCTCCCAAAAAGCCCGTTGCGTAGGTGGAGGCCACACCTGTAATTGTAGTTGAAACACTGGCGGCAAAAATTAGAAAGCCGTTGACATTGCCGTCCCAATCTGCACCTGACCAGGTTTGGCCTGTATTTATAGTTACAGTAGTGTATTGGGGAATCTTTACGACCTGTGCCTGAGAGTCTCCAGAGTCAGTATAGGTATATTGCAGTGTAGCCTGCATTGTAAGACTTGTCGTTCCCCCCCCAGACGAGATCCTGTTGATTTCCCATTGCCCTACTCCAGTGCCTCTGCTCTGATGAATCAGTACGATGTCACCGTTAGTAAACGCACCAGAAGCGATGGTAAGTGTAGACGAACCAGAAGAACCAGAACAAGATTGGGTCGTTGTACTCTGGGTTGTATTAGAAGAGATGGTGGTGGCACCGTCTACTCCGTTACCAAAAGGCTGTGATGGTAAGACACGAGTGAGCTTTTGCCACGAGTTTAAGGTTGACATCTTTCATTATAAATTCTGACCGACGATGTATCCATCGTAGTTACCTGACGAGGTGCAAATAAATCCGAAGACATCAATCTTGTTTGCCGTAGTAGTTAAAGTGGGTGCCACGCCACCAGCCCATTTTATCGTGGTGAACCAATTTACGGTTCTACTTCCCGTCGCATCCTGAACTACTCTAATAATGAAGCACTGTCCTACCGAGTCACCACTCAGTGAAAAAGTATGTCCACTGGCGGTAAGTGTAACTGTGTAAATATTGGCCGTGGATAGGTCAACGACAATGCTTGAAGCATCCGTCGCTGTTGCTAATGTCTGGACGGAGCCTGCAAAGGTTTTTCCCGTAAATGTCGTTCCGAGTTTAGTGGGGTCTATCGCGGCGCTGGCATTGACGTCTGCGTCCAGAATACTTCCAGTTAGACTTAACTTTGAGTATGCAATTCCAGCTCCCGCCGAAACATCTGCATTAGTGATATTGATAGCATTGAGAAGATTATTGAACTCACCATTTAAGGCCGAGGCTGTTAATACCTGATTGTCTGACCATGTAGTTGTGCGAGTAACGCTTGCCATCTTAGTTTGCCCTTAGACCTTTCGGAACGCCCATAAGTTGATAGTCGTAGATTTCACAAGCGTTCGCGGTCCCCTCAGTAAATTGTATGCCACAGGTTGTCCCTGTCAACTGTTTTAAGTTTACTCTTGTTTTCGAGACAGGAGAACCACCCAAGACGGAGGTTCCTAAAGTAAAGGCACCTGTTGGCCCCAGCCCTGGTGAATTTCCTTGTTGAGAAAGCGCACTCTGCGTAGCATAGTCTACGGCTTGGTCTATTCGCGCATTAACGTCTAAGGTTCCAGTATTTCCACTCAGATACTTCACATACAAATATTTGTAGTGGGTCTTTCTCGCGCCATCGAACATGAAGTCGCGCGTACGGACGTCAAGGGATACCGCCGTTCCGTTATCGGAATATAGAGAAGTGTCGATCTTATATACATATCCGCCCGTTGTGGCGTCTCCAAAGTATATTGTATCCCTTCCTGACACACGCGAACTACAAAATTGGGCCGCTTTTACGGAGGTCCAAGTGGACCAACTGCGATGTCCTTTATACTTAATAGAGGGTTCCAGTACCAGAACTAAGTTATTGGAGCTGGAACCACCGTTGGTAACTGAAAAATAGACATATTTACCGTCAAATATTCCTGCCGTATTGGAAAGGGACGTCTTACTCAGACCATTCATTGTCCCCTCAATGTCCTCCGAGACAATGCCTCCCTGTAATGTCGAAGCAAAAGACGTCTGTACCAAACTTCTGAAATGGGGGATCGAACCAGAAAATGACAAGTAATATAAATCTTTACCAATAACCACCAAGGAGCCATTGGCAACGGAACCGTATCCGTACAGTCTGGAGTTTAAGTTCTGGGCTGCTGCTGTTGTTGTACTAAAGGTCGCTCCCGACCATCCTGTAATAGTCCAGATGGTGTTTTGCTTGAATACATACAACTCGTCGTTGAAGCCAATCATTCCTGTGATGTAGTCACCGTCGTTGGGGCTTACATCTAAGTAGTCTGTCCCAGAGAACGTACCAGGGACACCTAAATTAGACCAATATAGGCGTGAGGGGTAAGACGTTGTATTTGCCACAAAGAGATAGTTATGGAACCATGCGCCGTATGTTCCCTGTGGAACGCTTGCTGGGTTTTTGGTTACTGTCAGGGAGGAATCGACGCTTACGACATCTGTACCGTTAAACCCATAAAGAACATTTGCCGCCTGAGCGAAGTTCATCTTGGCTCCTTTGGTTAGATTGGCAGATCCGATGCCAGCAAAGTTTCCTGTTCCGGCCCAACTATACAACTGAGCATTAGACGCGCCATCCAAACAGGCAATAACGTATTTGGACCCCGCTATCGGCTCATACGGAGTTAAACCCAAGATTGAGTAATTGCCAAGCGAGGTTCCCAATACAGACGTCCCGTATCTTTTTTTAATTCTGGCCGTGTCGATGAGCGCGTTCTCAGCCTTCAGGTACATTCCAGGGATTAGGAGTTGCGCGGGGTCTTTATCGTTATATCCAATCGGTGATGTTTCGAGGATTTCTTTTAAAGCTTGCATTAAAGCCTCCTTGTTTAGAATGGTGCCATGCTCTCAAAGTCGAGGTTTTCCGCTTCTGCATCAATAATCATTTGAAGGCCATCCGACTGTCTCTCCTTAATGAAGGTTTGCATCCTCGTGATCCCCTGTTCGTATAGTGCGTACAGCTTAGTAGATGGGTTCTCCTCTTGCTGTCCCTTGGAAAGAAGGAGGGCTGCGGCCTTCATGCAAATAAGCTGATAGAAATTGTCCGCGTAAGGAATATTGATCGCATCGCTATCGTTCGCCAAGTCGCTCGGCGTGGTAATCCCCCAGACCTTTATAGAATTGGTGGACGCGTCGTCACTTGAGGTAGGGATAGGGATAAAGCCGATATACTGGGACGTTTGGTTCCCGTGGATATAGTATGCCGCATTAAAAAGAGGTGCGCCACCAGGAGAGGGGTTCTGATTCAACTGAACGAGGACTTCATCCATCGAGGAGCGAATAGCACGGATGAAGTTGTTGCTGCTGCTGGGAACGTAGTTAATCTCGACACGAGTAATCTTGATTATAGAGGAGTCGATGGCGTATTCCTGTGTGTTGGCCACGGTTTTGTAGGTAAACGGGTTGACCGTCTCGTAAAAGTTCTCGTATATTTCCATGACACGAGAAACCACGTCCTGATAGGCTGTATTGACCCCAATCAACACCTCCGAATCTAACCAGTCGGCTTGAGCGACTTCATCCAAGTAAACCCGCGTAAGTGTTCTGCAATCGGCTAATGTCTTTGCCATATTAGTTTCTCTGTAGGGTTAAATACACCTTTACAGGAGACTCCGCTCGTCTTTTGAATAAGATATGAGAGCATTTGAGATTGCTGATCTCCTTCATGTTATCTCTCTCTTTAAGCAAGACACACTGGCCATCGTCCCACTCGTCTCTATCCCATGATAGTAAAACGTCTCCCCCCTCAAGGTTGACGATTAAATCGTCAATTTGCTGTTTCAGATCAACAAGTACCGGTTCCTCGTCCAGTAGGTCAAAAATAAAATATTCTGTGTGAACGTAACCAACTTTGCTTTCTATGAGCTTCATCTTTTGCTCCTCTCTGCCCCCATTAAATCACAAAGAGGCAGAGGGAGCAAACGATTTACACGCCTGCGTTTTCTGAGGCTGGTGCCCACAGAACGGTGAGCTGAAGTGATTGGTCAATGATGACTGATCCGCCACTATTGAGAATCAAACCATGACCACTACCATCCGTGAGATCAATCTCGTACGGGAGCTGTCCCGTTGCTAATGTCCCTGGGGCCGTATGCTTGAAAACCAGACCAGTTGTGTTTGAAGAACTCCCTGGATTGATTTCATGAAAGAGATAGATGTTTGCGCTGGTTGTAGGGTTTCCCACAATTAGCTTAAAAATTTCCACATCATCCCCGTCCGCACCGAAAGCGGTCCCACTTGCGTTAGCTGCTGCTTGATACAAAACATTCATTATAAATCACCTCCCTCCGTGTAGGGATTATCGGGTGGTGTGGTAGCTCTTACGATTGCCACTCAAGCTGCCACCCAACAGCGTGCATAACCTTTCTCGTTATGACTTAACTTCGACACCGCCCGTTGTACGAAGACCAGTGACACCGTAAATAACGTCGACAACAACTTTCCAAGCCAGGTCAGGAAGCCAGTAGGCTGCCTGTAGTCTTGGTGCCTGTTGTAGAGCAAGGGCGATAGCTTCTTTATGAAGAAGAATGTTGTGGGTCTGCGTCGGAGTTCCTGCGGTTGTTGGAACAATCGTGGTGTAATAAACCGGCGTGCCATAAATTTCTCCCCACATATATCGGCTATTTGGACCTTTCTTTACTGGAGTCGGAAGCTGGTATTCGCCCAAGTAATCAGCTTTTACGAATTTATCAATCTTCATAATTGCTGCAAGCTGCGAAGGCGCAACAACGAATGCACGATTTTCCATAGGAATATCGTTGGTGTTTAGCTGAAGGATAGAGGCTACCAATTCGGCGTCAGAGACGTCGGTGCCATAAGTTCCCTGTGCTGTCGTGGTGAAGGTGGTGTACTTAGTTAGCACATCAGAATCAACCTGTTTAGCAATAGCGTAACCAGACTTTTCAGAATACTCGGAACGAAGGTCATAGTTGGATTGGACAGACACGAGGTCTTCAATCTCGAACGATGATTCGTACCAACTTGTGATGTTAAGAGTGGTCGTGGTTTCAGTAACAGCTTGGGTTTGAACCGAGCTACCCTGAACCTTCGCATTAGCAGTTAAGTTGCTGATGTTCGGGATTTTAATTGTTTGACCACGAGAAGTAACCAAGGGATCGTACCTCTTAACAAGACTTGCGGCGACGAGAGCGGCTTCGGTTGCCCGAAGAGTTTCAACCGACCAGAGAGTCGGAAGAAAGACCGCTGCTGTCGTTGTGGTAATGGGGCTTCCCCCATATGAAACTGCTGCCATAAATAAATTCACCTCCTTTCAGTTACAGGATCAATAAAGATAATTTCCTTTAACCTTTAAGAGGTGAACTTACCCTAAATAAATTAGGACGGAGAACTCATGGCAGAGAGAGCACGGTTGATCTTTTCCTTGTTTTCCTCATACCATTGTTGCCCATCGGCCTGTTTGAGTCGTTGCTCAATGTACTCTGGTGTGAGCGTCTCTTCTCTACCTGAAGTCTTTGATGGCCTAACACTTGGAGCCGTAGGTCGTTTAGGAGTTTCTTCCTTATGCTGAGAACGCCAATCTTCCAATTCGTCACGGTACATCTTATCGTAGACGTCTTCTGGGAAGTAGTTTCGATACTCAGGATGACGGCCTATGTAATCTTCATATTCATCTCTGGAGAACTTTGGTTTCCCATCTTCCCCTGAATACTTAGATTCAAGTCTTTCTATCTCCGATTGATAACGCATCGCCGCCAAGGAATCATTTATCTCTTGACGAACAGATGAATCTGTAGCAATCCCAGCTTCTCTTAGCTTTTGAATAGCTTCTTTGGCTTGGGGACTGAAGCTTGGTGCAGGAGGCACGCCAGTAGAAGGAATAGTCTTCTGGAGACGGTCATTCTCCTCCTTTAGCTTCTTATTGTCCCGAATTATGGCCTTAATTCTATCCTGGGTGCTACCCTTCAGAGAATCAAAAGTCACCTCTTCAGGTGCCCGTCCTTCTGTATCGTCCTCGATTGGATTACCAGAATTAGACGTTGAGCTTGAATTTTTTGCTTGTGAAGCAGGAGAGGTTTGCTCTTCCTCATCCTGTAACAAAGCGTCTATATCGTCTTTGCTTATGTTACATCACCACCTTTCAGTCCCTTACGGGGAAACGAGTCGGGAATTTTAGGCAATTCCTTCCGCCCGTACGCTATCGGGCTGCGACTAAATTGTAGCGGACTAAGTATAACACATACTCCGCCTCGATCTGAAGCGAGCCTGCCCAACATCGCTTCAGACCGAGTAAATGCCTACCTCTTGATGTCGTCTGGTTGCACTTCGCCGTGGTTCACAGGAACCATGCGCGCTGGACCAGCATAAGACTTAGACAAGAGATCAAAGTTTGGTTCTTCAGCACCATCTCGTGTATCACGATTGGGCCCACCAGATTCTACTTTCGGTTTGGGATTCGGTGCGGAACGATGTATACCCATCGGCTGATATTTTGATTGCACCTTTAGGCTTTCTTTCCCTTCACCGCCATGGACCGGACCTTCGTAATAGTGCTTAGAATTCGGATCAGTAGCCGTCATTCACCCTCACCCCCTTCTGAATTTGCTGACATCTTTCTGGTTTTTCCACCAGGGTAAATAACAGTCGTGTCGTGTACAGGATCTACTTCATCAGAAGAGCTTGCGTGAATTCCACGCGCCGAAAATCTCCAGTTTAAGTTATCTTGGGTTCTGTTCAGATTCTCTGGGTCGTTTTTGTCAAAAGCTACAAACCCTCCGTTCATGTCTACAGGATTCACCTCTTCGTCGATCCCCATACCACGCAACATCTTATTTCTACTGTCGATCTTGTTTTTTTGAAGTCGATATTGGTCGGAAAGAATATTAACCATTTTACTTGACCTTCTTGTAAGAGATTTTGAGACTCTTTGTCTTGAGAGTCAATACCTTGGCTGGCTTCGTGTTGATGTGAAAACTCGCCTTAGGGATTCTGAAGTAATGAGTAGAAGCTTTTATTGATTTCATATCTTGTGTCGTCTCTTCATGTTGAGGGCAATTGCGACTGCCTGTTTTTGTGAGACTCTCCTTCGCGGGTTTTTCTTGGAGACGGGTTTATGAGTATTCCTGCGTACTCCTTCACGCATGATCTTGCTTATTTTCCTTGAGACTTTCTTATTTGACTTACTGGACATAAAGAATACAACTCCATACTAAACTTAGTACGGATCGACTGTCAATAGATTATTGTGCGGGGGGTTGTCCACCAGCTCCGACCATCCCTCCTGCCATCGGGGGAGTTAGACCTTGCCCTCCTGGTGTCGCTCCTGGGGGCGGGGTCTGTTGCCCACTAACCTGATTCATCCTTTGGACATCGCCTGGGGCAATGCCTTCTGGGACTTGCGGACCAGATTGGGTAACAGTAGACGACTCGGCAGATGGAGACTGTTGCATAAAAGACTTGTGTTGGTCCATGTGAGACATGATGTTATCATCGGCCCCTTGACCCAAGCCTTCTTGGTGCACAGCCCAGTGAACAATATGATCATCGTGCATATCAGCAGGAGGCAACTTATTTTCGTAGATCATCATTTCGTTTTCTGTCTGAGCAAGTCCATATTGGTCCTCTTCTCCCGCAGGTGCTCCCTTAGGGTTCTGGAGGTGCATCTTCAAGGCTGCCTCAATCCTTGTCTGTTGGACGATTTCATCTACATTGCCAAATTCCCATAGTCTTAGGAACGTCTTCTGGTCAATCGCGCCTATTTTAAGAAGGTTTGCTGTCTTTTCCTGCATCATTTCCTTGGTGTATCCAAGCCAGCTCCCGATTGTCACTCTTACGTTGTTGTCGTCCCCAATGATATTTAGATCAAGCCAGTCTGGTCCAATCTTGACCTGTCCTTGGTGTTTGGGGTCTTCGCTTCCCTTCTTACCAGAGCTTTTACCAACAACAGCAAAGTATTTCGATTCTTTCTCTCCATATCCAAGAGACTGAATAACTTGGAATGTGTCGTAGTTGTCGGCAATCTTTTTGAGAATCTTTCTACCTACTGATTCAAGGAAGTCTTCGAGGTTATCTACCAGGTCGTCTTGGTTTGTCGAATCCGCCTGCCTTAGTTCTGCCACGCCGACACCAGATCTTACCCCAGCAGGGATTCTTCCCAAACTGGCGTCATGTGCCCCACCAATATCTTCGAGATACAGTCCCATTCTCTGAATTTGGTTTTGGACAGCAACAGGAAGTGGCGGCATGTCCAATGCACGCACGTCAGCTCCTTTATTTTTGGACACAATCTCTCCGTGCACGTTATGGATAGCCCTTACGCCACTGTCTCGGTCAACGAGGATACGCCCTTTGGCAACTCTGTGGTTATAGTCATAAACGGAAGACTCCAACTGATCTATTACCCTGTTTATGGGCATTGTCTGTTTCATCCATCCCTCTCCCAATATTTCCTTTGGATTTAGGTCGGCACGGTATATCTCAAAATCGTGCTCGTTAGTTTTGAGATCTTCGTATACCAGCGGGGTAATGTTCTTAGATGTCCAGTCTACTCGGCGAAAATGGGCCTTTCCCGTCTCTTCATCTCTAACCCTGAAATATCCTTCCATGTGGATGATCGTCGCATTTTCTTCCGTCTTGTACTGCGCCGCCTGTTTCATGGCCTGGATCATAAATTGTTTGTATTCCGAAACCGCGAGCCTTGCCTCTCCACCAGAGATCTCGTCCCGCGCCATCTTGTCGTACTCCTGATTATATTTGACTTCTTCTAATGGCCGCCTAACTGCTTTTATCACAAACTCGGCATCCTGAAGATCTTCGGCGTATGGATCGAAATAGAAGTCAAATGGATCAAGAAGCCAGATACCAATACTCTTTTTGTCTTTATCATAGTAAATCTGCCACGGTCCACCGACTGAGTAGATAAGCCCTTGCAAAACGGTTTCTTTGATTTTTGTCTTCAATTTAAGATGGTCATAGTAATAGTCGAGAAGCCTACCTGAGTACCTTGCCTGTACTTCGCTCTCCTTAGTTGTCCATCGTGGCAAGGTTTCAAACTTGGGCCTGAAGGAAGTGACCTGGTTACGGATAGATCTCATCTGGGCCGCCACAATGTTTACAGGAATCCTCGCACTTTGTCGTGAGGCGAGAATTATCGTTTGTGCGGCAGGATCATATCGAGAGAAGTGGTACCCACGTCGAAACATGTCACGAACCATCCACTCATAGTCATACCGACGACGCGCGTCGGCAGCGTTTTGGAGAAGGACTTTACATTTAGCAAGAAACTCTCTTTTTTCCTGCAATTCTTTGTCTACTCCGCTTTCTTTCTCGTCTGGTTTACTTTTGGCCATAGATCTTTACTGGAATTGGTTTTGAATTTTTCATTCCCTCAAACTCAATCTTGACGCCATCTACGATGGGGACGCGCATGTTTTCATCTACTTCAACAGTAGAATCTTCTTGCGCCTCAATGTCATTTTTCTCCTTTTTCGTTCGTTCTGCAATGGTCGATCTCCAGTTGCTTTCATTCTGCTTGGCAAAGGCCAATAGGGTGTCCAGGCTTTCATTAAGTTTGATGAGGTCTTGCCGTAGCGAGACAGTTTCTTTCTCGATGTGTTCCAGTTTATCTAAACCGAAGAGTGTCTTAAAAAAATTGAGCATTTTCTATATCATATCACGACTAAATATCAACTCCGTCGGAAGTATCAATCTGGCTATCTGGATCAACAGGCCACCCCTGCGAATTGAACATAACCCCCTCCATTACGAAGTTGCCAGTTCCGTGTCGAATGTCAATTCTTTCAATCTCGTTCCCGTAATGATGACTCTGTGGTCGAGAAAGCATTTTCACGGCAATTAAAAGCGACATTACTCTGTCATCCCAGGAACTTGAAGCAGCCGAAGCTCTGCCGTCAGCCCCTCTCACAAACGACATCATTTCACTTACAGTATCTACATCGTAAATTGTTAAACGCTTTTCTCTAAGTAAGTGTGTCGCATCGTTAATGATCATTTCCTTCGACTGCGCGTCAGTTACCCAGCCCAGTTCTGCGGTAGTCTTTTCACTGATAAGACCAAACTTCTCCCGATAATAAAGATTAGGATAATTCAGATCTCTTAAAACGATGAGCGGTGTCAATCCCATACTGTTTCGCTCAACAGCGATCAGGGCATTGTTATAGTACCTTCCAAGCATCTCAAGCTGTCTGCCGTATAGGTCGGGATCTATTCTGCCATGCCAGATCGCTACCTGTTCGTAAGTGTTCACGTCTATCACTTGGGCACATGAATAGTCCCTTTCTTTACTCTCCTCTCCCTCCGAAACAATTATCCCCTCACTAACGTCTGCCCCGATGACATATCGGTGGAATTCGTTGGGGGTCTTGAATATCTTGAGGTATCCCTTTTCATTCTTCTCGACACTTATCGGATCGAAGCCCATTAGGTTTCCCACAGCATCGGGGTCACGAACCTTCAACATATACCAGCGAAGCATGGCGGGGGACCATACTGGATTGCCAGAGACGATAAACGCTTCTTCTGGGGTGGCTGGATATTGTTCGTTGAACCGATCCAGGTTTCCATTCAGCTCTCCAATTTTGTTCCTTCTCCACATCATTTGCTCTTTGGACAGATGGTAAGTATTCATGATCTCCAGTTCGTCGGGGTCCATCTCGGTACCAGGGGACACGGGAATCGAATACTCTGGTGTCTCAAACCATGGAATGAAGTGTGTCTTAAATGGCTGTTGCCTTGAGTGATTAAGTGTCCACATGTTATGGAAGTAATTTCCGTATCCATTGGCAGTAGTCTCGATAAATACCTTGCCACTTTTAGGAACAGCCTGGAGAAGTCCACTCATAGTCCTCTCTTGGTTCATCCACCTTGATAATTCCGAAACATGAAGATTATTGATAGTATCTCCGTGTCCAAACGCTCTGGCCCCCGCCGTTCCGATGTAGAAGGTAGAGTTCTTCATCGTATTCACCAATTCGTGTCGGCTATTGTATTTAAGCTGATACGCCTCGCCATAGGGAAATGTCTCCTTGACCGAATCCAGGTAAAATTTCACACGGTCAAAAAGACGCTGTGTCGCATTTGTCTCGTGGGAAATGACAACACACTTAGTGTTCTCAACGGTTAGAAACTCTATGGCAAAAAAGGCGAGAATAAGACTGGACATGCCTTGTTGTCGAGACTTGAGTATGATGTCCCTACCAGATAGATTCTTGAGGATACGGTCCTGTACGTTGTTTAGTTTGAACGGTTGTTTGACACCCTCTTTATTTACGATCATAAAGAGCTTCTCAATGCCGTTCTTGTAGCGGGCATATTCCTGCGGGTCCATATTTATAACACTTATAAGTCGGTCTGGGGTGGCTCTGGCCTGTCTCCAGAAATAAATTCTTCAAGAGTAATCTTTCTGGCAAGTTTAGACTTTGGATTGTTCTCTTGATCGACTACCTCTTTGAATCGGTCAAAAGCCTTCAGTTGTGTATCGTAGTCAGGAACCTCGGTTACAATCTTTCCTGTCTTTGTAAATACGGTTTGTTTAGCTTCCATCCATTCTTTGAACTTACCAGCTAAGTACGCTTTGTTTATTCCCAGTTTGTCGAATTCTTCCTGCATTGAGTCGAGGAGGCTCTTGATAACTGGAGATCCAAATATTCGAGATGGTTGTGCTGCCATCTTGACTGAATAGCCAGCCTTAATCATTGCCTGTCTTTTGCTGTGTCCTTGAAGACGGTATCTAAGGGCATCTACCTGCTTTTGTGTCACTTTCCGCCGTACCTGTCTCCCTGTATGTGTTTCCACTCTTACGCGAGCGGGCACTTTCATCAAAGGCATCCCAGGAACCATTTCCTCTAATTGGTTGCTGGCCCTTCCTTTCCATCCCGCTGGATGAGGGATGGTAGATCCTTTTGGAATCAACCTCTCGGTACTTTCTTGAATGAAGTCGTCTGTCTCTGACATCGACGATATACTAACCTGTTTATGCTCTGAAAATCAAGGAGCTACTGGCATGTCCCTGTACGCCACCGCCCTCTAAGACATAGGTGCTTGGGCCAGGACCAAACCCTTGATTTGTCACCAAGTCCTCCGAAGTGATCGCAAGTTTTGGCAGTTTAGAGTGGTTGCCATCTGCCTGTATCGGTTGGATTTTGGGAAGATCTACCGCACGAAAGAGGTAGATAGAAGAAACAAAATCGTCCACCATGTAATGATCGCCACGATCTTCCAGAATGTTGAACCTCGTATCATCAGGGTCGTAATGCCGATAGTTGAAGAGGGACAGACAGCCAACTTCAGGATCACGCTCCATTATTTTAACAGCTTTGGACAACCAGCCTGGCTTATAGACCAAATCCTGATCTGCCTTTATGATGTATTTTCCCCTTGCCAGTGACGATGAAACGGCAAATGCGTTCGCAATTCCGAGATTCTGGCCATAGTTAAATAAGCCATAACTCACCCACTGTCCCGAAAGTAAATCCTGAATTTGCTTCGAGTTTTCTCTCGTTGATCCGTCGTCGTGCAAGATAATCTCGGCGGGGTAATCCAAAGACATGTGAAGAGAGGTAAGACTGTCGCGAAGAAAAGATGGTCGATTAAACGAAAGAATACAGATGGAGGCAAAATCACCCATGTAACCTCCACTCAAGATATTCGTCAATTGCTCTCTCTACTGGAATTTCTGCTACAAATCCGAGCCGGTCCTTCGCTTTCTGCACAAGAGAGATATTTTGGAGAGCCTCATGTTCTGGACGTTGAACAAGCTTTATCTCGGATGATGAACCAGTCTTTTCAATGACTCTCTTGGCCATGTCTAAAATAAACGTCTCCTTTTGGTTGGCAATATTAAAAATGTCGAACCCCTGGTACTTTTCGACACACAAAAGAGTTGCTCTGACCACATCGTCTACATGTGTGTAGTTGGCTGAGCATGACTCAAATCCTTCTTTTCCGACTTCCCCAAATACTTCCAGCGGCTCCCCCTTTAGAGCAAGACTCGTGAAAAGCGACACCACTAAATCTGGACTGGTTCTCTTTCCAATTACATGGTGGAACCTCCCCACGACAGTAGGAACCCCAAGATACTTTGAATACATTTCGCACACCTGCTCTGCTGTAAGCTTTCCCAACGCATACGGGCCTTCTGGTTCGAGAGGCATTTCTTCGTGCCATGGGCCGATCTGGTTTCCATAGACCTTATTTGAAGAAGCAAAAAACACCAGTGGTTTCCTTGTCATCAGCTTTGCTCCCTCCAAAACCGTGGCTGTACCAAGAGCATCTTGCTCTAAATAATCTAATGGTCTTTCCAGGGCCGTACGATGACTTATGAGGGCGGCCAGATGAAAAACCACGTCGACACCCTCCATCGCCTTAGTGACCACCTCCAGGTCTGTCACGTTGCCCCTAAAGACAATCGGAGAGACGGCGGCGGACTTGCATGATTCAACCATCTCGTTGAAAATTCGGTCATTCAATTCTCCGCGAGAGTAATTGTCCAAGATTGATACTTCGTCTCCTCTTGCGACCAGGGACTCTACTAAGTGAGAACCAATGAAACCGAGTCCGCCTGTCACCAAGGCTCTCACAGTATTCCCCACTCCCTTCCTTTGTTGGCTACGAGCTGTGATTGATCTTCTTGAAGATTCTTGGCAAAGAAAATCTCTGAATTTTTAATCTGGCCGATCTGTCCAGGCGGTCTTTCGTGCCATTGGTGGATAGCAACTACTTCAGGATAAGTATTTTGGTTATGTCCCGTCAGCCTAAGTCTTGTGGCCATATCCGTGTCGTCCCAGGCGTATCCGCCACCGCCATTCAAAAGGCTCATGTCCTCGTCCCAACCGCCAATATCCATTAACCATTCTCTCTTACACAAACAGGCAAAGGTAGCTGCCCAGTTTTCGGTCTTTGTAACAGAACTTGGTGGGTTTCCATCAGCCGCGGTTTTAGGTACGGGTCTTACATCCCAGATCTGATTTATAAACAGATAGGGGTCATCAGATACTCTGTCGTCTATTGGAGCGGCATCGTTCATCAGATAAACCGTACCAGCACAGACCATATATTGAGAATCCCTCTCGGCTATCTGTTTAAGCTGGGAGACAACATCAGTCACAAACAAAACTTCAGGATCGGCAAAGAGTACATAGTCTGACTTGGATTGTTTTAGACAAATGTTTCTGGGGATTGAGCAGGCGTCGTAGGTGACTCCAGCAGGTTTCTTGCGGAAGAGATAGTGGTACTCTGTCAATTTTCCTATGGGGTGGTCTTTTAGAAGAAGGTCTGTCTGATCTGTCGAGTCGTCATTCAAAACGATTACTTCATCTGGTAGAGTCAGTTTCATCAGTCGGTCCAAAGTCCTCTTGGCCTGAGCACCGCGGTTATATGGCGTTATAAAATAACTGACTTTCATACTCTTACTTTACTGCATAGATAAAAGCGAGTCCAGAATCACCTGTAGTAACATATTCTACCTTGAATCCCTGACTACGGATAAAATCGGCAAGGGGTGGTCCACCAAAGAGTTTAAGGTCTAATCCCTGAGTGGAAACAGAGTTAAACTCTTCTGGTTGAAATAGATGAACCTCCATCCCAATTTGTTGGATCTCAGATAATCTTTTTGAAGTCAGAATGATGGGATATTCAGAACCTTCAGTATCAACCTTTAAAAATCTTATTGGAGAAAACCTCTCGATTATTTCATCTAACGAAACTGTCTCTACAGCCACATCTCCATCTCCATTGTTTACCATGGACAAAGTAAGATACCCCTCTTCAGTCTCTTTGTAGTATAACTTCGTATCTTCCACGTCCGAACGCCAGACAGCCTTATGGTAAAGCTCTATATTGGGGTACTTCTTTGTATTCTCTCGCGCGACGGCAAAACTGTACATGGATGGCTCAAAGCCTATAACTTTCCCAGCTCCCTTCATCTCGAAGGCCAGACAAGAACCCCCGTCGTTCGTTCCAATATCCACGACCCTATCGCTTGAGGAAAAGGCGGGAGGACAACGATACTGATTGTAGTATTCCCAGAGTGGGTATGGTAGGTCATTAACAATGGGTGGTTTAAGCTCCAGCATATTTCTGTAGAAATGTATCAATATCCTGAAAGTCCTTAATCCTGTCTAAGATGGTCTGTTTGTCCCAGTCCCACCACTTTATCTCCTCCAGTTGGTGAATTTGTTTAGGAGAAAAACGGAAGAACTTAATACGAGCAGGATTTCCTGCCACAAAAGCATAGGGGGGAACCTCCTTAGTTACAACGGCGTGGGCTCCCACGATGGCCCCATCACCAATCGTAACACCATCCAGTATGGAAACCTGAGTGGCGATCCAGACATCGTTGCCTATTTCCACTCGGCAAGGTAGATATGGACTACAATCAAACAACCCCGTATCCTTTACTTCTTTCAACTGATTAGCGAAAGGATAACTTGAGACAGATTTCGGCCAAACCACGGGTGGATGCCACCCAGATTCAATCCGTAATCCTGCCGCCACAGAGGTAAATTTACCAATTTTTAAGGTCACTCCGTTTGAAATTGTGACCTGGCTTTCACCATTAGTGATATATGAGTAGTCTCCCATTTCGATCATGCCAGTAAATGATACAAATGCTCCGAAATTCGACTCTGATATGTATGTTTCGAGAGAGCAATTGCTTTGGCGTTTTTGGCCAACTCCTCCCGCCTTGTCTTATTTTGCATTAACTCCGTAAACTTCTCTTGAAAAGATTCAGGTTTGTCTGGGTCGAATGTCACTATACTGTCCCCAAATAAGTTTTGTAGTTCAGGATTACGAGTGTTGTCACAGATTTGAGTTTTTCCGCACGCCGCGACCTCGAAGGTTCTGCAATTTGGGCTTAGGGGTTGAAGGTTAAAAGTGTCTTCAGCAAAATGACAGTCATCCTTAGAGCGAAAAAGGTTGAGGTTGATTTTAGCCCCATTAAAGTATCTAACAGCCTCATCCATGGAAATATAGTCGTGGATTATGTTTTGGTGACGGTACCCAGCCAATCCTCGATACCCGATCCCGACAATGGTAACTTTGTAATCAGACAGAAATGTCGCTTGCTGTTCAAAGAACTTAATTCGAGTAGGCATGGCATTTCCGACGAAACATATGTCGGAACGGTAAGGATACGCTGGTTTGGTTTCGTAGTTCCAGTCGATCTCCCGATGGACCAACGGATCACAGGCATAAGGAGAATAGTGCAATCTGTTTTGATACAGTCCGCGCGACTGAAGCGTCTTAAATGAGTTGAGGTCAGGGGTTAGACAGTGGCCTATAAAATTGGCGTTATTAACTAAGGTGTCTATTTCATATGGTGCTTCAAAATCCCAGATCACTGTGTGGACTTTGAAGTCCTTTGCCATTTCGGGAGTAAAGTCGAAATGTGGTTTGAAAAAGACAGTTAACTCTGGATGCCACCACTCATTCAGCTCTCTTGCCCGATCATAAGGACAGGTGCGGTATTCTGCTTGTAACTCATTTAGGGCGTGAGAGACATAGCTTAGTAATAACTGATCTAACGGACCCCACGAAAAGTGAACAATCAGTAGCTTCATATTCTTTTAAGATAACCCCCTGGATTCCAGGTAAGATTGAATCGGCTTTCTAAGTCCGTATCAACTACAAACTCTGGGTGACGGGGAAGAAAATCCTTAACGGCCTCTCCTGGGCCTGGATAGGCGTCTGGAAAGTAGTGTGGACCACCAAACTCCGTGTCTTCGACAATCAAATAGAAGCCTGGTTTAACAAAACGGGCATAAAGCTCCATCTCTTTCAACACATGCTCCTTCGTGTGGTTGGAGTCCAATATCACGATACAATTTTGTGTCTCTGTCTCAATATGGTTTACCAGACGGTTTATGAGGTCTTGGGAAGTTGAGTCGCTGTTGATATAGGTCACATTTGGGTGGTTGGCGTTAAACCAAGGAGTAATGTCAATCGTGATAACGTGTCCATGACCAACCAAAGAGCAGACATCCCCAAGAAACTGAGCCGATCCTCCATAGTGGGTTCCACATTCAATTATAAAATCTGGGCGCAGCTTATAGATTAGCTCTTGATAGATCCAAAGGTCACAGGGATTTTTCTGGCACTCGTATCCTCTCCAGTGCAGAAAGTTACCGTGCTGATAGTAATAATGGCGGAAATCGTCAACAATGCTCATTCTAATTCAACAAACTTTTTAACCGAGGCAATTATCCTTCGATTGTATTCATTTATCAAAGCCCTTACGTTTTCCATCGGTCCGGTTCTAAGAATCGCCCTTTCCACTCTCGTTGGTTTACGGAAAATACAAACCAAGTAAACATCATTTTGTAAAGTATCAATCTCCTCAAGAAATCCGTCTATGGTGAGGGACGTACGGGGGTCTTTCCACCCCCAACGCATTCGACCTCTTGTCTCCGTTGCCTGAGAGATCTCTTCTTTCCTATCAGACATTTCTCTCAGGATGTCGTCGCGGTGTGGTGGATTTTCCCACGACCCACCTGCCGAATGAAGTATTTCATAATTGAGTTTATTAAAGACCGGATGCTCGTAAAGAGTTCCGTTTGTCCCCTGGTCAACTACTCCCATGTCTACATCCTGCCCCGCAATAGCCTTGGAAATAAAGGAAGTGCCTGATTTATGCATACCCAAGATAATGTATACCTTTGGGTCGGGATCGGTAATCTTCATTTATGTGCCAGTACTTTCATAGCTGGACCAGCACACTGGCTTTCTACCTTAATGTCGTCCACGCTAAATCGGTGTGTCTCCAGAACCCTTTTGATTTCATCGGGCCAGAATAAAGATTGGTGTCGCATATATCCACCACTTTCTCCAATCGCCATCTTTATCAAATGTCTCTTGTATGCTTCGGGAGAAGAGAATGGTCCAAGCTGAACATATGGATGAATTTCCAGATCAACCCAGTCGTGACAGATCCCATCCATGTTTGGAGTATTTATTTCTAACCTGCCTCCAGGCGTAAGAACTCTGTACCAATCATCTAATACCTCCTCGTAATTTATCAGGTGCTCAAAAAGATGGTGGCTATATATCTCATCTATACTCTCTGCGCCAAAGGGGAGTTTCTTACTTAGGTCAAATACCAGGTCGACATTTTCCCCAGGAACAATATCAACATTCAGGTATCCTTCACGCCTGGGACTGTTCCCCGATCCCAGGTTGAGCTTCTTGGGCGTCATGTGCCTCCTTCTCTTTCAGCTCCTCCAATGGATCTGGCCTTTTCCAATTTATTCCCCATTGGCGGAAGTTTTGTCCTGTCTCTTTGATTACATCTACATGGTGTTTGGCATCTATTCTTTTGATTGTCTCCCATGGGGTCGTTCTTCGTACTGCGTCTATCTCGTGCGACTGGTGCCATCCCAGCAGTCCTTCGTCCATAGACACAAGGGCACCTGTCTCCCATAGGGTCAGTCCAAAATCCCCATCTTCTCCACCATTCACCATGGTTTCGTCATATCCACCTGCTTTGAAGAATAATCTTCGCGTCAGCATCATGCTTCCCCCAAAACAGGCCAGGGCAAAACCAAAACCCTGGTTCTTCTCTTGGGCGGGATGTTCTCGAAACGAGTTCCAACGAACGTCGGCGACGTATCCCGTAATTGCCTGGTTCCACCAATTAGAAGTCAAGTCCAGGGGTCTACTCATGTTGTGATAGGGTCCGAGGAGAACCCTGTTCGGATCTGGGTCTTCGTTCCAGACATCAATAAATCTCTGGATTCTATTTGGTGGCAAGAGTACGTCGGAGTCCAAGAAAATGAAGTGGGGGCTTTCAGCAACCCGCGCCCCTCGGTTACGGGGGATAGAGGCATTCCACCCCTTTCTGTCGTTATAGTAAAGTAATTTCAAGTCGAGTTTGAACTTTTTGGCGAGAATTGCGTTTGAGGTTCCGTCGGTGGAGCTATCGTCGACCACAACGACCTCCATGTGAAAAGAAGGGTCTATCTCCTGATCTTCTAAGCAGGCCAGTGTTTTAATGACATTGTTTGAACGGTTCCAAGTAGGAATAATTACACTTACCGAGACTATCTTTTCTGGAACTTGAATATCGTTTGACATATCAGGGCATATTTATCGGATACTCTTTTGTGACAGCTTCCTTCAGTCCAATCTGGTGTAGGCCGTTATTGACTTCTCGTTGTCCTAATCCATCCAACCTCAAGTGGCGGCACTCACCTGGAGCCTGTTGTATTCTAAACCCTTTCTCCCTAACTGAAAAGCCAAAATAAATGTCGTGTTGTCCATATGCCTTATGTGGGTCGACTGGTTGCCACTGACTAATGGAAATATTAAACATTTTGTCGGCACGGAAAAATGGAGGTTGTAATTTGTCAAAAACCTTACGATCCACTAAGGTGCAACCAAATCCGGTAAAGAGAATCTCGTCTCTCTGTGTATGCCTGACTATGGTGGAAAAACCCCCATTTGCGGCGTACTTAATAGCAATTACGTCCGCATGTGCGGCAATCATTTGATCCAGTGCCCCATCGGGGGGGACGGTATCTTCCTCGACAAACCATAGATACTGGTATTCTCCGTCGTTGAGAGCCTGTGAAACTAAGACATTCAAACAATCTGGAATGGGTAAATCATGGGAACGATAAATAGTTAGGTTGTGTTTCTTCCTCTCCCTTTCCAAAACTTCTTCAACCTCGGTGAATATCATTCCCCGCGTCGGAAGAATCACCGCGATGCGCGGTTGGCTTATTCGATCTTCTTTATTCAAGAATTCACTTATATCCATTTTTTGTTTATGCCACATTTCTAACATAATGAGAGCCTCTACGTCACGAGCCGATCCTACCCGCGCCTCGTGACACACAAGCCCCCACCCTATTTTTCGGAAAACCAAGTAACAACCAGAGATCCATCTTGTCCGATACCGATGTAATTGTAATGGTTATTGACAATATTTGCGCGATGACTGGGTGAGTTCATCCAGGCCGTGACATATTCGTTAGGGGTAGAAAAATTCCTTGCCAAGTTTTCCCCAATGTGGCCGTAGGTTATACCAATATTTTTAAAACCAGCAATCCATCCATCATGCGACCATTGGTGATGATTAACTAAGAAGTCGGCTCGATCCCTTGATCCGGCAATTAAGTCATCCCTAAGATAGAGCGGTCTAAGGCCAGCCTGTTGCCTTCTTACATTAAGGCCAAGGAATATGCCTTGTTCTAAAGGACTAAGGACGAGATAGTGTACAGGGACCGAGTAGGCAGAGACACTTCTCCACCACCCAACTAAAGCAATAAGACAGAGAATGATGATGACACTAATTAGTTTCTTCATTTTTTCTTATCTTTGAGTAGAGAGAGAATAAAATCTTTTGTGGCCTTGAAAGTCAAGTCGCTCGTTTCTTGAAATTGGCGAGTCCTTTCTTCGTTACCCATCTCAACCATAAAACTGATAGGGTTTTTTATTTCCTTTACTTTCCGTATCATTTCCTCTCTGTCTTGGATGCGTTGAGAGGAAAGTTCTTCTAATAAGGCAAGCTCCGAGGCTGTCGCAACCTTTCGAAAAGGAATATGACATTTGCAATTTATTTGAAAGGGGTCTTTGCAACCAACTAACATTCTCAGGGCCGTAGCTCTACCACTTTTCAACACAGACTTCTTATCCATCCTGCACTTATCGCAACACTCACCACTTTCTATTGAAGAGAAACCGTTACAATAATCGCTCCCCAACCGATATTTTTTGATATAAGCAATCCGTTGTTCTATATCATCCAGTGTTTCCCATTTCTCAGGGGTTTTGGGTTTCAAGTTCACGGGTTGTATTGGTGCAGGACGGGAAGATAAAGAGCTACGGTTTGCCTCCTCTTGGAATCGACGGTCCCACTCTGCCTGGGATATACTTAAGTTTTTCCGCCACCTTTGAAAGCAACTCTCACATAGTCCATAAGCTCCCCCACCGTCAACGTGGACGGGGTGTCGTGCCGGTTTTCCACAAGTCCCTTCCTTTCCCGCACAAGAGAGGGAGAGATACAAATCGCTATTATCTTTAGTCTTCTTCTTTGTTGGATGGGTAGGATTAGTCATATATTTTCTTTTTTAAGTTCTCCTCGCTTCTGACTGGCAATATCCAATGCAAGGTACTATTTCTATAGGCACTCCTAGGTTTCAAGTTTAATCCACAAACTGTACAGAACGCTTCTTTTCCGCCAAATCCCAAGTCCCAGTCGTGGATGTGTCTGGTCTTTCTTACTTTCTTTCTTGTGGGGGGTGGGGTGGTATTCATACTTTAGGCAACATATTTGAGATCATCTGATCTGTAAATGATTTCACTTCCATCATATTCACCGATCGAAAAGGAGACTCCCTGAGGAATCCAAACGATCTGTAAATCATCAGCCCCGCCACAGTATTGACCTTTAATCCCCAGTTCCTTCAAACACCATTCCGTTGTAATTTCTGATTGTCTTCCTTCTTCAATCATTTTTATCACCTCCGGCTCGAAAGGAGAAATTTCATTCCAAGTTGACCATCCCGCACCGAATCCAGGAGAAATAGCAACCGCAATTTTCCCGTTTCTAATTACCTTCTTAACTTTCTTTGTGCCTTTTTTAGTCATAGTATTCTCTTCTTTATTGAGCTTGAGTGGAGTTCGGGGTTAGTAGAAATCAAAAGCAACATCACACCATGGTCCTTTAGCCACTCAGGGGAGACACAGCGTAGCCTAAAGAAATCATCGTCCACCCACTCAGAACCGATAGCGATAATGTTAGCCCTATTAGAGAGAACACGCTTCTCAATATGCTCGTCCTCATTGGGGACAACTTTAACGACCCATCTTAGGCCAGATAGGACAGCCTCTCTCTCCTCGTAACACATAACGGGGAGCTTACCCTTCTTTCTTTTAACATAGTCGTCGGAGTTGAGGCCAACGACCACCTCACCCACCTCATTGCACTTTTTCAAGAAGTCTATGTGACCAGGGTGAACGATGTCGTAAGTTCCGCTAGTAAAGATGGTAGTCATGTTTTCTTTCTAAGTTTGGCTATGGGTTGAGAGATATGGGGACATTTGGCCAAGAGTTCCATGTCTGTACTCCACCCCTTAGACGGCTTAAATTTAACAGGCTTTAGCTTATCGGCGAAGAAGTCACTCCAATATCTATCCTCGCTTTTATATCCTCTTCTTTCCATTTCATAACAGGTGCCGCACTTCAGGGTATGCCCGTCTTCACGAGGAATTACTTTACTTTTTAGTTTAGTAGGATTTTTGTTCATGGTTTGTATGATGTCCTTAAGGCTGGATGGTTTCTCTTCGCCGTGGACGCGCAGAAACAGGTAGTAAATGTAACCAGTGGAAGACGCCACCGTCCACCTTACCTCCCCAAAGGGCATCCAGCTCTAAAGGTTCTCAGGATCTAATAACGAAAACTCAAGCATCCGCTCAGCCTCAGAACAGTACCTTGGCCAAACGGAGACTTCAGCCTTCGTTATTTCTTTTTCTTTTTTTCGACCCAGGCACTTCCCAGGTCAATGACCGCCCCCCGAATAATAAATGTGCCAAGACCACCTTCCTTCATCTCCCCCGACCTTTTAGCCAATGCTTTAAGAACAGAGGCTACGGCTTCCTCCTGGCTGCCAAATCCTAATCTTTGCCAGTTAGGGATAAACTCTCCCCCAGAAGGTAGGGTAGTCTCAGGCGCATCAGAAGACACTTCCTTTGACACATCGGCATCGCCTTTTTTTTCTGTCAGCGCAGCCACCTGAGAAATTACCTCTTCTTTCTTGTCCTCCATCTTTCGATTGAAGGCAACGCGGCAGCTATCAGAACAAAAGTGCGCGGTAGACCTTGATGCCTGGAATTGTTTACCGCAGTTTTTACATGTTACGCTAAATTCCATAACAGACATAGCGTAACACTTAGCGTAACAAAAGTCAAGATAGCGTAACAGCCACAAACTTACCGTAACAACACTATCGGCCTACACCTTATAGAAGATGATAACTACCGAATGAAGCTGAGAACAGGAGAACCGTACATCTACAATATCCAGATCAGCTCCTTCGCCTGCCAACCAGCTATTTATCTTTTTCTCCAAGATCGTATCCCACCCATTCTTAGCCTCCAAAGAACTCACACTATAGATTGTGTGAAACACTTTTACCTTCAAAGAAGACCCTTTCTCAGTAGGAATAGGCACCATCAGTTTTATTACACTACTTTTAATAGGGAAATTCAATTAAGAACGCGATGGAATAAAATTTACTCCTTTACTTCGAGTAGAAACATTCTCCCTTGCACATCGAGTATACACATTTTTATCCCTATAAATAGGCATATATCTATCTATTATAACCTTATAACTATTACTATATTTTTACTATGGGACAAGACCGTTAAGTTAGCCTTTAACTTACTCTCTTTAGATATTCTTTTAACTAATATACTTGGCTGGCGGTCCTACCTCTTAACGTAACCTTGCTAACTAATGTATGCTTATGGCCTTTTAGGACTTTGTGGGGGATTAAGGACTGTCTCTATATATAAGGTATGTTAGTAGCCTAACCCTAACCTTGACCATATTGACCCCTTGACAGATAGTTAACACTTGTGTTAACATTCAAACACTGGAGCTTAAACAGCAAGATCCTTTCACAATATAAGACTAAGTGACGGGGTACGCAAAGCAAGAGCGTATCAAATACAACTTAACTTGCTATAGATCTGACCGGATTGAGACAAGTTAAAAACAACCCGCATAGTCTTTTTATTTTCCCTATATCCTTATAATAAGTTATAACCAGTCTATGATTAAAACTACAGTTATTATCCTTTTAACTATCGCGCTGGTTTACTGTCTTTATTTAACACAAGAGCAAAGACTTAATAACTATGACAATTGGTATATGTGCCAGATTTACGGTCACGCCCAATATTGTAAATAAACTATGTCTAATCCTACCAAACTAACAATAGGAGCCGACCCTGAAATAGCGATAGTTAAACCACAAGACCATAACTGGATAGGCGCGCAACACGTTTTTAGACCGACTGACAACCCTTTTACCTCCGAGTTTGGCTATGATGGCAACCCCGACACCCTCGAACTACGCCCCGCGTACACCACCGACCCCCTCAAGCTCGCCGAAAACATTGACGGTATCTTTCAAAGAGCGCGCAAGAACTATCCCGAAGTTTTCAAATATGAATTACGCGCAAGCCATAGAACACTATCAGTAGGAGGACACATACAATTCGGACACCCTATTTTCACAGGACGCGAAACACCACGCCCCCACCGACGAGGCGCTACTCGTCGTGAGTATCACACCATGGCAGAGATATCTTCACTACAAGATCAACTAATGCGCGAAGCGCAAACGCCAACAATGACGACCAGACCCATCTTGCCCACCAACCCCTCAGCACAGCTGATCCACTCACTTGATCTACTTTTAGCTCTACCTATGAGTTTTGTTGAAATACCAAGCGACGCAAAAGAACGCAAAGGACATTTTGGGTATGGTCATTGGGGGGCTTCCCGCAGTCAAAACTGGGGGATTGAATATCGTACGTTACCCTCATGGCTGGCAAGCCGACGGCTAACCGAAGCCACCCTATCACTCGCTTATGCTATCGCATGGCAAGTTATCAAAGAGAACTCGGTTATTGCACCAAAGGCGGTCCAAGAGGACACCTACCGCAGTTTAGGCCGGATGTTTGACGCTTGCGACCTTCCCGCGCTTCGTTTCTTCTTGCCTCAAATAATGAGGACAATTCACACGCTGGACCGATACAAGGACTTTAAGCCACAGATTAACTACTTATTACTGTCATCTCGCGCCGGTAGACCGCTGCTTGATATTGACGTGAGGGTAGGATGGCGGATCGAGTTTGTCAAAGAAGCAACCCGCAAACTGCTTTCGCTTAGCTCTTTTGTCAAAAACCTAACAAAGCAGATCGAGACCGCCCAAAGCCAGCAACCGATATCATCTAATCTGCAATTTTTCGGTTACGGCAACGACTGGCGTACCAAGGAGATCGCGGGACGCACCGCCGTCGCAATGTCAAAGATGGTCGAAGGTATCAAGCCGGAGGATCTGACTCGACGGCAATTTCAATCTCTAATGGTTAGGGGACTCAAGCGCGACAAGGGCAACAAGATAATTTTAGATATAAATAGCCAATTCCACACACAACGGCTAATTGAAAGTATCAAGACGGTCTATAACAGTACCCCCCTAAAAGCAAAAGAACTGACGATAGAATATCACGAACCAGATTATCGAGTTGGCCGAGCTTATGGCGTATTCCTAAGCCGAGACATTCGAGAACAAGGGATGTTAGCAGAGGCACTCATGGCCGTAGTCTGGCTTTATATCAACCGAGGCATATACAAAAGCAAAATTAAACGACGCGACGGCAAAGAAGTTACAAGGCCGTTTAGTACAACCGCGCTTCGACCATTAGGAATAATGGCGAAAAAAGAAGCCAGAGCAGAGATGGCCTCGCGGGTTATTCAAGACGAAGGTGAAATCGACATCCGCGCACTTCGGGAATTGATAAACGAGCAATACCTTCCAATGATCGCCGAATCACTACACGAAGAACGAAGAGCGCATATCCCACAGGAAATATTTTCAATGATCACGACAGTCGCCGAGCGTGAAGAGGACGAAGATAGCCCTTGCAACCCCACTAATTGCCACTATTACAACCTACAATCAGATGAGCCCGCCGTAATAATTGCAGCAAGGCTTCGACAGTGTTGTGATCGTCACTTTTTTGGGGTCATTCACGCCAATTGCGCACCCTCAAGAGCTTAACTATGTGTAGATTATCTGGATTTTATCAAACGCAACCATCTACCGAACACGCCAAACGAGGCAAAGAGGTTTTGATTGACCTTCTATACCTTCAAGAGCAAGGCGGGTCCGACGCGACTGGCTTTGGTTTTTGTGACCCCCAAGTAAAGAGTAAATTTTGGGTTTATAAGGAGGATAAGCCAGCCCGCGAATATCTACAGTTACCAGCTACCAAGAGACTATTGAGAAAATCGCCCCGCTTTATGATCGCTCATTGCCGACTTGCAACCCAAGGAGCAGTAACAGACAACCACAATAACCACCCCACCTATACCAAACGCGGGACTGTAACTATCCACAATGGGGTTATACGCAATGACGCGACCCTATTTACTGAACATCAATTGACCCGCGATGGCGCGGTAGATAGTGAAATCATTGGCAAAATGATCGACTATCACACCTCGCAAAAAACTCGACCCACTTTTAGAGAAGCAATTCAAAAATCACTTGCCGAGATCGAGGGGACAGTGGCCAGCGCGATCTTCTCTGCTCACGATCCCACAAGGCTATATCTTATCCGACGGGATAACAACCTAAGTATTGCTTATGAGAAAAGCACCGGTAATATCTACTTTGCGACTGAAAAGGAGGCTCTGGAAGAAGCTTTATACACTTACGAGACTGCTTTTGGACTTTTTACCACGTTAAACAACGCTGACGACATTTTGATAGAAGAAGTACCCCTCGGGTTCGGTATCGAAATAAACCCCAGCACTATGTACTCATTCAAACTTGATAAACCAGCAACGACTACTTACGGAGGCGCGGATAATCCGTGGTGTTCTATCCATCAAGCATATTTTCACTCAGGAGTTTGCAAACACACCACAAAAGAGGAAGTCAAAAGAGATAACGAGACATATTGGCGCGATAAGTTTCCACAAGAAAAAAAGACAAAGAGCAACGCCATAAAAGACAAAAAAAAATCCAAAAAAGAAAAGTCACCATCGCCATTGTTCGATTTGACAGAGCCAATCAAAAAGCCGTCACTCTACTCAACTAAAGAGCTAAACGATAGAGCTAACTATTTACTCAAGGTTGAAACAGGCCGTACACTTACACTAAAAGAAAAGACCGAGATTGACCGTATATTAGATATGCTTGAATTTCGGGAATCAACGCAAGACTTTAAGACTGACAATGAAACAGAGAAAAAGGTCAAGGATATAGATAAGATACTCGACAACCTACATACTCGCGACAGTCATTCAGCAAGCAATTAACCAATTATCAACCTACATGAAAGGAGGTGATTAAATGTCTGACTATCAACCCAAAGACTCCGCAACCCAGGCCGTAAGTAAAGCCAATAACATCACGGAAAGCGTCTTAGTTTTGGCTCGTACCCTCAAGGTGAAGCCCGATGAGTTTGCTACTGCCATAGGTGACGATAAAGCTAACGCAACCTATAGAGCAAAATTCACCGCAAAGCTCGTCGAAATCCTCACCGAAAAGCAGATCAAAGAGGCCGACGAGGAAGCGAAAGAGTAAAGGCTTAACTATTGCAAGGCGTGGCCAGCAACCGAGGACACATACCCTTTTGTTGACCCGCCTTCAATAGCGAAAAATATATGAAAAAAGAGCAATCAATAAGTTTGTTTCTTGTACTTCTACTGCTAACAGTTGCACAGCGCACAAAGACAGTGGAGGCGACACAAGACGCATCGTCACAACCTAAACCCATAAATCTACCCGCTAAACCCCTAACCGCTGCCCAAAAACGCCAACGTGGAAACATTGCGCGGTTTTTGGCTTTTGTGTTTGGGAAGTATGAGGCAGAAGCCCTCGACCTTTTACAAAACGCCTCTTGCGGTGAAAATATAAATCTTGACCCGAAGTTAATTACTCACAATTGGGTCAAAGACGAAAAATACTTTCTATCATCCAATGTAGGAGTTTTCCAACTAAATACGTCATGGGACGAAGTAAAAAACACACCCAAGCAGTCGCTATTGAATTATAAAGATAATATCCGGCTGGCATGGGTCATTTTTGTTAATGACGGTTACAGCTTTGACCGATGGACTTGCGGTACGGTAGTCAATCCACAATGACACTTCTTGAAATCGTTCTAAAACCTATTAGCAACTGGACCGCCTCAGAGATGCGACGAGTTGAGGAGGCTTGCGGGGTAGAGTCTGGCGACTTTGTTGGGTCAAGCCCCAAGGTAATCAGGGCAATAATGTCTAAGTATGGCATAACGGCCACCAAACTAAGCGCAAAAGGCCGTAGAACGACCCAGGACACCAACAAAAAGAGCAAGACAACACCATCTACAGATCACACCCCCCTATTTGAACAGTATCAGCTCATCCTCAATCATTTTTCAACGCGTGGTTTTAGGTGTCATTCTTCACACCGACCACGGCACACAGAGAAGCAAAAAGAAGCTTGCGCAGCCATGAGCGCATTTAAGATCACCATATACACGAGCAGACAGTGACACCCCACACAACCAGTATCCCCTGTCTTTTATTGACCAAAAGGGATCGACACTTAATTTGAATACCTATGGCCAAAATTTGCTCTCGCGGAGTTAAGTCTATTTTGCGGAGTCAGTTTTTTTTGGTTCTTCTGACGCTGGCGTTTCTGAAGCGGAGTCAGGTTTAACTTGCGCCCAGCAGACTTCACAAAGCTGGTTTGTTTTCTCAAAGTGGGTGGCGCGCCTAATCTTACAGGCATCGCACCATTCTTTAGGGGTCCAAACGGTGAAATTTCCTTCTCCCGCATCGTATAAAACAGCATTGTCTGGAGACTGTCTCACACCGACCCTTGGAAGGACCATGCTGTTGAGCATGTTGCGGATGGCAACGTCGGCAATCTTACCCAACTTAATGATGACGTTATAAGTGTCAATCTCGCTTTTTTCGGCGCGAGTGAAGGTGTACTTAGACTTGTCAAAGATTGTAGATGGATGCTGCTCGTCAAAGAGCTTTTCGTTTTCTTCCATTAGATTGATTCCTCTCCTTTCCGACTGAACTCGATAACTTCTTCTTCGGGCGTCTGGGCCTTGTACTGTGATCCGTCGGGTGTTAGTCCTTTCTGTTTCTTCTCGTCAAAGTTCTTCTGGGCTACAAGAAGGTGTGCGGTAGAACAAAAGTTGTACTTGATACCATCAAAAACTCCCACAAATACATGGTGAGTCTGGTGGTGACAAAGTTCACACCGCTTGGCAACGGTACTATTGAAGTGCATAACCATTGGTGTATCCATGTCTCTATTTTAACAAACTAACTTTTTTCTGGGCAACGGCCTTATCACAGGACAGACACCAGGCAATTGCATAATAAGCCGTTTTAGGGGCATCTCCCGCGCCCAGAATGAGTGTTTTTGTCTCACTTCGACAGACAGGGCATTGGCCCACCCATCGGTATTCCAGACTAAGCGGAGTTGGATCTGTCTCAGGTTGAGGTTCCGGCTTTTTTTCCTCGACTATTGTCGGAGTTGGACTGGCGGAGTCAGGTTTAACTTGTGTCGGTGGTGGTGGTGGAAATTGCACATTCTCAGGAGGGTCTGAGACGGTACCAGCCTTCCTTGTTTTAATTTTTGCCTCTATTTTCTCAACACGGGCGATAAAGGCCGCATCGGGAATAGCCTCGGCTGGAATATCTGGATGCTGGGTTCGGAGGTGTTCACGAAAGGACTCTTCATCTGCAAACTCTCCGTGCATAGGACAAGTAAGATTGTTCATTTCTTTTTATTCAGTCTGGCTGCGTTTGCTATGTCTAAGACACCCTTTTGCATCTGGCTATCTGGCAAAAGTATACCTGAGTCTTTAGCTGCAATTCTCTTCCGGCGAGACTCGGCCATTGAACCTAATATCTTCATAGAGTCATAAGTCATAAAGCTCAGGCCCACTGATTCCAACGGTCCGGCTGTCTCCAACATTAAAGAAACTTCCTTATCTAACTGTTGGAGGTCTTTCTCCTTGAAACCGAAGTCCTTCATCAAGACATGATGAATCATCAAAGTAAATTCCTGCGCCGTTTGCATCATGGCCGTACCTACATGCTCTACTTTCTTGAGAGAGGCAATCTGATCAGCCGACAGCTGAGCAATCTCATTTTTTGTTTTTTGTGATAATGCCTGTGTCTTTTTGCTCATACAAACACTTTCTGCGAGAGGCTTCCTTTCATATCCGGCTCAGATCCCGCTGTCTGGACAAAAAAAGTCACCTGTTTTACAACGGTCTTTTTGGGAGAGCCATTTACAATGATTATAAGTTCTTGACCAACCTCAAACAAAAAGTCTTGGTCAAGTATTTCTATTGTCTGTTTAGTTTGGGTGTCTACGATGTGAGTAACCATTACGCAACAATCTGGCTATAAATAAAGTCATCGAGCATTTTCTTCGTAAGTCTCCAGTGCCGATGACCATTAGTCTTTGTGGGATCGCCAATAGTAAATGCTTTAACCTTCCCCGAACGAATAAGGAGATACATCTTCTGACGTGAAATCTTTAGAATCTGGCACGCTTCTTTAACCGTAAAGGCATATTGATCTGTGTCCATTGGTGGACTTATGTTACATCCTATGTCTATAAGAATCAAGTCGTTTCTCTCATAAGAAGTCTTTAATAATTTTTTCCGCACCATTGGGCATTTCTATCGTTTTCGTGACATCATGAAAACGTCCTATTGTTTTTGGTTTCATAGCTTCTCTCAAGGGTATATGTCCCTGTATTACGCCCTTTTTCCATGATCCAGAAGTTCCTGGATCATGAATATGTTTGCTATGCATGCTAAGGAGAAATGGGCGAGTGAGCGAGGTCAAGCTTAAAGCTTTCCTTATACGTTCTGGTACTAATTTGTATAGTACCAGGCACGAATAGGTCTTTCGCTTTGTCTATCCCGTTTCTCCTTTCAAAGAACTTCTCTTGCAATGGGCGGCCACGTTCGGAAGAACAACGGCGAGCGCGCCCAACCGTTGATTTACCTCCCCATAGCCGACCATGTAAAAGAACTTTTCTACGAACCACGGAAGACTCGAACTCCCATTCCGACCCTCTTCCCCTTCAGGCTTTGGGTTAGACCAGTCCCCAGGGGGACCGTCTTGGTCGGGTGCTTACCTACGCCTTGCACTAGTGGCTCACTTTTCAAAGTTTATGTCCGCACCAGGGACAAAAAGAGTAGTTTTCAACTTGTGGTTGATCTATTTTCACTACACCCCCAAGCATGGACTTTTTGGGCAAGCGACCCTTGGTGTATCCTGCGGCTCTGGCCTGTTTCCAATAGACTTTCATTGTCCTTGAGCGTAGGTTGCTAATGATTTCTTTTTTGGTCATATTTCCTCCTTTCTTCTTGGAATGTTTGGTATCTAATTTCCAGTACTTCTGGAAGTCCCAACTGTGGTCTTTAGTAATCATCCCCTCGGCGGCGTCGGAAAAGTGGAATTTGTCATAGTCCACCATGCCGTCAAATTTGTCATATTCCTCCATGCCAGGGACAGACTCTACCGTGTCATGCCACCCGTATTTTTTGTGTATTATTTTGTCTCCCGCCTTAAACTTTAGTTGTCTTGGACTGGCTTGTTTTTTCCCTGGACGGGCATGACTAAGTATTTTTAGAGTATCAGAATTGGCATAAAAAAAGTTGTCATCCTCGTCCCAAAACGCATTTCCAAGGGTGAGGCTTAATTCCTTTACCACTACAGTTTTTCCAGTTAACCTGGCTGCATCATAAGTTCCTTTTATAACCTTTACTTTGTCTCCTACTTTGAATTTCATTTTTTGTAGTTTCCTCTCTCCCGACATGCGGGAGGCAAGAAATTACTTTCCTACATTTATAAAGGGCAAGGCATTTCCTCCCCAATAAGTTGGAAGATCTCCCTTCCATTTTGTTAAAGCCAGATATTGCAAATACTCTGGAGTCAGCGCCCCTGAGTCTTTAAGGGCTGCTTGTGCTTTGGCCTGACCTTCCGCCTGAGCTACCGCAGTCTGGGCTTCGACCTGAGTCTTCGCCAAGGTTTGCTTCGCTGTCTCTACTTGCTGTTGAGCAACCTGCTTTTGTTCGATTGCCGTATTAAAGTCAGCCGAGAAATCGAAGTTAACAATATTGAAATTGTCGACTACGATGTTGTACGGAGTCAGTTTTATCACGAGTTCTTGTTGGGCGCTACTTCTAACTTGTTCGCGCTGATCAATTAACTGTTCTGCCGTAAATTGGGCGGTAACTGCCTTAAAGGTATCTTGAATAGCTGGGGAGATAACTTTGTCTTGATAGTCCTGTCCGATTTGTTGGTAGACATCAGTAGCATGAGAACCATTTAGGTGGTAGTTGACTGCAATTGTTGACTTAACAATCTGCAAATCTTTGGAAGCCGCTTGAGCTTCTACCTGATCTTTCTGGATTCTTGTATCCATCATTGCCACACTCTCTACGAATGGGAACTTTGTCCCAAATCCAGGGCCAACGACTCTATTCACGGCACCAAATCTCGTGACGACACCAACTTCTCCCGCCGCAACTGTAAACCAAGAAGAGAAAAAGATGGCCAATCCTACAATGACCGCTATCAATCCTGTAACCACCGACCTTACCTGCTTTTCCCCCATTTGTGATATTTCATTTTCCATGTTTCACCTCCTTTCCATTATTCTCATATTCTCTGTAGATTCTCGCTATGGGTCTATGTATTGGTAACATCGTCCTTGTCCATTTTCTTTTGTATATATAAGCCCTGAAGAACCCAATCCAAGACGACAATAACTCTTTCATGCTCCCCTTTCTATCACCCTGTTTCGGGTGTCAGTGGAAGACAATCTTCCGTCCATGTCGGTAGAAACACAAATAAGTTCCACTTTGTTCTCTTCAAGCCAATCAAACGGTAGACACCGTGTCGCCATAAATCCGTCATCCGACCACTCTTTTCCAATAACCAAGGCTCTCGCCCTATTACTGAGGATTAGATGTCTTATGTCTTCAAGATCGCGAGTTACGACCTCTGAAACAAACCTAATCGCACTTAAAATTCTTTCTCTCTCCTCATAACACATAATTGGCAATTTCCCCTTGTGTCTCTCGACAAAATCATCTGAGTTCAATGCGACAATTAGACGACCATATGAACTACTCCTCGAAAGGAAATTTATATGCCCAGGATGTATCAGGTCATATGTTCCAGTAGTAATAATATTCATTTGGTTTCCTCTTCCCGCCCATACACGAGGCGGGAGCAGAAAATCAGGCATTTACTTAGAAGATGTTGAAAGAGTCTCTTTTAACTGTTCAACAAAATCTGGAGTAAAGATGGACGGACGCTTATTGGGCTTGACAGGAATCGGAATTCCCTTCCTTCTCAGATTACAGGCAAGGGCACTCACTGTTACGGTATTTACTCCGTACTTTTTGGCAAATTCCTCATACGACACTTTTTGACAGTTCTGTACAAAATCAATATACATATTCTGTTTTTCCTCCAGTGTCATTTCTTTCAGTCTACTCATGTTCTTATCACCCCCCTTCTCTTTTTGGATGACATCTTATTAAAAACTCTCACTAAAAATCTGTTTAGAGTGAAGATGTATGACTTTTTTATATGTATTTTCCCCGTACCAGCATTGTCCTTAGCTGACACCGAAAGGACATTTGTATCTGGGTTGAACTTAAAACTGATGTATTTGAGATTGTGTTCCATGTCTATAAAAAGTTCTCTGGATTATTAACTTCTGTCCTGGCGGTATCGCAATTACAACATTCGCCGAATTGTTCCACTTCAAAATCTGGGACTTGCCGTTTACAGGTTGGGCACTTAACTAAGTTTCTAATTTCTAATATCATCACAAGACTTCCTGATTCATCTGTCATTTCTTCACACCTCTTGGCTGCTTCTGACAATTTCCCTACGAATCCAAACCTTGCGTGTTTACCTGGTTTTCCTATCCAAAAGAAATATTCGTTTGTCATCCATTCCAAAATTAGATTCTGTATGCCCTCGTTTAGTGACTTGCGTTGTTCCTGAGTGATCATCTTAGTCATATATTACTACGTTCTAACACTGATGTCAAGTACCTTCTTTAGTCCTTGCGGTAGGTAGCAGAAAGAAGATCGGAGAAGTCATTGAAACTAATTGTTATGTGGGAAGCAAACTTAGAATTATCTTTCGCTTCTTTGAATCCCAGTATCCAAAGTAGGTCGGCCAACATCATGTAAACCTGTGGTTCGTAGAAATTTATCTTGTAGACCAGAACTGGCACCTTGTATGCGGGACATCCATGGAGGGCGTCTTTCCACCACTCGTTCAGACTTAGTGAAGCATGGTTTTTGCACTCAATGTGTAAGGGAATGTCTTCGGGTAGCGTAACGTCCTCTTTTCTAAACTTTCCGCTCCCTGAATCCAGACGAGCGTATGAGAAAGCAAAAATGCGAGAGAGCCTCTCTGCAACCAGCTTCTCCAAAGCTCTTCCCTTCTGTTTTGTACTACGGGCCATATTGCTAATTATGTGGTCGAGAACTTATCTTCTTAATCAGAGATTCGACTTCCTTCATTGTATAAAGGTACACAACTTTGTTCCATCCCCCCGCAGATACTCTTCCCATGGGGGAGAATAGTCCCTGCTTTTGCCACTCATACAGGGTAGTTCGAGAGAACTTATATCCTCTCTTTGCCAGTTCAAACTGAAATTGCTTCAAATTGAAAAATTCATTCAGGGTTTTCACCATATTCTCTAACCTTTCCACTCATAAAGGATCTTACTGGTACGTTCATCACCCTGACCTGAGTGCATGACAACCCGTTGCAACTGACCTTCGTCAAACTCAAGAATAAACATCCCGCTTTCTTTCTCTCGGTAAAGCTGGGGACGTAGTATTTCAAGTTGTTTTTCTTGTACTTCTTTGCCATAGTCGTAATTAGTCATTTTGCCGATATTAGAGACTATCTCCCTCGACTCCTGATCCTCTCTCTGCTTGAGGGACGGAAGAAGTCTCATCAGTCGGTTAATGGGAACTTCAATCACCTCCTTCTCTGGTAGCCCTAATCTTTGGACGTAATACTCATATACTCTGATGTAGAGATACGCCGTTGACTGAGGAAGACCTATTTCGGGATTGTTGAGAAACTGTCCGAACGTCTCATAACCGCCCTCACCTATTTGTCGGTAGAGCTTCTCGTCTCTTACTGTTTTAAGGGCTTTCCCCAGTTCCAGAAAAAGAGCTGCTTGGCTTTGCACCAAGTCTTGTATTGACTTATAAAGTTCGTAAGCGCGACGCTGAATCGGATTTATTTCATTACGAACTCCCATATCTTTTAGAAAGGAAGGTCGTCTGAATAGTTATTAGCGGGCGCAGTCGGCTTCCTTGTGTTTCTGTTTCTAACCCAGGTAACGTGCTCTTGGTTGGCGGAGCAAAAGATTCCCCTCCATGACTTACCGGCCTTTGACACTCCGCTTTTTAATTCTGCCGGAGCATTACACACGCTTCCGTCTGGTAGGACAAACTTGCAAGAGTATTGACTGGTCGCAGGAGTAGCCCCCTGGGTCGCTGTAGTGGCGGTAGGCGGGCTCTGTGATGGCTTACTGGCCTCTAACGCCACGTCATACATATCAATCATTTCTGTGGCTTCTCCTATTCCCGTATGAAACTCTTCCAAATTATCACACCGCACAACTAACTGGACGGAATGATCTTTCGTGAAACGGCTCCATTGGAATTTTGGAAAATTAGTTTCTGACATTTTTAGATCCCGCCTGAATCATGGACAATTTTTTGTATGCCTCGTCTGGAGAGGGACTTTCTTTATAAGTTTCGATCAGTTGCCTCACGGAAACGCCGAATCTGTACGAAACCTTGCTTGTAGAGATCAACATTTTCACAAAGTTAACTAATGTCTTAAATTTTTCGTCGTCTACCTGTTGTCTTACCTTGGGCATAAAAAAATCAATAGCCGCCAGAGCATCGTCTTCAAATTTCGTATCCAGGGAGGATAGCTCTGCCGGAATTTTAATATCATCCGCAACGCTCATGTTTATATGTTATAGCAAACAAACACCGATGTCAAGGGACAGTCTGCGCTTCATCTACCCATTGACCCTTAAAGATTGTTTCCGCCGATTTTTGTTGGTTATCCTGACTAACTGGAGAGTACCAAGACTTTCGACGATTATCGTAATAGTCTTTAGCTTGCTTTAGGATTCGGAGTTCAAACTCAATCCGATGTGAGTTCTGCGGTTCAGATTTTAGTCTTGCCTCCAAGAGCTTGATTCTTTGGTCTATTCCCATAAGTGCATATCCACCCCCTCTCTTTCTTCATCCCCCAGAATATTGGTCTGCCACTTATCTGGGTTCAAGTAATACACGGTTTTAGAAATAGACACCGGAAGGAACAAAACATACTTAGACCCTTCTGGCTGATCTATCCGCCGTTTTATCTCGTATGGCGGCGTATCCTTGGAAAGTAACGAGAGATCAAACAGTCTTGCCTCTAAATCTCTCTCGACCATAAAAAGACAAGGAACTTCACACTTTAGATAAAATTTCCATTTGTTATACGGTAATAACTCAGAGTCCTTAAAGTAGCCTTGCTTTTTCTTCACCTCCAAGAAATGATCGAGCTTCTCTCCCTTGAAACAAGCAAAATCAAAAGCGGAGAGGAAACCCAAGTTTGAAAGCCGGACATCGGGTCGGACGTATCGACGATAGTATGCGCCCATCCGTAACTCCTCGGTTTTATTTTTTCCAGTTTCGTATTTTGTATAGATAGTCATATTTCTGAAATAAACCCTCTTTCCCCTTGTTTGGACGTAGGGAGTCCCTTCCGTCAAATAAAACGGCGAAAATTGGGACTGAGGCCATGTGCTTTTAATTAAGGGGTTGCTTCATGCAGATGTGTCTTTCGACAACTGCTTGGCTTCACATCGGCTTTTGAGGAACGGTGGGCGTGTATCCCCCGTGTCCGACAGTCCCAAACCCACGGTCTTTTGCATCTTGCATTGCTTCTTAGGGCTGTGGCTTAACCTCAGTCTTTATATGTCCTGGTGTGGGGCGGATGCTCTTCTCGTCCCCTCCTAAGTTTTCCAGGCCAAAAAGATTTACCTGGCGTGTATCTAAGAAAAGTTTTTTCCAGAGACTTTTAAAGCTATTACGAAGAAATTCATTGGGATGCGATTTCTCGCAAAACAGAAGAGAGATGGAGATTGTTTGCATGTCGTCGTCATAAAGACGAACGTGGGTACCGTTTTTGACAAAATAAATCCCGCCGTTACTTGCGGGAGTTGACTGCTGGGGGTATAATGACAATGTTTTTTGTTTTGTCACAAAAACATAGTAAGACTTCTTGATGTAAAAAGTCAAGAGGCACCTAAAAGACAAAAGGCGGGACCGAAAGGACCGCCTCTTTTAGTGGGAAGAGTGTTGACACACTGCATCAGTCTGCTACTATCTACAACGGAAAGGGGGTGATGAAGAATGAAAGCTGATTTAGAAGCTCCAGTACAAACAATGTTTGCTTCTACTGCTGGCGCGACCAGTGTGAATTATGCCTCTATTGGTGACACGACGGGAACTTACAACCCATATTACGGGTATTACTGGTCGTGGTGGGAGCCCTGGCACGAATACCACACCCATATTCACCATGAAGCCTCAAAGCCAAACAACTTTGAGGTGGCGTTCAAAATAGCCAAAGAACTTCTTGATAAGAAATTAGTAAAGGATTGCAAGACGATCAGGGACTTTTTTGCTCTGGTAGACGCGATTGAAGGAGTGGTGAAGAAGTTTTAGAAAAAACGGGCGGCAGGTAAGACCCACCGCCCAAGAAATAAGATAACAGGGCAGCCTGAGAACGGTAGACGACGATGGCCACGATCAGACCACTCAAGTTATCTGTTAATCAGAAAGGCAAAAGACCTTTTGCAGCGTATCCCTCTGGGGGTGCAACAGTCCTTGCCTTGTAATTCTCATGGTACCACTTATCAGCAAAGCGGATAAGTAGGGTAAAGTAAATTACAAAGTTATTGTCTTGGGGAAGTGCGGAGTAGTGCTGTAGGAGAGCATCGAGGAAAGTTCCTACCGCAAGCAATAGGGCCAGTCTTAAAGCCTCTTTGACGGCTTCTTCAACTCCCTTAAATCTGGGATCGTTGATGACATTGGCAATAAAGTTTTTCATTCTGTCTCACCCCCTTGTACTATCTGAAACGATTCGGAGTGGGCCATTATCTTTATCTCTCGTATGGGGTTGACTCTATAGGTTACGATCTGTTCGATCACATATCTCTCAGGAGGCAATCCGTATGGGATGGGAACCGAAACCTTGATTGTGTGACACCCTGTAGGGTTGTCTACTGAAAATGTCGGACGGATATAGATAAGACTATCAATAAATCTCTGGTCAATGGTAGCGGGAAGGCTGCTGTACTTGCAGTAGGGAATTACCATGGTTAGGTTCTGCCCTGGCTTAATTTCCGTTGGATAGACCTTGAAATTGTCTTCAGTAAATTCTGCGGGGTGATAGGGATAAAGGAACCAGAAGCCAAAGATCAACATTAAGATAAAGGCCGATAGAAGAGTGATAAAGGATATTATGTGTAGGATATTCTTCATTTTTTGATAATAAGAGAGAGTAAGGCAATCACGACTCCAGTCAGTAGTATGCCAACAGCTCCGTAGACAATTTTCTCGACGGGAGAGAATCTCTCAATCCTGACGTAGTTTTTTAGTTCCTCGCTGAAGTAATCGAAGAGCCTCATGTAAACCCGACCACCTTTCTGATAAGCGACCAAAACGAACGGATCAATCTGGAAATTATGCCTTCAGTGCTACTGTTACCAGTGTCAACTGGCTGAGAATTGGCCGATGTCGGAGGCTGTGGTCGCGATTGGGAATTTTCTGGCGGTGTATCTACGGGAGTGCTAACTGGATTGGCTATCGGGGGCTGTGGTTGCTTTATTGGTTCAAGGTTGAGGTTAACAATATCAATGTATCTGGGATATGCTCCAACCAATTCTCTCTCCATCCCTTCGAGGTTTCCAAAATAGTTTCCCTCTTGATCCTTGAGGACTAAAAAAGCAGACTGCATTACTTTTATTGCATTCTGTAAATCATCTGACGGAGTTTCTGGGGCTGATACCAAGGGCTTAGTTGGGAGCTGAACCGAGTAACAACGGTATCCTATAAGACATTGAGAGATAACGCCGTATGACGAGAGATTCTTTTGTTTTCCATCCCAAGGATCGCAAATGAGAAAATCATTATCGGTATATCCATAACATCCCACAAAGTGCATTTGCTCCCCTACAACAGATGGGTTGGCATCTATTTCACAAATAACAAAGAATCCCTGGTCTATCCGGCTTCTGATGTCAGATAGGGCCGCTTCGGGTACGGGGACAGAAACCCAACGATCTGACTCGAAAACAAGACTGATGTCGGTAAATACTCTGGTAATACAGCTCCAGTCGTAATATCCACCATTTACGAATCCCTGATGTTGAATAAGAAAATTGTTGAGAGTTAGAGGATTAAAGTCGTGATGTATCGCTGTAAGGTAGTCACTTATAACAGTTATAAGACAACCGTAGCCTCCAATGGTATATCCACTGTTCGGCTGATTGTTTCCAAGTATGATAGAGGCCCACGCTGAATCTCTTTGGCAATAAGTTGTTGATATTTCTAATGTAGTCATGCCCGACCTTTCTGGTGGCGCATCCGCATATTTTTAGGAGACATATGGCCCCTCTTCATCGGCATAGTACCGACGTGACGAGAATGAGCCTTTTTCATCCCCATATTTTTTCCGTACATCATAAGATTCACCCCCTTACTTTCGAGATGTCTTTTTTGACTTTTTCTTGGCGGCCTTGCGCTTCACCATCTCGATGAATTTCTTACGAGCCGCTAATTGTTTAGCAGTTGCCATTGTAGCCTTTCTAATCTCCGTAGACACCGATAACTTCTACGACATGACTGCCGGAAGAAGTTCTGATCCACAAGTTTGGAGACGAATTATAAAGATAAAAAGAAATAACTCCACCACTGGCTAATGTGTAGTAGGGAGTCCCACCGTCGGAGTCTCTGATCTGAATAGCGACGGCATCCCGACACTGTATTGTAACTGACTGTGGAGTATTGGTAAATGTGACCTGGGTGTCAGTTGTGCCATTGCAGGTTACGTTCTGAACTTCAATGTGGGTTCCAGATGTAATGACTGTTGCCATAAATCACCTCATTTCTTGTGCATCTTGCTAAGTCTTTTTGCGAGATTGGCTTGTCGCTTAGTCCTGGTGCTGGCTTTAGAGCCTGCCTTAGTGACCTTGCGAGCATAGGCTTTTACCGACATACCAGCTCTCTTGGCCTTACGAGTAAAGGCACCTGGTCTTTTGATTGCTTTTTGAATCCACTTTTTACCTGCCATATATATCACCCCCTTTATAGACCTAACGAAAGGTTAATTGCAATAGAGACATCGCAGAAATAACGGGTATCACAGATAGGCACAAATGGCCTCCATTATAAGTGGAGAAATGTCGTTCCGGTTAGAAATTGAATCGCAATTGTCGTTAGTCTTGGTATTTAGATAGTAGACGGTTTTAGAAGCGAGGTTTAGAACTTTTTCTTTGTTCACTGAAGCAACGGCGACCATTGTCCCTGTGGCACCACCAACATAAGCGAAGGCAACAAGTTGCGAATCCGAAGCAGAATTGTTTGCTGTAGAAAGTGCCGTGAAAACTCCGGCATCTGTCGCGGCACTTCTGACCGATTGTGCCACCACAAAATATCTCGTACGCCATACACCAACAGGGATAGTTATGCTAACTGATGCCAAATTGTAATATGTGTCGTTTGTAGGTGACGCCTGAGAATTGTTCCCCGTGTTGGTGTATTGAACAGTCCACTTAGTTGGATCAAGAGGGAAGCCGAAGGGTGCCTTTTGGTGTGAGTAATAGGGTGAAGTAACGGCCGCATTTGCCAGCGTATAATCCGTACCTCCGTAGACCGTGACTAAGGTTGCCCCGCCTGAGTACGATCCTACGGCGGTAACAATAAAGTATTTGGCCGTCGTCTGGGTCAGTTTTATCCTATCTCCTACCCCTAAGATGGCCGTCATGTCGGCATTTATAGAGATAACAAAAGTGGGCGAGTCGGCTGAGGAGTAAGACCAGGTGTTAGCATCTGAGATCCACCCACTTGCGTTTCCCGCAACGGGTGTCTGCCAAGTAGCCGCCGTACTACTGGTCGCCGTCAGGATATCGCCCAAAGAAGGAGCAGCAGACGCCGAAACATCAACCAATGTAGTGGCCGAAATAAGTTTTCCGATAGCACCTGGAAATCCTGCCATATTATATGTAGTAAAAAGACGCTTGTAGATCAGTGGTCGGCGCAGTTGATCCTGTAGCGGTGGTCGTAGCTGCAACAGTCAACGCAGTACCAAAGGCATGGGGTGGAACGAAGGCTGGGGTATCCAAGACCCCCGCCGGTGGTACGACCAGTACATCATCGGGAGTTGTAGTTCCCAGAGTTACGCTGGCCGAGGTAGCGTTAAACATCTGAATATAAATAGCTACGGAATTAGGATTGTATAGGTGATAACCATAAAGATTTGTCGCCGTAGCTTTTACTTGAACCTTGGTATTGGTAAAGGCAGTCTGTACGTTAATCAATGTGCCGACTGCAGCCGTCGAAGCTGAAGAGGAAGTCAACCATGGGGTCGTATTTTGAGTATTCCCTGGCTGGACTGTCCATGTTCCCGACTGGGCCGACTGTGTCGCAAAGGTTCCCGAATTTTTGACATTGCCTATTTCCGCCGTTCCTGTAGCCAAGACTACTTGCCCCGTAGAGTCAGAGGCAATTGTTACCCGCTGTACTCCTGTGCCCACCACTCCGTTTCCCATGGTAGGAGCGACCCCGTTTATCTCTTTGACATTAACTCCTCCAATCATGGTCGTGTCGGTCTGTGTTTGCAGTGTTGCCTGTGTAGCAAAGGTTCCTGCATTAGTGACAGCCCTGCTTGCGGGCGTCTGCTCCATGTACGAAATTTCCTTGAGAACAGACATTATCGTTACGGCGGTAGTATCGGTTGCTGTGCTCTTAGCATCAGCCTTGGCTCCTAATGTCGCGTCTGATCCATCGGCGATAGACACAGGCTGTGTCGCTTGCCAAAATGTTCCTGTTACTGCAAGTGATGACTGATCCGAAGCAAGGACCACAGGCAGAGAGTTGGCCATTGTTTGTTGTCCAGAATCCAAAATTAGTGCGCCCCCCGATTTACCTAATGCAATACCCTGAACACCCCTGGTATCTGTACCAGCCCCAGTATCGAGGTCTGCCGTAGTGAGTCCCGCATTGTCAATTGTTAGAGAACCAGAATTGTCGTCTACATGAACGACATTGGTAATTCCCGTTAGGGTTGTCACCGTACCAATATTCCAGGCTCCAGATTGAGCTGCTTGTACGGCGAAAGTACCAGCATTGGTCACTGCACGCGAGGCTGGCGTCTGTTCCATGTAGGAGATCTCTTTCAAGACCGACATTACTGAGACTGCCGTTGTATCCGTTGCCGTACTTTTCGCATCTGCTTTCGTACCGAGAGTAACGTCCGAGCCGTCTGCTACTGATACCGGCTGTGTAGCTTGCCAAGACGAAGATAGTGCTGGTGTGCCTATTCCTGACATATTTTATCTCCCTGATGATTCATCTGACATCTCAAGAACAGTAATGCTGGATGTCGCTGCCGCAATACCATACAAGGTCATATTTGTTCCCGCGTCAAGTGGCGGCGAGTAGGAGGTCGCTGGGACTGGGAGCCCTTGGGTTGCTCCTGAAGTCGTAACGCTTGAATCCCCAAGGTATACAGTGCGTACCGAGTTGTTGTAGATGATCATTGACCGACGATTGGATAAAGACGATGAAGGGACTGCCTGGGCCGTGGTAGTTAGGTTCATGGTTGTCGCCAGAAATGACCCCGCCATCGAGTTTAATGAAACATGTGTGACTGGCTGGGCGGTCATAGAGGGGCGATTGGCCAACGTAGAGATCGCTTCATTCAATCTCCTAACGGCCCCAAGTAAATCTCCATCATCATGTCCGCCCTTGGTGGAAACACTATCCCTGAGCTCTCCTAACGCGCTCAGAAGTGGTTTCATGGCCTTTGGAGATATAGTGATCTCTGGAAGTTCTATCTTTGGTTGTGGAGGAGTCTGGGCCGCCACAGCAACAATTGACTGTGTAAGTTTCGTAATGTTGTTTCCAAGCTCCTGAAAATACCTTCCCAGATCGTTTAGATTCTGAACCTGAACAGGGGGCATGCTTTCTACCGATCCAACATTTACTTTCCCTGTTACTCTGAAAACTTTAGGCAGATCGAGCTTAATGTTCTTGATTGCCTTATAGAGAAGCACAATTCCACTTCCGACTTTATCCACTAAATTTGTGACATTCGGGTCCGTTTCCTGTTTAAGCCGGACCGTCATGCTGTAATTGTCTTTTGTCGTGTCTCCCGATTCTTCCTTTTTTGCTCCCAGAGCCTCAACAAATCCCTGAATCATAGACTTAGTTCTCTTATCTTCGAGAATTCTTTGTCGAGAGTTTCTGTCAATCATTTGTTGTAATCCTTACCTCTTTCTACCAGTATTTTATCAAATCTCTTAGGGAAAAATGTACGCTCGGCCAAGGCAATGAGTTGCTTTTCAACCGCGTCGTCAACGGTACTGCAAGTATAGTAGTCAATAGAAACAAAGTTTTTCTCCGTAAGAGTATGCAATTGTATGCCGGATTCAATTAAGGGAACCCATCCAGAAAGACCAGCCTTATCGGGAAATGTTGCGGGACTTTGAAAAATAAATGGTGGAGATTGTTTCTCTACCTTCAGTTCCACAACTGCATTTTCCAAAAAATCATAGCAGACCCTCAAATCATTGACGACTTCAGGAGCGCATTCATATAGATCAAGTAATAGTTCATAGCCAAACGGCCTTATATCAGTCCCCATTCGTGCAGTTTCTTCATGCGATCTTTAGCACTCTTACCGAGATCGGTTCGGTACATTTTGTCTTTGAGCTTCAATGTCGGCATATAGTTGTCGTAGATCATTTCGACGACTCCCGAAAGGTTGTCTGTAGAGCAAGTGACGTCTACGGCGTGGTTTCCCTGCTTTCCTGTGAGTTCGTACTTCCTCCCCTTACCATACATAACCCCATATGGGAAAAAATATCGGTCATATTGGGACGACCAAGACATCTCAACCCCCTTAGTGGCTCCTTCTCCAGAACTCATCCCAGCCTCGACGCTTACAACGCCAGCAATCACGTTTTCGGGAAAGAGTTTCGGAGTTGTACCATTTGCCATTGCGTCAATCAAATCAGCAAAGTTTTTATTGTTGTCCTCTACCAGAGTTACTTCCATCGGCAAAGACGGATAACCGAATCGTGAGGTAAACTCTAAGAAATATGGTTCGTGGTCTTCCTCAGAAATAATAGAATTGATGGCAATTTGACCTCTATATCCGACTTCTTTCATCTTACCAGCGAGGTTGTCTAATATACTGTAAAGTTTTCCATCCATCTTATAAGGAAATTCAACAGCGATAGAACCACCCGTTGCTGGACCTATGTCATCATTCATTAAGGGCTTGTTCTCAAAATATAGAATAAACGACCCAGGAAGGTAGTCCGTGCCATTAAAGTAGGCATTGAAGTCCACCTCGACGCCCTTGATAAACCGCTGTAGTTGAAAATTCTCTTCCCATTCCCACTTAGACTTGAATTCCTCCATCGCCTGAATCATATCGGCGACGTCTTTTGAAACGTAGGTGTACTCCTTCGGGACATCAGTGTCATTTGGTTTGAATACAAACCTTTCTTCTCGTGGTTGTTGTTTAAGCCAGGATATGCCAGCAGAGAAAGAGTCGAAAACGGTTGACTCTGGCACTTTCATATACTTTTGCATGAACTCGGTAGCAAATTGTCTTTCATTCTCCAGTTTGTCCATAAACTCACTTCCGCCAACGACTTTGTACCCTTGTTTCCTAAGATTGTCCGCCTGAGCTCCAATTCCTACATCGTCGACAATAATAACCAGATCGTTTGTGGGGGTTTGGTTGATTACCTCATAAGGGTCAGTGACTATGACCAGCTTTTCCCATCCTTCCATGTTCCACAGTGACTTACCATCTGTTTTCTGTGCGGGATCGAGGTTGCAATAGTAGATCTTCTTAGCATGAGCACTCTTGGCCAAACGAGGAACCGTAAATAGAGAAAGCCCAGCGCGAGACAAAATAAGGTAA